>JAERMT010000843.1_pt2 | contig 13641 bp, 8 predicted proteins | sample 9267081 | NCBI WGS metagenome assembly JAERMT01 (sample SAMN17071939, study PRJNA684904) | human gut metagenome | isolation source: diarrhea sample from child under the age of five | host: Homo sapiens | place: South Africa: Mafikeng, Mafikeng Provincial Hospital | collected 2019-09
CATCACATCCCATCGGGAGTCCATGAAGGTGTCCGCAGAACACATCTTCCAGTGCTGCTCTTGTCAGCTGTTTGGTATCGTAAATATATTCCGGTCCCATAAAACCAACGACGGTATTTACCAGAAATGGATGATAATGCCTTGCCAGTCCGTAGCATCGACACTCCATAGTCTGCTGATCCGCTCCAAATGCTGCCGAAGAAGATAATTCTGAACCCTGCCCTGTTTCAAAATACATAACATTCGGGCCCTTTGCATGTCCTTTTTCTTTAAATAAGGCTTCTGCTTCTTCCAACATTTCCGTGGTTACACCAAACGCAGATAATGCTGTCTCAGATCCTGCAATAGACTGAAAACAGAGATCTGCACTTCCCTGTCCGCTTCGCAGTGCTTCCATCTGTGTTGTCACATGGGATAGCACACAGGTCTGTGTCGGAATCTGGTATTTGTCTCTGATGTCTCCCAGTGTCTTCCAGATAGCCAGTGTACTGTCAACAGTATCAATTGCAGGATTCAGACCGATTACGGCATCTCCTGATCCGTAGCTTAATCCCTCCAGCGTACTTGCGGTCACACCTTCCACATCGTCCACCGGATGGTTGGGTTGAAGCCTTGCTGCCAGGACATTTTCTGTCCCAATCGTTGTATTGCAGGTTGCTGTAATATGCATCTTGCTTCCTGCAAGGATCAGATCCATGTTTCCCATGATCTTGGAGATTGCTGCGATTGCTTCGCTTGTCAGTCCCCTGCTGGCCCTCATGATCTTATCACTGTCTGTTGTGTCATCCAGTATCCATTCTCGCATCTCCTGAATGGTTTTTCCCTTGATTTCACGGTAGACTTCTTCATCTATGTCATCCTGGATGATTCTGGTAACAGAATCATCTTCATAAGGAACTGCCGGATTTTCTCTCAAATCACTCACCGTAAGCTGTCCAAGAACCTCTTTTGCTGCAATCCGTTGTAGTTTACTTTCTGCCGCTACTCCCGCCAGTTCGTCCCCGGATTTTTTTTCGCTTGCTTTTGCCAGAACATCTTTGACGTCTTTGAATTCATATACCTGCCCTAACATAGAAGTCTTTAAAATCATATTTTGCACCTACCCGTTAAATATTAATGTCTTCACAATGACCGGAATAACTTTTCCCGATACGATCGGCTCTCCCAGATCTACAAAATCTCCACTTTCACAGTAAATTCCATCAATACAGATGATTTTTCTCCGGTTCTTTATTCTGTGATGGAGTGCCTGCCCCAGGGCTTTGCCAATATCTTCTTCCAATACAATGATCAGCACATTGTCCGGCTCACATTCCCTGTCATACTGTTCGGTAAGTTTTTCTGCTATCTCCTGTATCTGTGCGAAAGACGGACATTTCAGTCCTTTCATCGCGATCGCGATCTGCCTTCCTTCGCCGCGGCTTTCCTGATAGATCTGCATAGCACGATGAAGTTTTTCATCAAGATCTGCAATATCCTCTGGCTGTTCCAGAGCAATCTTTACAACCGGAATATTTTTCAGTGGAAACGTATCCTCTGTATACTCGATCGTACTTCCGGAAATATTCATGCTGTAGTTTCCGGCACCTATTACTGTCGCACGCATCGTTTCTTTTGCCTTGCAGACATTTCCCTTCTGAAAAATAGGATTTTCCCTGATGGACTGTGCAAGCAGCACACCTATATCGCCATATCGAAACAGCTCTCCAATCTCCTCAAAACAGGAGGCTACACCTCCAGAAAAAGTAATCAATTCCGGTTTCTTTTGACAGGTAATTGCATGATTGGTTTTCATCTTCTCAATAAAAACATCTGCATCTTTCAGGCCAACCGCTTCTGCCAGAATCTCTGCCATTGCATCTGTCAGAACTTTCAGTTTTTTGACTTCTACATTCTGTCCTTCTGCAATTTCCAAGCCAAGCTGTTCAGACAGCCATCTGATTTTGGGTGCGACATAAATAATCTTTCCATCCGCTACCTTTACCAGTCGTCCACCAATATCGAAGCATGCTGTATCAAGTACATTTCCATTTTCAAACAGACAGATATTTGTTGTGCCGCCGCCAATATCAAGATTGGCAACAATTTTTTCTGTTTTCCGTGACAGTTCTGCGGCTCCAGCTCCTTTTCCTGCCAGTACCGACTCCAGATCCGCTCCCGCTGTTGCCATAACAAAATCTCCGGCTACATCTGCAATCGCTTCTACAACATCTTCCGCATTTTTCTTACGGGAAGTCTCACCGGTTATGATCACGGCTCCGGTAGAAAGATCCGCCGGTTTCATTCCAGCTTTTCTGTATTCCTTTTTGATGATCCTGTCTACCCATTTTCCATCGATTTCTTCTCTGGAAAGCAGTGGTGTGAAATACACCTGGCTCCTGTAGATGACCTCTTTGGAGATCACTTTGATCTGTGGAATCTTTCCAAAACCTCCCGTATTCTGAAGAAGCATTCTGCTGAACACCAGCTGTGTAGTTGAAGTTCCAATATCAATCCCTGCACTTAAAATTTCTTCTGTCTGCATATCTTTCATCTCCATAAACGACAAAAAGGGACATCAACGATTGTTGATGCCCCTTTGCACTTCGCTTCTTTGAAATTGATTGCATTATAGCACGGAGTTTTTTAATGCACAATTCAATTATTCACCAAATTTTTCCTGTAAATTCAAAAAGTTTCATTATATTTGCATAATTGTACAAAATTTAGTTCAATGAAATCTCATCGATCAGCTTCAGTTCCTCTTCACTGAATGGTGCACTGGAAATAGCTTTTATATTATCCAGAATCTGCTGTGTCTTGGATGCGCCGATCAGAACACTGGTCACTTCTTTCTGCTGCAGAAGCCATGCAAGTGCCATATCTGCAAGCTTTTCTCCTCGCTGTGCTGCCAGCTCATTCAGCTTACGGATCTGATCTAGTCTGTGTTCATCCAAAGTACTTTCTTTAAGGAATCTGCCGTCGGTACGGATACGGCTGTCTTCCGGGATTCCATGCAGGTAACGGTCAGTCAGCTGTCCCTGTGCAAGCGGGCTGAATGTGATCAGGCCCTTTTGCAGCTCAGCAGTTGCCTTTTTCAGACCATTCTTCTCTACTGTTCGATCAAAAGTAGAATACTACTCTGAAATCAAACATGCGCTGGAAAATAATCTTCCTCTGCCAGTCTGGGTAGATGAGGAATGATTTCACTTATTCCTTCTATCTGAAACTCTTTAAATATGCCTTCTGCTCTGGTGTGATCCGGTAGCTCTCCACCGCCTTCTGAATGGTCTTACGGTGTACCCATTCCGGCAGACGTCGTTCCTCGATATACGGAATGGTCGCCTCCCATTGCTTTGCAAGGGCCGTAGCAAGATACCAGGCGATCATCATGTTTACATAATATTCTTCAGACCGTATATCTGCTGCCAGCTTCAGATATTCCGGTCTGAAATCTTCATCCAGATAAAAATTCATCAGCATACCGGTTCCATAACGAATCGTATAAGTTTCTCCCGATGAGATCCAGTTTCTGATTTCCGGAAGCAGCTCTTCTTTATGCTTCGCAAAACACTTTGGTGCCGGAAGGTCACAGGTTGCCCAGTTATTTACATATGGAAGCAGTTTTTTCACTTCTTTCAGGCACACCTCATAGTCTTTGATCCAGCTTATGATCATCATATGCATATTATTCTCTTCATAATATCGGTGTGGCAGATCCTTCAGAAAAAGTTCTGCTTCCAGTGTCCCTGCAAATTCTTTTGTAAACTTGCGGAGCATCGGTGTACGGATTCCTATAATGGTTTCCCTGTCAATACCCGGCAATAATTTACTGTGGAAATCCCGATATTTCAGATCCTGCATCTCAAACAACTGCTTTTCCAGATTTTCTATATAGGACATAAATTCTCCTCGTCTTCCATAGATTTTCAAAAGGCTCTGTTACTTCAACAGAGCTTTGGGGCATATTCTTTATTCTGCTTTTGTTTCTTCCAGAATGGATTGCAGTGCGGACAGCGGGTGGCTTTGATGCTGATTTCACTCTGGCAGTATGGACAGATCTTTGTCTCTGGTTCTGCAGGAAACTCCTCTATGAACTTTTTCATCCTTCGTATCCCCCTCTATTTAGTATATTGTAAATTATAACACACAGCTCTTTTTGTACAATCCCTCATGCATATTTTTTGAATTATATCTATACCTTTAAATAAAAGCCTCTCGGAGTCTGCCATGTCACAGGACAAACAACCCCATTCTACACATCAAGCAGATTCGATCATGCTGACTCTTGTTCTTATTTTGGCTGTTTTAGGACTGCTCATTCTTTTTAGTGCCAGTGAATATAATGGCAGAGTACGTTTTCACGACTCTGCCTATTATTTTAAAAAACAACTTTTTGCCACAGCTCTCGGCCTTGGTGCCATGTATCTGGTTTCTTCCATCGACTATCACTTTTTCGTCCGTCTTGCACCGGCCGCCTACCTGCTTTCCATGCTCTTGTCCACCGCCGTTCTGCTTTTCGGACAGGAGATCAACGGTTCAAAGCGCTGGCTGAATCTCGGTCCACTTTCTTTCCAGCCTTCTGAGTTTGCCAAAGTTTCCGTTGTGCTTTTTCTGACCTGGCAGATTGAAAGATCCCATAAACGAACAGACGGGTTCTGGTTTATGTGTCGCACTATGCTCACACTGCTTCCAATCGTAGGCCTTGTTGGCTCTAACAACCTGAGTACTGCCATCATCATCCTGGGAATCGGAGTTATCCTGATCTTCGCTGCCAGCCCTCGCTATATACAGTTTGCAGCACTTGGTGGAGCCGGTATCGGTTTTATCGCGATCTTTCTTGCTGCGGAAAGCTATCGTCTGGAACGTCTCGCAATCTGGCGCGAACCGGAAAAATATGAAAAAGGATTTCAGACGATCCAGGGACTTTACGCTATCGGAAGCGGCGGCCTTTTTGGCAGAGGCATTGGCAACAGCATACAAAAACTGGGCTTCGTTCCCGAAGCCCAGAATGATATGATCTTTTCAATTATATGCGAAGAAATGGGATTGACAGGTGCCATCATCCTGATTCTTATTTTTGCCCTGCTGCTCTGGAGACTCTGTGTCATCTCCATGAACTGTCAGGAACTTTCCGGTGCCATGATCGCTGCCGGAATCATGGGGCATCTGGCGATTCAGGTTATTCTGAATATTGCCGTCGTTACCAATACCATTCCCAACACCGGAATTACTCTCCCCTTCATCAGTTACGGAGGTACTTCCATTGTATTTCTGCTCGGGGAAATGGGGCTGGCGCTGAATGTCAGTCGTCAGAAGAACAATCCTCCCACCAGATAAACCGCAAAAGAAACCAGCCATGCGATCACGCACTGGGCAAGCACAACAAAAATTGCCCATTTGCCACCAAGTTCACGTTTGATTGAAGCAATAGCTGCCACACAAGGTGTATACAGCAGACAAAAAGCCAGAAGACTCGCTGCGGAAAGTGATGTAATACTTCCAAGCAAAGCCGCTGTATTTCCAAACAGGATAGAAAGTGTTGATACCACGCTCTCTTTTGCCATAAATCCAGTGATCAGAGCTGTGGAAATCCTCCAGTCTCCATATCCCATTGGTTTGAAGATCGGAGCAATCACACTTGCCACCATTGACAGAATACTGTCTTTGGAATCTGTTACAATGCTCAGATGTGTATTGAATGTCTGCAGGAACCAGATCACCAGTGTCGCCATGAAAATAACGGTAAACGCTCTCTGCAGGAAATCTTTTGCTTTATCCCAGAGAAGATGTCCTACATTCTTCGCACCCGGCATACGGTAGTTCGGTAATTCCATAACAAAAGGCACTGCCTCACCACTGAACAATGTTTTTCGCATCAGCAGCGCCATCAGAATTCCCATGATGATGCCCCCGAAGTACAACGCGATCATCACGATCGCACCGTGATCCGGAAAAAATGCTGCCGTAAAAAATGCATAAATCGGAAGTTTTGCCGAACAGCTCATAAATGGTGTCAGTAAGATCGTCATCTTACGGTCCCGTTCAGATGGAAGCGTACGGCTCGCCATAACCCCTGGTACCGTACATCCAAATCCGACCAGCATCGGCACGATGCTTCTTCCGGAAAGTCCGATCTTTCGAAGCAACTTGTCCATAACAAAGGCAACTCGTGCCATGTATCCACTGTCCTCCAACAAGGAGAGAAAGAAAAACAGGGTTACGATTACCGGAAGGAAACTCAATACACTTCCTACTCCATTAAATACCCCATCCATAACCAGTGAATGCAGTACATCATTCACACCAGCAGCCGTCATCCAATGATCAACGATATTTCCGAGTGCTGTGATTCCCATGTCCAGAATATTCTGGAGAAACGCACCGATCACACTGAATGTCAGGAAAAACACCAGACCCATAATACCGATAAAACATGGAATAGCCGTGTATTTTCCCGTGAGGATCTTATCGATCTTCATACTGCGAAGATGTTCTTTACTTTCTTTTGGTTTCACAACCGTTTCATCACAGACTTTTTCAATAAAATCAAAACGCATATGTGCGATTGCCGCTGCTCTGTCCAGACCACGTTCAGTTTCCATCTGTTTAACAATATGCTCCAGCATTTCTTTCTCGTTCTGATCCAGATTCAGACTGTCCATGAGCAGCTGATCACCTTCCGCAAGTTTTGCTGCTGCAAAGCGAACCGGGATTCTTGCTGCTTTGGCATGGTCTTCGATCAGATGCATGATCGCATGGAGGCATCTATGTACTGCTCCGCCATCTTCATTAGCATCGCAAAAATCGATGATCTGTGGTTTTTCCTGATATTTTGCCACATGAAGTGCATGCTGAACCAACTCATCAATTCCCTCATTCTTGGCTGCTGAAATCGGAATGACCGGGATTCCCAGCATCTCTTCCATCTGGTTTACCAGAATGGAACCTCCGTTTTCCCGGACTTCATCCATCATATTCAATGCCAGGACCATCGGAATATCCAGTTCCATCAGCTGCATGGTCAGATAAAGATTTCGCTCTATATTGGTTGCATCTACAATATTGATGATTCCCTTTGGGTGTTCGTCCAGCACGAAATTTCTGGTCACGATCTCTTCACTGGAATACGGTGACATGGAATAAATTCCCGGAAGATCAGTCACAAGTGTATTACTTCTGCCACGGATGTTTCCGTCTTTTCTGTCTACGGTAACTCCTGGAAAGTTTCCGACATGCTGACTGGAACCTGTCAGCTGGTTAAACAGTGTTGTTTTTCCACAGTTCTGGTTTCCGGCAAGTGCAAAGGTCAGTATTTCACTGTCTGGTAAAGGATGTTCGTTTTCTTTAATATGATATTTACCACCCTCACCAAGACCAGGGTGTGGGATTGCTTTAGAAATATCTTTTTTGTGTGCTGCCTTCCCTTCTGATGGTTCGACTGCATCACGAATATTCTCTATCTCTATTTTTTCTGCATCTGCCAGACGCAATGTCAGTTCATAGCTATGAATACGTAATTCCATAGGATCTCCCATTGGTGCATATTTCACCATGGTAACTTCTCCTTTTGGAATCAGCCCCATATCCAGGAAATGTTGTCTCAGCGCGCCCTCTCCTCCGACAGAACGTATTGTCGCAGTTTTTCCGATCGGTAATTCACGTAATGATGTCATATCTGCTTTCCTCTTACCTTTCCCTGTTATTGATACTTTTTCTCATTTAGTACACATAAACTAACCCTATGATAAATGAGAATTTTTGTCAATAGGATTCATAAAAAATCCCTGCAGAAATACAATTTCCGCCTGTTTTCTCCGGATCTCGTATTCTGCAGGGAGCAACTTTTTTATTTTATTATTTGCACAGTTCTTCAGCCATCTGATCCAGCTGTTCCATATTCTCCTCACTCAGTGAAGACATGATCTTAACAGTTGTATCCAGCCATGTGATATTTTTGCTCTTTTCGAATTCTGCCTTCATAACTTTGGCAGCGTTCGGAGCCCAGCTTCCGTTCTCGATCAGACCAATCGTACGGTTCTGATAGTTTCTTTCTGTCAGATGATCGATGTATGTCTTCATGAATGGGAAGATATCTGCATTGTATGTAATGGTTGCAAGAACTAGCTTGCCATAACGGAAAGCATCTTCCACAGCTTCTGCCATATCATCTCTTGCGAGGTCAAATACAGTAACCTTCGGGCAGCCTTTTTCTTCCAGCTTCTGTGCCAGAACTTCAACTGCTTTCTTTGTATTTCCATATACAGATGAATAAGCGATCACAACACCTTCATCTTCTACTTTATAAGAAGACCAGATGTCATACTTTTCAATGTAATGGCCAAGATTTTCTGTCAGGATCGGTCCATGCAGCGGACAGATTGTCTGAATATCCAGTGTAGAAGCAGCTTTGAGAAGTTTCTGAACCTGCGGACCGTATTTTCCAACAATTCCAATATAGTAACGACGTGCTTCGCAGTCCCAGTCCTCTTCTACATCAAGCGCACCAAATTTACCAAATCCGTCTGCGGAAAACAGAACCTTGTCTGTGCTATCATAGGTAACCATAACTTCCGGCCAGTGTACCATCGGTGCAAATACAAATGTAAGTACATGTTTGCCAAGTGTCAGGCTTTCACCATTAGCAACTACCAGTTTTCTGTCACCGAGATCCATACCTCTGAAAAAGTTCTCCATCATGGTAAAAGTCTTAGTATTGGCTACAACAGTTACCTCCGGATAGGCTTTGACAAAATTCTCGATATTGGCTGCATGATCCGGTTCCATATGCTGTACGACCAGATAATCCGGCTTCGCACCATTCAGCACATTTGCCACATTGCCAAGCCACTCTTCTGCAAAATGCGCATCTACAGTATCCATAACTGCAATCTTTTCGTCCATGATCACATAAGAGTTGTAAGACATACCGTTCGGAACATCATACTGTCCTTCAAACAAATCTACCTGATGATCATTGACACCTACATAATAAATATCATTTCCGACTTTCATTGTTACCATAAACCTCCTCATTGGTCTGTTTTATTTATATCCTTTATTTTTCTTTCTGTTATTCAAACTGTTTTTCACTCGCTTTTGAACTCATTATATCCACTCTTTCACATGAAATCAATAGTTGTTCATTATATTACTGACATTTTTTGTCAGGTTTTTGTTTTTTCTCTTCACATACAAAAAGCAGCAAAGATCATGATTTCTTCGCTGCCTTCATATTATAAATGAACATACCCAGTGATGCAAGAATGATCAGTCCATATCCAACAAAACTGTAAGTATCCGGAATCTCTCCAAACAGGAAAAATCCCAGAAGTGTCGCAAATATGATCTGCGAATAATCAAAAATTGAAATCTTACCTGCCGGTGCATACGTATACGCCGCAGTGATCGTAAACTGTCCACCCGCAGCGAACAATCCTGCCATCATAAGTGTTACCAGCTGTCTTCCTGTCATCGGCGTATAATCAAAAATCAGATACGGCAACACAAACAGACAGGAAAAAACAGAAAAATAAAACACTATGATGGGACCTTTCACTCCATGTGTTCCGAGCACACGCACCATTGTATAGGCAACACCTGCACCAAGGCCACCGCAGACACCGATCAGTGCCGGAACCAATGCCGCGTTCTGGAATCCTGGTTTCACAATAAACAGACAGCCGATGAATGCAAGAAGTACACATGATCCCTGTGTTGGCGTAATCTTCTCTTTCAAAAGCAAAAATGAAAAGATGATTGCAAAAAACGGCGACAGCTTATTCAGAATCGAAGCATCTGCTACCAGAAGATGATCAATCGCATAAAAGTTACAGAGGATTCCCAGTGTACCAAATGCACAACGAAGGAAAAGCGGTCCCCAGTATTGTTTCTGAACTCTTGGTACCATATGCTTTCTGGTCAGAATGATCGCCGCAAAAACAGCTGCTACCAAGTTACGAAAAAAGCTCTTCTGCACAGATGGAAGATCTCCTGCCAGACGCACGCTCACATTCATACATGCAAAGAAAAATGCAGACAGGATGATCATGACCATTCCTTTTATATAATTTTCCTGTTTCATATTTAATCTATAAGCCTCCTCATATTTTCTTTAAAAATAAAAAGCTTCTATAATATATCACTTTTTATTTATCATAGCACCAATCCGCTTGCAGATACAATAGAGATTCTACCACATAACAAGCTGAATATTTTCATTCCCTGTGAATTTTATATGGAAGTTTCACATTCTTTCCGTTATAATGATAGCTGAACACATACACGAAGAGACGCGGCACCTTATTACAACACTAAAGCCGCTTCAGAACGGAGGAGAAATATTATGGAAATTGTTTGTTTAGACCTTGAGGGTGTACTGGTACCTGAAATCTGGATCGCATTTGCAGAAGAGACCGGTATCCCGGAATTAAAAAGAACAACAAGAGATGAGCCGGATTACGACAAATTAATGAAATACCGTCTCAATATTCTGAAAGAGCACAATCTTGGACTGAAAGAGATTCAGGAAACAATTTCCAAGATTGATCCACTTCCGGGCGCAAAAGAATTCCTCGACAAGCTCAGAGAAATGACACAGGTGATCATCATCAGCGATACCTTCTCTCAGTTCGCAGGACCTCTGATGAAAAAACTCGGCTATCCGACAATCTTCTGCAACTCACTCGTTGTAGCAGACAACGGCGAAATCACAGACTTCAAGATGCGCTGTGAAAAATCCAAATACACAACTGTCAAAGCCCTGCAGTCCATCGGCTATGACACCATCGCAAGCGGTGACAGCCACAACGACCTTGGCATGATCCAGGCAAGCAAAGCAGGCTTCCTGTTCAAGAGCACCGATGCCATCAAATCTGAATATCCGGAGATTCCGGCATATGAAACTTACGATGAGCTGTATGATGCAATCAGGAAAGTAATCAAAGGATAATATCCAAGACTAAATTCATTCAAAAAATCCCTGACGAATCCGCATTCTTTATAGAATCTTGATCTGTCAGGGATTTCTTTTATATTTTTGCAACAAAAAAGCGGGTGATGGGAATCGAACCCACGTATCCAGCTTGGAAGGCTGGTGTTCTACCATTGAACTACACCCGCATCTGCAATGCATAAACTATAATATCATATTTTACAGAAAATGCAAGCAGAATTTTTATTTTTTTATATTTTTGTATTTATATATGTAATTTAATACAACTGTTCACTATACTTTTCACTCTTTCAGTTCTTGCGTATGGACAAGAGAAGCGTAAATTCCATCTTTTTTCATCAGTTCCTCATGAGTTCCTTTTTCCACAATCTGTCCCTGCTCGATCACAGCGATATCATCTGCATTCTTCACTGTAGAAAGTCTGTGTGCAATAATGATCGTTGTCCTTCCAACTGCCAGTTTCTCAAAAGTTTCCTGAATTTTTGCTTCCGTTACACTATCCAATGCAGAAGTTGCTTCGTCCAGAATCAAAATCGGCGGATTCTTCAGAAAAATACGTGCAATGGAGATTCTCTGCTTCTGTCCTCCTGAAAGAAGTGCCCCACGCTCGCCAACATTCGTATCAAACCCTTTCGGCATTTCCATAATGTCATCATAAATTTCTGCCATCTTCGCCGCCCGGATAATCTCATCCATCGTTGCATCCAGCTTTCCATATCGGATGTTTTCTGCAATGCTGTCCGCAAAAAGAAATACCTCCTGCTGCACAACTCCAATATTCTTATGTAGAGATTCCTGTGTTGCTTTTCGCACATCGGTGCCATCAATCGAAATACTTCCTGATGTTACATCATAGAATCGCGGAATCAGCTGACTCAGCGTTGTCTTACCACCACCAGATGATCCGACAAATGCAATCGTCTCTCCCGGTGCAATATGAAGTGAAACATCCTGAAGCACATCATGATCTTCTTCATAAGCAAATCCAACATGATCAATGTCAATTCTGCCTTTTACATCCTGAAGTTCTGTCGCATCCGGAGCGTCTTTCAGCGTCGCCTCCGTCCGCATCAGTTGTACATATCTGTGCAGACTGGCTGTTCCATTCGCAATCAGTTCCACAGTCGTTGAAAGCTTTCGTACCGGATTCACGAAAGTGGAAACATACAGGCTGAATGTGATCAGATCAATAATATTCAACTGGTCCGACATGATCAGTGCACCACCAACTGCAATTACAATCGCAGAAAGAATACACATAAAAAATTCCATCACTGCATTGAACCGTCCCATGGCTCTGTAAAAATCCGCTTTGGAATCGCGATAGCTCAGATTTGCAGAATCGAATTTATCGAGTTCTTTGTCCTCATTTGCAAAAGCTTTTGCAGTTCGAAGTCCGGAAAGTCCGGATTCAAAATCTGTATTGATCGTTGCCATTTCTTTTTTTACATTACGTGATGCATCCTGCATCGAAAACCGACATTTCCACACAATCATCAGAAAAATCGGAATGGTAATTGCGATTACCAGTGCCAGTTTCCACTGAATCGTAAACATAATGATCAGTGCACCAATGATCGTCACAGTAGAAATAAAAATATCCTCCGGTGCATGATGTGCAAATTCTGTAATATCAAAAAGTTCCGATGTGAGCTGGCTCATCAGCTGTCCTACTCGAGCATTATCAAAATACGCATAACTCAGTTCCTGAATATGCTGAAACAGATCACGCCGGAAATCGGTTTCTATCCGCACGCCAAATGTATGCCCCCAGTAGGTGATAATATAAGTAAAAACTGACCGCAAAATATAAGCACAGAACACAACCGCCATTACTGTCCAGAATGTTCTCCACGCATTGTCCGGCAAAAGTTTGTACATACACCATCTGGAAATAAACGGAAATGCCAGATCAATCAGCGCAATCGCTAATGCACATACCATATCCAGCAAAAATAATTTCCTGTGAGGTTTAAAATACGACAGAAAAATCTGCATCTCACTCTTATTTTTAAAGTCTTTCTGATTCATCTTTCCTCTCCCTAGCAATACTCCACTCCCGGTACAGATGATTCCCAATGCCAGGACAAGAAGTCCTGTAACATAAAAAATCACCCGTAAAGTCGAACTTTTTTCATTTTTATTCACTCACTTTCCGGGAATCATCTTAGCACAAAACCCTGCACATATCAACCAAAGCTGATATATGTGGGACTGGAATATAACGCAAAAAGCCGGGACCTTTTCGGATCCCGGCCATATATAAGAGGGAGAATAAGCAATGGAGGGTTAACCTTCGATTGCGATATAACCGTCTTTTTCTTCAACAGCTTTTGGTGCTTTCTTCGGAAGAGAAAGTTTCAGAATACCGTCTTCATATTTTGCATGAATATCTTCTTCCTTTACTCCATCACCTACATAGAAGCTTCGACTCATGGAACCTGCATAACGTTCACGTCTGATGTAGTTTCCTTCTTTGTCCTTAGCATCCTTATCAAGTCCTTTGGCTGCCGACAGTGTCAGATAACCATCTTTCAGCTGAACTTTAATCTCATCTTTCTTAAATCCCGGAAGATCAATGTCAAGTTCATAGCTGCCATCTGTCTCACGGATATCTGTTTTCATCATATTCTGTGCATGTTTACCATAAAGTGGATTCTTCTTGCCCCAAAACTCATCGTTAAACGGGAAGTTCATCCAATCATCAT
>JAERMT010000901.1_pt2 | contig 13542 bp, 12 predicted proteins | sample 9267081 | NCBI WGS metagenome assembly JAERMT01 (sample SAMN17071939, study PRJNA684904) | human gut metagenome | isolation source: diarrhea sample from child under the age of five | host: Homo sapiens | place: South Africa: Mafikeng, Mafikeng Provincial Hospital | collected 2019-09
GGGTGCAGCCTCCGCTCTCTATGGTAGTGACGCTATCGCCGGAGTCATCAACATCATCACCAAGAAGAGTCGTGACAACCTATCCATAGACAATAGCACACGGGTCGCTTCTTATGGCGTGGTCAACCAGTCCAACGCTTTTCAGTACAAGGCAGGCGACTGGACGACGCTGACCGACTTTAATCTAAAGCACTCGGACGGCTGGCAAAACACAACCTGCGAGGATCCGAATCGATACGAGTATCCCATAACGAACTCGGTCAATAACACCTCCAATCCCTACCTAGATTGGCAGATAGGTCAGCATCTCTACTGGCGACAGGGCAAGCCCCTCTCAGCTTATGTCGAGGGCAACTACTATCGCAAGGACATCCATCGCCCGACGGGTGTCCCCGATTACAAGACTTATGACTTCCGCTATCACAATACCTCCGCAGGCGCTGGCATGCGCTGGCAGACCCCACAGGGAGCCGTCCTGACAGCTCAGATGCAGTACTACATGCACGCTTACTACTACGTCTACACGGGTGAGACCTGGGCTAAGGAGTTCCAACCAGACGGTAAGGAATTCAGCTTCCCCTACTTCCCAGGAGATGTAGGACTACAGAGCAACCAGCAGCGCATCACGACACAACTCAAGGGGGTCTTCTCACTACCCTTCGACCAGCGACTCAGCGCAGGTCTAGACTTACATCACAACTGGCTCATAGCTCCACACCGACTTGACGAGGACCGGGTCGACGACTTTCAGGCGGGTCTTTACCTACAGGACGAGTGGACTCCCACGAAGAGCTTCAACCTGACGGCAGGAGCCAGACTGACTTACCACCCAGCCTTTGGGGCCAAGTTCACACCCAAGGTCTCACTCCTCTACAAGCTAGGGCCCGTCAATCTGCGTGCGACCTACTCCGAAGGCTTTAAGACCCCGACAATTAAGGAGCTCCATTACCGCTACATTCGCCAGATGGCTCTCATTATATTGCATCTCGGCAATCCAAACCTCAAGGCGCAGACCAGCAGATATGTCTCCGGTAGCGTCGAGTATCACAGTCCAATGGTCAACGTAAGCGTCACCGGCTATGGCAACTTCCTCAACCATATGATAACCCTCGTGACCATCCCGAGCCGCGAGGCGCCAGGAGACCTCATAGCTACCTACAGACCAGCGCGTGTACGTCAGTACAAGAATATGGACAGTGCCAAGACTTACGGCGCCGATGTCACCGCCAAGTGGCGCATTCACAAGCAGTGGACGCTGACCACCAGCTACAGCTACCTCGACACCGAGGCACTCCTCTACGATGACGAGAAGCAAGAGATGCGCCAAGTGACCATCGACGGTATGGCACACCACCGTGCCACCCTGGGGCTATCCTGGAGCGAAGCCTTCCTCCACCAGCGCTACAAGCTGGCAGTAGGACTATATGGACGTATGCAAAGCACCCGATACTATCAGGATGATGGCAACGGAAAGCCCTACCACCTATGGCGTCTCAATACCCAGCAGACGATCATACCCAATGAGAACTGGTCCGTCGACCTCAACATTGGTGTGGACAACCTGCTCAACTACTACGAGACCACCTATCACGGTCTGCACTACGGCACCTCGACGCCTGGGCGCACCCTCTACCTCAATCTGAGTCTACACTTCGGGCGAGCCAAGCAGATTACGCCGACCAAGCGCTCCTCCCGTCGCTCGCGCTCTCAAGAGGATGAGGAGGATTAGACAACCCCTAACGCACTACACTTTATCAAGCCAACACACACGATACAATATAATTTATAAACCAAGCAATTATGAAGAAGCTATTGACAACCCTATCACTCTGCGCACTCGGACTAACCCTCCTGACCTGCGTAGGCTGCACGGAGGACGACAACCTAGCTCTCTCAAATCACGACAAGAAGCTACAGGCAGTCACAAAAGAAGTGCAGGCAAAGAAGACAACAGACAAGGCACTCCTACTCGTCTCTTTCGGTAGTACCTGGGACAAGCCACAGGAGACCTTCAAGAAAGTACAGGCTCGCTTCAAGGAGCAGTTCCCCGATAGGGACTTGTACTTCGCTTTTACCTCAGAAATCTGTATGACACGCTGTGCTCAGAAGGGATGGAACTACTACGCCCCCAACTTCTATCTAGAGGCTCTCGGAGCTGCTGGATACAAGGATATAGCAGTACAGTCCTTGCATATAGTGCCCGGTGAGGAGTTCCTACGTGTCAAGAACTGTATCAAGGACTTCCGCAACAACGGTGAGCACCCCGAGTTTGCCAAGACGACCGTCTACCTCGCTGGTCCACTACTAGCGACCGAGGCGGACTGCAAGCGTGTCGCTGCTGAGCTACACAAGGTCTATGGCAAGGAGGTTGAGGCAGGCAAGCTCGTCAGCTTTATGGGACACGGCAACCCCGAGGACATGAACTACGGCAACGGTAACTCGCGCTACCCCATGATTGAGAAGGAGCTACAGAAGCTCAGCCCCAACTACTTCGTCGCTACGGTCGATATGGAGGGAAATCTCATTGAGGACCTCATCAAGCGTATCCAGGCCTCTGGTAAGACTGAGGGCACGATGCTACTGCACCCACTTATGTCTATCGCAGGTGACCACGCTAACAACGACCTCAAGGGCGGTATCGATCCGCAGAAGCCCGAGGAGGAGAGCTGGCGCGATGAGATGAACAAGGCAGGATTCAAGTGCACCCTGGACGGCTGCACGATGAATGGTCTGGCAGATTACCCCGCCATCGTCAATGTATGGGTAGACCATATGACGCAGGCACTCGCCAGCGAGCCCCTCTACACGCCAGAAGAGGACGAGTAGTCTTCAGACCCAGCCCCCTGTGACAGTGACTATCGCGTCACACGGTCACACAGGCATCCCCTAGTCAGTCCCCCGTATGCACGGCTCGCATATGGGGGACTGCGCTATATCAGGAGACTGTTGCAAAAGTCAACAGTCTCACAATCTTGCTTGCAAGATTGTCTAGACTTTGCAGAAAGGATGAAGCGCAAGGCGCTGAGGGTGAGGTCTGAAGGGAGCATACATCCGTATGTGACCGAAGCCGAATCCCGAAAGCAACACAGCGATTCGCCTTTATGCAACAGTCTCATCAGAGCCCACCCCCATTGCACCCGACCTATGCACCCCACGACCACACCCCTAGAGACTGCCACCGCACTACTCGCACAGCTCGAGCAGCGTCGCGAGCCATCCTATGCCCGCTTTATGGCACTCCGCACCAAAGTCTCCTCACGACCCGAGAGCGTCCTCGGCATTCGTATGAAGTGGCTCCGACAAGCCTCAAAGCAACTCGGTCGCTTACTCACCCTCGACGAAGCCATCGACCTACTCCACCCGCGAGCCTGCGTATGGTATGAGTACAAAATCCTCTTAGGAGGAGTCCTCGGTCGTCTTGCCACCGCTGGCGAAGGCACTCCCCTCCTCTACCCGCTCTGCGACGGCTGGGCTGTGCCTGACTACTACAAGGAGATCCTCGCACTCTGGGCTAGGCAGGGCAACGCAGAGCTCCAGATAGTACTCCGCTCCCTAGCTGAGCATGCGCACGACGCCAACCCCTACGCACGCCGGCTCACCGTCGTCGCTTGGCTTGACCTCTTACGTTACGACCTGGTCACCCCCACGACAGCTCTGCAGCATATCATCCCACTACAGCACGATGAGGCTTATTATGTCCAGATGGCTATGGCGTGGCTCCTAGCGGAAATGACGCTCACGGGTGAATCCTCCCTCGTCGAAGCCATCAGCACCACCATCACCGACAGCACCGTGCTACGTATGTACCAGCAGAAGCTCCGCGACTCCCGGCGCACAGCCACACGGCACACCCCGTAGCTCCCCCACACGCCTCCCCTAACGAGTAACGAGCTGTAAGGACGCATGGTCTGCGTCCTTACAGCTCGGGGGTACAGCGTCTGATGAGTGGAATTGTCGTGCTGACGTAGCTTGTGTAGGGGCGGACCTACGGTGGGAGCTTTCACCCCGCCGAGCGGTTCACCCGAAGAGAAGTCGACCGAGCTTCCGAAACGAGAAAAAACTTCGCATTATACTTGCATATGAGCCTAGAAATAAGCTCGTTACTCGTCAAATTGGATGCGGACGCACCGACGGTGTTTTCCGACAGTTCGTTAGTCGTCACGCTGGGACGGGGATGCATGCACGGCTGTCTCTAGCGACTCCACTCGAGGACCTGTAGGTCGTGTGGTCGCCCGGAGGTTATCTCTAGTCGCACGAGCGTGCGGGTCTGATGCCACCCACTTCGTCCTACGGCTCCTGGGTTGATGTGCAGTAGCCCTGGACGAGACTTGTCGGGCATCACCTTGAGTATGTGACTATGTCCTGAGATGGTAATCATCGGGTGCTCACGCCACGGCGTGAGATAGTCGCGCAGCACTCGCTCGTAACGCCCTGGATAACCGCCTATATGGGTCATCACCAGCTCCACGCCGGCCACCTCCGTGTGAACGACCTCTGGGAGCTGTGCCTGTAGTGCCGCATCGTCGATGTTGCCATAGACCGCTAGTGTGGGTGCGACCGCTTGCAGTCGCTCTAGGACCAGTGGCGAACCGATATCTCCCGCGTGCAAGATGAGGTCACACGGCTCCAGAGCCGCGCAGATACGGTCGTCGATATATCCGTGCGTATCGCTCAGGATGCCGATACGCTGATGCGCTTTCATAGCGGTGGGGTTACTGCTTTGCGCCTTTTCGCCCTCCCGAGCGACCTTTGCGCGCTCCGCCACGACCTCGTGAGCCGCCCTTGTGCGTGCCACGACCACCACGCCCCTTGCCACCACTTCCTCTTGAGGAGCCACGACTGTTGGTGCGCTCGTTGGGAGCGTAGGTAGGCGCCTCGCCTAGTGAGGGGTCTAGCGGAATACGGTAGATTTCCTGCTCGAGGAAGCGCTCCAGTAGCGCAAAGTCCTGCTGGTCACTAGGCGAGACGAGCGTGATGGCTAAGCCCTTGCCGTCGGCTCCACGAGCTGTACGTCCGATGCGGTGTACATAGTCCTCAAAGTCGTGTGGCACCTCGTAGTTGACCACTACAGCGATGTCGTCGATGTCGATACCACGCGCCACGATGTCGGTAGCCACGAGCACCTTGATACGTCCCATACGAAAGTCTCTCAGCACCTCCTCGCGTCGCTCCTGTGTCAGGTCGGAGTGCATCGCAGCGACGGAGAGCTTATCTCGAGAGAGCGTCTGGCTGAGCGCGTGCACGGTCGACTTGGTCCCAGCAAATATGATGGTACGTGGGACTTCCTCAGGCTCTTTGTCCGCAAAGAGTGACTTGATAATCGGGAGCTTCTGCGCATCGTAGCATATATAGGCGGTCTGCATGATGGACTTGGGTGGCTTTGCCACGGCCAGCTCGACGAGAACGGGGTCGACGAGGATGTTCTCCGACAGCTTGAGAATTTCCTTAGGCATCGTCGCTGAGAACATAACGTGCTGACACTCCTTGGGCAGTGCCTTGTAAATCTCTAGGATGTCTTCGTAAAAGCCCATATCAAGCATCCTATCCGCCTCGTCGAGGACGAAGTAGCGCACATGCGAGAGGTCGCAGGCTCCTAGTCGGAGCATCGAGAGAAGTCTCCCAGGGGTGGCGATGACGATATCGGCACCCATAGCCATCCCTCGCCGCTGCTGCTCCCAAGCGATGCCGTCTGTGCCACCGTAGATAGCCAGCGTAGAGACGGAGAGGTAGTAGCCAAAGCCCTCGACCTGCTGGTCAATCTGCTTCGCCAGCTCACGGGTCGGAGCCATCACGACAGCACCGAGCTGGTCGGCGGGGAGCTCACGGCGAGCCACTTTGTTGAGAAAGGGAAGCAGGTAGGCAGCCGTCTTGCCCGAGCCAGTCTGCGCACAGCCTATGACGTCGCGCCCCTCGAGGAGTGGGGGGATTGTAGCAGACTGAATCGGAGAGGTCTCCACAAAGTTCATCGCATCCAGTCCATCTAGCACTTCATCCTCTAGATCTAGCTCGTAAAAGTCCATTAGCCTTGTCCTATTATATATAATGTGTCCGTGATAAGAGTCCATTGCCGGAATCAGCATCCCCGCAATGGGGACGACGAGAGCCCGACAAAAGCGAGACGCAAGTCACAAGCGTAGAGTACTGAGTCGTGAGACGTCGTCTCCTACGTCTTGTGCCTTGCGTCTGAAACGTTTGACTGAAGAGGTGTGTCCTCTCCGTGATTACTTATTGACCTCAGCCATATGAGCGATGAGACAGAGTACCTTGTTAGAGTAACCCCACTCATTGTCATACCAAGCGACCAGCTTGACAAAAGTATCTGTCAGCGCGATGCCCGCCTTAGCGTCAAAGATAGAGGTATGTGGATCGCTTACGAAGTCCTGGCTTACGAGTAGCTCGTCGCAATACTCCATAACACCCTTGAGATTGGTCTCCGAAGCCTTCTTCATAGCAGCGCAGATCTCATCGTAGCTAGCACCACGCTTGAGCTGTACCGTCAGGTCAACGACAGAAACATCCATCGTAGGTACGCGGAAGGACATACCCGTGAGCTTACCATTGAGCTCGGGAATAACCTTGCCGACAGCCTTGGCAGCACCCGTCGAGGATGGGATGATGTTGCCGATAGCCGAGCGACCGCCACGCCAATCCTTGAGTGAAGGTCCGTCGACCGTCTTCTGCGTAGCCGTAGCAGCATGCACGGTGGTCATAAGACCCTGCTCCACGCCGAAGTTGTCGTTGAGCACCTTAACCAGCGGAGCGAGGCAATTGGTCGTACAGGATGCGTTGGAGACAAACTGCGTCCCACGCTCATACTTCTCAAGGTTGACCCCTGTTACAAACATAGGCGTGTCGTCCTTGGAGGGAGCTGACATGACGACATACTTAGCACCAGCCTCGATATGTCCCTGCGAAAGCTCCTTGGTGAGGAAGCGCCCGGTGCTCTCGACGACGTACTCTACGCCAGCAGCGCCCCAGTTAATCAAGCGCGGCTCCTTCTCAGCGGTCACGCGAATCTTGCGACCATTCACTACGAGCATACCATCCTGCACGTCGACGGTCCCGTCGAAGCGTCCGTGGACAGAGTCATACTTGAGCATATACGCCATATACTCTACGTCGATGAGGTCGTTGATTGCTACTACCTCGAGATCATCACGCTTCATAGAAGCGCGGAAGACTAGCCGACCAATACGGCCAAAGCCATTGATACCTACTTTTGTCATGAGAGTTGTTATACTGTTTTTAATGTGTGTTCAAATGAATAATGCATCGAGGATGACACTTTATATAGGACATCACCCCCTATTACTCCTACAAAGTTAAGCATTAAAAGGTTGCGATGCAAACCTTCCCCATCCATTCCTCCCTTCGCTCGTCAGAGCAGACCCACTACGCATCGCACGACTAGAGGTCCAAAGCGCCCCACCCAGTAGCCTCCGCAGAGCCCTGGTCAGAGTTATTTGCACACGTCACAATAAATAGGTATCTTTGTGGTGGTAAGAAACCATTCAACCTTTTAAGAATACCTACTTATGAGTAATAAATCAATCAAAGGTACACGTACCGAACAGAACCTCCTCAAGTCATTCGCAGGAGAGTCTCAGGCTAGAAATCGCTATACATACTTCGCTGGAGTCGCTCGCAAGGAGGGCTATCGCCAGATCGAGGCCGTCTTTCTAGAGACCGCTGACCAGGAGAAGGAGCACGCCAAGCGCTTCTTCAAGTTCCTCGAGGGCGGTGAGCTAGAGATTACGGCAGCTTTCCCCGCAGGTGTCATCGGCACTACGGCTGAGAACCTCAAGGCAGCAGCTGACGGTGAGCACTGCGAGGCTGAGGAGCTGTACCCCGAGTTTGCTGACATCGCCGAGGAGGAGGGCTTCAAGACCATTGCAGCCGTCTATCGCAATGTCTCCAAGGCCGAGCACGAGCACGAGATGCGCTACCTCAAGCTCCTCGAGCGTGTCGAGTCAGGCAAGTACTTCGAGCGTGACGAAGAAATCTACTGGCAGTGCCGTAACTGTGGCTTCGTTGTTAAGGCTAAGAAGGCACCCGCTAAGTGCCCCGCATGCGACCACCCACAGGAGTTCTTCGAGCCAATGGCTGAGAACTACTAGTCAAGACCGAGGGCTCACAGGAGCCACTCGTCTAGCTAGCTAGACACACGCGAAGCCCAGCAGACACACTCAGGTCGTCCGCTGGGCTTCGTCTTATCCTCACCCCACGGGACTCGACCCACGACCTCCTCGTATAACACTGAACACGGGAGATGTGCGAGAACGTATTTTCTACTCCAAATTGCATTAGTGGATGGAATGTGCGTTAGCGGGTGGAATGTACGTAAGAGTTTGTTTATTGAGGAAATTGTATTACCTTTGCAACCGCATCGGCTAAGATGTATGCTCACGAACGGCGAAGGGGTACTTCCTCAGTCAGTCGTCAAGCAAGGAGAGGTGGCAGAGTGGTCGATCGCGGCGGTCTTGAAAACCGTTGACCTTCACGGGTCCGGGGGTTCGAATCCCTCCCTCTCCGCTTTAAGTACTCTGGCAGCACCGCCAGAGAGTACTACTAAAAGAATCAAAGCATCGTAATTCCAACGAGTTACGATGCTTTTTTTGTTTTATAGACCGTAGATTCAACTATCCAGTGTAACTGAATTGCTTTCATCGAGCTTTTGATAAAAAAAGCTGTCCAGGAGTTAGTAAGTTTAGTTTCTTGCGAGGTCTGTTAATAAGGAGCTTTTGTACTCTTCGTCCCATTCCTGCGGAGAAGTGATTTGACTTTTGCGGAAATGTCATTTGACTATTCCCGAGCAGTCAAGCGACTTTTGAGGGGGGGGATGGGACTGTCAGTGTAGCTGGAGCTAGTGGGAGCGCCAGATCCGGTGGGGAAATTGGGGACGACTAAGTCGCAGGCGGGACGCACGGCTCTCATCTCTCGTCTCTAGCGTCTCCTCTCTAATCGTCTAGTCGCTAGCCAGACTATCCAGACAGCCAGGACGAAGGGTGCTGTGAGTGGCACGATGCCTAGACGGAGGGCGAGGAGCTCCAAGGCGACGGAGAGGACAACCGCTATGACGGCTCTCAGTAGCGGTTGCTCACGGCTGCCGGACCAGTAGATGGCGCACAGTACGGCATTGTAGCCGAGCAAGCCCTCCCGCCACACAACCTCTGGTACGAGCGGGACCACCAGCATAGGCAGGAGTGCTCCCAGTAGCGCATAGAGAGCCTTGCGCCTTGAGTCATAGAGGAGAGCTAGCATGAAGAGGATGCCCGCGAGTAGACTGGGTTGTAGCATCACCTGCCCTAAGCTTTCGCCAAAGGCGACTCCTAGCATCGCCCACCACGCTTGTGGCTCTAGGAGTGCAGGAGCACCCACGCGGCGACCCAAGCCCTGAGGGTCTAGCAAGCTAGCCAGGAGGAGTAGCCATACGGCTAGGATAAATGGGGCTGTAAGTCCTGGGATGTGCCCACGGCGTAGGAAGCTGCGCTCCAACCATGTCGAGAGAGCTGCTCCAACTATGAGCAGTAGCACCGCAACCCACGAGATCTCCCAGAAGACCCCGATGGCGATGCCTACGAGGGTGCCGTTGAATCCGTAGAGCCCCTCCTCGATTTCCTCTGCCGTGTCGCGCCAGAGAGAGGCGACGGATCGTGAGACGAGACAGCCTAAGAGGGCTAGCAGTGCCTGCTGCCACGAGTTGCAGCAGAGCCCCGCCAGGATGAGGGCTCCCGAGAGGGCATTCTTTACGAGGAAGACTTGGCTGAATCCTCGCAAGAGGGTCACGAGCTCTTTGTATAGAAAGCTTATCATAGTTGTGTTGAGTCTGATGCGATATGCCTAAGAGGTGGGTGTGCCGACCGCCAAAACCCCGACGGAGACCTGTGCTAGGGGTAATTCGCTGAGCGCATCAAGCGCAGCCGTGAGGGTCGCCCCCGTGGTGAGCACATCGTCAAGAAGCAAAATGTGCGTGTCGGCGGGGATTGGTTCACTGCCCAGCGTGAAGTTGCCCAGCATAGACTCGAGGCGATGCGTACGGTCTAGGTGTGTCTGGCTCGTCTGGAAGTGCAGACGACGCAATGCGCCAGCGATGTAAGGGATACCAGTAACCGAGGAGATCCCCTCGGCGAGAAGCGCAGCCTGATTGTAGCCACGCTGCATAGCTCGCTCGGGAGATAGCGGGACGGGGATGATATAGTCTATCTGTTCCTTCGCCAGTGGCAGGAGGGTACCCATGAGACGGCCCATATATTTGGCGAGAGGCTTATTGCCATGGTACTTCATATCGTGAACGATCATTGCCATCGCGCTGTCACGGGCATAGAGATAGGGTGCTAAGAGCCTGCGAGGCATCGGATGAGCACCGCGCAAGCGGTCGAGCGCCCTGACCGTATGCTCGTGGTAGCGTCCTAGAGCACTCTGGCAGCTAAGGCAGAGCGGTGGCGCATTGGGAGGGAGGAGCGTGTGACAGACAGGGCACCAGCGCGGGTAGATGAGCTGGAGGAGCGACTCACGGAGCGTCGTCCGCGACCCGTGTCGTGGGGGCGGTGCGATGCGTCCTGCGGAGGGGCTTTTCGTTGGTTTGTGGCTCATCAGGGTACGGTTGCTTTTACGCTTTACTCCTCGTCGTCGTTCTCCTCCTCGCGTAGCTTCTGGAGTACCGTCTGTAGTGCTTCGTACACTTCGCTCGCTTGGTAGCCACGTCCCACGCCGTAGCGCATCATCTTGTCAAAGAGCGCACGAGGCGTCCGTGCCGAAGTGCGACGCAGCTTGCTCTCGAGTAGCTCCGCGAGGGAGTAGTTCGGCTCCTCCTCCTCGATGACCTCTGGCAGCACTGCATCGATGATCTCCGTCGGCACCTCCTGCATGCGCAGTGCCTGACGTATCTTGCGGGGTCCATGGCTCATATCTCGGTAGCGCGTGCGGGCGTAGCTCTCAGCGTACCGCTGCGGGCTGTAGTAGCGACCCTCCTCAAGTAGAGAGAGGTATGCGTCAATTTCCTCATAGGGCACCTCCCGACGCATGAGGAATAGGCGCAGATTGCGGGGCGACCGCTCGGCGCGTGCGCAGTAGTACTTGGCTTTATTTAGTATCTCGGTATCCATAGTTGTTCGGTATTACTGAAAGATGGCTCGTACCAATCGCTCTCGACCGGTCAAGTCCTTGAGCACCTCTGGCGAAGTGGCTCCCGCCTGCTCGCATAGTGCAGCCACCTCGTGCGCTAGCTTGTGATGCGTCTCGCAGTAGAGCGTACATGGTGCCTGGGGCGAGCGAATCTGTGGCACGAGCGCCACGAGCGCACGGTAGTAGCGGAGTGGGTCGCTGTCTGGCACGAAGAGAGCCTCCCAAGGCTCTCCCACGAGGACGTTGGGGCGCATCGTCGCTTGGTCGCATTCGGGGATGTAGGGCGGGTTGCTCACCAGAAGGTCTATCGGAGGGAGCGAGGCGGGGAGGCTCCCCCCTAAGCTCCAGGCGAAGAGGTCTCCACGCAGGAGCTCGACGGCTACGCCTGTCGTGCGCACGTTTTCCCACGCATAGTGTAGCGCCTGCTCCGACAGGTCCATCGCGTAGAGCTCCCACGTAGGACGCTCGCTACCGATATATATAGGTATGCAGGCAGAGCCACACCCCACGTCGAGTAGGCGCAGCGGTGCTCCCGTGGCGGGGTGATGCGCTAGGATTAGCTCGCACAGCTCAGCTGTCTCGGGACGCGGGATGAGAACCCCCTTGCCGACTGCTAGGTCAAATGCACCGAAGGGGGCCACCCCTAGGAGATACTGTATCGGCTCATCGTGCGCCAGTCGCTCCACGGCTACCTGGAGCCAAGTAGCTTCCGTGTCGGACAATTGCCTAACTTTGCGGTCAAGCAGATAGTTCGTCTGGCTGAGCTCGGTGATATGCTGCAGGAGCATCTCGCTCATCGTCCGACGCTCTCGCGCCTCAGCGTAGTAAGCGGGCAACTGCGCCTCCACAGCCAGTGCTGCCTCACTCAGCGTCATACCAGCAACTATCATAGCCTCACTCATATTCTAGCGACCTTTATTTAGATGAAAGATACAGCACAATCGACCTCCGCTTCAGACCAAGTCTATATGCAGCGCTGTCTGCAACTCGCAGCCTTAGCGCAGGGGCGCACCAGTCCTAATCCGATGGTCGGCTCGGTAATTGTCTACAAAGGTAAGATTATTGGCGAAGGTTACCACCATTACGCCGGAGCACCGCATGCCGAGGTGATGGCGTGGCGTAGCGTCCCCGAGGAGCTACGCAGTGTCATCGGGGAGGCAACCTGGTACGTGAGCTTAGAGCCCTGCGCTCACTACGGCAAGACACCGCCCTGCGCGGAGCTCATTGCGGGACTGAGACCGGCCCGAGTGGTGATTGCTATGCGGGACCCTTTTGCCAAGGTAGACGGACGAGGCGTGGCACGACTGCGCGAAGCGGGCATCGACGTGGCGGTCGGCTGTCTGGAGCGTGAAGCAATCGCCCTCAACCGCCATTTCCTCGTCGCGCAGACCTTAGGGCGACCCTACGTCACGCTCAAGTGGGCGGAGAGTGCCGACCACTACATAGACCGCCTGCGTCACGATGCGAGTGAGGCTCCTTATCGCTTTAGCACGCCACTTCGCCAGCGCGCGGTGCATCGTATGCGTGCGCTCCACGATGCCATCTTGGTGGGGCATCACACCGCCGAGATGGACGACCCGCTCCTGACCAATCGCTCAGGGGGTGGCGGTCAGCCGACACGTATCCTCTGGTGTCACAGCCGGCTACCTCGTCCCGAACTACGTATGCTACAAGATGCCTCTGCGCCAACGATTATCCTGCTCCCGCCGGCTCTCCTAGAGCAAGTGACCGATGGGCACTACCCGCCACACGTCTCCTGTCTCGCTACCACGGACGACTTGCACGAGCTCCTCACGCTCCTGCATAGTCATGGCATCGAGTCGCTCCTTGTCGAGGGAGGCGCACAGGTCTTGCAGCGCTTCCTCGATGCCGGCCTCTACGACGAGCTCAACGTCGAGCACGCCCCCGTCGAGTTACACGATGGCGTCCCCGCCCCAAAAGGCGTGCCTCACGTGCTCTAGCTAGGCGCACCCTCTAGACAGGGACTCACCTCGCCTTCCGACTTGCTTCGACACCTCTGCGGTCCTACATCATCGTACCCCTCTCCTCTCTAAGCTTTAATTTCTTACCTTTGGGTTAGTGAGATGTGATATACGAAATTCATATAGATGGATAGCAAACTAATACTATACACCAGTAACTCTGGTGATGTCAGTGTGCAGGTACAATATGAGGATGGTACCTTTTGGCTGACACAGAGACGCATGTCGGAGCTCTTTAATGTAAATGTAAGTACTATTAATGAGCATTTGAGGAGTGTCTTCGACACTGGAGAGCTATCGGAAGAGGGAACTATTCGGAAATCCCGAATAGTTCAGCAAGAAGAGACTGTTGCAAAAGTCAACAGTCTCACAATCTTGCTAGCAAGATTGTCTAGACTTTGCAGAAAGGATGAAGCGCAAGGCGCTGAGGGTGAGG
>JAERMT010000205.1_pt2 | contig 13531 bp, 9 predicted proteins | sample 9267081 | NCBI WGS metagenome assembly JAERMT01 (sample SAMN17071939, study PRJNA684904) | human gut metagenome | isolation source: diarrhea sample from child under the age of five | host: Homo sapiens | place: South Africa: Mafikeng, Mafikeng Provincial Hospital | collected 2019-09
ATCTGCATAGGATCGGGCAGACCGGACGGGTTGTGCACCTCGGTCACGCCGCCCTTCTTGTCGTAAACCATGTAGGAGACGTTAGGCACGGTCGTGATGACGTTCATATTGAACTCACGGTCGAGACGCTCCTGAATGATCTCCATGTGGAGCAGACCAAGGAATCCACAGCGGAAGCCGAAGCCTAGAGCTGCCGAGCTCTCTGGCGTAAAGGTGAGCGAAGCATCGTTGAGCTGTAGCTTCTCGAGCGAAGCGCGCAGGTCCTCAAAGTCTTCCGTGTCAATGGGGTAGACACCAGCGAAGACCATCGGCTTGACCTCCTCAAAGCCTGCGATAGCCTCTGAGGCGGGTCGCTGTATGTGCGTAATCGTATCACCCACCTTGACCTCTTTGCTGGTCTTGATACCAGAGATGATGTAGCCCACGTCGCCCGTGTTGACCCTATCTCTAGGCATCATGTCGAGCTTGAGCACGCCCACCTCATCGGCATCGTACTCCATACCTGTATTGATGAACTTGACCTTGTCGCCCTTGGCTATAGAGCCGTTGACAATCTTATAGTAAGCAATGATGCCACGGAAGGGGTTGAAGACGGAGTCAAAGATGAGCGCTTGAAGCGGAGCCTCGGGGTCGCCCACAGGGGCTGGCACACGCTCTACGATGGCATCAAGGATTTCGTTGACACCCTGTCCTGTCTTACCACTGGCAAAGAGCACTTCGTCTGGATCTACACCCAGCAAGCTGACAATCTGATCCTGCACCTCTTCGGGAGAAGCACCAGGCAAGTCTATCTTATTGACCACAGGTATGATCGTCAGGTCATGCTCGATCGCCATGTAGAGGTTGCTGATGGTCTGCGCTTGTATTCCCTGCGAGGCATCGACAATGAGTAGAGCCCCCTCGCATGCAGCTATGGAGCGAGACACCTCGTAGCTGAAGTCCACGTGTCCTGGCGTGTCAATCAGGTTGAGCGTGTACTCTACGCCATCCTTAGTGTAGGACATCTGTATGGCGTGGCTCTTGATGGTGATGCCACGCTCACGCTCTAGATCCATATTGTCGAGGAGCTGATCCTGAAGGTCTTTCTTTTGGACCGTATCTGTGTACTCCAAGAGTCGATCGGCAAGGGTACTCTTGCCGTGGTCAATGTGAGCTATGATACAAAAGTTACGTATGTGCTGCATGTGCTAAAGGGATTCGTGCGCTAAGTAAAGGGCAACAGTGCTACAGTCTATCTGCTGTAAGAAAGGAAATAAAAGGCGAGACGAAGCTGCGGGGAGGGTCGAGGAGTCGATTACTCCTCCTCGTCCTCCATATTGGTGAAGACGTTCTGCACATCTTCATCCTCTTCGAGTCTCTCGATGAGCTTGTTAAGCTCTTCGCGCTCCTCAGCCGTGACAGAACGTGTATCGTTGGGTACGCGGATGAACTCGACCGAGCTAATCTCAAATCCTAGCTCCTCGAGCTTAGCCTGGAGAGCACCATTCTGAGAGAAGTCGCCCTCGATGACCCACTCCTCTTCTTCTTGCTCTAGATCCTCTACACCATAGTCTATCAAGTCTAGGATCAGCTCCTCCTGGTCTACCTCCTCCTTGGGCTGGACATGGAAGACGCAACGATGATCAAAGAGAAACTCCAAGCTACCAGTCGTACCGAGGTTGCCTCCGAACTTATTGAAGTAGCTACGCACGTTGGCGACTGTGCGGGTCGTATTGTCTGTTGCCGTCTCTACAAAGATAGCGATGCCATGCGGACCGTAGCCCTCATAGTTCATCTCCTTATAGTCGGTGTTGCTGTCCTTGTCGGTAGCTTTTTTGATAGCACGCTCCACGTTCTCCTTAGGCATATTCTCCTTCTTTGCCGTCTGGATTAGGACGCGTAGTCGTGGGTTGGTATCAGGATCAGGACCTCCTGCCTTTACTGCTATGGTAATCTCTTTGCCTAGCTTCGTGAAGACACGAGCCATGTTGCCCCAACGCTTTAGTTTGCGTGCTTTACGATATTCAAATGCTCTTCCCATGTTTGGATTGGATGATTTACTATGTTAGTTGATTGATATGTCTGATGATTGGATTGTCTAGTCTAGCTAGCCTAGTCTAGCGAAGCGTGGCGTGGTACTCCTGCTCGATGGCTTGCCAGATGCGCTTCATAGCGGCATCGATCTGGGCGTCTCGTAGGGTGCCCTTGTCGTCACGTAGGTAGAAGCTGAGCGCGTAGCTCTTCTTGCCCTTAGGTAGCTCCTTGCCTGTGTAAACATCAAAGAGCTCGACACGCTGAAGCAGCTTGCGCTCGGCCTTGCTGGCGGTGCGAGCTAAGGCCTCGTAGGTGATGTTGTTGTCGATGAGGAGAGCTAGGTCACGCTTCACCGTTGGGTACTTGCTTAGCTCCGTGCTGACCACCTTGTGCTGTAGCAGATGCGCCATAAGACTATCCATATATAGCTCGGCGTAGTAGACAGGCTGCTTGATGTCACACTTGGTGAGCCAGTAGTTGCTCACGACACCTAGATAAGCAAAGGGGACACCTTGAGCGTCTTTGTAACAAACGACATCGTGCCATAGGTCTTGACAATCCTCTGGTACAGACACAGAGTAATCCTCTGGTGCAAAGCCCATATGCGCTAAGAGCTTCTCGACCACCCCTCGTAGCATGTAAGGAGAGGTTGCTTCGCCTGGGGTCGTCCAGCTGTTGGGCATGAGCGTGCCCGAGAGCCACAATCCTAGTCTGTGAGCCTGGGTGTACTGGTCTAGAGGAGTAGCCACCTGGTCGTTCTGCTTGTAGCGGTAGACGTTGCCCCACTCATAGAGTGCGCAGTAGGGTTGCTTGCGGTGCACATTGTCAGAAATAGTCTCTAGACCGCCCACGAGGAGGGTGGGACGTAGCACGTTGAGCTCTTGGCTCAGCGGATTCTCTATCGGTACGAGCTGGTCGGGGTCAAAAGTCTTTTGCCCCTCAAAGTATTGACGAGAGGTGAGCGAATTATTCAATATCTCCCGATAGCCAAAGCCTGTGAGTAGTTCCGAAAGCTTGAGCTGAGCGTGGTAGATATGGTCTTGGTCGCTCTGCTTAGAGAGACTCGCATGCACATAGCCCGATAGCGGGACGGCATTGTAGCCGTAGATGCGTAGCACCTCCTCGACGACATCCACAGGTCGTGTCACATCGTAGCGATAGCGAGGCACTGAGATGGCAAAAGCATCACCCTCCACAGCCTTAGGCGACATCTCTAGAGCCTCTAAGATGAGTTGTAGTTGGTCAGCCGTCAGATTGCGCCCGATAGCCCGAGAGACATAGTCTGTAGAGATCGTCAACTCTACGGGATCCAGGTGCTTACGATAGTGATCCACCATCTCACCGGCGAGCGTACCCCCGCAGATATCTAGAATGAGGGATACAGCACGCTGGAGCGCCCAGTCGGTCGCCTCGGGGTCTAGTCCACGCTCGAAGCGGAAGGAGGAGTCGGTGCTCAGTCCGTGGCTTCGAGCAGCTCGACGTGTGATCGTCGGATTGAAGTTTGCTGCCTCTATAAATATGTCTGTCGTCTCCATCGTCACGCCCGAGTCCAGTCCACCCATCACACCACCTATGCAGAGCGGTGTGAGCTGGCTGTCGCAGATCATATTCTCCATCCCTGTGAGCTTATGCTCTACGCCGTCTAGTGTGGTAAAGGGTGTGCCTGCGGGTAGATGAGCTATGCGCAGCTTACCGCCAGCAATCTTCTGAGCGTCAAAAGCGTGTAGCGGTTGCCCGATCTCATGTAAGACGAAATTGGTCACATCTACCACCGCATTGATGGGGCGCTGCCCGATGCTTTGTAGTCTCTCCTTGAGCCAGTCGGGACTCTCGACGCACTTCAGACCACGTATGGTCACCCCCTGATAGCGAGGGCAGTCCTCAGCGGAGACCTCCATCTCGACCTGTATAGCAGGTGCCTTCGCATCGACTGCCTGAGGCTTTGCAAGGGTCGGACGCTCTGCGCGGATTACCTTACCCTCACGATAGGAGTAGTAAGCCGCTAGGTCGCGCGCCACGCCATAGTGCGAGGTCGCATCGACGCGGTTAGGCGTTATGTCTATCTCTATGACGGTGTCACTGGCTAGGTCAAAGTAGTCAGCCGCCGGTGTCCCAGGCTTCACCTTCTCATCGTCTAGTACCCAGATGCCAGAGCTGTCGGAGCCCATACCTATCTCGACTTGCGAGCAAATCATACCCATACTAGGCTCGCCACGTAGCTTAGACTTCTTGATCTTAAAAGCTTCGCCATCGGGCCCATATAGGGTGGTGCCGACGGTTGCGACGACGACCGTCTGACCAGCAGCCACATTGGGTGCTCCACAGACGATCTGCACAGGCTCTTCCTCGCCGAGATCGACCGTACAGATGTGCAGGTGGTCGGAGTTAGGGTGGGGGATGCAAGTGAGGGTGCGTCCTATGACGACACCACGCAGACCGCCGCGTACCGACTCGGTCTCCTCGACGCCAGCCACCTCGAGACCGATGGCCGTGAGCGTCTCCGCTACTTCATTTGGATTATAACCCTCTAGACGAGGCAGGTATTGCTGTAACCAGTTGAAAGATATATTCATACGAATCAGACATAGGCTCTCTAGGAGCCGATGAATAGAGTTATAAAGCGAGACAGAAGAGACTAGTCGTGAGACTCAGTCTCTTTCTCTTTATTATTATATGGAGTGCTGTTACGCAGCTCGACCTTGGAGTATGGACGTGGGAAGCCTTCGCCAGCAAAGAGCTCGGTGGCTCTACCGTTAAAGTCCCAGAAGAGATCCCACATATCCGCATTAGCACACCATACACGGATCATAATCGTGTAGTTGCTCTCCGTCATATCCGAAATCACAGCCAGCACGCCTTGATCCTGTAGGATGCGTGGGTCCTTAAGTAGCTCCGCTAAAAGGATGCTCTTAGCACGCTCGAACGGCACGTCGTAGTCCACGAGAAACTTCCACTGACAGCGTCTAGTGGACATCTCGGAGGTGTTTTTGATTACGTTAGTACTCAGATTACCATTGGGGAGGTAAATCTTCGTATTGTCGACAGTGGTGATAGAGGTGTGGAAGATACCGATATCCTGTACCGTACCCTCTACATCTTGATAGACAATGTAGTCGCCAATGCGGAAGGGGTGCGTGATCAGGATGATAGCTCCACCCGCAAAGTTCTGCAGCTGCCCTGAGAGTGCCATACCGATGGCGACACCGAGAGAGGCGAGCAATGCGGCAAAGGATACCGCGGCAAAGCCCAGGATGTTGATTACCACGATGACCAGTATAATCCAAAGTCCAGCACGCGCTATCGAACGGACGAAGTGTCGCAAGCCAAGTGCCTCGACACGCCTGTCCAGGAGTCGGGTGACCCCCTTCATGATAAGACCTATCAGCCAGCGTCCCACATAGAATATGATAAGTGCTAGGAGTACGCGAATACCTATGTCAAGTGCTTTATCGACCCATGATCCGAGCGTGTCGGCTAGGTTAAAGTTGACGATACTATCGACGATCTCCTCTTTGGTGAGAGCCGTCGAGTCGAGGATGACAATGTCTTCTGGATTTATTTCAGGCATATACTTCTATATAGTTGGTGCTGTCGCTCTTATTTGAGATAGCACTCAGTTAGCAGAGCCAAAGGTACAAAAAAGCGACAACCTAACCTCACCGCAAAGGATAGCGTAGATAGACCTGCAAGGCGTAACACATTCGGTGTGTGCATATAAAAGCCCCATACTCACAAGGTCGGAGTATGGGGCTTCGCTTGCTTTGGAGCTATTCGGGTGCTTAGCGTATCAGCTTGATCGTTGCTCCTGCGATAGAGAGTAGATAGCTTCCTGTGGGGAGCTCGCAAGAGAGACATCCGGTCTGGTCCGTTACGCCATGTGCTCGGAGCTGTCCTGCTAGGTCGTACAGCTCATAGCTCGTCTGGCTGTAAGGAGTCTCTATATCCCATCCCGTAGCTGTCGGAGTAATCACCCAAACATTAGGACGATCGGTAACGGGCGCGACGCTTGTGTCTTTCTTAAAGGCGTAAGAGACGAAGACGTTGTTGGACAGGACGAAGAAGTATATAGTACCAGCCTTATCTTGTGCGGTGAGCTTGCTCGTACCCCACTTGCAGTAATCGGGTATATAGCCTTCGTCTGGAACCAATACGATAGAACCTCCTATTGACCTCCTGATAGGATCTGCAAAATTGAACTTCTTATCACCGACTGCTATGTAAGCATGTCCATGAGGCTTCGTCGAGGCATCAAAAATCTTCGCTGTCTCACACCCCTCGCTACTGCTCTCGCTGTCAGCGATCCATCCGTTTAGCAGAACTTTGTCGTAGGTCGTTGCTCCAGGGGTCTTACCGAGCTGAACTCGATAGAGTCCCTCACTGGTGTCTCCTGCGGGTGGTAGCTGTATGAGCAGGTCGTTGAGATCACAAGCTGTGAAGCTGTTGTCTCGTACGTCTAGGCTATGCAGATTGAGAGCCAGCCCTGCGTAGGGGATGAGCTGTAGCGATGTTAGCTTATTGCCATTGGCCTTGATGCGCTCTAGGTATTCGCTCTCGAGCTTTACCTTAGAGAGCTGACAATTCTCGATGTCTAGTACACGTAGCTTCTTATTGGCAGAGAGATCTAAACTCTCGCCAAAGGCATTGCCACTCAGTACAGCTATCTCCAGCTTAGTCAGAGACGCTAGAGCTAGAGCGGAGATCTGATTGTCGTTGCAGTTTAGGACGCTTAGGAGTGGTGTACGCTCTACAGCGAGCTGCGTGAGCTTGTTGTATCCGCAGTACAGCTCCTCTAGCTTGGGAGTAGCAAAGAGTGATAGCTCGGCGAGCTTATTGTCCGTGATTTGCAGCTCCTTGAGGTTGGGCAGACGAGAAAGGTCTATCTGCTCTATCTTGTTGCGAGAGAGACGGAGGGTCTCGATTGTCGCAGCATCTTCGAAGGCTACTGCGACGATCTTGCTACCCGTAGCGTCTACGAGAGTCACGGGACCATAAAGCTTGATCTTAGCCCCTAGGTCTACCGTTTGGGAAATGGTAAAAGGCTCATTAGCCTTGGGGATTGTATAGTCGCTAAGCTGGCCACTGCCCCAGTCGATCTGCACCTTGGTTCCGGCCTTAGCTGTAGCTATCTGGAGAGATAGATCTATCTCATCAATGTCATAGCCATCCTCGTCTTGACCTGGTGACTCCGTAGTCACAGATAGAGACATCGTCGTGGGCTTGTAGGGTAGCGTGATGTTATAAGTGTGCAGTCCTCCCTTGTAGAAGGCTAGCTCAGGATAGCCTGCGTTGAAGAGCTTGGCACGTACTGTAATCTGGTGCGTGGTAGGGTCTAGGAGAGACTCATCAAAAGTATAGACCCCAGGCTTGTCGCCAGCTACCACCTTGTCGGTAGGTATGGGCTGCCACTTATTGGCTGCATCCTTATAGTACCATGTGAAGGTCGTGGGTGTCGCTGTCTGCGCGATACCTTTAGCCGAAGCCATGTTGGAGAGATCGACCGTCATGTCTCGATACTGCGAGCGATCGACATGAGCGAAGTACATCTTCGAGACCTTAAAGTTGTCTAGTGGCGTTTCGTTGAGGTCTGGAAGCATATCGTAGGTGAAGGCGCAGAACTGCAGAGTCACCATCTCTAGATGAGTCAAAGCCTTGCCCCCGATCAATTGACGAGGATAAGCCTTGCTGCTGAGACCTGTGATGACTAGCTTCTTGAGAAGAGGCGTATCGGTCAGATCGATGGTACGCAGCGTGGTGCCTTGTAGTGATAGACTCTCCAGAGCTGTGCAGCCTGATAGGTCTAGTTCCTTTAGCTGTCTGCTATCGGGACCAGCTAGTAACGGGGTAGCCCACTGGAAGGTCTTTAGCAAGCTTCTATTGGAAGGTAGGATGACTCGAGACACCTCAGCACCATTGAGCGTGATCTCCTCAAGCTTAGGACAAGCGGAGAAGTCTAGCTCTTCGCTCTCCATCAGGGGTGTGTAGTCACAGTTAAAGCGTTCTAGGAGAGGCGCAGCAATCTGTGTGACACCGTAGATAGCTTTGCTACTTGTAAAGCGTAGTGTAACTAGCTGATCTGCCGAGATGGCAATAGTGCGCTGTGTGCTACTGGGCTTTGCAAATGTGTGTTTAAAGGTTTGTAGCTTCTCAGCTTCGGGTTGCTCTAGCGTAGCGGTCTCACCGCCACCTAGGTCTATCTGCGCAGTCGCTCCTTGCTGAGCGAGGCGATAGACAAACGTGACCTCTGTCGCATCAGGCTTGACAAGCAGACGGACTGTCGCCTCTTGCGCCATAGAGGTTAGGATACTCAAGCAGAGTACGGGAAGGAGTAGAAGTCGCTTCATAAAATGTAATATAAAAGTTTGACAGTGCCAAGGTACAAATTTTACTCCTCCCATACGACAACGCAATAGTATCCTTCCAACTCCTCAAACCTTACGAGTGGCTAATTCCTATTTTGAGGTGCTGGGGGAGAAGCCACAGCACCTCACTCGCTTGCAAACAAAGCAGAGCGATTAGAGTTTGGATTTTTCACTACCTTTGGGGAGCAAAACCATTATCCTAACGACATTTCTCAACCTAATCAGATGAACACACCTACACTAAATGAACGAGGCAAGCTAATGCTAGCGACCATACAGGGCTACGACCGTCCTGGCGTGACCGCTTCGCTCATGGGCGTCCTCGCGGAGCACGGCGCATATATCCTAGACATTGGTCAGTCAGACATACATAGTCACCTCAACCTGGGCATCCTCTTTCAGATGAATGATCAGGACTCAGGCTCCGTACTGAAAGATTTACTCTTCAAGGGATACGAGCTCAACGTCCAGATACGCTTTACTCCTATCTCGACAACCGAATATGGGGAGTGGGTCAATGCACAGGGCAAGAACCGCTACATCATCACCGTCGTAGCACGCAAGATGACCGCTGGTATGCTCTCGGCAGTGGCTGGCGCGGCTGCCGATCAGGGGCTTAACATTGATAACATACGCCGCCTCACGGGTCGTATTCCGCTAGACCAAACGCAGCAGGCACCGATGGCGAGCATCGAGTTCTCCATGCGTGGCAATATCAAGGATGTCCACACCTTCCAGCTAGACCTCCTACAGATGAGTGGCGAGCTTGATATGGATATCTCCTTCCAGAGGGAGAGCATGTTTCGCCGTATGCGTCGCCTCATCTGCTTCGATATGGACTCAACGCTGATTCAGACCGAGGTGATCGATGAGCTGGCTATGAGAGCTGGTGTGGGCGATCAGGTCAAGGCAATCACTGAGCGAGCTATGCGCGGTGAGATAGACTTCATCGAGAGCTTTACAGAGCGTGTCGCCCTACTCAAGGGGCTGGACGTCTCTGTCATGGAGGATATAGCGCACAACCTCCCCATTACCGAGGGGTGTGAGCGACTTATGCGCACGCTCAAGGTGATGGGCTACAAGACCGCTATCCTCTCGGGAGGCTTCACCTACTTCGGCCATTACCTGCAGAAGAAGTTTGACATAGACTATGTCTACGCCAACGAGCTAGAGGTGGCCGATGGCAAGCTCACGGGTCGTTACGTAGGCGACGTGGTCGATGGGCGTCGCAAGGCTGACCTGCTTCGTCTGATCGCTCAGGTAGAGCGTGTGGACCTTATGCAGACGGTAGCCGTAGGCGATGGCGCCAACGACCTGCCGATGCTTTCGCTAGCTGGACTAGGTATCGCCTTTCACGCTAAGCCCAAGGTCAAGGCAAGTGCCGAGCAGCGCATCTCGTCCGTTGGTCTCGATGGAATCCTTTACTTCCTTGGTTACAAGGACTCGCTCTTTGATGAGCAGATGATAGAGTGCATGAAGGATGGCACCTGCTCGACACTCTTTCCCCACCACTAATCGTCTAACCCTTCACTCCCCTATTAATTATGATACGTCATTGCGTCATCTTCACGCTACAACTACCCGGTTCCGCTGAGGAGCAGCAGGCTCACCTGAAGAAGATTGAGAGCCTCCTCGAGGACCTCCCCGAGCAGATCCTCGAGCTGGAGTCGATGGAAGTCTTCTTCAACTGCAACCCCAGTGAGGAGTCCACCTTCATGCTCCAGGCTGATGTAGAGGACCTAGAGGCTCTATCAGCTTATGCCACACACCCCGCTCATGTCCAGATAGTAAATGACCTTATCAAACCGTACAAAGTGGGTCGCACTTGCATTGATTATAAGTTGCACGACCATTATCCTCACTAACGCTATGTCTAGAGAAAAGGGACAACCTCAGGAGCTCGACACCGTCTACCTCGCTGGAGGATGCTTCTGGGGTATGCAAGCCTTCTTTGAGGAGGTGGATGGAGTCATCTCGACCGAGGTAGGCTATGCCAATGGCACGCTCGGACGTCAGCCCTCCTACGAAGAGGTCTGTACAGGCGAAACGGGCTTTGCCGAGACGCTGCAAGTCGTTTACGACGCAGGGCGTGTGCCACTAAGCTTTATCCTAGAGCGGTACTTCACCGTCATCAACCCCACCACGCTCAATCGTCAAGGCGCCGACCACGGGACCCAGTACCGCACCGGCATATACTATACTAAAGAGGAGCAGCGACCCATCATCGAGAAGGCACTCACCTCACTACAGCAGGCTTATGCCGACCCCGTCGTGGTAGAGTGCAAGCCCCTGAGCAACTACTACCCAGCCGAGAGATACCATCAGGAGTATCTACGCAAGAACCCAGGAGGTTACTGTCACATCGGCCGTACGCAGATAGCGCGGGAGAGCTACGTACGCTACGTAGACCACGAGGCACTTCGCAAGCGTCTCACGCCGATGCAGTATCACGTGACGCAGGAGGCTGGCACGGAGCCTCCCTTTGACAATGAGTACTACGACCTCACCGAGGCAGGAATCTATGTAGATGTCGTCTCTGGCAAGCCACTCTTTCTCAGTTTGGACAAGTTTGACTCGGGTTGCGGTTGGCCCGCCTTCGCAAAGCCTATTGACGACCAGCTCATCAAAGAGTCGACCGACCGCTCTCACGGCATGGTGCGTACCGAGGTACGTAGCAAAGATTCGGATGCTCACCTCGGACACCTCTTTGAGGATGGTCCCATCGAGCTTGGCGGGCTACGCTACTGTATCAACAGTGCTGCGCTACGCTTCATCCCCTTAGACAGCCTAGAGGCTGAGGGGTATGGCGACTACCTGCGCTACTTCAAGAAGTAACTGTGACAAGGGTACTACACCTCAGCACTTATGGGGCTAAGAGCGGTGCCGGCGTCGCAGCCCTGCGACTGCTAGAGGCTGAGCGTAGCTACGGGCTAGACGCTGAGCTACTGCTTATGGCTCCGAGCTCGGAGTCCCTACCAGCTGTACACACCCTAGGCAATGATCGGAGGCTTTACCGAGCTTGGCAATGTAAGCTCTGGAGCGAGCGCGCCCTCGTTGCCCTGCTCAACGGATTCAATCGTGAGCAAACCTTCAAGACCTCTCTAGGTCGGCTCGGCATCTCCATACACGCCCTGCGCCCTTATCTCGCAAATATAGATATCCTTCACCTGCACTGGACGCAGCACGCCTTCCTCTCGCTCCGCACCATTGAGGAGCTCTGCAAGCTTGGTCTACCCGTCGTCATCACCCTGCATGACTACTGGTGGGCGCAGGGCATCGAGCAGATGGCGACCAAGCCTGGTGAACTGTCCGCCCCCCTGCGCCGACTAGACCGACGAGTCCGGCAGCGCAAAGCGGAGCTAATGGCGCACTACCCTATTCACCTGGTCACCGTCTCCAGTAGCCTGGGCAATGCAGTCACCCGCTCCTCCATCGTGCCACGCCTAGGCGTCAGCACCATCGGCAACGTCCTCTCCGCCCACTACTACCAGCAGGCGCAGATGCAGGAGACGAGAGCCACAAGCGAGCGAGAGCTCTATCGCATCATCTTCGTAGCGACGCGTCTTGATGATCCCATCAAAGGGTGGAGCTACCTCGTCGATGCCATGCGACAGCTAGCCCAGCTAGCGGGCGTGCAGACAGCGCAAATGCAGCTCACACTCGTCGGTACCCTAGCAAATCACGAACTACTCAACCAGATTCCTCTACCCGTACAGCACTTAGGTAGCATCTCCGATGTAGCGTGGCTCAGCTCACTTTACGCAGAGAGCTCCGTCCTCATCTCAACCAGTGAGCGCGAGAGCTTCGGTCAGACACTCCTAGAGTCGCTCGCCTGCGGTACGCCCGTCATCGCCAGAGACTCGGGAGGTCCCGCTGATATAGTCATTGATGGAGTCAACGGTGCCCTTGTAGCGCACGACGCTCCACAAGCTATGGCTGCCGCACTATGGAAGCACTTCACAGGTGCTACAGACTACCAGCCCGAAGCGTGCCGAGCCTCCGCACTGCGCTTCGCCCCCACTGACATCGCACAGCAATATGCCCAGCTTTACGCCCAGTTAATAGATGACATACAGCGTGCCAAGCCATGACCACTACACCACTACTGACCATCATCACCATCTGCTACAATGCGGAGGCAACCATAGCACCCACTCTGCGTAGCCTTGCCGAGCAGAGCGACCAAAGCTTCGAGTACCTCGTCATCGATGGTGCATCCCAAGACAAGACGCTATCACTCGTCCAGACGCTCTACCCTCGTGCCACCGTCCACTCCGAGCCTGACCAAGGACTCTACGATGCGATGAATAAAGGGTTGCGTCATGCCACCGGCACCTACATCTGGTATCTCAATGCGGGCGACACGCTACGCACACCCGACACCGTCCGCACCGTCTGCACCGCACTCGAGACACACCGACCAGACCTCCTCTATGGCGACACGATGATTGTGGACGCTGCTTACCAGGACCTCCACCCTCGTCGGTTGCGCCCACCGCACCTGCTGACGCAGCGCTCCTTTGCCAATGGTATGCTCATCTGCCACCAAGCCTTCATACCACGACGCTCGCTCGCGCCACTCTACGACCTGCGCTATCGCTACTCGGCAGACTACGACTGGTGCATCAAAATCATCGACACCATCCAGAGCCAGTACCGCATCGACGACTATCTCGTCAACTACCTCAACGAAGGGGTCACCACACGCAACCACCGCGCCTCGCTCCTTGAGCGGCTTCGCATCATGGCTCGTCGGTACGGCTGGTTCACCGCCCTGGCACAGCACGTCAGCTTCCTCTTCCGCCGTCAGCGGTAAAGCCTCACCACTCCATCCTGTCTCATACCCCCCGCAGTGAGGACACACATCCGTGCGCCCCTCCCCTTTCCATACATTTCCACCGCTGGAAAAATAAATTTCCAAGCTTGGAAACTTTTCTTTCCATCCTTGGAAACTTTCCACGCCTCCGCAGAAGTCAAATGCTCCTCCCCAGGGCTGACGCATTATATACAATGAGCTCATCGACCTCTCTACTCTTCGCTTGTCGCTAATGTGTTGCTTCTGACAGAGCGATTACGATGCGTCACCCCAGACTGAAAAAATGCAACGCTGGATCGCTACAATAATTTAGACTCGACTACATATCAAAACGGCACTATGT
>JAERMT010000983.1_pt1 | contig 13510 bp, 9 predicted proteins | sample 9267081 | NCBI WGS metagenome assembly JAERMT01 (sample SAMN17071939, study PRJNA684904) | human gut metagenome | isolation source: diarrhea sample from child under the age of five | host: Homo sapiens | place: South Africa: Mafikeng, Mafikeng Provincial Hospital | collected 2019-09
CGAAGAATTTTTTCTTCCCCACGTGGAAAATAAAAATTCTCCACGTGGAGATTTCAAAATATCCACGTGGAAATCCGTTTTCCCCCGACATGGCTCCGTTTTGATATGTAGTCGGGTCTAAATGATTGTCGAGACTGTTGACTTTTACAACGGTCTCATTATATATAATGTGTCAGCCGTGGAGGGCATCTCGACACGGTGCGTGTGCAAGAGTCTCCAGATGAGACTTTTGCAAGAGTCTCCAGATGAGTGCAGCGCTACGAAGAGCGAGCTTCACACCCCCTGGCCCGCCGCTACGGACTACCTAACAGATAGTATTGAACAGCTGTTACTTTCTTCTGCATATACCTACTATTCGCTAGTGTTTGCCGTGAGCAGATGTGCGCCACCACCGTACCTTTGCAGTGTATATCTGTCGGATTATCGGCAGGCTTCACAAGATGTGGCGTAGTAGAGGATTCGTTCCCCTGATTCTCTTCGATTTACCCTCCGCTATACCCATCTTGAGGTACGCTAAACAATGTAAGGGGTGCTGATGAAGCTCCCCCTGCGTTTGAATCACTCAGATATCAAACACGCTATAATAATATATGAAACGACTCATTTCGTATCTCCTCTGTGGTCTCGTACTTTGCACCGTACAGCTATCAGAGGCGCAGACTGTGGATACATTGTCACAGGCTCCCGCACCAGCTCCTCGTCGGCTCACCCTAGGTGGGTATGGAGAGGCTGTCGCATCGAGGATGTTTTACAGTAATAACTTCAAGCGCTACACCGATGCGGCACTCTACAAAGATGCTCGTAGCTTCGGGCAGGTAGACTTGCCTCACGTAGTTTTCTTCGTTGGGTATGACTTCGGTCACGGTTGGTCTCTAGGCTCTGAGATCGAGTTTGAGCATGGTGGCACGGAGAGTGCTGTCGAGATCGAAGAGGAGGAGACTGGCGAGTACGAGTCTGAGATAGAGCGTGGTGGAGAGGTGGCTCTCGAGCAGTTTTGGCTACAGAAGAGCTTCTCACCAGCGCTCAACCTGCGCATCGGACACATGGTGGTGCCTGTCGGAGCGACCAATGCGTATCACATGCCGACGGAGTTCTTTACGGTCTACCGCCCCGAGGGAGAGAATACGATCCTGCCCTGCACCTGGCACGAGACCGGTATAGGCCTGTGGGGTAAACTACCTAACTGGCGGTATGAGGTGATGGGTATCGCGGGACTGGATGCAGACCGCTTTAACAATAAGGACTGGATTCATGGCGGTGCGGGTAGTCCCTACGAGTTTAAGATGGCGACGAACTATGCTTGCGCTATGCGCGTGGACAACTACTCGGTGCGTAACCTGCGCCTCAGCCTGAGTGGCTACGTCGGAACGAGCGGTCGCAACACACTCAATGCGACAAATAAGTATGACCACATCAAGGGGCTCGTCTGCATCGGAGCTTTTGACTTTCAGTATGCCAATCCGCAGCTCATCTTGCGAGGCAATGTGGACTACGGACATCTAGGCGACTCGATGGAGATCACAAAGGCTAATCGCACGACCCGCAAGGACTCACCCTCACCCAAGAATAGTGTCGCCAAGGCGGCTCTAGCTGCTGGCCTGGAGGGCGGATATGACCTCTTCTCAGCTTCGGCCAAGCTACGTCAGCTCAAGCAGCGTCTCTACCTCTTCGGGCGGTATGACTACTACGACTCCATGTTTCAAGTAGTGCCCAGTATGACCGACGAGCTGGAGTGGGAGCGACAAAAGTTTACCGTCGGACTCAACTACTACCCCATTCCAGAGATTGTCGTCAAGGCTGAGTATAGCTATCGTATGCTACACAAGCAGTTCAACGATGAGCCGACAATCAGCCTCGGCATCGCCTACTTTGGCATGTTTCACTTCTAGATTCTTTTAACACAACACAATACAATCAACTATGAATAAGTACACCTACATCTTTAAGATGCTCCTTCTCTCAGTCGTGGGCATCCTTCTCGTCTCTTGTCAAGAGAGCGACGAGCCCAAGGCAAAGCAGCTAGACCCAGAGCAGACGGCACTCGTCAAGCAGTTTGTCGAGGGTGTCATCGTCCCCACCTACAAGTCTCTAGCCGACGATGCTATCGAGCTGTCTGGGCTTTGCGAGGAGCTGATGAAAAACCCCTCTCAAGAGCTAGTCGACAAGGCTTGCCAGAAGTGGGTCGCAGCGCGTGCTTACTGGGAGCGTAGTGAGGCTTTTCTCTATGGAGCTGCTGGTGACTACAACATCGACCCGCACATTGACTCTTGGCCTCTGCAAAAGAATCAGCTAGACAACGTCCTTCAGAACAAAGATCTCCTCGATGAGCTCAAGGAGGAGGGAGCCGATGCTACGGGCTTTGCCTCTCTAGGCTACGGTCTACTCGGCTTCCACGCTGTGGAGTACATTATCTTTAGAGATGGTAAGCCTCGCAAGGTTGCTGAGATTACAGAGCCTGAGCGCATCTACAATGCGGCTGTCGCTGAGGATCTAGCTCGTCAGACCACACGTCTAGAGGCTAGCTGGGCTGGCATTGATAAGGTGACGGCTGACAAGAAGAAGACACTTGAGGATGCCGAGCTCCTGCCTACGATGGACTATGGTCAGCTCATGATTGCTGCCGGTGAGCAGGGTAACAGCTCCTACAAGAGTCAGAAGGATGCTCTCGTTCAGATCCTACAAGGCGCAAGCGACATCTCTGACGAGGTGGGCAATACGAAGATCACTGACCCAGTCAACTCGGGCAACGTCCTAGACGTGGAGTCGTGGTACAGCTGGAACTCTATTGAGGACTTTACCGACAACCTGATCAGCGTGCGCAACGCTTACTACGGTTCTCTCGACGGCACTGTCCACAATCACTCTCTTGCTACCTACATGGCTAAGCAGCATCCCGAGCTAGACAAGGAGATACGCTCTGCCATAGATAATGCAATCAAGACGGTAGCTGCTATGCCAGCACCCTTCCGCAATAATCTGACCAAGGAGGCTACCAAGCCCGCCATCGAGGCGTGCAATGCGCTCCTCGAAAAAATCGACGCAGCTATCGAAGCTGTACAGAAGTAATCCGTAAGAAACTGTCATACCATCTGCAGGTAGTTCCTGAGAGGACACCTGCAGGTGGGTGATAACTTTAGAGACAATTGTCATGAATAAGCTATTAGCTCTATGTAGTCTCATCGGCTCTCTGGCACTCTTGAGTGCCTGTAGCTCAGACTGTCCAGAGCCGACGGACAAGGGTCAGTACGAAGAGCAGTATTACAGCGGAGGAAAGCTAGGCACCGCGTTCAACAATACGGCCACATGCTACGAGCAGTTTACCCCTGCTGTCGAAGAGGCTGGCCTAGTCGCTAGGTTCAAGCGGGGTGAGCGTCTCTTCGAGAACCCCTTTGACACCTCTACCGACCCCAACTTTCCGCTACGTGGCCTAGGCCCTCTATGGCTGCGTGCTAGCTGTATCGCTTGTCACCCTGGCTATGGTCATGGAGCTAGACAGACTGAGTACAACTCGCACACCATAGGCAACGGCTATCTACTCGTCCTCACGGACCAAAACGATAACTACCTATCCTCCCTCACGGGTATGCCTCAGACGCAAGCTGCGCCTCCCTTTAAGGCACCTCTTGATGAGCGTAAGATTAGGATAGACTGGCTCCCCTACACAGATGAGTGGGGCAATAAGTTTGACGATGGCGAGACCTACGACCTTATTTACCCAGAGGTGACCATACCGGAGGATGCCTTCTACGTACCTCTGCAGGCCAAGGGCAAGGATATCCCATACTCCGATCTACGCGTCCGCCTCGAGAGCACCATCGGTATCTACGGCACGGGGCTGCTCGACGCTATCAGTGACGAGGACCTTCGCGCTCAGTATCAGACGGAGGAGAAGCATGGTGCCAACCTCAATCCCGCTATCTGGAAGGACGGAGACTTTGTTAGGTACTACGTCAATAAAAAGCAGGGCGACGGCACTAAGTACCTGCCCCGCTACACCTACGGACTGACACGTGGTAGCATACAGGATGGCCCTGGAGCCAACGCTATCTGGAACATCACCAACGTAACTCGTAGCGATCGTCGCTACCACTACATGACTACGGCCTATGCTAAGGTCGCTTCCGAAGATCCCGAGGTACAGGCTAAGTTTTACGAATACTATCCCGAGTGGCGGAAGAGCGGGGATGTCAAGAAGGACATCTACGACTACCTAACCTCTAGCGAGCTCCCCGCTGATATGACCGACGAGGAGTACATCGACTTTATGGTGTGGCACCGCGGACTAGCCGTCCCATCGGCACGAGATGCTGATAGCGAAGAGTTTCAACAAGGTAAGAAGCTCTTTGAGGAGATGGGCTGCGCCAGCTGCCACCGTCCTACCTGGACCACAGGCGAGGATCAGATACGTGACCCGAACAACTTCTTCGTCGGTGCTCGTGCTAGCCTCCTGCCACGCTATCCGCATCAGAAGATTTGGCCCTACACCGATATGATTCAGCACCAGCTACAGATGAAGAACAACATCCGCACAGGCTGGTGCCGTACTACGCCGCTGTGGGGACGTGGTCTGAGCATGAAGGCTACTGGAGCTAGCGACCGTCTACACGACTGCCGTGCACGTACCGTAATCGAGGCGATCATGTGGCACGGTGCTAAGACTAGTGATGCGAGAGCCTCTATTGAGAAGTTTCGCAAGCTCAGCAAGGAGGAGCGCAAGGCTGTCGTCACCTTCATCGAGTCTATCTAACCTCTAACTAACTTCTACCCCTCTCCTGAGCAAGCACTTCCCAATGCAATAGATTATGATGATAGATATGAGCTGTCAGGGGAGGGGATACACATACACCCAAACACTTTATCCTTATGAAGCACTTAACTACACAGCTAGCTCTGCTAGCACTCATCCTTACGAGCCTGACAGCTTGTCAGCAGGAGTGTGGTAGCGATACCCCTCAGACGCTCAGTGAGGAGTACTACAGTGGCGGTAAGCTAGGCACTACCTTCAACAACACGGCCTCCTGCTTCGAGCAGCCCACGGAGGCTATCGCTCTGGCTGGACTAGATGCCAACTTCAAGCAAGGCGAGCGTCGCTTTGAGACGGCGCACGCTGCTGGTGATGTACCTGGTCTGACCTTCACGGGACTAGGTCCTCTATACAATCGTACCTCCTGCGAGGCTTGTCACCCTGGCTATGGACATGGTAAGCGCATCACACGCTACAATAGTGAACAGATGGGCAATGGCTGTCTCATCATCGTTACCGACAAAGAGGGAAATATGGCTACCTCGCTCGGCTTGGTGCCTATGACTGTCGCACTGCCTCCCTTCAAGCCGATGATTGACGAAAAGAAGATGACCATCGACTGGCGTAGCTACACGGACGAGTGGGGCAATAAGTTTGACGATGGCGAGACCTACGACCTCATCTATCCTGAGGTGCATCTGCCCGCAGAGGCTCTTTACTCCCCTCTAGAAGTGAATGGTAAGCCCTATCCAATAGACCAAGCGGTCGTCACGCTGGAGTCTACCATCGGCATCTACGGCACGTGTCTACTTGATGCAATCAGTGATGAGGATATACGTCAGCAGTATATCAAGGAGGCTCCGCATACCCCGCTCAACCCCGCTATTTGGGCTGGTAACGACTTCGCCCCCACGGGGGTAGACGCTGCAGGGCACCCTATGCGCTTTGACTACGCGTGTGACTTCACCAAGCTCTCTGCCAATGTGAGTCTATGGGAGGTGTGCAACATCATCACGCCGATGTTTCGTAAGTTCTACGTACCCGAGGCTTACGCACGGACGGCTAGCAAAGACCCCGAGGTGCAGGCACAGTTTTACAAATACTTCCCAGAGCGCAAGAAGACTGGCAATGTGGAGCAGGATATCTATGACTTCTTTACAGCTACAGACCTGCCCGTCGAGATGGACGCACAGGCTTGCTACGATCTGATGGTGTGGATACGTGGTCTTGCGGTGCCAGCTGCGAGAGATATAGACGCACCCGATGTGCAGCGTGGTAAGCAGCTCTTCACCGAGATAGGCTGTGCTACTTGCCACCGTCCCTCTTGGACTACGGGCGATGATGTGGTCGTGGATGTATATGGCCTGACCGAGGGTGGCAAGAAGGCTATGCCTCGCTATCCCAAGCAAAAGATCTGGCCTTACACCGACCTAATCCAGCACCGGCTCCACATGCAAAACGATATCCGCACAGGTTGGTGCCGTACCACTCCGCTCTGGGGACGTGGTCTGAGCCAAAAGGCTTCGGGTCACCAGGATAGACTGCACGACTGCCGAGCACGCAATGTCATCGAGGCGATCATGTGGCATGGAGCTAAGGATAGTGATGCTCGCTTTACGGTAGAGAAATTTCGCAAGCTCAATCGCAAGGATCGTGAGGCGGTTGTCAAGTTTATCAACGCTGTATAGCTTCACACACTAGATACTACATAAATATGGTGTGGCGCAAGCTCCCCTTCATACTACTACTTATCACGGTGGCTGTCCTTGCGGCAGCCACTGTGGTTGAAAAGCTTTATGGTACGCCCTTCGTGCAGGAGCATTGGTATGGCTCCCCGCTCTTTACCATCTTGTGGGTGCTGCTCTCCTGTGTTGGGCTACTCTATATCTTACGGGCTAAGCTCTACAGACGCTTCTGGATCTGGATGATCCACGTCTCACTGCTGGTCATCTTGCTGGGTGCTGGCGTGACTAGCTGGACTGCTATACATGGACGGATCAAGCTCCAGGAGGGTGCCAGCCCTACGGATCGCTATCAGAGTGAACAGGGAGAGACACTGGCCCTCCCCTTTGAGGTCGCTTTGGAGCGCTTTGATCTGACCTACTACACAGGGACCCAATTCCCGCTAGACTACCAGAGCAATCTCCTCATTCAGGACGGGGAGCGGTCGCAGAGCCTCCGAGGTGCTGTCTCGATGAATCGCATCTTCCGCTACCGCTTCTATCGCTTCTACCAGTCTGGCTACGACCCAGAGACGACCTCCTCGATCCTCTCCATCGCTTACGATCCGTGGGGCATTGCCATCACTTACCTAGGCTATGCGCTCCTAGCGATCAGCCTCGTAGGGGGTATGTACGCGCGCCGTCGTAAGGTGAGACAGCTCCTCAAGCAGGCTCTCGTCTCTCCCGTGGCGATGCTCCTGATACTCCTCGCTGGTGGTACGCTCTCAGCAGAGGCAAAAGCTCCTGCGACGCCACTCCCCAAGACGATCCCCGCCAGTGTGGCGAAAAGCTTGGGCGAGTTGCATATCCTGTACAACAATAGAGTCTGTCCCCTAGAGACCTACGCTCAAGAGTTTACCGAGAAGCTCTATGGACGCAGTAGCTACCGAGGCTATTCTGCCGAGCAGGTCTTGGCGGGTTGGATCTTTTACTATGACAGTTGGGTCAATGAGCCGATGATACGGATTAAAGACCCGAGCATCCGCAAGCTGCTCGAGTGCTATGAGGGGAAGCGGGTGAGCTACCTGCAGTTCTTTGACCTACAGGGCAACTATCGTCTAGAGTCTCTACTGGACAACTACATACAGCACCCCGACCAGCCCGGACGCAAAGCCCTCTTTGAGGCACACGAGAAGTGTCAGGTGATACAGAGCTTAGGGCTAGGGGAGTCGCTTGCGATCTTCCCCGTACAGAGCCATGGGAGTATCGCGTGGTACCATCCTGCCTCTACCGACCTACCCGCAGAGATGCCGCTAGATCAGTGGACCTTCGTACGCAAGAGCTTTAACTACCTCAGCGAACTGGTCGTCATGCAGCAATGGGACGAGGCGCAAAACTTTCTCGTCAAGCTCCGTCAGTACCAGCTCAAGGAGGGCGGTGAGAGCTGTCCCTCGGCTGTGCGCTTTCGCTCTGAGATCTACTACAACCAGCTCTCGCCTTTTATCGGACTCCTCGCCAAGATACTCGCCACCGTTGGTATCTTGCTTTTCATCTGGACGGCCTATCAGCTCTCCGTGGGGCGACTCGTGGATCCGCCATTTGTCAAGTGGGGCATCTGGATTATCCTCTACGCTAGTATGCTGTACCTAACCCTGATGGTGATCCTGCGCTGGATCGTCTCGGGCTATGTACCGCTGAGTAATGGCTTTGAAACGATGCAAGCCTTAGCCTGGATTGTCCTACTACTGACCATACTTGCCGGGCGCAAGCATCGAGTACTGATCCCCTTTGGTCTGCTCATGGGGGGGCTGTCGCTCTTGGTCGCCTCCTTCGGGGGTAGCAATCCTCAGATTACTCCTCTGATGCCAGTGCTACACTCGCCGCTACTGAGCATCCATGTACTGGTCATCATGATAGCGTATAGTCTCCTGGCCTTTATGATGCTCAATAGTTGTATGGCGCTAATCCTGTCGCGACGCTCCACTGTCGGAGCGCACCTAGAGGCACTCAGTAGACTGCTCCTCTATCCCGCGGTTGCGCTACTGGCTATCGGTATCTTCATCGGAGCCGTCTGGGCCAATGTCTCGTGGGGACGCTACTGGAGCTGGGACCCCAAAGAGGTGTGGGCACTCATCACGCTCATCATCTACGCCCTGCCACTACACTGCGAGTCGCTACGCTGCTTCCGCTCGCAGAGGTTCCTGCATGTCTATCTCTTGATCGCTTTCGTGTCGGTCCTGGTCACCTATTTCGGTGTCAACTTCTTCCTCGGCGGGATGCACAGCTACGCTTAGCCTAGACGAGCGATGCCATATGGCGAGAGGTTCTGTGGAAGCTCCCCCGCCCCGCCCGCTCGGCTCCACGTCGCCTGCCCCACACTTGCGAAAGAAGAGCAGGTTTCTTCCGCAATGGTGAAATGACATTTCTGGAAAGGTCGAAGCACCGCTCCGCAATGGCAATTTCGTCATTGCGGAGGTGTTGACGGATGCCTAAGGCTCAGGGGAAGAGCTTCGCTAGGTGCGACAAATTGTCACACATTGCTCACCATTGGCATATCTGTTGCTTGAGATAGACAGAATCAAAAAAACCTTAAAAACATGAACATAGATAAGTACACCATCAAATCGCAGCGGGTGATCCAAACGATGATCGCCCAGGCGCGCCAACAGGAGCATCAGGCTCTAGAGCCTATATGCCTCCTAGATGCGCTACTACGTGAGGGGCGTGACGTCGTCGAGTATGTTGCTACCAAGGCAGGTGCTTACATGCACCAGATAGAGCAGTCGGTAGCACAGCAACTGGAGCGTCTGCCTCACGTATCTGGCGGAGAGCCTTACCTCTCTAACCAGACAAACCAAGTGCTCACCCAGTCCGAGCAGATAGCTAGTGAGATGGGTGACCAATATATAGCTGTGGAGCATATCTTCCTAGCCCTTCTCAAGGTGACCAGCGATGCGCGTCAGCTACTCCTCGACGCGGGCTTGACCTACGCTGACGCTGAGGCGGCTATCCGTGAGCTGCGCAAGGGACGCAAGGTAGACTCCGCCACGAGTGATCAGCAGTACAACGCCCTGGGCAAGTACGCTATCAACCTTTGCGAGCGTGCTCGTGAGGGCAAGCTAGACCCGGTCATAGGTCGTGACGAGGAGATACGTCGTGTCCTACAGATACTCTCTCGCCGCACGAAGAATAACCCTATCCTCGTCGGTGAGCCTGGTGTCGGTAAGACAGCTATCGCCGAGGGCTTGGCGCACCGTGTCATACGTGGCGACGTGCCTGAGAACCTCAAGGACAAGCTCATCTACTCACTCGATATGGGTGCTCTCATAGCAGGAGCGAAGTATCAGGGAGAGTTTGAGGAGCGTCTCAAGTCGGTCGTCAACGAGGTGACCGCTTCCGACGGACAGGTCATCCTCTTCATCGATGAGATACATACACTGGTCGGTGCAGGAGCTTCGCAAGGTGCTATGGACGCAGCAAACATCCTCAAGCCGGCTCTCGCTCGTGGTGAGCTACGGGCTATCGGTGCCACCACCCTCGATGAGTACCGCAAGTACTTTGAGAAGGACAAGGCTCTCGAGCGCCGCTTCCAGATGGTGATGGTCGACGAGCCAGACGAGATGAGCAGTATCTCTATCTTGAGAGGTCTGAAGGAGCGGTACGAGAACCACCACAAAGTGCGTATTCAAGATGACGCCATACTGGCTGCCGTGCAGCTTAGTTCGCGATACATCACCGACCGCTTCCTTCCCGACAAGGCTATCGACCTTGTGGACGAGGCTGCCGCACGACTACGCATCCAGATAGACTCGATGCCCGAAGAGCTAGACGAGCTGGAGCGTCGTATCAAGCAGCTAGAGATAGAGCGTGAGGCGATCAAGCGTGAGCACGACGAGCCTAAGCTAGCAGCTCTCTCTAAGCAGATTGCCGATCTAGAGGAAGAGCGCAATGCGCTGGCTGCTCAGTGGCATGGCGAGAAAGACCTAGTCAATGAGGCACAGCAGCTGAAGGTAGAGCGTGAGCAAACCTCTATTGAGGCAGACAAAGCGGAGCGACTAGGCGACTACGGTCGTGTGGCTGAGCTACGCTATGGAAGGCTCAAGGAGATCGACGATCAGATAGCTCAGATCAATCAGAAGCTAGCCGAGCAGCGTGCCTCTGGCACGGCCCTAATCACCGAAGAGGTGACGGCCGAAGATATCGCTGACATCGTAGCGCGTTGGACCGGTATCCCCGTAAGTCGTATGCTTATGAGCGAGCGCGACAAGCTGCTCAACCTAGAGACCGAGCTGCACAAGCGTGTCGTCGGTCAGGAGGAGGCAATCACCGCTATTGCCGATGCGGTGCGTCGTAGTCGTGCAGGCTTGCAGGACCCCAATAGACCGATAGGCTCCTTTATCTTCCTCGGCACGACAGGTGTCGGTAAGACAGAGGTGGCCAGAGCATTGGCTGAGTGTCTCTTTGACGATGAGCACATGATGACTCGTATCGATATGAGCGAGTATCAGGAGAAGTTTAGCGCGACTCGACTCATCGGAGCGCCTCCCGGCTACGTCGGTTACGACGAGGGTGGTCAGCTCACCGAGGCAATCAGGCGTAAGCCCTACTCGGTTGTGCTCTTTGATGAGATTGAGAAGGCACACCCCGACGTCTTCAACCTACTCCTCCAAGTACTGGACGACGGTAGGCTTACGGACAACAAGGGTCACGTGGTCAACTTCAAGAACACGATCATCATCATGACCAGCAACCTAGGCTCCGACCTCATCCGTCACAACTTCGAGCACATCGACGAGCAGAACCGCGAAGAGGTCATCGAGCGCACCGAGGAAGAGGTCAAGACGCTACTCAAGCAGACGATCCGTCCTGAGTTTGTCAATCGTATCGACGAGACCATCGTCTTCACGCCGCTGACGAAGGAGCAGATCGCTCAGATCGTACGTCTACAGCTCGACAAGGTAGCACGGACGCTCCAGGAGAATGGCGTGACGCTCCACTACAGCGATGCCGCCATCGACCTGCTAGCCGAGCGAGGCTACGATCCCGAGTTTGGCGCACGTCCTGTCAAGCGTGTCATACAGCGCCTCGTCCTCAACGAGCTCTCGAAGGCACTCCTAGCTGGCACCGTAGAGCGCACGAAGCCTATTACGTTAGACGTAGGGGCTGACAAGCAGCTCACCTTCCTAGACTAAGCACTCACTGAGTGCCTACAAGAAATAGAGCATAAATCTCTCTGCTGCAAGGCTAACAAGCCATCGTCAGTAGACTCTTATATAAATCTCCACCGAAGGATTTAGGATTCCCTCGGTGGAGATTTTTTCTTTCCTCCGAAGAAATCGAGCTTTCCTCCGAGCTATTTGAGAAAAACCTCGGAGAAAATCGGACGGCAATAAATCTACTTAGGAGACTGTTGCAAAAGTCAACAGTCTCACAATCTTGCCTGCAAGATTGTCCAGACTTTGCAGAAAGGATGAAGCGCAAGGCGCTGAGGGTGAGGCCTGAAGGGAGCATACCTCCGTATGTGACCAAAGCCGAATCCCGAAAGCAACACAACGATTCGCCTTTATGCAACAGTCTCACTTAGAGGAAAAGAGGAGAGAAGCTCTCAGACCTCCTCTCCTCATTTACACAAGATATGACTATCACTCCTTATAGGATGTAGGGTATAGTCTCGTCATCAACTACAACGAATATCTTCTCTCCATCATTGCAGGGCAGAGCGAGAGCGTAACTCTCGTAGAAGGAGGTCGTACCCACAAGCGTCGTGCCATCAGAGCGGTAAACGGTCAGGTCGTGATGCTTGTCATCATTTACACGGATAGTCAGTCCTAATCGGTCTCGCTCTATCTGCACGTCAAGCGATTCTCTAGTCAAAGGCGCTGTAGTTCCTCTCGTTTGCTTGATGTCGCATAGTCCTGATGGGTGAAACGTATATACATCCCCAGTTGGAGAGGTGTAGCATAGAGGGGTGTAGTCAAGGTAGGTAAAGCCTGGCACCACTCCTAGTTCCTCTTTGTTAAACAAAAAACCAAAGGAGTACCCAATACCCTCAATCCATTGGTAAACTTCTAGAGAGGAGCGTGGCTTGTCACTCGCTAGAAGTACTCTCTCGAGCGTGTACACTATGCGGTTGGCTCCCAGCATCTCTCTCGTACGAATATCGATCACTCGTAGGAGCATGGGGCGCATCCATCCCAAAGCTCCCTGTTCATAGTCCCAGGAGAGTCGTTCATCATTATCATATCCCGAGTAGACCCTCACAGTGTCACCGACCTTATAATTATAGTCAAAGAGGACTAGCTCCGCAGGCTGCCCATCAACCTTATTATCATCTCGGAAGTTGCAACGTAGATAGATCTTCCCTTTGTCTAGATCTTCTCGGACGTATAGATTCTCACGAAATTGGTGTTTTCCTATGTCAAAGTAGCTTTTTCCATCTACCTCTTTGATTTTGTCTAGTTCGAAGGTTTCTGTCGAAGCGTCAAACGTCACGTGCCGCTCCAAGGCGGTCGAGGTGGCATTGGGCTCATCTACAATGTACAGATCCCTTCTCAACAAATGCCACTTGGCTCCTGCCTGTATGGTCGGGATGGTCGGATGCGTCTTAGGAGTGGGCTGTGACTCCTGAGCTAATACGCCCCCAAAGCTAGTAAGGAGGACGACTAGTGTAGCTGCGATTACATTGGAGAGTTTCATAGTTGTACGGTCTTGATTGGCTTTAAGTTTTTATGGATTGATTCCGGTCGCAAGTTACGTTTTTTTCTTGATTGTACAACACTTCTAGTGGAGCTCCTCCAACAAGCTCAAAGCCACATCAACGCTTCGTCTGAGGGAAAACAGATTCTCCACGTGGATATTTCAAAATCTTCACGTGGAGAATTTTTATTTTCCACGTGGGGAAGAAAAAATTCCTCGGAGGAATCAAATGAAACTTCGGAGGAAATGAATGACGCCCACGTGGAAAATAAAAAATATCCACGTGGATATTCGATAAAGGAGGGTAATTAGAAGTTAGAGATTAGAGGGCCGGGCGGACACATTATATTATAATGAGTTCATCTATTCCTCGCTGGTCGCTATGTGTAGCTCCTGACAGAGCAATTAT
>JAERMT010000091.1_pt3 | contig 13480 bp, 11 predicted proteins | sample 9267081 | NCBI WGS metagenome assembly JAERMT01 (sample SAMN17071939, study PRJNA684904) | human gut metagenome | isolation source: diarrhea sample from child under the age of five | host: Homo sapiens | place: South Africa: Mafikeng, Mafikeng Provincial Hospital | collected 2019-09
AGCCGTGGGCATTTTTATTTTTGGCAACCAGATAGCACATCGTGCAGCACCTCCTGACGGAAAACGATTCAAGAATACCATATTTTCAGGAGAAACGCAAGAAAAACGCGTCTTTACGGCACGAAACGATAGCCGACGCCGCGGATGGTGATGATGTGCTGGGGCGTGCGGGCGTTGTCCTCGATCTTGCTGCGCAGGCGGTTGATGTAGACCATGATGGCGTTGTCGTCCACGGCGATGAGATTGCCCCAGATCTGCTCGTATATCATGTCCTTGGTGAACACCTGCTGCGGGTGGCGGACAAAGAGCAGCAGCAGGCTGCGCTCTTTCTCGGAGAGGTTCAGCTCCACATTGCTTTTATAAAAGCGCATGGTGGCGGTGTCGCAGAGGAAAGGCCCGCAGCTGATCTGCTGGTTGTTCTCCTGCGAGAAGCTCTTGCTGCGGCGGATGAGGGCCTTGACCTTTGCGCCCAAAATCTGGGGGCGAAAGGGCTTGGTGACATAGTCGTCGGCGCCCAGCGAGAGGCCGTACATGAAATCGTAGTCCTCGTTGCGGCCGCTGATGATGATGACCGGCGTGGTGACGCCGTTGCGCCGGATGGTCTGGATGACATCGAAGCCCTCCATGTCGCCCAGCATGATGTCCATCAGGATCATATCCAGCGTGCTGCTCTGCCGCGCGATGAGGTCCAGCGCCGCCGCGCCGCTGTTGACGACGAGGGGGTCCATCTCATTGCTTATCATAACTTTCGATAAAAGTTTGCAAATCGCTGGATCATCGTCTACAATAAGAACATGATACGACATGATAACTCCCTGCATTTTTCTGACCGGAAAATTTGTTTCAATTGTGATAAATAAAATTATAACATTTTTAGACAGGAAGAGCAAGACCGCCCCAAAGGAGGACTCGATATGAAGGAGAACGCCCCGAAAAAGACATGGTTCCAGACGCTGCGCACCCTGTGGGTGCCGCTGGCCATCGGCGTCGTCACGGTAGCCGCGCTGGCTGCCGTGGTGGGTATGGTGTGGAAGGACTACCGCACCGCCATGATGGACAGCCAGACGAGGCAGATGGAGCTGGTGGTGCAGAGCACCGCCGACAGCATCCGCGTCCTGCTGGAAGAATACGCCGACCGGCTGGACTCCATCGCCGAAAAAGCGGAGGCCGGCAAAGCGTTCCGCCCCACGGTGGCCCGGAGCGATACCATCCGGGACGTCTGGCTGGAAAACAGCAACGGCGAGGTCATCTACAGCTGCTACGGCCTCAGCGCCGTCTGCGATGTCCCCATCACCCGGACGGAGGACATCTCCTACTGGCAGTACCACAGCGGCGGCGAGCACTATCTTGTGATGAAGAGGAAGGCCGGGGATGAGACAGTCTGCCTCGTGGTAGACTCCACGGTCATGTATCGGCAGCTCATCTCGGAGATCCATGTCGGCAGGAACGGCTACATCATGATAAAGAATAACGATAACCTTGTGGTCATGCACCCCGAAGCCGTTCAGTGGGGCATCAAGGTCGTGGAGGGCCGCCAGCGCATCTATCAGGGGAAGGAGCTGGACATGAGCAGTCTGAGTGAGCTGCTGCGCGCTCAGCAGGAAGAGGAATCCGGCACACTGGACTACTACTCCTACTGGTGGACCGACCCGGCTCTGCCCCGGGTGCATAAGATAAGCGCCTTCCGTCATCTGGACGTGGGGAGCAGCTTCTGGATCGTCAGCGCCGTGGTGGACTACGACGATTTCTACGAGCCGGTACAGCAGAGCTTCGTGAAGGTGGTCCTCATCTTCGGCGGCGTGGCGCTGGTGCTGGTGCTCTTCATGTTCCAGATGTTCCGGCTGCAGGAGCGCGACCGCCGCAGCGCGACCGAGATCAGCGATTTGAAGACTCTGAACCAGACCCTCGAAGAGCTCCACCGCAGCGAAGAGTCGCTGGCCCACGGCCAGCGGCTGCAGATGATGGGGACCCTCACCGGCGGCATCGCCCATGAGTTCAACAACTTCCTGACCCCCATCACCGGCTATGCCGACCTCATCATGGCCGACGCCGACCCGGGCAGCGAGATCTATGACAACGCGATGGAGATCAGCGAGGCGGCGCAGAAGGCGCAGGAGGTCGTGAAACAGATCTCCTCCATGAGCCGGAAAAACGTGGAGACGGTCTACGACGCCGTGTCGGTGGAGGGACTGCTCCATCGGACCCGGAAGCTGGTGGAGACGAACTGCCCGAAGAACGTGGAGCTGAAGGAGGAAAATGAGCTGAGCGGCGAATGCGTTCTGGGCAATGCGACCCAGCTGCAGCAGGTGATGCTGAACATCAGCATCAACGCCATCCACGCCATCGGCGCCGAGGGCGGAAAGCTGACCATCCGGGGCAGTGTCGTGCCGCGCAGTGAGCTGGCGGCGCTCTTCCCGGAAGAGAAGATCTCCGAGGAGTGGTCGAGCTACGTCTGCCTGAGCGTCACCGACACCGGCTGCGGCATGGACAAGGAGACGATGCAGCACATCTTCGAGCCCTTCTTCACCACAAAAAAGACCGGCGAAGGCACCGGCCTCGGCCTTGCTCTGGCGGACCAGATCATCCGCACCCACCGGGGCCGCATCCGGGCGGAGAGCACCATCGGCAGAGGCACGACCTTCTATGTCTATCTGCCGGTGCTGGAGCAGCAGCAGGAGCGCGAACAGCTGCAGTGGGGCGTGGACAGCAAGCTGTGCATCCTTGCGGCGGACGACAACAACAAGGTCCTCGACCTGCTGGACAAAGACCTCAGCGCGCTGGGCCTGAGCGTCTCCACCTGCTCCCGCCGGGGCGAGCTGCGCCAGCTGCTGGAGCAGCAGCCCTTCGACGTCCTTGCCATCGACGAGAGCCTGATGAGCAGCAGCGGCGTGGATTTCTGCATGGCCATCCGGGGCCGCTACCCGGGCATGACCCGCATCGTGATGACCAATGCCCCCACAAGGGAGATCGTGGACGCCCGCAGCCACGGCGTCATCGACGGCTATGTGGTAAAACCGGTGTCGGCGTCTACGCTGCTGGCCCAGATACGGAGCAGCCGGAAAGAGTGAAGAGCAGCTGTTTTTTGTGAATTTGTGGAATATGCACAGAGCTATCCTTCATAATTCGGCAATATGATAAAAATGCAAGGAATATATTGACAAATCTAATGGGGGGGGGGGTATAATAAGGCCAACAGGCCGACGACCGGAACTGGACAGCCTGCCTGTAAGATCATTCATAATTATGGAGGCAAAAATCATGAAAATGGCAAAGAAGTTTCTGGCCGTCGCCCTCGCCGGCGTTCTGGCACTGTCTGTTCTGACTGGCTGCGCCAACGGCGTCAAGAGCAAGGACGTCGCTGACTCTCTGACCAAGATGGGCATCAAGGTCGAGCAGAGCAAGGACGTGGATAAGACTGCTAAGGAGACCCTGAAGGCTATCGAGGCTATCATCGACGCAAAGACTAACGCTGATAAGCCGGATACTGATGCCGACAAGATCAAGCTGAGCAACGCTGTTGTCGCCGCTGATGGCAAGGTCATCAAGACGAAGAACATCACCGACACCACCAACAAGGTCCAGAAGGCTCTGGGCGTGTTCGCCAACGGCTCTGATGCCGAGAAGGCAAACGTTGGCAAGCAGATCCGTGTTGCTCTGGTCGAGATCAAGAATGCCAAGAAGGACGCAAGCCTGCAGGCTGCCTTTGTGAAGGACGCTCTGGTCCAGGCTCAGGAGGGTGACACGACCAACGGCAAGAAGGTTGTTGAGCCCGGCAAGCTGGGCACTGCCACGACGAAGGACGGCAAGTACATGCTGGTCGTCATCGTCAACGAGATGAAGAAGGCCGACTAATTCCCGCTTCCCCCATGTGAGGACCGCCGCAAGGCGATAATTCCCCATAAATAAAGATGACAACAGGCCCCGGAGTGGAAACACCCCGGGGCTTGTTGTTTGTTGTTTCTTTTTTGCGCAGCTCCGGCTTTATTGCATCCAACCTTCCATACGGAATCTTACAGGATATTAAGGAATTTCTTAACAAACCGTAATAAGAAGGGCTTTGGGCTGTAAGTTTGAGCCTGTATACTGGAACCATAACGAACGGGAATGATTCCGGAGGATAAAACGGAAGGCATCCCCGGCAAATGAAAAAAGGAAAGGAAGTACAAACCCATGAGTGATACGATCCTCGCTCTGCTCGGCTTTGCAACGGTGATCACGGTCATCGTCCTGCTGCTGCGCAATGTCACGGTCCCTGCACTGGCATTCGTCAGCGTCTCGACCATCACCGCAGCCATTCTGGTGGCTACCGGTGCTTTCACCCTGGATGAAATGGCCGGCTTTATCAAGGAGGGCGTCAAGGGCGTCCACGGTACGGCAATCCTGTTCATCTTCTCCGTCCTGTTCTTCGGCGTCATGACCGACGCGGGCATGTTCGACAAGATCATCGGCGCGCTGATGAAGAAGGTCGGCAACAACGTCGTCGGCGTTGCCCTGATGACCTGTCTCATCGCCATCATCGGCCATCTGGACGGCGGCGGCGCTTCCACCTTCCTCATCACCATCCCTGCCATGCTGCCCGTCTACAAGCGCCTGCACATGCGCCGTGAGACCCTGCTGCTCATCTGCGTTACGTCGATGGGTGTCATGAACCTGCTGCCCTGGGGCGGCCCCACCATGCGTGCCGCCAGCGTTCTGGGCGTTGAGTCCAATGACCTGTGGAGTCAGATCCTTCCGATGCAGATCGTCGGCCTGGTTCTGGCTGTCGGCACTGCCATCTTCTGGGGCCTGCAGGAGAAGAAGCGCATTGCCAAGCTGGGCGATGCTGCCGTAGAGGATGTCGGCAAGTACGATGATTCGGATAGCGAAGAGAAGAACAATGAGCTGGCTCGCCCGAAGAACTTCATCTTCAATGTTATCCTGACTCTGGCCGTCATCATCGTGCTGGTCATGGACATCTTCCCCTCTTACTACGTCTTCATGGTCGGCTGCGCTCTGGGCATTCTGGTCAACTACCGCGGCAAGAAGCTGCAGAACTCCATCATCAAGAGCCACGCGGCTTCCGGCCTGACCATGGCCTCCACCATCCTGTGTGCCGGTGTCTTCCTCGGTGTCCTGAGCAAGAGCGGCATCATGGAGAAGATGGCCATCATGATGGCCAGCGTCATCCCCGCCTCTCTGGGCCGTTTCCTGCCCGTCATCATCGGCGTCCTGAGCGTGCCTCTGGCTCTGCTGTTCGATACCGACTCCTACTTCTACGGCCTGCTGCCCGTCCTGATCAGTGTTGGCAACCAGTTCGGCGTCAACCCGGCTCACATCGCCATCGCAATGGTCGTCTGCCGCAACTGCGCTACCTTCATCAGCCCGGTGGCTCCCGCTACCTATCTGGGCATCGGTCTGGCCGGTGTCGAGATCAAGGACCACATCAAGTACTGCTTCGGCTGGCAGTGGGGCGTTTCCATCGTCTGCCTCGTCGCCGGTCTGATCCTCGGCGTCATCCACTTCTGATAAACTGAGCTCCCGCCCGGCTGCCCTTCGTTGGACGGCCGGGCATTTTTGCAGGATACTTTTTACCACTTTTTTCCCAAGGAGGCTGCTGCAATGCGTGAGACCCCAGTCTGCACCGCGGCCGATGCCATCTACAAGCTGGCGGCGGGCAATCTGAAATACCTGAACGCGGAAAACGGGAGCGGCGATATTTCCCGCCGTATCCGGATGTCCACCTGGACGAAGGGCCAGTCGCCCTACGCCATCATCGTCACCTGTTCGGATTCCCGGGTCATCCCGGAGAACATCTTCTCGGCGGGCATCGGTGAGCTGTTCGTCATCCGGCTGGCGGGCAACATCATCGACGACCACCAGCTGGGCAGCATCGAGTACGCTGCCGGCCATCTGGGCTGTCGGCTGGTGGTGGTGCTGGGCCATACCCACTGCGGCGCGGTGGATGCGGCCATCAACTCCGAGCCCTCCGGCTATATCCGCTACATCACGGACGAGATAAAAAAGGCCATCGGGGAGGAAACCGACCCCTACAAGGCCAGCTGTCTCAATGTCCGGCACAGTGTGCAGGAGATCGAAAAGAGCCTGTGCATCCATGACATCAAGACGGAAACGGGCCTGCGGGTCGTCGGTGCGATGTACCACATCGAGGACGGCAGCGTCGAATTCCTGTAAGGAACTCCCAGCATTGCGGCGGAACGGCCCTTTCCCAGACCGGGAAAGGGCCGTTTTTGTGTTTGACAATCGACGGCTGTCGGTTTATACTAACGCTGAAAAAGCGGATGCAGCAGGAGGACAGGACAATGGTACAGGTAGACCTTATCACAGGATTTCTCGGGGCAGGGAAGACCACTTTCCTGCGCAGATACGCGGCATGGTGGGCCGGGCAGGGCGTTAAAGTCTGTGTGCTGGAAAACGACTTCGGCGCGGTGAACGTGGACGCCATGCTCCTGCAGGACCTCGAGGCCCGGGGCGTGGAGCTGGAGACCATCAGCGGCGGCTGCGACTGCGACACCCACCAGCGCCGGATGCGGACGAAGCTCATCTCCATGGCCATGCGGGGCTTTGAGCGGGTCATCGTGGAGCCCAGCGGCATCTTTGACGTGGACGAGTTCTTCGACGTGCTGCGGGACGAGCCGCTGGACCGCTGGTATCAGCTGGGCAATGTCATCGCCATCGTGGATGCCCTTCTGCCGGAAGAGCTTTCCCCGCAGGCAGAATATATCCTCGCTTCCGAGAGCGCGTGGGCGGGCAGTGTCCTCCTGAGCCGCTGTCAGCTGGCCTCTGACGCGCAGAAGCAGGGGGCAGAAGCCCATCTGGCTCGTGCGCTGGAAGCCTGCAAGTGCTCCCGGAAGTTCGGCCCGGAGGAGATCATTGCGAAGGACTGGGCCGATTTGACGACTGACGACATGGCCCGCATCGCAAAGTGCGGCTGCCGGCAGGCCAGCTGCGAAAAGCTCCACTTCGACGCGCACGATGCTTTTACCTCGGTCTACTTCCTCGAGCTGGGCCTGCCCCGCGCTCAGCTGGAAAAGAACATCCCGTCCCTCTTCACCGACCCCGCCTGCGGAAATGTCCTCCGGGTGAAGGGCTTCGTGGAGGAGGATGGCCGGTGGTACGAGCTGAATGCTGCCGCCGCCGGTCTGACGGCGGCCCCCATCCCGCAGGGACAGCAGGTGCTCATCGTCATCGGCGAGGGGCTGGACAAGGCCCGGCTGGAAGAGGACCTGAGACGATGAGTTTTCCACAATGAAACAGAGAATTGTGCAATATTGATTGCGCTGACCCTCCTGCAGCGTTATAATAGAGAAAAATAGATCAGGAGGCCGTTTCATGAGCACTTCGACCACCCAAAAGCCGACCACCCGCCGCATCGTGGGCATGGTGGTGGGCATTGTCATTATTGGTCTGGGCATCGCCCTCTTCAAGCAGTCCCATCTCGGCAACGACTCCATCAGCGCGCTGAATATGCGCCTTGCCGAGCTGCTGGGCATCTCGCTGGGCGTGCAGAACGTCGCCACCAACATCCTCTTCTTTGCGCTGGAATTCTGGTTCGGGCGCAAGTACATCGGCCTTGGCACCTTCGTCAACGGCATCGGCATGGGATTCATCATAACCTTCTTCTACGAGCCCATTGCCGCGGCCTTCGGCCCGGCAGCGTCCCTGCCGGAACAGCTGGTGTGGGTGGTGCTGGCCGTCCTTGTGACGGCGCTGGGCGCGTCCCTCTACCAGACGGCTGACCTCGGCATTGCGCCCTACGATTACCTCTCGCTGGGTCTGCGGGACTACACGCACTTCCAGTACTTCGGCTGCCGCGTCTTCACCGACGCCTTCTGCGCCCTGCTCTGCTGGCTCCTGGGCGGTCTTGTGGGTCTGGGCACCCTCATCTGCGCGTTCTGCCTCGGGCCCTTCATCCAGTTCTTCAACGGCCTCGTCTCCGAGCGGGTCCTGCAGTATAAGCCCGAAAAAGCATGAGCATAACAAAAAAGACATCCGCCGACGGCAGATGTCTTTTTTGTATCTTACTCGAATTTGAACAGCGGCGTGCCGGTGGAGACGATGCCCCCCGCGATGATATGGAGCTTTGGCAGGTCGTCGGCGTTGGTCACGATGACGGCGGTGGTGGTGGGGTGGTTGGCAGCGCGGATGGCGTCCAGATCGACCTTCAGCAGAGCGGTGCCGGCCTTGACCTTCTGCTCTTCCTTGACCAGAGCGGTGAAGCCCTTGCCCTGCATCTCGACGGTGTCCATGCCGACATGGATCAGCAGCTCGATGCCGTCGTCGCTGGTGATGCCGATGGCGTGCAGGGTGGAAGCCACCTGCGTGATGGTGCCGTCAAACGGGGCGTACACGGTGTCGCCGGTGGGCTCAATGCCGCAGCCGGGCCCCAGAATGGCGGTGGCAAACGTCTCATCGGGGATCTGCTCCAGCGGGATCACCGTGCCGTCGATGGGAGCCATGATGGTCATCTTTTCGCCTGCAAATTTCGGGGCGGCATCGTGCTTGCCGCCAAACAGTTTATCAAAAAAGCCCATTGTGAAAATCCTTCCTTCCTGTCATCCGGAAAAATAATAGCGCAGAAGATCGTAAACTCAAAAAGGGCAAGGATACACGGTCTGGTGTATGCTTGCCCCTTTCTCGCATTCTGCATTGCTCTTTTTTAACCATACCATACCCGGCCGAAAACTTCAATCAGCATCCCGCACAAAGAGAATGCAGAAACTTCGGCGAAACGCCAAAGAAAAACCCGGGCATGGAATTTACATCAGAGCGATGAGCTGCTCGATCTCTTCCATCTTAGTGGCCCAGCTGGTGGCGATGCGGACGACGGTGTGGCTGTCGTCGAACTTCTCCCAGAAGCCGAACTTTGCCTTGCCTTCCAGCGCGGTCAGCTGGGTGTTTTCCAGCACGACGAAGAGCTGGTTGGTGGGGGAGTCCATAAAGAAGCGGCAGCCCTTGGCGGCGAGGCCCTTCTTGAGGGCGTTGGCCGTCTCGATGGCGTTGCGGCTGATGCGGGTGTAGAGGTCGTCGGTGAAGAGGACGTCGAACTGGATGCCCATGAGGCGGCCCTTGGCCAGCAGAGCGCCCTGCTGCTTGACCATGGTCATGAAGTGGGCCGGTGCGCCGTGGGGGAAGACCACGGCCTCGCCGCAGAGTGCGCCCACCTTGGTGCCGCCGATGTAAAAGACGTCGGTGAGCCTGGCGAGGTCGGCCAGGGTCACATCGGTGCCTTCGCTCACCAGCGCGTAGCCCAGACGTGCGCCGTCCACGAAGAGGGGCATATGGTAGGTGTGGCAGACGGCGGACAGGGCCTCGAGCTCAGCCTTGCTGTACAGGGTGCCGTACTCGGTGGGGTGGGAGATATACACCATGCCGGGGAAGACCATGTGGTCGTGGTTCGAGTCGGCGTAGAAGGTCTTGCAGAAATCCTCCACCGTGGCGGCATCCAGCTTGCCGTTCTTCTGGGGCAGGCCGATGACCTTGTGGCCGGTGAACTCGATGGCACCCGCCTCATGACCGGCCACATGGCCGGTGGCGGCGGCGATGACGCCCTCCCAGCGGCGGAGCGTGGAGGCGATGACGATGGAGTTGGCCTGGGTGCCGCCGGAGATGAAGAAGACGTCGGCCTCGGGGCAGGCGCAGGCGGCGCGTATCTTCTCCTTTGCGCTGGCGCAGTAGGGGTCGGTGCCGTAGCCGGACACCTTCTCGAAGTTCGTTTCCGTCAGCTTCTGCAGGATGGCGGGATGCGCACCCTCGCAGTAGTCGTTCTCAAAATACAGCATATTCTTTCCCTTTCCTTTATTATGATAAAGAAGATGATCCTATTGTGAGCCAGGAACGCACGTTTGTCAACCCTTTGGAACCATGGAAAAATGCCCACCCTTTGCTGTATCTTTAATTTATTTGTGGTATACTTTTACAGTGGAACCGAATATATATCAGGAGGGACAGCAAATGAAGCAGATGCGCTGGAAAAAGGACGTCTGGGTATTTTTGGCGGCGCTCGTCGGGGCGTTCGCCTGTGTGACGCTCATCCAGTTCATCAGCGGCCGCATCGACGGTGTGGCCTCGATGGTGTTCCTGCTGGCGGTGTTTTTTATTTCCATGTACACCGACGGCTACTGGTGGGGCGTGGCCGGTTCTGTCATCAGCGTGCTGGCGGTCAACTTCGCGTTCCGCGCGCCCTACTTTGCCTTCAACTTCACCATCCCGGAGAACATCTTCTCCGGCGTGGTGATGCTGGTGGTCTCCTTCATGACGAGCACCCTGACCACCCGCATCAAAAAGCAGGAGCAGCTGCGGATGGAGAGCGAGACGGAGAAGATGCGGGCCAACCTCCTGCGGGCTGTCTCCCACGACCTGCGCACCCCGCTGACGTCCATCTACGGGGCCTGCTCTACGGTCATCGACAACTACGACTCGCTGGGCCGGGAGCAGAAGATAAAGCTCCTTTCCGAGGCCTGTGCCGACGCCCAGTGGCTCAACCGGATGGTGGAGAATCTGCTCTCCGTCACCCGCATCGACGCCGACGGCGTCGCCATCCAGAAGACGCCCACCGTGCTGGAAGAGCTGGTGGATACGGTGCTGGTGCGGTTCCAGAAGCTCCACCCCGGCGTACCGGTGGAAGTAAAGCTTCCGGATGACTTCATCGTCATCCCGATGGACTCCATGCTCATCCAGCAGGTGCTGACGAACCTTTTGGAAAACGCGGTGCTCCATGCCAAGGGGATGACCCGCCTGACGCTGCGGGTGTTCACGCTGGGGCAGCGGGCGGTGTTTGAAGTCATTGACAACGGCTGCGGCATCCCGAAAGAGCGGCTCAAGACCCTCTTCACCGGCACGACCCTGACGCAGGATACCTCGTCGGGCGGCAAGCACGGCATGGGCATCGGGCTGTCGGTGTGCGCGGCCATCATCAAAGCCCACGGCGGCGAGATAAAGGCCGAGAGCACGCCCGGCGAGGGTACGACCATCCGGTTCTGGCTGGAGACCGAAGAAGTGGATACGGAGGAAACAGAGGATGAGCAATAATAAATTCAAGGTACTTATCATCGAGGATGAGGCGAACATCTGCAGCTTCATCCAGACCCTGCTGGAGACCAACGGCTATCAGGCGCTGGTGGCCCAGACCTGCGTGATGGGCATGACCATGTTCATCTCCTATAACCCGGATCTCGTCATCCTGGACCTCGGCCTGCCTGACCGGGACGGTCTGGACGCCATCCGCTCCATCCGGCAGAAGTATCTGACCCCCATCATCGTCCTGTCGGCCCGCACCACCGAGCAGGATAAGATCGAGGCCCTCGACCTCGGTGCCAACGACTATATCACCAAGCCCTTCGGCACCGGTGAGCTGCTGGCCCGGGTGCGGGCTGCGCTGCGGGTGAACCGCTATGGCGGCGGCAGTCTGCCCGGCGGGGTGTTCAGCGCACAGGGCCTCACCATCAACTACGAGCGCCGCAAGGTGTTCGTGGACGGGCAGGAGGTTCGCCTGACCCAGACGGAATACAACATCGTGGCTTTTCTGTCCGAGCACGCCGGGCGGGTGATGACCTATGCGGCCATCGTCCGGGCCATCTGGGGCGACACGGACGCCAGCAGCACCAAGAAGCTGCAGGTGAATATGGCCAATATCCGCAAAAAGCTGGGCAGCCGCCCGGGCAGCAATACTTATATCCTCAACGAGCTTGGCGTGGGCTATCGGATGATAGAAGAAGACGCAAAGCCCATGGAATCTGCGGAGGAGACGAAATGACACTGGCGCTGAGCCTGTTTGTCCTGTTTTATATCTTGATGCTGGCGGTGCAGCAGTACCGCCCCTGGGTCGCGCTGGGCGGCGCCGGGGCGTTCCTGCTGCTGGGAAAGCTGGGCGTGTATGATTTCACGCTGGCGGACGCCGCCCGGGCCGTAGACTTCAATGTCCTGCTGATGATGGCGGGAATGATGGGTACGGTCTTTCTTTTTATCCAGAGCAAGATGCCCGCCCGGCTGGCCGAGGAGCTCATTGCCCATGTGCCGGATGTCCGGTGGGCCGTGTCGGTGCTGGCGCTGCTGGCGGGGTTCATCAGTGCCTTTGTGGACAATGTGGCCACCGTGCTGATGGTGGCTCCGGTAGGGCTTGCCATCGCCCGGCGGCTGAAACTGTCGCCGGTGCCGGTGCTCATCGCCATTGCGGTGTCGTCCAATTTACAGGGTGCGGCAACGCTGGTGGGGGACACCACGAGCATCCTGCTGGGCGGCTTTGCGGGGATGAATTTCTTCGATTTCTTCTGGATGGAGGGCCGGCCCGGCATCTTCTGGAGCGTGGAGCTGGGAGCGCTGGCCTCGCTGGGGGTGCTGCTCTGGCTGTTCCGGGACCAGCGCCAGCCTGTCCATGTCACGGTGGAAACGGAGGTGGAGGACGACGTCCCCACGGCGCTTCTCCTGCTGACGGTAGGTCTGCTCATCGCGGCGTCCTTCCTGCCCGAGCCCTCTGGCGGCGTGCTGCATCTGCTCTATACCTTGCGCAGCGGGCTCGTCTGCATGGGACTGTGCCTCTTCGGTGCCGCCCGTGCCTGCTGGCGCAGCCGCTCTCTGAAGCCGCTTGCCGAGACGTTCCGGGCGCTGGACTATGACACCCTGCTGCTGCTCTTCAGCCTCTTTATTCTGCTGGAAGGAGTGAGCAGGGCGGGCGTCATCGACGCGGCGGCGCAGCTGTTCCACTCCGCAGCCGGAGACGAGCCGCTGCATCTTTACCTGCTGCTGGTGGCCGCGTCGGTGGGGCTGTCGGCCTTCATCGACAACATCCCCTATGTGGCGGCCATGCTGCCGGTGGTGCAGGGCGTCGCCGCCCTCATGAACGGCGGCGCGGGCATTGAGCCGGAGCTGTTCTACTTCGGTCTGCTTACCGGCGCGACGCTGGGCGGCAACCTGACCCCCATCGGCGCGTCGGCCAACATCGCGGCCATCGGCATTCTCCGCAAGAACGGCGAGACTGTCCGTACCCGGGACTTCCTGCGCATCGGCGTACCCTTCACACTGGCGGCAGTCCTCGTGGGGGCAGGGAGCCTCTGGCTGTTCTGGGGTATCTGAGAAAATTCAGGAAAAACTGCAAAAGAAGAAGCGTGGTCTGGCAGGCATCTGCCCCGGAAGCAGGCATCACCGGGGCAGATGTCTGTGTTTTTGTGCGCAGGGACGCAAGATAAAATATGCGGAAAAGAATGCAAAAACTTTTTTGAAAAAACGCTTGACTTTCCCGCTTTCCGTGGTATAATAACTATCGTTCCGAGCCGAACGGCGGCGAACAAAACAGAATATGCGGATATGGCGGAATTGGCAGACGCGTTAGATTCAGGTTCTAATCGGGGCAACTCGGTGGAGGTTCAAGTCCTCTTATCCGCACCATGACGAATGTTCTTACAGCATTTAGCTGTTAAAGAGCATTCGTCATTTTTTATTTGCTAAATAGCGACATCACAGGGGGCGTAGTTCACAACTACGCCTT
>JAERMT010000988.1_pt1 | contig 13470 bp, 6 predicted proteins | sample 9267081 | NCBI WGS metagenome assembly JAERMT01 (sample SAMN17071939, study PRJNA684904) | human gut metagenome | isolation source: diarrhea sample from child under the age of five | host: Homo sapiens | place: South Africa: Mafikeng, Mafikeng Provincial Hospital | collected 2019-09
CCATCTCCAACAGTTTGATGCGCACGCCGGTGGCCGCAGCGTCCGCCGCCGCGCCGGAGATGGTGAGGGTCTTGTCGGTGTTGGCAATGGCCGCCGCATCGCCGGCGTATTTCTTTGCGGCCTCTTCGCTCTTTTTGGCCTCGGCCTGACTGTTTGCCGCCTCATGGGCGCTGTTCTCCGCGTCCCCCTTGATGAGTTCGGCTTCGTCCCTGCTGGCAGCCGCTGCCGTTTCGCTTTCCTTAGCGTTGGTCTCGCTGGTCTTTGCGGCATCTTTGCTTGCCATGGCGTTGGTCTCGCTCTCTTTGGCAGCTTTGGCCGAGTTGATGGTCTGCTTTCCTACCTCCACCACGTTCTCCATGGCCTTGGCGATGTATTCGCGCACCTGTACGCCGTAGATGGCCTTTCGTATGCCATCCACAGCCTCTTTCATCTGCGCGACGATCTCCTCGAATGTCATTTTGAAATCCTCCTACCCAATACTGTTCAGATAGCTCACCGTACCCTTCACCGTGTCCTGCAGCATCTGTGCCATGGCCGTCAGCCCGCTCGTCCGCTTCGAGAGAGACGCGCTGGTCAGCCCGAAGGTGAACTCCTTGTTGTCCGGCGCATCCAGCGGCAGACGTGCCTTGGTGCATACCATCCATAAGTCGAAGCTGTGAGGTTCGCTCAGGATGTGGGTGCGGAGCAGATGCCCCAGCTTCTCCACCTTCTCGCCGACGTCCTTCCGGTCGAAGGCCTTGATGGTCAGGGTCGGCTCTGCATTCTGCTTGTACTTTTTCAGTTCGGCGTCGGCCGTGCTGTTCAGGCTGCTGGTGGTGGAAGTCTTCCCGTCCACATAGATGTGTCGGCTACGCAGACCGTATTTTGCAATGGACTTGTCGTCCTTCGCCGTGCTGGAGATGGTGTTGTAGCTGGTCTTCTTGAAGATCCACCAGCCGTGCTTGACGGTCTCGGTGCCGTGGGCGGTCACGCTGTTGACAAGGTCGGAGCCACATTTCTCGTCCAGCACAAAATCCAGCATGTTCACGCCGTATTCGATGCTCTGGCTCGTCTGCGGCACGTCCTCCGGCTTCAGGTAGTCGTAGTAAAAGAAGAAATGCTCCGTTCCGGGGTCGTTGGCCAGCCGAAGCTTCAGGTAGGCGTCATCCTTTTCCAGCAGATAGGTGCTCAGGACGCTCCACAGGCTTCCGAACTGGTCGCCGGTCTCTGACGTGTTCACGATGCGGTCGTCCACCGTCACCTTTCCCCGCTCCATGCAGTTTACGGGGCTGTCCCCCTTCCGGCTCTGGTCCGCCCCCATGACAAAGGCGAGCAGACTGGCCGAAGAGTCCGCGCAGGTGCTGTAAGAACCGCTGCCTAGTCTCGTGTTGATCTGCTCCAGCTCGTTCAGGATACCGTCGCTGGTCACGGTCTTGTCCAGGTTGAACTCCAGCTCGCACTCCGTCACCCGACCAAAGAAGATGCATTCGTCGTCCTCTTCCACCATGACGAAGGTCCGCCCCATGGTGAACTTGTCGTAATAGGGGTTCTTCACCTGCCCGAACCGTGTCACCACCTGGTATGGCACCCGGCAGGAGAACGTCCCGGCGCTCTTGTTCTCCAGTTCCACCACAGGTTCGGCAACGATGCCGTTCGTCTCTTCTCCCTCGACGGAATCGCCGTAGGAGTCGTAGACCAGCGTTTTTTCCGCCCAGTAAAACCGGGCCTTGGTGCTCGAAGGGAATGTGACGCTGACCAGCCCTGCATATACTTTATATCTCATTTTGAAAGTTCTCCTAAGCCTTCCCTCTGTCGCAGCGCACTACCGTTCCCGCCCAGACGAAACTTCATTCGTCCAGCTCAGACCTTCCCGGCACGCCAGAGGCTCGCCCTTTGGGAGAGCTGGCGCGAAGCGCCTGAGAGGGCATCTCCTTTACAGGTACGCCGGCCTGTAATCAATGCTGATGCTCGTATCCTCTTCCGCCTGCACCACGACGACGCGCCCGTTGTTGTCCGGCGCAGTACCCACGATGCCGATGTTGGTCTTTACGCCGGGCTTCAGCACAGCGCCCTCACCGGCATAGAAGCTCACGCTCCCACAGAACAGCTCGTATCCGCCGCTGTCCGCCGCAATGGCCTGCGCTCCTGTCCCGAAGTCGAGATAATCGTTCCCAGTCAGGGACTCCTTCGGGACGTTCGGGACGTATACCTTTCCGGCTGTCTCCACCACGATCTCATAGGCCGTGTTCTTCTCGAGGTCGGCCATGAGCCCGATGCCGTCGAATATCTGGTACTCTACGCCGGTGCCGCTGCTGGTCCGGGTCACGGTAAAGCTGTCGCTGGCCAGCAGAACGCTGGTACCCTTTTTCCGAATGGATACCGTCACCTTTCCGGTGCTCACCGGGTAGAGCGCCAGCTCCATCCCCATCATGTGGATGCCGTACTCCTTCGTCACCAGAGGCATCACGAGAGTCTGCAAACGGCATTCATAGCTCGTTCCCCCGGACGAAAAGCTCGTGAGGAATACGTATTGGGTCTTCGGCATCGACTCCTGCCCTAAAAGGGTGTAATCTACGCCATTTTGATTCTGCATATTGGCCGTGGCTGCTCCAGTGCTGGTCACGAAGACCGCCGAGGGCTTGTCCGTGAATACAAGCGGGAAGGTCGCCCTCTCCCCTGCTTTCATCGCCACATCGTGCGTTTTCACAGTGGCAATGTCCGTCTCGAAGCAGAAGGTATCCCACAGCCAGTCGTCTCCGTCCTCCGCCAGCAGATATTTGTAGGGGTACAGCCGGTATCGGAGCGTGATCTTCGTGTGGTCGTACTGCTGGCTCGGCCTCTCGCTCACCCAGACGCGCCCCACGTAATAGAACAGCGGGTCGTCGTCGAAAATGATCTTGGTCTGGAAGGGCCTCTCCATCATCCGGTTCAGCCGGCGCATAATGTCCCTGTACGCAAAGCTGCCTACAGGCCCCCAGAAACCGTTTGCCTCCCGCCATCGGTCGGTGTCAATGTAAAACTGCCAGCTTCCCTCCCGGTCGTTGAATACCGGATAGCCGGTCAGTCCGTGACTGAGGTCCGCCTCGCCGCTCATTCCCTCCACGTCGAGGGTCATGGTCTTTTCAATGGGCGGCTGCACGATGGGTCTGGATGCCGGGATGAGGAACAGGTCCTTCCATGTGTGGAGCTCGTCGCCCAGCGTCATCTCCTGCAGTACAACAGTCCCGCCGAAGATAAGCGTCGTATCGCCGTTGTAATACGCGCTTCCGTGCTGAATATCCAGGTACTCGTTCTCCACCACCCATTCGGGCTTGATGGAGGGCGGGTAGAAGTTGTTCGAAGCAGCCATGTAGAGCTGATATTCCACGTTCTTTTTCAGCTCGATGCTTCCCATGTTAGCCGTGACGTCGTTGAGCCCCCGGATGATGTCCACAAAGACGTCTGCCAGGGCCGTGTCAAAACCGTACTGCCGCAGAACGATACGCATCGTACCCGGCACATAGCCCTTGACGCAGAATTTGAGTGTCCGGAGCGAAAGCCCGCTTTTTTTGACCGTCAGCGGCATAAAGTATTCGGATTTGGCGGGATAAGTGTCCCATGCGGGGATGTCGCCTGCCTCGTTCCGTGCCGTCACCACCTCCACGGTCTCTGCCCCCGTGTATCCGCGGATCGTGATGCCATGTGGTATCTGCATGTTTTTTACCTCCTTCTCGAATTTGTAAACTGTCATGTCCTGCTGTAGGAAACAAACCTCTCCGTCTGCGCGGAAAAGCCATTAGAATACAGCAGGACACCGCACTTTACAAATTCAGGTCTTCCGGCGGAGCAAGGCTGTACCCGATGGTCGCCTTGATCCTGCCGTCTTCGTCTGTTGTGTAGCTGCTCACCCAGCAGCGCCCCTTGTAGGTCATGATGTTTCCTTTGCCGTCCGGCACGTCCACCAGCACACGCCGCCCCTGCAGGTAGTACAGTAGGGCGTGATAGACGGCGATCCAGGTCCCGTCCGTCACCATCCAGCCGTCGCTTGCGCTGTCGTGGGCGATGTTGGCGTAGCAGTCCCAGAAGGTGTGGCTCTTCCCGTCCGGCTCGTAGTAGAAGCTCCAGCTCCCCTCCGTGTTCTTGAATACACGCTTCAGGAGCGGGCTGTACTCGATGGTGCCGTGCCACGGGGCCGCGTCCAGTGTGCTGATGCCCTCCTCAAAGGGTGACACAAAAAGCGGTTCTGCCGGGATAAGCATCAGCTCGTCGGTCGAAACAGTCTTCACTGGGGCGTCGGCAGGAATGTGGAAGGTGAGCTTCGACCAGCTCTGCATCCCTTCGCTCACAGCATTGCGTCCGAATCCCATCTTACCGCCCCTTCTCTGCCATTGCGCCCAGTGCGTTGTTCATGTCGGTCTTGATCTCGCCCACGAGCTTCCGACTGTTCATCACGACCTTCATGCCAGCCACGGCCCGGGCTACCCCGTCGATCCGCTCGCCCATCTGTCGGATGGCTTCCACGACTTCGTGGTTTTCGCTGCCGGTCTTGTCGTCCTCGGGGTCCTTCTCGTCGCCGCCATTTTGACGGTTTGCCTTCGCCGACACAGCGCCCGCAAGAGCTGCGCTGCGCTGGACGTTCAGGCTGCGGGTGTAGCTGCCCGCCATCTGGTCGTCCATCCACCCGAGGCTGCTTTCCGCGTTGCTCAGATCGACCACAGGCCGGATGACCGGGTCGTCCTCGCTGTTCAGGGCACGCAGCAGCTGCTCGGCACCGTTCTGGGCCACCTTCAGCGCGCCCGCCGATACCTCTTCGAGGCTGCGGTCCACGCCGTCGGCGCTCTGGGTGATGCCCTTCGCCAGACCTTCCATCAGATAGCCGCCGATCCCGGCAAATACCGTCGAGGGCGAGTGGATGCCAAAGATGCTCTTGAAGCCGTTGATGATGCCTCGTCCGATGCCTTTGATGCCGTTCCAGAGTCCACCTGCTACGCCCTTGATGCCGTTCCATAAACCGCCCACGACGTTCTTGCCGACGTTGATCGCACCGCCCACGAGTCCCTTCACGCCGCTCCAGAGGTCGGATGCCTTCTCCTTGACCCAGTCCCAGACCTTGCCGATACCGGCCTTCACCTTGTCCCAGTTCTTCACCACGGCAGTGCCTACCAGGGCCGCACCTGCTACACAGGCACCCACCAGCAGTCCGTGAGGGCCGAGGCTGGCGGCCACCTTGGCAACGCCCATGCCTACCTTGGCCAGAGTTCCCGAGGTGGCAGCTCCGGCAGCGGTGGCAGCAACCTTGGCGGCTCCAGCCGCCTTGGCAACGGTGGTCACACCGGAGGCCACATTGGCGGTGGCAGTCCCTACGCTGTTCAACACCGGGATGAGCTTGGATGCTCCACTGGCTCCTGCGGCCGCTTTCGACGCTCCTCCCAGAAAGCTCTTCGCAGCGGTCGCGCCGCCCTTGAGCAGCTTCCCGATGGTCGAGAAGAGACTGCCCGAGCTTCCGCTTCCGCCCGTGTCGATGCTCCCGAAAAGCTTTGTCAGCAGCTGTGCAAATAGTCCGTTGCCGCTAAAGGCCTTCTTCAATGCATTCCCGATGGCTTCGGTCAGGGTCTGCCCAAAGTCCGTGCCGACGACGTCGAGCACCGCAGTCAGCCCGCTGGCGACCGCGCTGGCCCAGTCTCCGTTCATGGCCGAGACGATGGCGTTCATGGTGGCCGAGATGGTCTCGGTCGCGCCGTCCCGCATGTAGAGCCCCACAAAGTTTGCCAGCTTTTCCGCCGTCTGTGGGAACCGCTTTTCCACTTGGGTCCATACCCTGCTGAATCCATTTTGAATGGGTTTCCAGTTCTTCGCGATGGCGTCGCCCAGCTGCATCATGGTGCGCTTCGTCGCGTCGCTCACGTCGAATGCGTCGGCCAGGTCTCCCACATAGTCCGCGAAGGTCGAGCGGGAGTCCATCATGTCCTCGTAAGCGGCCATGACGGTCTCGTCGTAGCGGTTGCCGCCGGCCTGTTCGAGGGCAGTCTGATACTTCTGCTGCATGGCCGTGACCCTGCTCATCTGCCATCTCATGCTGGTCAGTGCGCTGTTCACGCCCATCAGGGCCGTCATGGTCCCCTGGGTCGCCGCTCTCCGGGCTTCGAGGCTGCCCTCGCCGTACTCCTTTACAGCGGCCTCATAAGCGTCTGCCCGCCCCGAGAGGTCGCCGTCGTTGTAAAGCTTGTTCAGCAGGTCCATCCGCTTCTGCGCCATGGAGATGCGGCTGTCATAGAAGCTCGAAATGTTGTCGAACGCCGCAAGCTGAGCCTTGTCCAGTTCGCTTTCCAGTTCCAGCTTTTCCTGCTGAGCTTCCAGATAGTCCAGGTACGCCTGCTGGGTCACGCGGCTTGCTTCGCCGAGGGCATCCTTCGTTTCCACCCACGCCTTTTCCGCGAGGGCGGTCTTCTCGCTCTGGATGGCCAGCCGCTTGTTGATGGCCTTGATGTTCCGGTTGCTCTTCTCGGTCACGGAAGCGGTCTTCTCGTAGGTGTCCGCCCAGATCTGGTACTCAGTCTGAGCCAGCTTGTCGTCGCTTTCGTACCGCTCGAGGGCCGCCTTATAGGTGTTCTCAAACCTTTCCTGCTGCAGGTCGAGGAGGGCCTTCTTCTCGTCCAGCAGAGTGGTGTAGGCTTCTTTCGTTTTGTCGTCGTTTGCGCCTGCCCGGGAGACCAGCTCGTCGTACTGCCTCTGTGCAATGCCAACACGGGCTGTCTGCAGCTCAATGCTCTTCGCCAGCGTCTCACCCTTTTTCTGGATGAGCGCTTCGATGGAAGCAGTGTTTCCTTCGCCTGCTTCCCAGAGGCTGTATTCCTTGTCGGCGGCGTTCTGGAGGTACTTGTTGGCCTTCAGCTCCTTTGTGTACTTCTCGGCGATGGTCTCGGCCAGAGTCTTCCCCTTGCCCGAGGAGCTCCCTTTGCCCCCTTTGCCGCCGCTTCCGGTGGGGTTGGTAGCATCGTCCGGGAGATAGTCGCTGTACTGCTCGAGGATGAGGTCGGCATACTCGCTCGGGTTCAGGCCTTCCAGGCCAAGAGCACTTCCGATCTGCTTTGCGGCCCAGTCCCTTGCCTCGCCGGCCAGGTCCTTCAGGGCGTCTTTCGCTTTGATCTCGCCGTTCTCGTACTTTCGCAGCGCTTCTGTAGCCTTGTCCCACATGGAGCTTGGCTTCCAGTCCGCGCCGAGATAGGGCGTATTCCGAGCGTCTTCTTTGGCTTGGGCCTTCTCGTAGTCCTGTACCGCCTTCTGGTAGCGGTTCGCCCCGAGTCCGGCTTTTCCGCTGGGGCGCGTTCCGTCCGGCATGAGATGGTTGGCCTTTATAATGCTGTAAAGCTCCAGCATCTTTTCCGAGGCAGTCTTCTTGGCTTCGTCCAGTGCCGCGCCCACAGCGTCCCGCACCTGCGAAGCAGAATCATAGCTCGCATCGTAGAGCTGGTTTCTCAGGTCGGAGTCTCCGATCCCGAGGCGCAGTCCCTCCACGATGTTCCGTCCGTCCTCTTCTGCCAGCTGACTCGGCGAGTGGATGCCCCAGAAAGTCGTAAAGACGTTCCGGATGCTCTGCGCCACAGTCTGGATCGCCGACGTTGCCCCTGCCAGCACGCTCTGGTCGCCGATGCCGATGGCAAGACCTTCCGTGATGTACCGGCCGATCTCTTCGAAGACCCTCGAGGGGCTGTTGATGTCATACCCCTTCTTGGCGGCAGCTATGGTGTCGTCCACCATGCCCTGCACAGCAGCCGTTGCGCGGGCTTTGTTTTCCTCGATACCCTTCGCCCCTCCGTTTGCGACATTTCCACCGATCTCCTTACCCTCTTTTTCGGCGTCGTCTTTTGCACCGGAGAAGGTAAAGACATCTGCGACATTGACGCGCTGGGGTTTGAAATCGGGGTTGAACTTGAACGCCACATTTCTCTGCTGGAACATGCCGCCGCTGAAGGGCGAAAAAATGTCCCGGATGCTGTCCCAGATGTTCTTTCCCAGCTCTTCCAGTGCGCCCTTGATGCCATTGCCTTCGCCGCCTTCGCCGCTCCATGCCCAGCCGATGAGGTCGATGGCCGTCTGGATGAGCACCTTGCACAGGGTGGTAAAGGCCTCGCCTATGGGTTCAGCGCTCTGGTTGATGGCGCCGCAGATGAGTGTCACCACAGCCACCAGAGCAGCCTCAATGTCCGGCGCGGCGTTGATGATGGCCGTACACAGCGGGTCGGCAAACAGGGCCAGTGCGCCGAATATCGCTCCCGCACCGGCGAGGTAGAGCATTCCCTTGCCAAACTTCTCGAATGCCTTTGCCAGCAGTTCGAGTCCTACGGCGAGCTGGGGCATGGCCGTCAGCATCGCACTGCCCAGTAGCACCACCAGCATCCCGTCGAGGAACACTTGTAATGCCTGACCCACCTGTTCCGGCCTTGCTTCACCCAGCAGTCGGATGGCCGGTGCCAGCACCAGCAGAGCCGCGCTCATGGCCAGCATTCCGGCGGAGACGTTCATGAAGTTGACGGCTCCGGCAAAGTGGCTCAGCAAGATTCCGATACTAGCAAGCACTGCTAAAGCGCCTCCGGCCTTTGCCATATCCGGAATCGTCACTTTGCTCAGCATCAGACACGCCCCAGCCACCGCCATAAGCGCGTCCGCCATCAGGAAAATGCCTGCACCCTCGCTCCATCCTGCTGAGCCTATTACACCCAGTACAAACATCGCACCGGTCAGCCCAGCCAGCACAGCAGCCGCTTTTCCCAGCTGAGGCCACGGGATGAGACAGAGCGCTGCGGCTGCCACAGCCACCGCGTTCATCGCTCCTGCCATGGCCAGCACCGCCGCACCAGAGCTGAACTTCGTCTTGCTGGAAAGTGCACTCATAGCCGTCATGAGGATCATCAGGGTCTTCATGGCCGTAGTGGCGTACTCGAGTTTCGTGGTGTTCAGGGTGCCGTCGTCCACATTCTCGGTGATGAGCCCCGCCAGAGCGCAGACGCCCTGCACCAGTACCCACATGCCTCCGCCCATGGCCGCAATGGCGAGTCCATTTTGAAATACCAGCATCGTATCGGATGCCGCCTGAAACAGCACGAGCGCAGCACCCATTGCAGTGAGGATGGAGGCCATTGCCGCAAGTGCCGCAGTCGCCTTAAAAAGGCTTGTGTACGGTATCTTGCTCAGCGGCTCCACAGCGCCTGCCGCAATGCGCATAGCCACGCCCATTTCAATGATCGCCGCGCCGATGCCCAGCAGTGTCTTACCGCCTACCACGAGGTCACGGGCTTTCACTGTCGCAATGAGCATTCCCATGTTCCGCGTCAGCACATACATACCCGTCACTGCCGCCGCAAAGGCCGCGAGGTTCTGGAGAAAGTTCTCGCCCTTGATGGCGTCTGCAATGGCCACGAATCCGGAGCACAGAGCCTTCGTCGCCACGGCCAGTCCCAGCAGCGCAGCTGCAGCGCCCCACAGGGTGGAGGCTTTCAGCAGCTGTGTGCCGAGCCCGCTCACCGCAGAGTCAAAGGCCTTCACTTCCGGTTTCAGCAGCTTTGCCGCCGTCACCAGTTCTGCAATGAGGAGCATTGTGCCGACCAGTACCGAGGTATATCGCTCCGGGTCGATGCGGCTCATGACGAACATGGCCCCTGCCAGCATCAGCAGGGCCGAGCCGATGCCCGTGAGGATCTTGGTATTCTCCTGCTTCTGCCATGTTTTCAGCGCCCCCGTCAGCGCGTTGAAGCTTCCCGAAATGCTGTTTAGCATGTTCGACAGGGGCGTTGCCAGCATCTTCCGCAGGCTGTTCATGGCCTTGGCGAACTGTGCGATGGCGTAGGAGAGCAGTCCCACGTCCAGAAGGCTCATAAACCGGTAAATATCCGTTCCGCTGATGGAGTCGAATCCGTCTTTCAGTGCCTTGAAAAAGGCCTTCATCGGCTCGTAGACTCTGGACGCCGCGCTCTCCACGTTCCCGGCAGCGCCCTTGAACTCCTCGGCAAAGGCGCTCACCGCAGCTCCCACGATGGCGGGCAGGCTCGTCAGCACGTCCTTATATCCGCTCAGCTTCCTGCTCTGTCCGGTGATAACGCTGCCCACCGTCTCGAGGGCCTTGACCGCGCTCTTTTTCAGGCCGCTCAGCGCTCCGCCCACGACCCCGGCCACGGTAAGTGTACCGGCACCCAGTCCTTCCAGAATGCCCAGCAGGGTGTAAACCCCCTCGCGCACTCCATCCGGCAGGCTGTCGGCCCATTTTGAAATTTCCTTCCTCGCCTCGGTCAGCTTCTCGCCGAGGCTCTTCTTCAGCACGTCGTCCAGCGTGGTCAGCGGGGCCAACAGCTTCCTGGCGCTCTTCGCAATGGCGTCCAGCTTCTCGCCGAGCGTCCCGCTTCCCAGCAGGGTGCTCTGCATCTCGGACGCAAAGCTCCCCATGTTTCCTGCCACTTCCAGCAGCACGGCTCCCACCGGACGCGAGATGTCCGCCAGTACGCCAAAAGCCCTTGTCCCGGTCTTCGCCAGCGTCGTCATGGCGGTCAGCGGCACCTTCACCACTGCAAAGACTCCCTTGAAGGTCTTCTTCAGATTCTCCGCCGTCTCATCCGTGATGATGAGCTTTTTGGTCATCACATCCAGCCCTTCGGCGAGGGAGCGTATCTGCTCTCCACTGGTTGGCGGGAAGATCTCGGTGAAGGCGTCGTGGATAGAGCCTGCGACCTTCCCGATGGCGTCCCAGATGTTCCATACGCTGTTGAACAGATGCTCCCGGCCCGACACCTCCGTCAGCCCTTTTGCATACTGTGCAAGGTCGAGACTGCCGTCTGCCACCGCATCGTTGAGCTTCAGAAAAGCTTCGTAGTCCTTCTGAATGTAAGGGTATCTCGGGTCGGCTTCATCCATCGTTTCCAGCAGTTCTGCATAGGTCTTGATGGTGTCGCTGAGACTCGTCGTCAGGAGTTCCGCATCTACTTTGCCCTTCTGCAGAGCTTTCGCAAAGCTTCCCTCTTCCTCGATGGCTTTCTCGGTCACAGCGCCTTTTGCCAGCGCCAGCTTTTCCAGCACCGTCGTATAGGTGTCTGCCTGGTCGCCGAAAGCGTCCCGCATCTGCTGCCAGCCGCTGTCAAGGCCCTCTTTCATTCGGTCGTTCAGCGCTTCGATGGGCGGCACAAAGATGTCGTACAGCCGGTTCGCCAGCTCCGTCCAGGTGTCGGTGGCCTCTTCCTTGTTGCCAAAGATGGTCTCGAACACGGCCATCCATTTTGAACTGACCGCGTCTTTCGCCGAGTCGATGGCCTGTGCAAAGCTGGTGGCCTGCTGGGCGGCGAGAGCGGCGCGTTCTGCCAGCTCCCCGTACTGTCCCTTCAGCTGTTCCAGCGCCTCCGAGCTGGTCATACCGGGGTTCTTCTGGGTCAGCTCATAGGCCGCCTCCATCATGGAGGCATACTTTGCGAAGGTCTTTTCCATAACCTCCGTGTTGGCCCACTTCTTCTGCAGGCTCGACTCAAAGCTGGCGATGGTCACTTCGCCCTTCTTGATGACCCCCAGCTCCACCGCAGTGTCGATAAGCTCCTGTTTCAGGGCTTTCGTCGCCGTACCCATCAGGTTCAGGCTCTTCCAGTCCTGCAGCTGCAAATGTCCGGCGCTGTAGCTCTGGGTCAGATTTCGGATGGTGCTCTGGAACGCAAAGCCCGTCTTGCCCGCGTCTGCGGTGGCGTTCGCGATGCCCATGATCATGGGGATCATCTTGTCGATCCTGCCGCCCGCCGCCGTCATCTGCGAAAGCGCGCTGGTCATCTCGTTGAAACTGTAGCTCGTCTCGTCCGAGTACCACATCAGCTTGTTCAGGTAGCCGTTCACCTGGTCGATGCTCTTGCTGGTGGCGTTCATGATGGTCTGGATGTTCGAGGTCTTCTCGGCGTACTTGTCCCAGCCGCTCATCACCTGGTCCACCGAGAGGCTCTTTACCAGCTTCTCTCCGGCGTTCACAAATTTGTTCGTGATGTTCACCAGTGCCGTCGTCGCCACGATCTCGAAAGCGCTAAAATGCCGCTCCAGTACGGTCAGCGATTCGTCCATCGGCCCAAAGTCCACGTCCTTTGCCGCAGCGTTCAGCTTCTCGAGGCCCTTCTCTGCCCCCTTGAACTGCAGCTTCTCCATCAGGCGGTCTACGCTGGCGATGGTCTTCCTGGTGTTTTTCTCAAAGTTTGTGTTGTCAAACCGCATTTCAACAACGCGGCTGTATACTTCCTGGCTCATTCTCTCCTCACCTCGCCCCACGCTCTCGCCGCGATCCGGTCAAAGATAGGCCGCATCGCAGGGTTGATGTAATCCACGCCCTCCACGTATCCGCCGTTCCGCGTTCCGTGTCCGTATTGCAGGATGACCGCGATGGGGACACCGTCCACGATGTTCGAGTTCGACCACGTGATTGTGATGCGGTCTTCTCCCTTCGTCACCCGGTAGCTCCAGCTGGCGGCGGTTTTTCCGGTGTCCTTCGGGGTGGCCCTCGCCAGCGCTTCCACGCCCTCCTGCCCGTACCGGTCGAGCACATCGTCCAGCTGCATCTCCGAGCACCGTTTCAAAAAAGCCCTCGTCTTCTTCCAGTCGCCTTTCTGGCGAAAAACAATGATCTTGGCCAACCTCTCACCTCGCCTCTGTCGCAGCGCACTACCGTTTACGCCATATCGGGCTTACCTTGTCCAGTAGAAACGCATCCGTCCTGCCAAGGCCTCCCCTCGCTAGGGGAGGTGTCGGCGCAGCCGACGGAGAGGTTAGCCCCTCGTATGCAATCTTGCTTTCCGCTGCTCGTTCAGTGCTCTCTGCTGGGCCAGCCGGTCGCCTTTCTTTATCTTCTTCGGCGGTGTCTGGCTCTCCTGACAGACCCTGATGAGGGTCAGCAATCGGTTCAAGTGCCACCGCTCACACTCTTTCGAGATGCCCAGCTGGAACATCTGACAATAAAGCACCTCGGCTGTCGCCACCGTCTCACTCGTACGGTGTCTTTGCCGGGGTGCTACTTTCCTGGGTTCGTTCGGTTTTCCTTCCCCGCGAAACCACGTTGCGGTGGCGGGGTCGTCCATATATCGGTTAATAGCGTCATACTGTTCTTTTTTCAGCTTGCGGTAGACGTCGGGCGCAACGCCCTTCGACACGGTCATGCAGCGCAGGTAGTCCAGCATCTGCTCCGGGGTCATCGTTCCAGCATTCTGTAAAAACGGTATGTGCCACTTGCTTTCCCATTTAGCCAGAGAGAGCAGCGAGTGCTCCAGCTTCAGCTCGGTCGGGGCAGTGTAATGGAACTCCGCTTTTACGGGGTCCCAGCTCTGTTCCCCGGGGATCGTCAACGTCAGCATCTTGTCACCCTCTCTGGTGTTGTTATGGTGTGAGCCTCTGTAATAAGGCCCATTTTGAAAAATCAATGAGAGCGTTCCTCTTTGGTAAGGCTCTCCTTCGTCCAACCTCTCAGGCGCTTCGCGCCAGCTCCCCTAGTAGGGGAGCCTCTGGCGAAGA
>JAERMT010000990.1_pt1 | contig 13454 bp, 8 predicted proteins | sample 9267081 | NCBI WGS metagenome assembly JAERMT01 (sample SAMN17071939, study PRJNA684904) | human gut metagenome | isolation source: diarrhea sample from child under the age of five | host: Homo sapiens | place: South Africa: Mafikeng, Mafikeng Provincial Hospital | collected 2019-09
CGTGGAAAATAAAAATTCTCCACGTGAAGATTTCGAAATATCCACGTGGAGAATCCGTTTTCCCCGACATAGTGCCGTGTTGATAGGTAGTCGGGGCTAAATTATTGTTGCGAGTCAGCGTTGCATTTTTTCAGCCCTGCTTCGCACTCTAAAAAGGGTGTCTAGACCAATTCATTTCACTATCTTTGCAACGAAGTAAACCATATATACATATAATCCATATGAATCATCTATATCGTTCCCTACTCCTACTCAGCATCCTGAGTCTAGGAGTCCTAAGCTCTTGTCGAGACGATGACCCTATCGTACCTGCCGAATCGGAGGAGATAGCAAATAGTTCTCAAGTTAGTGGGGGCGTCATCGGCTTTTACCTACTCAATGAGGGCAACTACCAGGCAAACAACAGTTCGCTGGACTACATGAATCTCGTCAGTGGTACCTACACACGCAACATATATGCTACGGTCAATCCCAATGTCGTCAAGGAGCTTGGCGATACGGGCAATGACCTACAGGCATACGGCTCTAGACTATACGCAGTCATCAACAGCTCCAACAAGGTAGAGGTCCTCGACGCTCAGAGCGGTAAGCGCATCGGTCAGGTAAACATCCCCAACTGTCGCTACATCTGCTTCGACGGCGACAATGCTTACGTCTCTAGCTACGTCAGCACCTTAGATACACGAGACGCTCAGGGTCAAGTGCCAAGTGCCGTCTACCGTGTCAATCTCAACACACTCGCTATCACAGGTCAGGTCATCGTAGGTTATCAGCCCGAGGAGATGGTCATCACGGGTGGCAGACTATATGTCGCTAACTCTGGTGGCTATATGAAGCCCAACTATGAGCGTACCGTATCGGTCATCGACCTCAAGAGCTTCACCGAGGTAGACAAGATTGAGGTCGGTATGAACCTCCACCGCCTCAGAATGGACCACAACGGTAGACTATGGGTCACCTCGCGTGGTAACTATGGCAACGTACCCTCCAATCTCTACTACATAGACATCGACCCAACTACGCAAAAGGTTGCGAAGCTCGACTCACTCAATATACCTTGCGCTGAGATGGCCTTCTATGGCGACAAGCTCTACTACTACAGCAGCATCTGGGACAATGAAGCTCAGAAGATGAAGACAGGCTTCGGACTGGTTGACATCAACGCTGCGAAGCCTCTCGCCGAGAGCTTTATCACAGATGGCACAGCTGAAAACATTCAGACCGCATACGGTCTCGCCATCCATCCAGCTTCGGGCGACATCTATGTCATGGATGCTAAGGACTTCGTCTCTAGTGGTACGCTATACTGCTACACTCCCGACGGTAAGCTCAAGTGGCAGACCAGACGCACGGGGATGCTTCCCGCTCACATTGCTTTCGTAAAGCAGTAAGCTTTTATAGGGCTGGTCTACAACTTAATCCAAGTCCGTTTAGACAGCTACGTAGGGGCGGGCTCTTAGGGAGTTCGCCCCTACTCCTTTTATCTACAAGTTTCTATCCCGATGACTACACTCCTCCTCTCGCTACTCTTCCTCTGCGTCACCACTCCTTATATATATGCGCAGCAGACCTCCCCACACGATACCATACAGACGCACCTATTGGAGACTGTCGTGGTACGCGCTCCCCGCGAGCCTGACTACAAGCGTGGGGTTATCCCAGCTCAGCAACTATCGGGGCAGGAACTCAAGGCGCTCAGTGCCTTCTCCATAGCCGATGCGCTCCGCTCCTTCTCGGGCGTTCAGGTCAAGGACTTCGGCGGAGTGGGTGGCCTCAAGACGGTGAACATACGCAGCATGGGGACCCACCATGTCGGCATCTTTTACGATGGGGTCGAGCTAAGCAATGCGCAGAATGGGCAGATTGACTTAGGTCAATACTCTCTCGACAATATGGAGGCGATACAGGTCTTCAACGGTCAGAAGGGTAGCTATCTACAACCTGCCAAGGACTTTGGCTCTAGCGGTACGGTCTACCTGAGGACACGCAAGCCAATTTTCACCGATGGTGCGCAGACCAATCTGAGAGCAAGCCTACGGACTGGCTCCTTCGACCTTTTCAACCCCGCCATACTTATCGAGCATCGTCTGGAGCCGAAGGTCACGATGTCGTTCAACGCAGAGTGGATCAAGAGTAGCGGTGAGTACAAGTTTAGATATAAGAAGGTCAATCCCCTCACCCACGAGATAGCCTACGACACCACAGCTGTCCGACACAACGGCGACATTAATGCTACACGCCTAGAGGGGAACCTTCACATCGGACTACCCGACGGACAGATGCTTGTCAAGCTGTACAATTACAACAGCGAGCGAGGCATACCTGGTGCTATCGTTAATAATGTTTGGCGGCGAGGCGAGCGACTATGGGACAACAACAGCTTCGTCCAGACCACCTACGAGCAGCAGCTCAGTGACCGCATACGACTACATGCCATCGCAAAGTACGCCTACTATCAGACACACTTCGTGCGTAACGAGGCGACTGCTGCCTTTAAGGTGGACAATCTCTACAAGCAGCAAGAGCTATACGGATCGGTCGCTTCCGCCTTTCAGCTAATTAACCACTGGTATCTCTCCGCGGCCTATGACCTTCAGTGGAACAAGCTTGACGCCAATCTCTACGACTTTGTCTACCCACACCGCTTTACCCACCTACTAGCCCTCGCCTCAACCTATACCAATGACTGGATCAATGCACAGGCCAGCCTCCTCGGCACACTAGCTCAGGACAAAGCACAAAAGCTCTCCAAGGCTCCCCTCTTTCACAAGCTAACGCCTGCCGCTATCCTATCCATCAAGCCGTGGCAAGAGACCGACCTGCGATTTAACGCTTTCTATAAGCAGAGCTTCCGCCTACCTACCTTCAATGACCTATACTATACTGAGATAGGCAATGTCAAGCTAGACCCAGAGCACACGACACAGTACAATCTTGGGCTGCAATACCAGCTCACGCCTCAGCGCCCGTGGCTCCACGCTTTAGAGCTCAAGGTCGATGCCTACTACAACCTTGTCACAAACAAAATCATCGCATACCCCAAGGGACAGCAGTTCAGATGGACTATGATTAACCTAGGCAAGGTGGATATTCGAGGTGTCGATGCGCAGTGTACCTGGAGCCTTGTACCCGTCCGTGACCTGCAGCTATCTCTGCGGGCTCAGTACACCTACCAGAGAGCCATCGACATTACAAATCCTAAGGATAGCTACTACAGACATCAGATTCCTTACATCCCCTGGCATAGTGGATCCGCAACGGCAATCATTCAATACAAGGGGTGGCAGCTCAACTATAACCTCATCTATGCCGGCGAGCGATACAGCCAGCTGGAGAACTTCCCCGAAAACCATCTCCAGCCGTGGTACACCAATGACCTAGCTCTCGCCTACGAGCGGACCATCCATGGATACGACCTGCGCTTACAGCTAGAGTGCAACAACATTTTGAGCCAAGCATACGACGTTATCTCCAACTATCCTATGCCCCTGCGTAACTACCGCCTCACGCTTGTTGTCAACCACTGACTCCATCTCAGCGTAAGCTCTCCACCAAGCTAGCGATAAGCTCAGCCGTCCCAGGATGTGCCGAGAGACAAGGGATGTAGACAAGCTCTTCTCCTCCGGCCTCGACAAAGAGACTACGAGCCTCAAGCTCCAGGTCGAGCTTCGTCTCAAGGCACTCAGCCACAAAGCTAGGGCTAAAGAGGACGACACGGCGTACTCCCTGAGCGACCAGCTCTTGTAGCACAGTCGTCAGCGAAGGCTGTAGCCATCGTCCATGCCCCATAGCGGAGTGAAAGGCGAGATGGACACGTTCCTCTGGTACACCCAGTCTGCCAGTCACGGCCTCTAGCGTTGCAACACATTGCGCCCGATAGTCCCAGCCATGCGCTTGGTCATATCTACGATGGCTCTCTGGGATACTGTGATAAGTCCCCACGTAGTGACAGCTATCGTCGCTAATATCGACACGACTCGCCACTAGTTCGGTGAGTCTCCTTATGTAAAGCTGATTCGTCCCCCAAGGGGTGAGTACAGTGGTCTTGTAGCTTCCTCCCGATGGCTTCGGAAGGTCTGAAAAATAGGTAGTCGCACTCCCCGCATTGCTCCTCGTGTACTGAGGGAAGAGCGGGAGCAGTAGCACCTCTACATCGTCCGTCCCGACAAGCTGAGCGATACGCTCGCCCCACTCAGCACGGCTAGTCTGGGCATAGCGTGGTGTGTAGAGCGTCGGGAGCTGCGTCAGCTGAGCAACTTGCTCTGCGAGTCGCCGCATCTCTGTGGTCAGAGGCATCACTCCATCTGAGAGAGCTACAAGCCGACGATATCGGCTTGCCGAGTAGCGAACCCGCCGAGGCACTATGATACCTCGCACCAGTAGTTGCCGCAGCGGATAAGGGATGGATATAATGTCCCCGTCCGTAAGAAACTCCAGCAGGTATCTTCGCACATCCTCCTCGTTGGCCGTCCGTGGAGAGCCGGTATTGGTCAGTAGTATGATCTGCTGTGTCAAGGCTTTATTGCTTGCTAGTGCTGTACAAATCGAAGACTACCACCTCGCTATTGGTAAAGAGTCTCATCGCCGGTCCCGCAGCACCATAACCACTGGAGACATAGACCGGAGTGCCGTATCGCTCTGTGAAGCCGTGCGCTATCGGATAGTAAGCACGCACCAGTAGGGAGAAGGGGAAGATCTGTCCGTCGTGGGTGTGCCCATAGAGTGCCAAGTCAATGCCGTTGCTTGCGAGGCTGTCTAACTGTCTCGGCTGATGCTCGAAGAGGATGCGCGGTAGTTGCTGGCTCTCTTGCGGTATCTGATGGATTAACTCAGAGAGCGTGGCTCGCTCGCTCTGCGTGTAGTCATCCCGTCCGATGAGCGTCACCGCTCCGCCAGGCGTTGCGATAGAGTCCACGAGGAGTATTCCCCCGACGAGCTTGATCCAGGCCTTTTTCTTTGCCATATCAGAGCGGTACTCATGATTGCCCAGTACGTAGTAGCTACCCAGAGGAGGTGTGATCTGCTGCATAATCTCGGGGATGCTGTCTAGATAGGCAGGGTCGGGGTAGTAGTCAAAGATATCTCCCCCCACGAGCATCAGATCAGGCTCTGTCTTTTTGTAAAGCTCTAGGAGCCGCTCCGCAAAGGGTCGGCCGATCGTTTCGCTAAAGTGGAGGTCCGACACGAAGAGCACCCGCAGATGTTCCCGATCAGCCCCCAGAGGCTTGGTCAGCTCCACCTTGTGCTGCACCGTGTGCGGTGTCGCAGCTTGCTGGTAGCCATACATAAGAATCAGAGCTGAGATTGCTACCATTACGAAAAAGAGAACCCACTTAGCTCGCTGGTATCCCATGTCACCGAGCCGTGCGCGAAGCGTTTGCCCCGTGATGCGCTTGTAGAGCAGTCGTCCGCCATTGAGCAGGAGTGCCAACGGTACTATATATAGGAGTACGAAAGCCCACGAGCAGACGAAGACGATGCTAAAGGTGAGCAACGCCGATGAGAGCTGATGACGCAACAAAACGACCACAAGGACGAAGAGCAGGTCGGCCAGTAGCAGCCCACGCAGTGACCGTCGCCACCAGCCACGTGGCACTGCTTGTCCGCCACGCCATACAAGGTAGAGGATGCCAACGAGCTGTATGAAGAGCGTGTAAAGGAGTACGTGCATAGGGGGTTATGCTAGAGGTGCTGTCTGCTCACCTCTCCACTTCTTGAAGTAGTAGATAATCATCGACGCCGAGACAACTGTCGCCAAGAGGTCACCCAGAGGTATCGCATACCAGACGCCATCGATACCGTAGAAGTGTGGTAAGATGAGCAGGGCTGGTAGGAGGAAGATAATCTGCCGTGTCAAGCTAATGAAGATTGCTTGGCGACTCTGCCCCAGACTTTGGAAGAGCTGCGAAGTGGTAATCTGGAAGCCCACGACAAAGAATACCGAGAAGACTATTCGGATCGCCCGCTGCCCTATCTCGATTAGTTCAGGCGATGCGTTAAAGAGCCTGAAGAGTTCCTCCGGCATGAGCATCGCCGCTGCAAAGCCTAAGAACGAAATGATGGTGTTTACCACAACAGCCAATTTGTAGCAACCCAACGAGCGGTCCATCTCTCCCGCTCCATAGTTGTACCCTACGATAGGCTGCATGCCTTGCGCCACACCGATGATAGTGAGTGCGATGAGTGTCGTGTAGTTGTTGATGATACCATAGGTTGCTATGGATAGATCCGCCTCAGCGACCGTGGTAGCAAAGCGCGAGAAGTTATTGTTAAGTACGAAGCTCACTGCGCTGCCCGCCACCTGCATTGCAAAGGGAGCTATACCGACACTGATGATAGATAGGAGGATAGACCTCGAAGGTCTCATATTCTGTCTCTTGAAGCGCACCACACTCGAGCGCTGGAAGAAGTGGTACTGCACGAAGACCATCGTGCAGAACATAGCAATGGCCGTAGCCCAGGCGGCACCCTTGATGCCCCATCCGAAGCGCATGATAAAGAGATAGTCAAGGATTACATTAATTACCGCCCCGAGGAGCATCGTAATCATCGCTTTCGTTGGATAGCCTGAGGCGCGCATCACATTATTGTAACCATAAGTCAGATTACTTAAGATAATGGCCGGCAGATAGATGTGGAGGTAGTCCATTGCCAATGGGATGATATTGTCACTCGCCCCTATCAGTCGCAAGATATCCTCTAGGAAGATAATCGACGGCGTCACCGTCAGGATATAAAAGCCAAAGGTCAGATAGACCGCATTGCTCAAGATACGGTCCGCACGGTCCGAGTCCCGCCGACCTAGAGCTATCGACACCCCGACAGAGGCACCCGTACCCACGAGCATACTGAAGCCCAGGAGCAGGATAATCAACGGGAAGCCTATATAGACTGCTGCGATACCCAGCTCACCACTTCCCTGCCCGATGAAAATCGTATCTACAATATTATACAGTGCCTGCACGACCGTACCCACCACAGCTGGTATGGCATACCGCAACAGTAGCTTAGGGATAGGCTGTGTGCGCAGGTCATGTGTACGCTTATTGTCCGTGGCTTGATCAGGAGCCTCCTGTTCTATCTCACTCATCGTCTGCAAAGGTAACAAATTCGCTGGTACGATAGCGAGTACGTGCGATACCTTAATTAGATAGGCGCAGTAGCCACACAGATAGAGTTCACCCGTCTGGCACAGCGAGCTACTCGCATGGGGAGAGCTCTCCATCCTCACAGGAGGATAAGCCTCATCTTTTTTAGAAAGGTGACTTCTCTCAGGAAAATATTCGATTATCGGGAGGAAACTGAAGAGTCGCTAGGAGCAGTATTTAATTTGCTCTCAGCTAAGTGACAGGCGGTGCCTACTCCTTGCTAGTCCGTTTGGGGTATCTTGTCATCCGAATCGGACAGTTCGCTCATTTCGTGAAGATATTTGTCAAGAGCACTTGTCAATTAGGAAAGTTTGCGTACCTTTGTACTACCAAGATATAGGTACCCAGTCTAAGCATCAATCAGGAAGTAGTGGAAGCACTCTATAGGACACACGATTACCTACTGCGCAATCTGAGCAATCCGATACAGCGCAGCCTCTTTGGCGAGATCGACTTCTCCGCCCCGCTCATCGGCATCTATGGCTGTCGTGGCGTGGGCAAGACCACCTTCCTGCTAGACTACGCCGCGAGGACTTTTGGGTCGCTCAATAGAAAGTGTCTCTATGTCAATCTGAACAACTTCCTCTTTACGAGTGAGACGCTTGTAGACTTTGCTAAGAGCTTTTACGACCATGGCGGACGGCATCTGCTGCTAGACCAAATCTATAAGTACCCTTCGTGGCACGAAGATCTGCTAGCGTGTATGCGTCTGATGCCGGACCTGCAGATTATCTACACCACCTCGATCGTACAGTACGACTCAGCACTTCCCATCGAGGAGCAGCTGCCAGGAGCTGTCTACCGGCTAGACGGCTTCTCGCTTCGTGAGTTCATACAGCTCAAGACGGGGCTTAACCTCCCACAGGTCTCTCTAGAGGAGATACTGAGTGACCACGAGACCATTTCTCGTGAGATCATGGGGATGGTCAATCCGCTCAACTATCTGGCGGACTACACGCACCACGGCTACTACCCTTTCTTCCTCGAGGATCGTAACTACTCGGAGAATCTACTGAAGAATATCAACATGATGCTAGAGGTCGATGTGAGCTTCCTACGCAACCTCGACCAGCGTCTCCTTCCCAAACTCCGTAGACTGCTCTACGAGTTGGGACGCACGGCTCCAACCTCGCCCAATATCTCTCAGCTCTCGCAGATGATCAGTGCCTCACGCGCTACCATCTCCAACTATATGCACATCCTCTCCGATGCAGGTCTCGTCACGCAGCTATACCGCGTCGGTGCAGAGGCGACCACACGCAAGCCGGCTATGTGCTATCTACAGAACACAAACATAGCTTACGCGCTCGTCCCCGAGCCAGTGACCAGTCCTGAGCTTTACTCGACCTTCTTCCTGACGCACCTACATCATGCCCACCAAGTCAATGCCGGTGGGCGGGCACAGGTGCACTTCGTCCTGGATGAGACTTACGAATTTCGCATTGACAAGGAGCTCGGCGGTCGATACAGAGCAGACCGCTACTACGCAGTGCAAGGCATTCCCATAGGGCATGACAACGTCATCCCGCTATGGCTCTTTGGCTTTATCTACTAAAGCAACATACAGACAACAACACACAAGGAAAAAATCAATACCAATACACAGAAATGGCTAATCCAACTAAAAAGACAATGACCTGTGACGGCAACCAAGCGGCCGCACACGTCGCCTACATGTTTAGCGAGGTAGCTGCTATCTACCCTATCACTCCCTCCTCCACGATGGCGGAGTATGTCGATGAGTGGGCAGCTGCCAAGCGTAAGAACATCTTCGGAGAGATCGTTGAGGTTCAGGAGATGCAGAGCGAGGCTGGTGCTGCTGGTGCTATGCACGGTGCTCTACAGGCTGGTGCTCTCGGCGTCACCTTTACCGCATCTCAGGGACTACTCCTGATGCTTCCTAATATGTACAAAGTGGCTGGTGAGCTACTCCCAGGCGTCTACCACGTAGCCGCTCGTACGATTGCTTCGCAGGCACTCTCTATCTTCGGTGACCACCAGGACGTGATGAGTGCTCGTATGACGGGTCTCGCACAGCTCTGTACGGGCTCTGTGCAGGAGGTCATGGACCTCGCTGCTGTGGCACACCTCACAGCGATCAAGAGCCGCGTACCTTTCATCCACTTCTTTGATGGCTTCCGCACATCACACGAGATCCAGAAGATCGAGTACCTCTCTAACGAGGACCTCGAGCCACTCATCGACCAGAAGGCTCTGCGTCAGTTCCGTGAGCGTGCACTCAGTGCGCATGCTCCTGTAGTACGTGGTACTGCTCAGAACGGCGACATCTTCTTCCAGGCTCGTGAGGCTTCCAACCCCTTCTACGATGCAGTCCCCGCTATCGTACAGGACTATATGGATCAGCTGGCTAATATCACGGGACGTCACTACCACCTCTTCGACTACTACGGAGATCCCGAGGCTGAGCACGTCGTCATCGCTATGGGCTCTGTCACAGAGACCATCCGCGAGTCTATCGACTATCTACGCGCTCAGGGCAAGAAGGTAGGACTTGTAGCCGTACACCTCTATCGTCCATTTAGCGTAGAGCACTTCCTCGGTGCACTGCCTAAGAGTGTCAAGCGTATCGCTGTCCTCGACCGCACCAAGGAGCCAGGAGCTGCTGGTGATCCACTTTACCTCGATGTCAAGAACGCTCTCTACACACAGCCCAACGCTCCCCTAGTCGTAGGTGGTCGCTACGGTCTATCTAGCAAGGACACGACACCCGCTCAGATCATCGCTGTCTTTGACAATCTAGCGATGAACGAGCCAAAGGATCAGTTTACCGTTGGCATCGTCGACGATGTCACCTTCAAGTCTCTACCCCTAGGCAAGGAGGTCGAGCTCGAGAGCGATGCTTACGAGGCTAAGTTCTTCGGACTAGGTGCTGATGGTACGGTCGGTGCTAACAAAAACTCCGTCAAGATCATTGGCGAAAACACCAACAAGTACTGCCAGGCTTACTTCGCTTACGACTCTAAGAAGAGCGGTGGCTTTACCGCCTCTCACCTACGCTTTGGCGATCAGCCCATCCGTAGTACCTATCTAGTCGTACGCCCCAACTTCGTCGCTTGCCACGTACCTGCTTACCTACGCATGTACGACGTCCTCGCAGGTCTTCGCAAGGGCGGTACGTTCCTTCTCAACTCTGTCTGGGATCTAGACAGCATCGAGGAGCACCTACCTAACCACATCAAGCGTTACCTCGCTGAGAATGAGATCTCCTTCTACATGATTAATGCTACCGAGATCGCTCAGCGCATTGGTCTAGGCAACCGTACGAACACAATCCTGCAGAGTGCCTTCTTCAAGATCTCTGGCGTCATCCCTTACGATCTAGCCGTAGAACAGATGAAGAAGTTCATCGTCAAGTCTTACTCTCGCAAGGGTGAGGAGATTGTCAATAAGAACTTCGCAGCTGTCGACGAGGGTGCCAACGTCATCCAGGTTCCCGTGAAGGCTGAGTGGGCTAACCTACCCGACGAGCCTGCTGTAGAGCATACTGGTGACACAGACTTCGTACGTAACGTGGTACGCGTCATCAACGCTCAGAAGGGTGACACACTCCCCGTCTCTGCCTTCGCAGGTCGCGAGGATGGTACCTGGGACTCTGGTACGGCCGACTCGGAGAAGCGTGGTGTCTCTGACCTCGTACCTGTATGGATCGAGGACAACTGTATCCAGTGCAACCAGTGCGCTTTCGTCTGTCCTCACGCTACGATCCGTCCATTCCTACTCAACGAGAAGGAGGCTCAGGGTACCGACGTAGCGCTACTTGATGCTACGGGCAAGGGCTTCAAGGAGGCTGGCCTCAAGTTCCGCATTCAGGTCAACTACCTCGACTGTCTCGGTTGCGCCAACTGCGTCAACACCTGTCCTGGCAATAAGCAGGGCAAGGCACTCAAGATGGTTCACCTCGATGAGGTTCGCGACAAGCAGTGCGACTGGGACTACATGCGTCATCAGGTGACCAACAAGTCTTACATGGTCGACGTACAGTCCAATGTCAAGAACTCACAGTTTGCACAGCCTCTCTTTGAGTACTCCGGAGCTTGCTCTGGTTGTGGTGAGACACCTTATGTCAAGCTACTAACGCAACTCTTCGGAACTCGCCAGATAGTAGCAAACGCTACCGGTTGCTCCTCTATCTACTCAGCTTCAGCACCCTCTACTCCCTACACGACCAATGACCGTGGCGAGGGTCCCGCATGGGCTAACTCTCTCTTTGAGGACAATGCTGAGTTTGGTATGGGTATGTACATCGCCTCTAACTCGAACCGCAACCGCCTCGTGCACCTCGTCAAGGAGGTTCTAGAGGAGGGTAAGGAGCCTATCAGCGATGAGCTACGCCAGCTACTCAGCGAGTGGGTTGAGCAGCGCTTCGATGGCGATGCTTCACAGCAGCTCAGCTACAAGATCCTACCTCTGCTCAATGCTGAGGCTAAGGGTCACATGCACTACATCTACAACCTGCGTCACCACTTCGTCAAGCCCTCACAGTGGATTATCGGTGGTGACGGATGGGCATACGATATCGGCTTCGGAGGTCTCGACCACGTACTCGCTTCGGGCAAGAATGTCAACGTCCTCGTACTCGACACGGAGGTCTACTCTAATACGGGTGGACAGTCTTCTAAGAGTACGCCTCTGGGCGCTATCGCTAAGTTTGCCGCATCAGGTAAGCGTGTCCGCAAGAAGGATCTAGGTCTCATCGCGACCACCTACGGCTACGTCTATGTAGCTCAGATCGCTATGGGTGCCAACCCCGCTCAGACGCTCAAGGTACTCCGCGAGGCTGAGGCTTACGAGGGCCCCTCACTCGTGATCGCTTACTCACCCTGTATCTCACACGGACTCAAGGGTGGTATGGGCAATGCACAGAACGAGCAGAAGCGCGCCGTAGAGTGCGGTTACTGGCACCTCTGGCACCACGACCCACGTCGTGAGCAGGAGGGCAAGAACCCCTTCGTACTCGACAGCAAGGAGCCGGACTTCTCGAAGTTCAAGGACTTCCTCAAGGGCGAGGTACGCTACGCTTCACTCTTTAAGATGTACCCAGAGATTGCTGAGGAGCTAGCCAACGAGTCACTCCGCTCGGCTTACAAGCGCTACAGCACCTACGTACGTATCTCATCTACCGAGTGGGAAAACGACTACGGTCCTCTCGCTGACATCCTCGATGCCAAGCCCGAGCCCACCACGCCTGAGGAGGTACATGCCGTAGACCTCACCTAGTCAGTCTGACTATCCCGAGCCTGTGGTGTAAGCCCAGCAGGCTCCCCAACATAGCAAAGCCGTGTAGCCATCCGAGCTACACGGCTTTTGTTGTGCTTATGCTCCGCATCTCCTCCATTCCCCCGTACAAACGGCTTGTAGCCCGCTGATGGCACGATTGAGCGTGTCGTGAGAGGGGACTCCCCAGGAGCTTGATTCTCCTGATATACGCCCATATAGAGTCACTAGATCATCTTTGTACTCCTCTGCGTAGTCTTCTATTTCGTACCAAGAGGAGCAACCAGAGATAGTTGCGGTGAACACCGTCGTAAGGATGTATCCTAGGGGAAACTTTTTTGCATCGATTTATGCGTGGATCTTCGACCATTAGAAGCTGATTGAATATGCTCATAGCAATTACTTATTACATTGATTATCAGCTATCAATGTGCGAAAGAACTGCGACATAGACAAGCTTTTTTGAGGGGAAAATCAAAGAGCTTTTGAGACTATATTGAATCCATTTTTTAGCCTCTTCATTCTCCCCTCAATGCCGAAATCAGCTTTTCATTTATAATGCGTCAGCCCTGCCCTTTATGGTTACTTTTGCTATAAAAACAAACTACATCGTAACCATGCCCTAGAGTACGCATTTTATCGGACAGCAAGAATTTGATTATGCGGTCTTCTTTTTTCTCTTTCTACTCTGAGAGACGAGCACCCCTATAATGAGAAGGGCATACACGGACATTCCTCCTGTGGCAAGCCAAAAGAGAAGCATGTCTCTCTCAAAGGAGAGGTAGACAGAGATCAAAAAGAACATCAGAAAGAGGATCCTCCTGACAGCCTCGAGAAGAAAAGGCTCCTCCTCCAGCATATTAGATAAAACAGTTTTGACTATGCTCATTGAATCGTATTTTCCCAATAGTTGAAGCTGTGTGCTGCTGCGGAAAGACTTCGCATATCGCAGTGTCCAGTGCAACACGACTACAAATGTAGGGAAAAACTTCGTAGGGAGTTTGACTACCGACGCCAGGGCTGACGCATGATAATCGCTCTCCTAGGAGCTACACATAGCGACCAGCGAGA
>JAERMT010000998.1_pt1 | contig 13370 bp, 4 predicted proteins | sample 9267081 | NCBI WGS metagenome assembly JAERMT01 (sample SAMN17071939, study PRJNA684904) | human gut metagenome | isolation source: diarrhea sample from child under the age of five | host: Homo sapiens | place: South Africa: Mafikeng, Mafikeng Provincial Hospital | collected 2019-09
GGGTGCTCCTTGGTTGCAGAATGGCAACAAGGTGGCTACCGTAGGTTCTCCAGGCATCGTATCTGAGGCATTGACCTGGGAACGTGTAGAGACATACAATATCGGTGTTGACTGGGCGATGCTTCACAACAGATTAACCGGTTCGTTCAACTGGTACACCCGCAGCACCCACGATATGGTGGGTAATGGTAAGACATTGCCAGCTATCCTGGGTACCGGTGTGCCAAAGACCAATAACACCGACCTCCAGGCACGCGGATGGGAGTTGACCCTGGGTTGGCAAGATCGTCTGGCTAATGGCTTGAGCTATGGTGCCAAGTTCTCTCTCTACGATTCACGCACCAAGATTACCAAGTACAAGGACAATCCAACCAACTCTATCGGCGGTTATATGGAAGGAAGATACACAGGCGAGATCTGGGGCTTCGAGACCAAGGGCATTGCCAAGACCGACAAGGAGATGCAGGACCATCTGGCTTCCTTGCCTAATGGCGGACAGAATGCCATCGGCAGCGCATGGACAGCCGGTGATATGATGTACAAGGATATCAACGGTGATGGCAAGGTTTCATGGGGCAACAGTACCCTGGCAGATCCAGGCGACCGCAAGGTGATTGGTAACTCAACCCCTCGCTATCAGTTTGGACTCGATATGAATGCAGCATGGAAGGGATTCGACTTCCGCATGTTCTTCCAGGGCGTAATGAAGCGCGATTACTGGCAGGGTAGTGCCTTCATGTTCGGATGGACTGGCGACCAGTGGAACTGTGCCGGCTTGACTCAGGTAGGCGATTACTTCCGCGACGAGAACACCTGGTCAGTAAAGCAGGGAACCATGGATGTGAATCTGGATTCCTACTTGCCACGTCCTGTTAACGGCACCAAGAACATCCAGTGCCAGACCAAGTACCTGCAGGATGCATCCTACATCCGCTTGAAGAATATCACCCTGGGCTACACCATCCCTACCGTGATTACCAACAAGTGGGGCATCAGCAACCTGCGCGTTTATTTCTCTGGCGAGAATCTCTGGACAGGTACAGGTCTTGACAAGCAGTTTGATCCTGAAACCCTCTCAACCAGCAGCGGTGCGGCTTACCCATTGTCAAGAACCTATTCATTCGGTTTAAGTGTAACATTCTAAACTTTCAGACAATTATGAAAATGAATCATATATCAAAGGCTTTGATGGTGCTCGCCATGGGCGGTGCCATGGTTTCCTGCAACGACCTGCTCGATCAGGAGCCTCAGTCAAGCATTACACCTGAGTCTTATTACAAGGCAGAAGACCAGATTCAGGCTTGCGCCAACAGTTTCTATGGCAATCTGCCTTCTCACGGCTATGGCTACGGACTCTATAGCAGCGATACCAATACCGATAACCAGGCTGGTACTGGTGCTGATGGTAAATATTCAGACGGTCAGTGGAAGGTGGGATTGACCAACGGCAACTGGTCGTTCGGTACCATCCGCGACATCAACTATAAGTTGAATACCTGCCTTGCCAACTATAAGGCTGGCAGAATTTCGGGTAGCGACAAGAACATCCGCCAGTATCTGGGCGAGCTTTACTTCTTCCGTGCGTGGGAGTATTTCGGCAAGCTGAAGACCTGGGGTGATTTCCCTATCGTAACCGAGGTGTTGCCTGATAACGAGGAGCGCCTGGTGGCTGAATGCAAGCGCCAGCCACGCAACGAGGTGGCTCGCTTCATCATCGCCAACCTCGATAGCGCCATGACTTATATGGCAGACAACTTCGAGAAGCGTCATACCCGTCTTTCCAAGGATGTATGCCAGTTGGTGAAGTCACGTGTAGCCCTCTACGAGGGAACTTTCCTCAACTACTTCAAGGGTACTCCATTCGTACCTTGCGATGCCAATTGGCCAGGCAAGACCAAGGATTATAGCAAAGACTATCAGTATCCATCTGGCAGCATCGACAACGAGATCCAGTATTTCCTGAAGACGGCTGCCGCATCTGCCGAGATTGTAGCCGAGAAGTATAAGAACGATCTCACCCAGAACAACGGTGTGGTTCCTCAGCAGGAAGGCGATACCAATCCATACTTCGAGATGTTTGGTACCACAGATATGTCAAGCTACAAGGAAGTGCTCCTCTGGCGTGAGTACAATGCCGGACTGGGCCACACCAACATCATCGAGGATGCCGTACAGCGCAACAACTATGGTACAGGTGTAACCCGCAGCATGGTGGAGAGCTTCCTGATGAAGGACGGTAAGCCTATCTATGCCCAGCACGACGGCTTTGCATACGATGACAACACCGTGGGCAAGGTGGCAGAGAACCGCGATCCTCGTCTCTACATCTTCCTCAAGACCCCAGGACAGATCAACTGTTTCAAGAACATGAGCTATTCTCAGGGCGACCGTTTCATCGAGAAGGAGAATGATTATCCTGATATCACCAATGGTGATGCTACCAACTTCATGTATGTCACCGGTTACTGTCTGCGCAAGGGTGGTACCTTCGACCGCAAGCAGTGTGAGAAGAACAAGTCGGCGAATGCAGCCTGCAGTTTCCGTGCCCGTGAGGCATTGCTCAACTACATGGAGGCAGAGTACATGCTGACCCACAGTTTGAGTGGCAAGGTATTGGAGTACTGGAAGATTATCCGCGAGAAGGCAGGTTTCGAGGGTGCAGCCATCGACCCGAATACCACCATTGCTGCTACCGATATGAGTAAGGAGACTTTGGATTGGGGTGCCTACAGTGCCGGCAGATTGCTCGATGACCCTGTGCTTTTCAACATCCGTCGTGAGCGTCGTGATGAGTTGATGGGTGAGGCATTGCGCTGGATGGATTTGCAGCGTTGGAGATCCCTCGACCAGCTGATGACTACCCGCTATCATGTAGAGGGAATGAAGGTATGGAATTCAGAGATGACCGCTCATTACAACTTCAAGGAAGCCGATTATGATGGTACAGCCACAGCCAAGGTATCAGCTCCTTCATTGGGCAACTACCTGCGCATCTACGAGAAGAACATGACCGATAACAATCTCTACAGAGATGGTTTTACCTGGCACATGGCTCACTATCTGCAGCCAATGCCAATCAAGGAGATGATGCTTACAGCTCCTGATTACACCACCGTGAGCGAGTCTTCTCTCTACCAGAATCCATACTGGCCTACAGAGACAGACAAGCCAGCAGAGAAGTAAAGAGTAAGCTTGGAAGATAGAAGCTAGCTTAGAAATAAAAAAGCTAGCTTAGAGAATACAAAAATAAGGTGCGCCATCAATTTTGATGACGCACCTTATTTTTGTATCTAATTATAGTTCAGGCAATAGTACAAATTATGCAAGAAATGTTGAATTGACGAATTTTGCTACTTTTTTGGTGAATTTTACGCATTCCGTTTCGTTATTTCGCATTATCTTTGCACCGGAATTCAAGAAAAAACTCTTAAAAGTGTATATTTATAAATGAGATATAAAAAGATATTGTTTGCAGGTATGGCAATGATGATGAGCCTTTCTTCATCTGCCTTCAACCTGAAAGCTGAAAGCCCGGTGATCATACAGGGAGATACCCTGCAGATGGCACCAGTGGCTAAGACAGCCTTGAAGATGTTGCAGGGCGACATCCTGAAGGTGCTGGGAAGTGAGATGAAGTTACAGGCCTCTTCTGATGGTCTGAAATCTTCTAAGGTAAGTTCTGATAAGAACATCATCGTACTTTCTAAGGATGCAGCTGCCTTCGCCTACAAGAAGGAGGCTTTTCAGATAAAAGCAGAGAATGGCAACCTATATATAAAGGGTAGCGACGACCACGGACTCGCCTATGGCATCCTGGAGGTGTCGCGAATGCTGGGCGTTTCGCCTTGGGAATGGTGGGCTGATGCCAAGCCGAAGCTTCTCGAAGGTTTCAACCTGAAGGATGGCTATCGCAATGAGCAGGCACCATCGGTGGAGTTCAGAGGCATCTTCATCAACGACGAGGATTGGGGACTGATGCCATGGTCGGGCAAGACCTACGAACCATCAAGCATCAAGGGAAACATCGGTCCGAAGACCAATGCCCGCATCTTCGAGCTGCTGCTCCGTCTTCGTGCCAACACCTATTGGCCAGCGATGCACGAATGCACCAAGCCTTTCTTCCTGACTGAGGGAAACAGAGAGGTGGCACGCCAGTATGGCATCTACATTGGTGGTTCTCATTGCGAACCGATGGCTTCGAGCACGGCGGGTGAATGGCCGGCAAGAGGCAAGGGCGAATACGACTTTGTGAATAACAGGGAGAATGTGCTCCGGTTCTGGGAAGACAGAGTGAAGGAGGTGGCCGACCAGCCTATCCTCTATACCATCGGAATGCGAGGCGTTCATGATGGAGCCATGCAGGGTGCCAAGACCGTAGAAGAGCAAAAAACAGTTTTAGATAGCGTCTTGGTAGCGCAGAGAAAGTTATTGGGAAAATATATAAACAAGGATGTGACGCAGGTGCCGCAGTTGTTCGTACCTTACAAGGAGGTGCTCGATGTGTATCATGCAGGCTTGCAGGTGCCGGAGGATGTATGCCTCGTCTGGTGCGATGACAACTATGGTATGGTCCGCCACTTCCCTACAGCCGAGGAACGTGCCCGCAAGGGCGGCAACGGCATCTACTACCATGTGAGCTATTGGGGCCGTCCTCACGATTATCTGTGGCTCGGCACCTTCTCGCCATCGGTGATGTATCAGCAGATGTCGATGGCATGGCACAAAGGCATCCAGAAGTTCTGGATTCTCAACGTGGGCGACATCAAGCCTGCTGAGTATCAGATAGAACTCTTCCTGGATATGGCGTGGAACATGAACAGCATCTATCCGGGCGACCGTGCCGACAAGGAGTTGCTGCCCAACAATGACTGGCTGGTTCAGCACGAGAAGAATTTCTGGACCCGTGAATTCGGTAAGCAGCTGGCAGAGAAAATGTTGCCGGTGATGCAGGAAAGCTATCGCCTGGCGTACATCCGCAAGCCGGAGTTCCTGGCGAATACCCGATGCGAGGAATGGGATAAGAAATATAGCATCATCAGCGACCTGCCTTGGAGCGAGGCTTACATCAACGATCGCCTGGCAGATTACAAGTTGCTTTCTGATAAGGCTGAGAAGATAGGAGAAATGCTCGATAAGTCGATAGCCAAGGGTGACTTGCCTAAGGAGCGGAAGGATGAGTTCTATCAACTATTCAAATATCCCGTGCAGGCTGCTGCCCAAATGAACAATAAGTTGCTTTACGGGCAGCTGGCTCGCCACGGTAAGGAAACCGCCAAGGATGGTGGCGCCGCATTCTGGGCCAAGAGCGATGCAGCATACGACAGCATCGTAAGCTTGACCAAGATCTATAACGAGGGGTTTTACAACCACGGCAAGTGGAACAGAATCATGGATTTTGAACCTCGCAAGCAGCCGGTGTTCCGCCGTGTGCCTCATACAGAGGCTACGCTGCCGATGGTGAAAGCCCCTGAGTATATTGCAAGATGGAACGCCACTGATGCCACTGTGGGCAATCCTATTGCATGGTATGGATTGGGCTACGAAGGCAAGGCGGCTAGCATAGTAAGAAACCAGGAAATAGGTTTCGGTTTCGAAGGTAAGAAAGTGAAGGGTGATTCGGTGACCATCGAAGTTCGCTGGGTTCCGACTCATCCTGTGGATAGCAAACTGCGATTCGCTCTCTCGCTGGATGGTGGAAAGTCGATAGTCAAGGAATACCAGACGGCGGGAAGAAACGAGCAGTGGAAGCTGAACACCCTGCAATGCCAGGCGCGTGTGCGCATCCAGCTGCCTATCGCAAAGATGAAGAAACATCTCCTCTGCATCAAGGCTCTGGATGATGGAATGGTCTTGGACCAGGTTTGTATTGAATAATTTTGGATAAAATAGTTTATGTTGTACTTATTTTGCATAGTTTCGAATTAGTTGGTTTAGATAAAATGTTTTTATAAAATTTGGTTTTTGGTTAAAATAATATTTAGTTAGGTTAGTTAGTTTTTGGTTTAAATAGGTTTTAGTTAGGTAAAATAGATTGTAGATAATTGATTAAGTTTTAGTTAATTAAGTTTAGGTTAATTGTTTTAGGTTTTAGTTTTTTAGGTTTATAGGTTAGTATTTAAGAATATCCCATGGCCCGCTGCAGAAGCTCGCCATGGGATTTCTCGTTTTTTTCTTGCTATTCTCAACTATTTTTGCTACTTTTGCAGGCGGAACTAATAATTAAGTGGTTATGAAGAAATTGTTATGCTTGCTGCTCTGGCTTTGTAGCAGTTTGTCTTTCGCTCAGCTGGAGAATGTCAGGGTGAGCAGAATCCCTGCCATCTCGCAGTTGCCGGTGAGTGCCATCTCCTATATCTTTCAGGATTCTGAGGGATACATGTGGTATGGCACGGTGGATGGCTTGTGCCGTGACGACGGATACAGCGTTCATGTGTTCCGCTCCGATTTCATCACCCCCGGACTCATGGACATCAACTCGGTGTATTGCATCGTGGAGGATAGGCAGCACCAGCTCTGGTTTGGAACCCAGAAGGGCGTGTATGTGCTCGACAAGCGCACGTATGCCACCCGCAAGATAGATATTCCCGAATTGCAGAAAGACCCAGTGAGACTCTTGCTGGTGCGTGCCAACGGAGATATCTGGATAGCCTGCAACAATCTGATGTATGAGTTTGATGCCGCCGGCAAGCTGCGCAAGCGGTATACGCTCTCTTCCGAATGCACGGTGCTTTATGAAGACAGGCAGCAGCACCTGTTCTATTCCACCTGGAATGGCGAGTTCTATATGAAGGATAAGCTGGCTCCTGCCAGATTGCTGCATCGGCACATGTCGGTGAAGGGCATGTGTGAAGACTGGAAGACGGGCAGGTTCTGGCTTCTTACGGGTGGACCCTCTATTTGGCTCTACAATCCGAAGGCTGCTACAGAGTCAAGCCGCTTTGCTTTGCAGCAGATACCGGCATCCATGGGTGCACCCCTGTTCCGTCAGGTGGTGCAGGATCCACGCTATCACTATCTCTGGGTATTGAGCTGGAGCCATCTCTATGTGCTTCGCGATAAGGGGAACGGCATACTGGAGCAGGTTTCCACCCAGGGTATCTTCACCCCAGAGAAGAAGACGATTTCCAACATGACGCAGACCCAGGATGGTGACATCTGGCTTGCCGCCTTCGACCACTTCAGTTCCGTCATCAGTTTCAAGGGCAGTGACATCCAGCGCTTCTCCTGCGAACCGATGAGGCAGGTTACCGACTACAATCCTGCCATCGTTACGTTCTGCAAGGATGATGAGGGCTGGCTCTGGTATTTTCAGGAAACCAACGGTCTGTTTATCTACAATCCTGCCGCTGGCGGCTTGCCTATCAAGTACAGTCTGTGTCCAGCCGTGAGCCATCTGCCGCTCTACACGGTGCCTTATCTGGTAAGGTCGCATCAGCGCAATAGCATTTGGGCGATGACCTGGCCTTCCGTAATCTACAAGCTGAGGCGGGAAGGCAGGGAGATGTTCCTGGATAAGACGTTGGATATTTCAACCGTGAGCAAGACGGCGGGCGTATTGGAGGTAATCTTCGAGGATGCGCAGCAGAATCTGTGGATAGGAACGATGAACGGGGTGTTCAAGTTCGACCATGCTCGCAATCGCCTGTTCTGCATCTCAGAGAAGATAGGTGATGTGAGCGATTTCTGCCAGAGTGCCGATGGATACATCTGGTGCACGGTGCGCAACAAGGGCATCTGCCGCATCTTGCCTTCGGGCAAATGGCAGCTCTATCCGCATCAGAATGACTTCCTCACCCTGGATGTCACCTCCGACGGAATCATCTGGGCAAGTACGGGAGAAGGTCAGATACTGGCATTCAACCCGGGCAACATGAACGAATACAAGGACTATACCCTGCAGGCGGGACTGAACGGCGACATGGTGGACCATGTAAAGGTAGACCGCTTTAACCATATCTGGCTGGTTACTCCGCAAACCATCCGCGAGTTTAACCCGAAGAATGGAGCCGTGCGTGTGTACAGCACCGAGGATGATGACATAGAGCAATACCGTTTTCTGCCACGTGCCGTGTATCGTGACTGGAAGAGCGGCGACATGTATTTCGGTGGAATCCCGGGCATGCTGTCGTTCAAGACGGGCTTGCGACTGGAGAGCATCCCTAAGAATGTGGTGCCCCGCATCACGGATGTGAAGGTGATGGGAAAGAGTATCTGGCTCGACCCTGAGCGCAAGAAGACATTGAACAGCATCGAGATAGAGCCGGATGAGCAGAATCTGACCATCGAGTTCTCATCTCTCGACTTCCGCAACCACTCCCGCATCTGCTATGCCTATCGCCTGAAAGGTGTAGACAAAGACTGGGTTTATCTGCCTGTGGGCAAGAATGCGGCTATATATAATAAGGTGGCGAAGGGCAACTACGTGTTCGAGGTGAAGGCCACCGACGAGAACGGACTCTGGAGCAAGCATATTGCCACCTTCGAGATTCATCGCCTGCCAGCCTGGTGGGAAACCTGGTGGGCTTACACCATCTACCTGCTCCTGGTGCTGGCAGGCATCTGGCAGATGATCAGGCGCTACAAGCAGCGGGTGGAGGAGCATAACGATAGGATTATTGAGGAAAACGTGACGGCGAGCAAGAAGGAATATTTCGACAACGTGCAGAAGGAACTGAATTCGCCTCTGGCAGAAATCAATGCCCTGGCTACGAAGATGCAGGAGGCGAAGATTTCGGGCAGCGACGAACAGATGGAGAAGAATCTGGGCATCATCCAGCAGAATGTAAACCGATTGAGGGGAATGATGCAGGAAGAGATGGATGCCCAGCTTTCCGTGACGAAGATAGACAACCAGTTTGTGAGCAAGGCAACGAAAATAGTGGAGGATAACCTGGGCAGCGACCAGCTTGATGTCAACTTCCTGGCATCCGAGATGGCGATGTCGCGTTCCACCTTCTCCCGCCGTCTGAAGGCCATCCGCAACCAGACTCCACTGGAGTTTATCCGAAGCATCAAGATGGCTCATGCCGCCGAGATGCTGAAGCAGCAGCTCTCCACGGTGCAGGATGTGATGTGGGCGGTGGGCTACAACGACCACAAGTCGTTTGCGCAGGTGTTCCGTGATACTTACGGCAAGACGCCTAGCGAATACCAGAAAGAAAATCAGGGGAAATAGTTCAACACTTAGGGGACATTCGTTCAAAACATAGCATGAACGGATGTCCCCTTTGTTCTGACCGATTTGTTCTTATGGGTTCAAGAAGATTGTTGTACCTTTGCAGCGCAGTTCGGAAAAGGACTGCATTTGGAATAAACAACAATAACTAACATTACATGATTAAGACGATTATGACAAAGAACAAGTTTGCTTCTAAAGCAATGATCATGCTCGTGGCCTCGGCTCTGGCTTTACCGGCATTCGCCGATAAGAACGACAAGGTGACTCTTCTGGAAACCCCGGTGAAGGTTTCTGAAATATCCGGCATCGATGGCTTCATCGGCGACCGTATGAAACTGAACAGAGATGTGTATCTCAAGAATTTCCCTATTGATAAATATGTAGATTTCGTAGTAAATCGTCAGCATAAGGATTGGAACTGGACTCAGGCTGAGCAGCACGGCAAGTGGATTGAGAGTGCTTATCTTTCTGCCATCCAGAGCAAGGACAAGGCGCTTTACGAAAAGGCGCAGAAGGAACTCTACCGCATCATCGCCTCTCAGGAACCAAACGGCTATCTGGGTGCCACGGCAAAGAGCTACCGCTCGGCTAAGCGTCCTATCAGAGGCATGGACCCATACGAGCTTTACTTCGTGTTCCACGCTTTCGAGACGGTTTATGAAGAAACCGGTGATAAGAAGGCGCTGAAATCGGTAGAGCGATTGGCTGATTTCTTCCTTGCCAACTTCGGTCCGGGCAAGAACGAGTTCTGGCCATCCAAGCTCCGTTCGCCTGAAAACAAGCATAAGATTCTGGCAGGTACAAGTGATTTTGCTGGTCATAGCGTTCACTACGCATGGGAGGGAACCCTGCTCTGCGACCCTATTGCCCGATTATATGAGATTACTGGAAAGAAGAAATACCTCGACTGGTCGAAGTGGGTGGTTGCCAATATCGACAAGTGGAGCGGCTGGGATGCTTTCTCGCGTCTCGACTCCGTGGCCGATGGCAAGATAGGTGTGGATAAGTTGCAGCCATACGTGCATTCGCACACCTTCCACATGAACTTCATGGGCTTCCTCCGTCTCTATCGCATCACAGGCGACAAGAGTCTGCTCCGCAAGGTGGAGGGCGCCTGGAACGATATTGCCAAGCGCCAGATGTACATCACCGGTGGTGTGAGTGTGGCCGAGCACTATGAGCACGATTTCGTGAAACCGCTGAGTGGAAACATCGTGGAATCTTGTGCCACCATGTCGTGGATGCAGTTGTCGCAGATGCTGCTGCAGCTTACGGGCGACACCAAGTATGCCGATGCGATGGAGCGCCTGATGATTAACCATGTGTTTGCTGCCCAGGATGCCCTGAAGGGTTCTTGCCGCTATCATACAGCGCCAAATGGCGAGAAGCCAAACGGATATTTCCATGGTCCAGACTGCTGTACAGCCAGTGGTCACCGCATCATCTCGCTGCTGCCTACCTTCTTCTATGCCGAAGAAGGCAAGGAGTTCTATGTGAACCAGTATGTGGATGCCAACTATGATGGCAAGAACTTCCAGTTCTCTGTCACGGGCAACTATCCTGCCAGCGAGACCATCAGTCTGACCATCAACAAGGGTGCCAGCAAGGAACTGAATCTCCGCATCCCATCCTGGTGCAAGAATCCAAGCATCAGTTTGAACGGAAAGGCGCTGGATGGCGTGAAGGCTGGTTCTTACTTCAAGTTGAACCGTGCATGGCAGAAGGGCGACAAGCTGACCATCAGCTTCCCTATGGAGGAGCGCTGGGTAAAGCGTGAGAACCATGCAGATTACGATAAGCATTATCTGGCTGGTGGTGAAATCATGTACAACCAGAAGCCTACCAACCGCATTCCTTACGCTTACCTCCGTGGACCGGTGGTTTATTGCGTGGATATGGTGTGGAATCCTCAGTTGCACAACGATGACTGTAATTTAGAGAAAGATTTGAGAGTAGATGTCAACCAGAAGCCTGTGGCTATTGCAAAGGTTGACCCGTCGATGATGACAGAGTGCTTCAAGGCGAAGGGAACCTACAAGGGTTCGCCGGTAGATCTCATCCTCACTCCATTTGCCAATATCGGACAGTGGTGGAGAAATGGTGAGGCACAGCCGCAGCCATGGAGCGATGCCTTTACCTATGGCATCTGGCTCTATCCGGCGAAGTAAATGTTTTGTTAAGATATTAGTTTTTTTGTTTTTGGGAAAAAGAAATCCCTGCTTTTGCTGTGAGGCAAGAGCAGGGATCATTTTTTATTCTAATTCAATTTAATCACTAATCACTACTAATTAATCACTACTAATTAATCACTATTCCTACATTTCAACCACCACTTCGTGCTTGCCTTCCTGGCAAGGGATGATGGTGCCTTCGATGGTTTTGCCATCCACGGTAATCTGCTTCACGCCTTTCTCTCTTCCTTCTGGGTTCTTTACCACGATGTGATATTCGCCACCACGGAATTTGCGGGTTACCTCGTATTCCTTGGCTGTGCTAGGCAGACATGGATCGATGTTCAATCCCTCGTAATCCGGCTTGATGCCGAGGATGAACTCCGATACGGTGTACCACATCCAGGCGGCAGTGCCTGTTAACCAGGAGTTCTTGCCTTCGCCTGGCTTGGCGGCATCCTTGCCGGCCACCATCTGGCAGTTTACGTATGGCTCCACCTTGTGCAGGGTCTGGTATTTCTCCTCTACATAGCTAGGCAGAATCTTGGTATAATGGTTCCAGGCATCATTGCCACGTCCGGCTACGGTTTCGCCGATGATGACCCACGGATTGTTGTGGCAGAAGATGCCGGCATTCTCCTTGTAACCTTCCGGATAGGATGAAATCTCGCCCATCTCTACATGATAGGTGGTGTAGGCTGGGTTGTTCAGTACCATGCCGTGCTCGCACTCCAGACGCTCCTTGGCACTATCCAAAGCCTTGGCGCAGAGACCTTCTTCCTCTCCGATGCCAGCCATGGTACACCAGCCCTGACTCTCGATGAAGATCTTGCCTTCCTCGTTCTCATCACTACCAATCTTGTTGCCGAAGAAATCGTAAGCACGCAGGAACCATTCGCCGTCCCAGCCATGCTGCTTCACGGCTTCGCTCATCGCATCCACAGCCTGCTGCATGCGCTCGGCTTCTGCGAGATAATCTTCCTCGGCAAGTCCGGCGATTTCGCCTTCATGGCTGTTCACGGCTTCCTTGGCAAGCTGCTTGCACAGTGCCACGTAGTCCTTGCCGGTTACCACGAAGAGTCCGGCTATCATGAGGCTCTCAGCCTTGCTGCCTTCGCCCTTGTTCTCGGTGGTCTGGAAACTCTCGTTAGGGTCCCAGGAGAAGCAGTTCAGGTTCAGACAGTCGTTCCAGTCGGCTCTGCCGATGAGTGGCAGCTTGTGCGGACCCAGGTTGTTGATGACATGGTTCATCGAAATCTTGAGATGTTCGAAGAGACTCACCTCGCTGCCCGGCTGGTTGTCGAAAGGCACCTGCTCTGAGAGGATGGAGAAGTCGCCCGTTTCCTTGATGTATGCCACGGTGCCGAAGATGAGCCAGCATGGGTCGTCGTTGAAACCGCCACCGATGTCGTTGTTGCCGCGCTTGGTGAGTGGCTGATACTGGTGATAGCAGCCGCCGTCAGGGAACTGGGTGCTGGCGATATCGATGATGCGCTGGCGGGCACGGGTAGGTATCTGATGAACGAAACCTACGAGGTCCTGGTTGGAATCGCGGAAGCCCATGCCTCTGCCGATGCCGCTCTCGAAGAAACTTGCCGAACGCGACATGCAGAAGGTTATCATGCACTGATACTGGTTCCAGATGTTCACCATGCGGTCTAACTTGTCGTTGCCGCTCTTCACGGTGAAGATGTTCAGCAGGTTATCCCAGTACTGGTTGAGTTCTGCGAAGGCAGCATCCACCTTTTCGGTGGTATCAAACTTGGCGATAAGCTGATGAGCTTTCTCCTTGTTGATTACCTTCTTGGCGCTGAACTTCTTGTCCTGCTCGTTCTCCACATAGCCCAGCAGGAAGATGAGGTCGCGGCTCTCGCCTGGCTGCAGGGTTACTTCGATGTAGTGCGATGCGATAGGACTCCAGCCGTGGGCAAAACTGTTGCGTGGCTTGCCTTCCATCACAGCCTCAGGCTCGGCAAACTCGTTGTAGAGTCCGATGAAGCTCTCGCGGTCGGTATCGTAGC
>JAERMT010000320.1_pt1 | contig 13333 bp, 10 predicted proteins | sample 9267081 | NCBI WGS metagenome assembly JAERMT01 (sample SAMN17071939, study PRJNA684904) | human gut metagenome | isolation source: diarrhea sample from child under the age of five | host: Homo sapiens | place: South Africa: Mafikeng, Mafikeng Provincial Hospital | collected 2019-09
CAAGAACGTACAACGAGTTTTTTGTTATTTATATCGGGAGTTTTGACACGCCCTCTACTGTTTTATATTGCGGTTTACAATCCGAGCTTGTAAACCTTCATGTTCTTAACTTCTGATTTGCCTCCTTCGGCGTACACCTTTATATTATTGTACGGAGCGGTGGGGAACACGAGGTTGGTCATTGCGATGCGACCGCCGTCGACGAACAGCTCTACGGAGCACTTGTCGACGAAGATGTCGAGGTGGTAGCTACGCTTCTCAGCTCCGCAGAGCGAGAGAGGCGCCCATGTGCCGAGAGCGAAGTCGTTCTTGAAGTTAACAACGCGGTCCTGGATGCGGTTGCCCTTGCCTGCAGCCTCGTCAGCGCTCTGCTCCTTCTTGCTGCGGTTAGAGAGCTTGCCGAAGTCGGTGAGTCCGCTTTCAGAGCGGTCCATCACGATGCGCTTCTGCTTCAGGTCGAGATAGATGACGGTGCGCTCCTCCTTGTCGTTATAGAGCGAGATGCCCACTACGTCAGAGTTCTCGGGCGCAACGTCAGCCTCCAGCTCGAATGCGCCGTCGTTGCCTGCGAAGAGACCGCGCTCGATGAACGGATTGGCGTTGTCTACGCTCACGCTGCCCAGCTCTTTTGTCTGCTTGCGCAGCTTGCGAGCCTCGTCAACCACGTTAGCCGACACGTAAACCTCACCGTTGTTAGAGAACAGCTTCAACTCGCGCGGCAGAGCGTTAGCGCCGCGGTTCTGCTGGATAGGAGTTACGTTAGCATACTGCCAGTTGCTCATCCAAGGCACTGCAACGACGCGCTCGCCGAGGTTAGAGAATGTAACCGTTGCGTAGTGGTCCTTGCCCCAATCGAGCCACTTCACGGTCTGAGGCTTTGAGTCGCACTTGAACTCCTTGCCGTCAAACTCGCCGACGAAGTACTCTGTAGCCGAACCGCCGAATGTGAAGCCCGGGTTGATGTTCACGATCATAACGTACTTCTGGTTGTTCTTGTCGCCGTCAACCGGCAGCGGGAAGAAGTCAGGACACTCGAACTGGTTGGGCTGTGCGCCGAAACCCTTGCCCCATTCGCTAAGATACTTCCACTGCTTGAGGTTCTTCGACTGGTAGAAGCGCATGTTCTTGTCGGCAGACACAATCATGTACCACGACTTTGTGGGCTGATACCAGAAGATCTTTGGGTCGCGGAAGTTCTCCAAGCCGTCGAACGGTGTAACAACCGGGTTGCCCTTGTATTTTGTGAATGTGCGTCCGTTGTCCTTGCTGTAAGCCAAGCACTGCACCTGCACCTGCTTGCCGTTGTGCTTAGAGTGAGAAGTGTAGAATGCGATGATTGCACCCTTGCCGAAGCCTGCAGAGTTGCGTGTGTCTACCACGGTGCTGCCCGAGAAGATGTGTCCCATCGGGTCGCGAGCGATAGCCGGGTCGAGATGTTCCCAGTTTACGAGGTCGCGGCTCACAGAGTGTCCCCAGTGCATGTTGCCCCACTTCGAACCGTACGGGTTGTACTGGAAGTAGAGGTGATACTCGCCGTCCTTGTATGTCAGTCCGTTAGCGTCGTTCATCCATCCGTAGAGCGGAGTGTGATGGTAGATAGGGCGATAGTAGTCGGTGTTTGTTGTGTCGAAGGTGTCAGAGAGCTTCAGCTCCTTCAGCGCCTGCGCGTCCTTAGAGAGACCAACTATCTTTACGACAGCCTTCTTGCCCTTAGAGAGCGCGAACGGAACCTTGTAGTCGGTCTTGCTGACAGCGAGACGAACGTCCATCCATGTGTCGGTCTTCTTGCCGTTGTCGAGCAGCACCTGAGCCTCAGGGCGGTTCTCCTCAACCGGCAGGATGAGATACTTCGTAGGGTTTGTAACTGTGACGATAGCTGTATCGCCAGCGAATGTTGTCTTGATTGTTTGAGCCGAGGCTGCTGTAGAAGAAAGAGCCAGAGCTGCAAGGAAAAGTTTTGTATTCATTGTTATTCGGTTTGTTAGTGGTTTATCCGTAGCGGAGGTCTCCGGCCTCCGCAGCAGTCTGCGATAAAACTAATGCTATTCGTCTTGGTGCTGCGGAGGCCGGAGACCTCCGCTACGGTGAAGTGTTGATTTTTATTGTTCTGTTTGTTAGCGGCTCCCTCCCCGACGGGGAGGGCGGGGTGGGGCTGTTAGAACTTCAGACTTGCTGAGAACTCCACTGTGAACGGGCGCAGGTAAGAGCCGGTCATGAGCTGGTTCTTGATGCCCTTAGCCTCGTCCTTTGTGATAAGCTCTGCGCCGGCGATAGAGCCCTTGGCGCCAGTCTGGTTGAGGAAGTTGACTACGGTGCAACCGAGCGAGAGGCGCTTGTTAGCCTGCCAGTTGAGTCCGCCGAATGTCTCCCAGCGACCGTTGAAGTAGTATGCGTCGTTGATGTTAGCATAAGTCTTAGAGAAGTAGCGGAATGAAGTCCACAACTTCAAGGTCGGAGTGATCATGTAGCTCGGGTCGAGCTCGATGAGTACTTCAGGAATACCAGAAACGATGTTGCCGGTAGCGTTGATAGTTCCAACATAACCGCTTGAGAACTTCACGCTTGTCTCGTACTTCTTGTAAGTCGGCTTCTGGTATGTGAAGAGGAAGTGGAAGTCGAAGCCCTTGAACGGGTGAGCCACAACGTCTGTTGTCCAACCCCATGTCTGGATGTCGTATGTCAGCGGCGCAGCCTTGATCTCGCCGTCGTGCTGCAGGTTAAGTGTCGAGTTGTTGTTCGTCTTCGAGATGTAAGAGAAGAGCGAAGTGAGGCTCAGCCACTTGTTGTTGAAGTAGATACCTGCGCGGCCCAGAGGTACAGAGATCTTGTCGGTGTTAGGCATTGTAGCCGGTGCGAAAGTAGAGATTGTCGGGTGCTGCACGATGTAGGTGAAGTCGCCGGTGAAGCCGAAATTCTTGGTCAGCTTGTATGTGAGCGCTGCTGTGAAGTCGTAGTTCAGCCAGTCGTAGCCCATCTTAGCAGGAGCAATTTTCGTGCCATCGGCAGCTGTTGCGCCAAGATAGTAGTCGGCGAAGCGACCTACGAAGTTGCCGTCTGCATTCTTGACAGCCGCATTCTCGCCCTTAAGCTGCTGCCACTCGAGGCGTGCGCCGTAGTAGGCGTTGAGTTTCGGCGTGATGTCCCAGTCGTGAGTGAGATAGAGCGCGAGCTTGTTCTCGTGACCCTTGTAGTACTCAGACGCGTTCTTGTTGAAGTCGTAGTAAACACTCGATCTCTTGTTGGCGTCCCAAAGACGAACGGCGTACGAACCGTCCTCGGGTACGCTCTGGTCGTACATGGTAGTGTTAGAGCAGTAGTCGATGTTGTAGTACCACTCGTTCAAGCCCACGCGGAGCGTAGAAGTGCGGAACGCCTTAGAAAGCTCTGTTGTGAGGAGCAGTTCGTCGATAGTGCCGGCGTTGAGGCACGACATACGTGTCTGCACATACTGTCCGTCGTACTTCTGCTGAGCGCCCATAACGTCGCTGTACATATAATTATATGCGCTTGCGTTCTCGCCCTTTGTGTCGATGAGCTGCATCGGAGTCTGGTATACTACAGCGCCGCGTGCGTGGTCGTAGCGCAGAGAAGTCTTCCAGTTGAAGCCCTCGCCGAAGCGCAGGTTGTTGAGGAGTGTGAACTCTGAAGAGCGGTTCTCGTTGTAGTCGTAGAACGAAGTCTGCTTCAGTTCGCCGGTGCGCATGTCGCGGTAGGTGATGGTTCCGTCCTTCGGCAGATAAGACGTTGTGCCGAGCTTGAACTTGCCGAACTCCTTAACCGATCCGTCGCCCACGTAGATGAACGGAGCCGACTGTGTGGCATACTTGAACGAAGGATGCGAGTTGCTGTACTTGTACATCGCCGTGAGTTCGCCTCTGCCCTCTGCGTAGCGCTTCGTGAGAGCCGCCTTGTATATCTGCGTGCGGTCCTGATACTGCGAAGAGCGAATCTTGAACGTACCCGGGTCGAAGTCCTGGTAGGCGCTCACGCTGTAGAAGAGGTCCTTAGCCATCGAGCCGTTGAGGTTCACCGAGAACTCCTGCAAGCCGAAGTGGTTGGTCTTGTAGTTGAGCACGCCCTGAAAACCCTCCTTGCCGAGCTGTGTCTGCGAGTTGACGGCGTAACCGATGTTGCCGGTGGTGATGGCTGTCTCCGAAATCTTCAGAAGACCTACGTGCGAGAGGCTCGCGTCCGAGCGCCATGTAGCGTTCACCTGGCGTGGGTTGGTGGCGTAAGCAACTGGAAGTCCGTTTTCCAATACGTTCACGTCGGCAGACGGCAAGCCAATCTGGATCTCGCGCGGACCGTTAGCGCTCGATGCGTTGAGCATCACGTTGCGGTTGCCCTCCTCCTTCGAGTTGGAAGACTTGGATGTCGCATTTTCTTTTTGTGCGTTTGCTGCAATCGCCATTAAAGATGCGAGAGCAATCGCTGAGAATCTTTTGTAGTCTTTGTAATACATAATTATAATGTATGAGGTTTAAGTTTTGAATGCTTAAGAGGTTTTACGTTTCAAGTTAAAGTGTCGGTCGTTACATGCAAACGTTTCCAATTTTTGGGGGGCGTAAGCGTTTTGTTCTTCCGACGCTGCAAAATTATAAAGCGTTTTGTTGTTAAGGTTTAAAAAAACGTTCATCTGTGTTGAAATTTGTTTCATGCAACAAAAGTTCAAGCCAATGAACGAAATGTCGCATTACCGCTGACAGGTAACACCATTACAGCGCCGCGGTAACAACATTTTAACATCGCGGTAATCGTATTACCACGCTTTGGTAATGCGATTGCCCCGAAACAACTGCTGTGTAAAGCCAAACGATAGCCGTGTAAAAGCTGGTAGCAAGAATGTTGCATCTGTAGCAAATATGTTGTGCAATGCGATTATTACAACTTTATGTAACATAATTTTCGCTCTGCTCGGCACGTTTAGCGTAATTTTGCTGCAGAAATTAATTCTCAACTCAACTAATAACTAAAAGTTTCATACGCAATGAACAATTCCAATCAAAGCAAACTGACACTCATCCCGGTGATGATTGCCTTCTTCACTATGGGCTTCGTCGACCTGGTCGGTGCGGTTTCAAACAACATGCAGGAAGACTTCGGACTCTCCGACTCCGCTGCAAACTTCTTCCCCTCGCTCGTGTTCTTCTGGTTCCTTATCTTCTCTGTGCCTACTGGCATGCTCATGAATAAGATAGGTAGAAAGAAGACCGTGCTGCTCTCAGTAGTAATTACAACATTGGCTGTGTTCCTGCCGCTCTTCGACAGCTTTATGCCTACAAAGGAGAGCCAGCTTTGGCTGATGTACATCTCGTTCTCGCTGCTCGGCATAGGCAACGCCATCATGCAGACCGGTATCAATCCGCTCGTGACGATGCTCGTGAAGGGTCACTTGGCTTCGACGCTCACCTTCGGTCAGTTCGTTAAGGCTATTGCTTCGTTCATAGCTCCGCTCATCGCTGCTTGGGGCGCTACCACTACAGCTCCTATCCTCGGACTCAGCTGGCGCATCCTCTTCCTGCTCTTCTTCGTTATAGGTATGGTGGCTACGCTGTGGCTCGGCATGACACACATCGAGGAAGAACCTATCGAAGGCAAGGCTTCTGGCTTCGCCGACTGTCTGAAGATGCTCGGTTCGCCAATCATCCTGCTCTCGTTCGTCGGCATTATGTGCCACGTGGGCATCGATGTAGGTACTAACGCCGTTGCACCGAAAGTGTTGTTCGAGCGTCTTGGCGGTGCCGGCGACTCGCTCAGCCAGTTTGAGTACGCTACGTCAATCTACTTCGCGTTCCGTACGCTCGGCTGTTTCACCGGCTCAATCCTTATGCGCAAGCTCAATATCCGCACCTTCTTTACAATCATCGTGCTGATGATGGCGCTCTCTATGGTCGGCTTGGTGTTCGGCACAGAGAAGTGGGAGCTTTGGGCAGCAATCGCTCTCGTAGGCTACGGCAACTCTAACGTGTTCTCTATCGTCTTCTCGCAGGCTATGCTTTCTGCGCCGGAGAAGAAGAACGAGGTTTCGGGCCTTATGATCATGGGTCTGTTCGGCGGTACCGTGTTCCCGCTCCTCATGGGCTTCGCCAGCGACGCCGCAAAGGCTGCCGGCGCTCAGTATCCGCAGGTTTGGGCTGCTGCTGTGATGGCTATCGGCGTGCTCTATCTGCTCAGCTATATACCTAAAGTAAAGCAGAACTAATTTAAAAGTAAAAAAGTAAAAGAGTAAAAAAGTAAAAAGCCCCTCCCAACCCTCAAGCCCCTCCCAACCCTCCCCGTCGGGGAGGGCTTAGTTAGCCTAAAAATGCTTAGTAAGGCTTAAAAAGGCTTAGTTTGCCTTGGCTTAGGAAGGCTTAAGAAGGCTTAGAAAGGCTTAAACGCTGCCTTAAGAAGGCTCGGCTTATTCAAAAAAACAATAACTGAAGACAATAAAACTATGGAAAAGAAATATGTAGTAGGACTCGGTGAGGCACTCTGGGACGTGCTTCCTGAAGGTAAGAAACTTGGTGGTGCACCGGCTAACTTCGCGTTCCACGCCGGTCAGTTCGGCTTGAACTCAATCGCTGTGAGCGCTCTTGGCGAGGACAAGCTCGCTGACGAGACAGTGCAGCAGCTCGAGGAGAAGGGCTTGCAGTATTGCATGCCGCGCGTGCCTTATCCAACCGGTACCGTGCAGGTGAAGCTCGACGACGAGGGCATACCTACATACGACATAAAGGAGAACGTAGCGTGGGATAACATCCCGTTCACCGACGAGGTGAAGGCTATCGCCGAGAACACAAAGGCTGTGTGCTGGGGCTCGCTCGCTCAGCGCAACGTGGTGAGCCGCGAGACTATCTACAAGTTCCTCGACGCTACACCTGCCGATTGCATGAAGATATTCGACATCAACCTGCGCCAGGACTTCTACACAAAGGATGTTATCTGTGAGAGCATGAAGCGCTGCAACGTTCTTAAGATCAACGACGAGGAGCTTGTGCTCATCGGCAGAATGTTCGGCTATCCGGGCTTGGACATCGAGAATAAGTGCTGGCTCATCCTCGGCAAGTACGACCTCGATATGCTCGTGCTCACCTGCGGCGTAAACGGCTCGTACGTGTTCACACCAGGCGAGATGTCGTTCCAGCCCACACCGAAGGTTGAGGTGGCTGACACCGTTGGCGCAGGCGACTCGTTCACGGGCACCTTCTGTGCTTCTATCCTCGCCGGAATGACGGTGGCTGAGGCTCACGAGCGCGCAGTGAGAGTGAGTGCATACGTCTGCACGCAGAACGGCGCAATGCCCGTACTGCCTGAGGAGGTGAAGTAAAGCTCCTCTCAAAATTTGTTGTTAGAGTTAGAAGCCGGAGGCATCGTTGCCTTCGGCTTTTTTCGGTTATATCATACAAACGTTTTTCTGTTTCAGATTAAAGCAGTAACTTTGCGGCTAAATAGGAGGTATGGGCATCTTGCCCATACCACGCACCCACAAACGCTTTTAAAAGTAAAAAGTATATGAAATCAATAAGCCGCATCCTTAAAGGCAATCCTACAGTGACAGAGAGCACGGTCTATTCTGTGCTCGTTATCTGCTGTATCTCCCACTTTCTGAACGACATGATACAGTCAATCATTCCGTCTATCTATCCTATCCTCAAGGACAAGTTCGACTTCTCGTTCGCGCAGATAGGTATCATAACGCTTGTCTTTCAGATGACATCCTCCATTCTGCAGCCCTTCACCGGACTGTCTGCCGACCGCCATCCGCGCCCCTATGCGCTCTCCGTCGGCATGTGCTTCACGCTCGCCGGACTGCTCATGCTTGCGTTCGCCGAGAACTATCTGCTCATACTGCTGGCTGTGAGCGTCGTAGGCTTCGGCTCGTCCATGTTCCACCCTACGGCGTCGCGCGTAGCACAACTGGCGTCGGGCGGCAAGAAGAGTCTCGCACAGTCTATCTTCCAGGTTGGCGGCAACGGCGGTTCGGCGCTCGGTCCGTTGCTCGCAGCGCTCATCATCCTGCCCTTCGGACAGCATGCCATATCGTGGTTCGCCATAGCCGCCCTGCTCGCAGCACTCATCATGGTGCGCCTCGGAGCGTGGTATAAAGCCCGCCTGCAGTATGCCGTGAAGCATCCGCGCAAGGCGGAAGTGCTGAACACGCACATCTCCCGACGCGCAAAGTACGGCGCATTGCTCATTCTCATCCTGCTCGTCTTCTCGAAATACTTCTACACATCCTGCATCACGAGCTACTTCACGTTCTACCTCATCGACAAGTTCGGCGTCTCGGTGCAGGCTTCGCAGATATGCCTCTTCGTGTTTCTTGCCGCCTTCGCCATCGGCACGCTCGCTGGCGGCGTGTTCGGCGACCGTTTTGGACGCAAGTACGTGATATGGTTCTCCATACTTGGCGCGGCTCCGTTCGCCCTCGCCATGCCATACGTCAGTCTGACGTGGACCATCGTGTTCACCTTCCTCTCCGGACTCATCATCGCCTCGGCGTTCTCCTCGATAGTGGTCTACGCCACCGACCTCATGCCCGACAAGGTGGGGCTTATAGCCGGCATCTTCTTCGGCCTTATGTTCGGACTGGGCGGCATCGGTTCGGCGTTCTTCGGATGGCTCGCCGACAAGACCAGCGTCGAATTCATCTTCAAGGTGAGCGCATTCTTGCCGCTGCTCGGCATAATCGCCGGACTGCTGCCCGATACGCAGAAGCGGTCATAGTGGGGAGGCGTGTCAATAAGCAACGTCATGCAAGAGCCGGCTTTAAATCGGCTCTGCCTATTGCGATTCTATACACATTATATAATATATAGGTAGGTATGTAACCCCATTCTTTATCTCCACTTGTTGTGCATTGGAGAGTACGAAGGCTTGTTGTATGTTGTATTCCTTTATCTGTAAGAATTTATCAAGTGCGCTATGCACTTGATAGTCTTTTCCTGATTTTATTTCGAGCGGGAGTACTGATAGACTCTCCTTGTCGTCTATCAGATAATCCACTTCGCCCGTCTTTTTGTTGTCATAGTAATAGAGGCTGAAACCATGCGCCTTCAGCTCTTGAGCAACAACCGTTTCGTAGACCGATCCGAGATTAATGCTTGCCACATCATCCATTATAGCTTTAATGTTGTTGCCGTAGAAAATGCTTGTCAGTATGCCTACATCATTGATGTAGAGTTTTAGAAGGTTCTTGCCGCTGTTTTCTATCAATGGGAAACTTGGCTTGCTGATAGCCTTTACCTCTAATGCTATGCCTGACGAAATCAGGTAGTCGAATTCCTCAGTGTAGTCGCTCATACGTTTTCCCTTCTTGTCTTCAATGTCTTTTGCTACTACTCGCTTCTTCTTGTTTTCCAAGTTGGAAGGTATCATACTGTAGATACGCTGTATCTTCAGTCGGTTGTGCATGTCTTCATAGCGTGCAGCATCAACTCCGTAGAGATGATGCGTAGCATTATGAATGCTACGGATTGTAGTGATATTCTTTGTTGTCACGAACTCGTTTACGGCATCCGGCAATCCTCCAACCAAGAGATACTTCTTGAATAAATCGAGCAGTTTGTTGTGGATGGCTTCAGGCATCGACTCCCTTGCCGCAAATTTCTTGCGGATAGTGTCAAGTACCAGTTGACCGACACCATTGGCTATTAGGAATTCCTCAAAGTCCAATGGATACATGTGCTTGATGATTATGCTGCCCAGCGGGATGGACGACGTGGTCTTTAGTGTGACGCCTAACAGCGAACCGCTTGCGATATATGTGAACTTGTTGTCTTCTCGCAAGAACTTTAGCAAGGTTAGCAGGTGGTCGTATGCTTGTATCTCGTCGATGAATACCAAGGTGTTCTCCTTTTCTTTCATTCTGTCGCCAGCTATCGTACTTAAAGCCAGATAGAAATCATCTACAGACTTGGCTTCTGCAAACGTTCTGTTTCCAAGCTTGTCTGTCTCCATATTAATCTCAATGTAGTTCGGAAAAAGTTTCTTTCCTACTTCGCGGATAATGTACGACTTGCCAATCTGACGCGCACCGTCTATAATCAGAATCTTTTTAGTGTCTGATTGTAAATGGTTTGTGATGTATTTTTCTATCTTTCTGTATAGCATAATTACACTTTTCTTGTATTTCTTACGCTGCAAATATACACTTTTCCTGTGAAATTATCTATCTAAAAATACACTTTTCTTGTTAAATTATGGGTTCTAAAGTACACTTATGGATATTTTATTCGGTTTTTGCAACCTCATTGCACTGCATTTTTTATAATTTTGCATTCAAATTATAAAAAAATCAGTATGAAAAAGACAATACCAGTTATAGGTATGGCGTGCGTTGTCTGCGCCGCCAACGTAGAGAATACGCTCCGTAAGTTGCGGGGCGTCAACTCGGCTACGGTAACACTGTCTACACGCACGGTGCTTGTAGACTACGACCCAGACGTGATTACGCTTGACGATATGAAGCGCGAGGTGAGCAACGCCGGCTACGACCTCGTGGTGGAGAACGACCGCAACGCCGAGGAGATTAACCGCCGCGAATACACGCTGTTGCGCCGCCGTACGCTGCTTTCGTGGCTGTTTGCCGCGCTCACGATGTACTTCGGCATGAGCAGCGACGGAGCGTTCAACAACCAAATCTGCCTCATACTCGCTCTCTTAAACATGTTCTACTGCGGCAGACGCTTCTATGTGTCGGCGGCAAAACAGATAACGCATCGCACGGCGAACATGGACTCGCTCGTGGCGCTGAGCACACTCATAGCGTTCCTCTTCAGTACGTTCAACACGTTCTTCGGCGAGGCGGTTTGGGGCACACGCGGCATAGAGTGGCACACCTACTTCGACGCTTCGGTGATGATAATCACGTTCGTGCTTACAGGTCGCTGTCTTGAGGAGAAAGCGAAAGACAGCACGGCGAGCAGCATACGCCAGCTCATGGGCATGCAGCCCAAGACAGCGCGCATCGTGACGCACGAGAAGATGGAAGGCACCGACGACTATCGCATGGAGGAGGTACCTATCTCTACGATTCAGATAGGCGACACGATAGAGGTGCGCGCCGGAGAGAAGATTCCGGTGGACGGCGTGGTGTGTGCGGCAGAGAGTTTTATGACTGCCGATGCGGCGTATGTAGACGAGGCTATGATAAGCGGCGAACCTACACCGGCTATGAAGAAAGCAGGCGACACCGTGCTCGCCGGAACCATACCCAGCCAGGGCAAACTGCGTATGCGTGCGCGTCAGATTGGCGAGAACACAGCTCTTGCGCACATCATACGCATGGTGCAGGAGGCACAGGGCAGTAAGGCACCCGTGCAGCGCATCGTAGACCGAGCCGCACGGGTGTTCGTGCCGACGGTGGCTGCCATCGCTCTGCTCACGTTCTGCGTGTGGTGGGCTGTAGGAGGCAACGCCGCACTGCCGCACGCTATTCTCTCGGCTGTGGCAGTGCTCGTCATTGCCTGCCCATGCGCAATGGGATTGGCTACGCCGACGGCACTCATGGTGGGCATCGGTAAGGCGGCGCAGAAGCAGATTCTCATAAAGGACGCGTCGGCGCTGGAGAACCTGCATAAGATTCGGGCGATCGTCGTCGACAAAACGGGCACGCTCACCATTCCAAACCCGAACATTGACTTCACACGCCCGACTGACATACCGCTCGAAGAGCGCGAAACGCTGAAGCCTAACGCCAAGGAGGCGATAGCGGCTCTGCAGCGTGCAGGCATTGAGGTGTACATGATGAGTGGCGACAAGGAAGAGGCAGCGCACTATTGGGCTGCTGAGGCTGGCATACGCAACTATCGCAGCAAGGTGTTGCCGGGCGACAAGCAGGCACTCGTGCAGCAACTTCAGAGCGAAGGCAAGTGTGTGGCTATGGTGGGCGACGGCATTAACGACACGCAGGCACTCGCCCTCGCCGATGTTGGCATAGCTATCGGTCGTGGCACAGATGTGGCGATGGACGTGGCGCAGATAACGCTGATGGGCGACGACCTCATGGCGCTGCCCGAAGCCGTAAAGCTCAGTAGACGTACCGTGCGCATGATATGGCAGAACCTATTCTGGGCGTTCGTCTACAACATCGTTTGCATACCCCTCGCCGCCGGTGCCCTACACATCTTCGGTGTCGACTTTCAGATAACGCCGATGTGGGCAAGCGCCCTGATGGCGTTCTCAAGCGTAAGCGTAGTGCTCAATTCGCTGCGCCTGCGCTACGCGTAACGGATTGTTTATTATTGCTGTCAGGTAAACAATTCCATCGTCATAGTATCTGTATACTAACAAAATATGTATCTTTCGCTCTGTTTTAAGAAAAAATGGAAGCGATTTTTTTTAATGACCGATTTGGGATAAACTGAGCACAGTTTTTGCAGATTCTCTTCGAAGTGTTCTTTGTCGATGGCGCTGTTCTTTAGTGTAGAGCGATAGTTGTATATTGTTTGTAGCGAGTAGGAGAGGATGCCGGCAATCTTAGGACTTTCCGTTACGCCCAGTCTTACCAAGGCTGCTACACGCAAGCTTGGAGTCAGTTCGTTGTCTTCCTTAAGCTCGATTTGTGCCTCGGGTATCAGCAGTGAGTTCAGTTCATTTACAAACGAGGGATAGAGCGAGAGGAAGATTTTGTCGAACTGCGAGAAGAAGTTCTGGCTCTCCTCAGTGCCTCGCTTTGAAGATGAGAGAATGCTCAGCAGTTCGTTCTGCTGATTGGCTTTAATTTTACGTATTACCAGTTTGCGCTGACTCTCCAACCGCTCAATATACTGATAGCAGAGCATGATAAAGGCATTAGCCATCAACTCTCGCTTTGTGTTGGTGTTTTCAAGCTCATCATTTGAGTTCCGAAGCGCTTTGTTTGAGTCCTTAAGCTCGTTGTTTGAGTCCTTAAGCTCGTTGTTAGAGTCTTTAAGTGCTTTGTTTGAGTCTTTAAGCTCGTTGTTAAAGTTCTTAAGTTCATTGTTATTGTACTTAAGTTCATTGTTGTTGTATTTAAGCTCATCGTTAGAGTCTTGAAGTGCTTTGTTTGAACTCATTAGCTCATCGTTAGAGTCTTGAAGTGCTTTGTTTGAACTCATTAGCTCATCGTTGGAGTCTTGAAGTGCTTTGTTTGAGCCTTTAAGCTCATCATTAGAGTCCTGAAGCGCTTTGTTTGAGCCTTTAAGTTCATCGTTAGAGTCCTGAAGTGCTTTGTTTGAGCCCTTAAGTTCATCATTAGAGTCCCGAAGTGCTTTGTTTGAACCCTTAAGTTCATCATTAGAGTCCCGAAGTGCTTTGTTTGAACTCATTAGCTCATCGTTAGAGTTTTGAAGTGCTTTGTTTGAGCCCTTAAGTTCATCGTTAGAGT
>JAERMT010001006.1_pt1 | contig 13333 bp, 10 predicted proteins | sample 9267081 | NCBI WGS metagenome assembly JAERMT01 (sample SAMN17071939, study PRJNA684904) | human gut metagenome | isolation source: diarrhea sample from child under the age of five | host: Homo sapiens | place: South Africa: Mafikeng, Mafikeng Provincial Hospital | collected 2019-09
GGGCACACCGGCGGCAAGGCACAGCTGCTCGCATTCCATCACATCGAAGGTGCTGTCGAACGACACGATGATCTTGCGTTCGTGGTCGAGGGCATCACCGGACGGGCCGCCGCGGTGTGCCTCACGATACGCCGCGGCGGCCGCTTCCTCTTCCGCGGTATGCCCACAGCCACCGCAACCGCAGGTACAGGGTTCGGACCCGTCGCAAGTGCAAGGCTCCCCGGTATCGGGGCAAATATCGTGAGACATGGCATCTCCCATCGTCTAGGCGAGCAGCTCGGCTGCCGCAAACTCCTCGGGTGTATTGACGTTTTCGAAGCAGAGCGTCGAGCCCGCGGCCTTAACGATCTGCGGCTCATCCATATAGCCAGCCTGAACGCGGTTGATCAGGCAGCGAATGCGCTGACGGTCGCAGGCGAGCAACTCTTGGGCAACCGGCGCGCACGCGTCACGGCGCCAGACGGCGCAAAGCGGCTCAATCCCCCGCTCCTCGTGCGGCACGCACACGTCGAGCGCCTCGGCCTCAACACGATCGGCAAGCGCGCCGATCAGTTCCGGCGAGACAAACGGCATGTCGCAGGCGACGATCGCCACGAGCGGCAATCGGGCCGCGGCCAACGAGCTCGCGATGCCGCGCATGGCACCGGCGGGACCGTCGACGTCCATCACCACGCGGGGGCGCAGGCCATCAAACATAAGTTCCTCAAGATAGGCAAGCTCGCTGGGACGCGAAGTCGTCACGACCAACTCGCCGGCAACTGGCGCCAGCCGACCCAGCACGCGCTCGATGAGAGGCTCGCCGCAAAACGCCATGCGCGCCTTATCGCAGCCCATACGCGACGACAACCCGCCCGCCTGGACGACGCAAGAAAGATCGGCACGTCTTACGGTAGTCATACGGCAAACCACCTCCATCGGCATGCTCGAAACCCGGTGCACGAAGCTAAATACAGCCGCCGAAATAGCGACACTACGAAAAGCTCGCGCAAAAACAAAACAGCGCCTTTGCGGCACGCAGCAAGACCGCGAGCACAAAAGCGCTGGTAGCGTATGGCGGGAACGTATGTGAATCGAACACATCCAAGACGTTTTGCACGCCTCGCAACGGTTTTGAGGACCGCGGAGCCCACCGGAGCCCATCCGTTCCCAAGTGCGCCGGTATTTTACCAAACAGAGCAGCCAATCTAGCGCAGGGAGCGCAGGCCGCCGGCTTCCTTGTCGAGCACCGTAAAGCGCACGGCATCCAGGTGCTCCAAGATGCTGATGGCGCGCTTGCGCGACACACCTAAGGCCTCGCGCAGCACACTCGTGGTAGCAGCGCCACCAGCAGCCTCGATAGCGGCAGCGACGAGCTCACGCGCGCGGTCCTCAGCGGCTGCAGACAGGGCCACATCGCGCTCGACCTTCACAATCGAGCGGTTGAGCGAAAGCTCGCGCAGGGCTCGCGTCATGGTGTCGCGATCGAGCTGCAACTGCTCGCCAACCTCGGGCAGCGTCGGCGCATCGAGGCCAGCTTCGTCCAGCAAGGAAACGATGCGCTCGCAGGCCTCGCGCACCGCACGCGCCGCAGCGGCGGCGGAGTGTGGGTCGAACACCTCAGCGCCCTCGGAGGCACACACGCCACGCGAGCAGCCCTCGGAAATCAGGGCTGCGGCAACATTATCGTCAGCGGTAGGCCACGCAGCATGGGCAACGGCGCCGGGCGTAAAGCCCGTCTCCTTGGGAGCCGCCGCGTGCATGGCTGACAGGGTCGCCGCCAGTGCATCCATCGCGGCATCGAGCACCACGGCGTCCGCCAAGAGGTCCGCATCACCCACGGCAAGCTTGCGAACGGAGCCCTGCGCCACCAACCCGCGCAGTGCGGCATCGACCTCGCCGACTCCAAGATCCAAAGTCTCGGCAACATCAATCGCCGTAACCGGCAGCGTCTGCAACGCCAGCCAAGCGCCCACACTGCCCGCGATATCGCCGGACTCGAGCGCCGCGTACAGCACGCGCTCCCCTTCAGCAAGCTCGCGCGAGCGACGGCAGCGCGAAAGCAGCACGCGCCCGCCGCCAATAAGCATCACGGGCGAATATGACAGCACCACGGCATGATCCCCGGCACGTAGCGGCAGCGAGTTTTCCAAGCGCACCTGAACGATACGGGTCTCACCCACCGCCATGGGGGCCTCGCCCTCCATGAACATGATGCGACCGACGACCTCGGCCGTACCCGCCATCACATGCACGCGCGCGCCCGACTCGAGCACGCGCGGCTTGGCACCCTCGCGGCCCAGGTAAGTGAACGCCATCATAAAGCGCATCGTCTGGCCAAAGCGGCCCGCCACGCCGAGCATCTCACCGCGATCGAGCGCGGCGACGCCATCGCCCACCAGGTTGAGCGCCACACGCTGTCCAGGCAGCGCCTGCTGCGTGTCGCCATGCACCTGAATCCCGCGCACGCGACAGACCGTACGCGACGGCAGCGCGACGAGCTCATCTCCCACCGCAACCGGCGCATCGTGCAGCGTTCCCGTCACCACGGTACCGGCGCCCTTGATCGTAAAGCAGCGGTCAATCGGCAAGCGCGGTGCGGCATCGGTGCGCTCGGCGCGGGCACGGCAGGCACCCCAGCAAGCGGCAACCTGCTCGTCGAGCGCAGCCAGCAGGTCATCGATTCCCGCACCGGTCTTGGACGACACAGGCACGATCGACGCGTCCGCAAACACGGTACCAGACAAAAAGTCATCGACATCGAGCTCGGCAAGCTCGGTCATCTCGGCGTCGGCCAGGTCACACATCGTCAGCGCGACCACCATATGCGTAACGCCCAGCAGCTCCAGCACATGCACGTGCTCGCGGGTCTGCGGCATTACACCCTCAACGGCAGAGACCACCAGCACGGCCACGTCGATGCCCGTGGCACCCTGCACCATAGCGCGCAAGTAATGCGCGTGGCCCGGCACGTCGACCAGGCCGACAATCTTGCCACTCGGCAGCGCCAGCTCGCCAAAGCCCAGCTCCACGGTCATACCGCGGCGGCGCTCAACCTCCAGACGGTCGGGATTCTTGCCGGTCAGCGCCTCGATCAGTGCCGACTTGCCGTGGTCAACGTGGCCCGCCGTGCCAACGATAACGGGGCACTCCACCAGCGCCTGAACCTCACTCATCGAGCAATCGCCTTCTCAACGCATGCGGCAAGCGTCGACGCCGCCGTCTCGATATCGCGGTCGCCCACAAGCGTACGGACGTCAAACAAAATGCGATCGTGCGAGGTCCGCGTGACGACCGGCGTGTCAAAGTCCTGGACAAGTGAGCGCTTGAGCGCATCGACCGTCAGGCGCGCGTCAACAAGACGCACGGCAACGCACATCGTGGGCAGCTCCACGGTAGGCAGCGAGCCGCCACCGGGGGTCGACGATTCCTCGACGATCTCCACCTGAACAGCGCACGGGCAACCGGCCTTATCGAGCCCGGCGACCATACGATCGCGCAGCTTGCGGGCACGTCGTTCCAAATGGGCCTGCGGCAGCGTGAGCATGTTGAGCACCGGCACCTCGCGATGGGCCACATCCGCCCCGTCCATGTAGATGCGCAGTGTGGCCTCGAGCGCCGTGAGCGCCAACTTGCCGGGGCGCAGGGCGCGCATAAGAGGATGCGACCCACAGGCCTGGACCAGATCGCGACGGCCCATGATAATGCCCGCCTGTGCGGCACCGAGCAATTTATCGCCCGAGCACGACACCAGATCGAGCCCTGCCGAAACCGAAGCCGGCGTGGTTTCTTCGCCGCCGCGCACCAAGATGTCGTCAGGCAACAGTGCCCCCGAGCCCTGGTCTTCATAGAACAGCAGGCCGTGCTTATGGGCCAGCGCGGCGAGCTCCCTTGAGCTCACTTCCTCGTGAAAACCCTCGATGCGATAGTTGGAGGGATGGACCTTCAGGATCATGGCCGTTTCGGGCGTGATGGCGCGCTCGTAGTCGCCCAGATGCGTGCGGTTGGTGGCGCCGACCTCGACGAGTTTGGCGCCCGAGGCCGCCATGACATCGGGGATGCGGAAGCTGCCGCCGATCTCGACAAGCTCTCCGCGGCTGACGATGACCTCCTTGCCCGCGGCATGGGCCGCCAGCACCAGCAGCACAGCGGCGGCGTTGTTGTTAACGACCAGCGCGTCCTCGGCACCGGTGAGCGAGCGGATCAGTTGCGCGGCGTGCTCCTTGCGCGACCCGCGCGAACAGGTGTCGACGCTGTACTCGAGCGTGCTATACCCGCGCGCGACCTCGGCCACGGCCTTGGCGGCCGACTCCGCGAGCGGGGCGCGGCCCAGGTTGGTATGGATAACCACACCAGTGGCGTTGACGGCGGGACGCAGGCTCGGCAGCGCGGAGCGATGCGCACGCCACTCGATGGCCGAGGCCAGCTCGCGCTTGGAACGCGGGACGGCACCGGCGCGAATCGCGGCGCGCTCCTCGTCGAGCTCGGCCGTCACAGCAGCATGGACCACCGCGTCGCAGGTCTCCCCCGCCGCCTTCACCACCGGCCACTCGGCAAGCAGCTCGTTGACGGAAGGAATGGCGCGCAAGCGGGCGCACACCTCATCGGACATGTTCTGGCTATCGCTCATGTGCGGCCTTTCAAAAGAAACGTGGATCAGTCGAATACATCAGCTGAGTCAATTACTCGTCATTATCCCCGCGCGCGACAATCTTTTCCACGCGAACGGCGTTTTCCTGGGTGAGCGCGGCACCTGTCAACGGGTCCCAACGCAACGGCGTATGGTCGAGCGGGCCCACGCCCAGGGCTTGAGCGCCACCGGCATCGGCGCCAAACGAACGCCCACCGGGGGCGGCCGACGTAAAGATGCACGCCGGATGCAGATAGGGCGTCGTCTCCACGCGCACGCGGTCGCGGCCCATATCGCTCACAAGCTCGACGACCTCGCCATTGGCGATACCCATGCGTGCGGCAGCATCGGCATTCATCTGCACGGCATCCAGGTCCGAGCCCGCCTCGGCGGCGCCGGCCGCCGCGAGCCTGCGCGAGGTATGCGACTCAAAGGGACGGTTACCGCTAATGAGGCGAAACATCCCCGGGCCAGGCTCCACCATGGGAGCGATCCAGTTGGGTACACGACCCAGGCCGGCCCGCTCCCAGACGTCACTTGCCAGCGCAATCTTGCCGCCAACAAGCGGAACCACGGGCTCACCCGTGCGCGGCGGCAGCGGCACGCCCGTATCGGCCCAACCGCGCTCCTTAAGCGCAGCGAGGTCAATTCCAAACGGCGCCACCTGGGCCGCCGCAAGGTCGTCCGGCGAAAAGTCGAAGTACTCACCAACGCCGCAGGCCGCAGCCAACCCGGCAAAGATCTCCCGCCCCGGTCTCGTGTCGTCATGCTGCACGGGCAACACGGCATTGCGGTAGAACACGCGCGCGTCGTTGCGGCCCACGACCGCTCCCACGCCGCGGTCGGCCTCCAGATACGTCACATCGGGCAGCACGAAGTCGGAAGCACGCGCCGTCTCGGACCAGCGAATATCAATTGTCACGAGCAGGTCGAGCTGTTCCAGAATCGATAGCCACGCCCCGGCGTTGCCATAGCCCGCACCGGGGTTACTGGCATAGACGATGAGCCCACGCAAATCGCCGGCAAGAATCGACTGACCGATGGTCGTGCACAGACCGCGCACCGGATCGACCAGTGGATAGCGCTCGGACCCAAGCTTGGGCCCACGAGGCACCGGCGGCGTCGCAAAGCGCGCGGGATCGAGGTCGCCCAACACAAGCGGCGTGGGCGGGTTGAGTGCACCGCCTGAGCGTCCGATGCAGCCCAACAGAACATCCACCAAGCAGATAGCGCGCGCGGTCTGGGTACTGTTTGCGTACGCGATACCGATGCCGCCATGAAAGCCCGCATCCACCACAGCGGCAGGCGCGGCGGCAGCGAGATCGCGCGCCGTGGCGACAATCTCTGCGGCCGGCACGTCGCACATCGACTCGGCCCACTCGGGCGTCCAAGCACGGGCCGCCTGCGCCAGCTCGTCAAAACCCGTGGTATAGCGGGTCACGAACTCGTGGTCATACAGGTCCTCGGCAATCAAGACATGCGCAATGCCCAGCAGCAAGGCCAGGTCGCAGCCCGGACGCACGCGCAGCCAGCGGTCGGCAAGCGCGGCCGAGCCGCTGCGCCGGGGGTCGACCACGATAATCTTCGCCCCACGGCGACGGGCATCGTTGAGCGCATCAACAGCCCCCATCGTCGACGAATCGACGATGGAACGCCCCAGATACATGATGCAATCGGTATGCGCCAGGTCGGAGGCGGGGCTGTAACCCAGGCTGTGCTCCCAGCCGGTGAGACGGCTTACCTCGCAGGCACCGTCGGCACCGTATACGTTGGGCGAGCCCAGCGCATGCATAAAGCGATAGGCCCAGTAGCGGTCGAACGAAGGCACGCCGAGCGTCATGCCCAGCGCACGGGGGCCACGTTCGTCAACAATCCCCAAAAGACGCTCGGCAATCTGGGCAAACGCTTCGTCCCACGAAATCGCATCGAACCCCGAGCCATCAGCTCGTCGGCGCATGGGGTGCACAATGCGATCGCGCTCGTCAAACGGCATAGACAGGCGATGCCGACCGCGGGCGCACAGGGCACGCGCCGCGCACGGATGCCCCACAACCGGCAGCTCGGCCACCACGCGACCGTCCTCAACGCGTGCCGCAAAGGCGCAATCGGCATAGCATCCCCCGCATGTAGTCACCACGGCGCGACCGTCACGCTTCACAGCAGATGCCATCTCGATTACCCCTTTCATCAGCCAAACACAACAGGCCAAAAGCCCGGCAACGAGTCCCAGGCCAAAAAAGCCTCCCGCACGGCAACGCCCCGCGGGAGGCCCAACGTCAAACAGACGGTACCTTACGCCTCGGACTTCTTGGCGTAGATAAACCAGTAGCCAAGCGCGACCAGAACCGCGCCGCCCACGATGTTGCCCAGCGTAGCGGCGGACAGGTTAAACGCAATGCCCGCGGCGTTGAGCGCATCGGCGCCGGCGACCTTGGCACCATAACCGAACGCGTGCATCACGGCGCCCATGGGCAAAAAGTACATGTTGGCGACGCAGTGCTCAAAACCGCAGGCTACAAAGGCGGCGATGGGCAGCAGAATGCCCACAACCTTATCGACCACGGTCTTGCCGGCGGTACCGATCCACACGGCCAGGCACACAAAGATGTTGCACAGGATACCGCGGAAGAAGATCGTCACCCAGTCGATCGTAACCTTGCCGGCGGCGACGCTCACCATGGAATTGGCGACCGCCTCGCCGTTGAGCTTGTAAATGCCGGCCATGTACACCAAAAAGACGATGAACAGGGCACCGACAAAGTTGCCGAACCATACGACGACCCAAGCCTTGAGCATCTGGACCAGGGTGATCTTTTTGCTCTTGAGCGCGCAGACCATAAGCGAGTTACCGGTAAACAGCTCGGCGCCGCACACCAGCACGAGCACCAGGCCCAGGCAAAAGCACAGGCCGCCCACGACGCGCTGGGCGCCCCAGCCCAGCGTGCTGTCGCTCAAAAACACCGTAAAGAACAGGCCTCCGAAGGCGATGAACGCGCCAGCGAACATTGCCAAAACAAAGGCCTTTGCGACCGGCAGGTTGGCCTTGGTCACGCCGGCGGCCTCGGTCTTGGCCTCGATCGCGGCGGGCGCCAGGCAATCGGGAGTGGGGTACTCCACCTTGGAATCTGCCATGTCAATCACTTCTTTCCTAATCAGCAGGGACAAGCGCACCTATTGCTCTTGCCCCAAGCGGACAAAGTGGGAAAAGTCGATGGCGGCCACGGCGTCGTACACGGCGTCGACAGCGTCAAAGACTTCCGGGGACATGGGGTTGTAGAACTCCGTGTCGCCCGGCTGAATCCCAACGAAGACGATATCATCGCACGATTGCTCAATCTCTTCGATCAGAATCGACAAAGGAAGCGAATGCGTGGTGAACATCGACTTGCGGGCCACATCGCGTTTGTCGAGCAAGCGGATGGAGCCGACGGGCAACGCCATGTCGGCAGCATCGACCAAGACCAGACGCGGCGGACGCTCGCGCTTAACCTCGATGATGTCGTCCTCGGGCGTTTGGCCTCCGTCGATGGTGTACCAACCGGCGATAGGTGTGTCTTCTATCTTTTTGGAGAGCACGGGGCCGGCGGCATCGTCGGCACGCAGCACGCTTCCCGCCGTGAGCACGATACCCGCAAACGGGGCGCCGTTCACACGTCCATCCACAACGCGACCCATTACTGCAACCTTCCCGTCAGATACACGCCCGACACATCGCGCACGCGTTCAACCAGATCGCGGAACTTCATTAAGAACGCAACTTGCTGGGCATGCAGACCAAAGTCGTCATCGAACACCGAGATGCCGGCCTTGGCAGAACCGCGAAAACCGCGCTCGTCGAGCAGCGCATCGCAGACCTCGAGCAGCGACGGTACGGCCGCCTTGTCGAGCTGGCACTCGCCAAAGGAGCGGATGGCCTCAAACTTGGTCTTGGCCTCCCCCTCCGGCAGCGCGTCGATAAGCGTATAGAACACGTTCACCGGCACCGACAGGCGCGGCTCAAAGCAGTCGAGCACGCCGGTGTGGTGGCCCACGGCGAGCGTGTAGTACAGCACGTCGCAGGCCTCCTGGGGAACGTCTTCCTCGGTCTCCACAAACTTACGCGTGAGCTCGTAAAAGACCACCTGGTCGGGCGCATGGTCCAGGCAAGGGTCGGCGACGCCCTCGGCAGCCTCGTCACTTGCGCGCGAGGCATCGCCAAAGGAGCCGCCGAGCATGCCGGGGCCCGCAAAGTAACCAGAGCGGTCCGTGAGCTCCATCTAACGACCTCCGGCCAGCACCAGATCCTGCAGCGCCGAGTAGACCTCGACGCGGCGCGGATCGTCCTGCTTGTCGATGAGCAGCGCCATGGCACCGCGGATATCGCCCTTGGGCGCGCCCTCGAGCGTATCCATAAACTCGTTAGCCAGGTCGCGGCCATAACGGTAGCCGCTCATGGCGCGAGCCTCGCGCTCGATGGCAACGCGCAGCTTGTACGGCACGCCGGGGTGCAGGATATCAGCCTGCTCGCCGGCGGCCTCCACCGTGGTCTCAGCATGGAGCTTTTGGTCCAGCAGACCGAGCGCCATGGCAAAGCCGTAGATGGTCTGCGCAGGGCTGGGCGGGCAGCCGGGGATGTAGACATCGACCGGCAGAATCTTGTCCGTGCCGCCCCAGACGCAGTAGTTGTCGTAGAAGATGCCACCGGTGCAGCCGCACGCGCCATAGGACACCACGATCTTGGGATCGGGCGCGGCCTCAAAGGCGCGCAGGGCCGGCATGCGCATGGCACGCGTTACGGCGCCGGTGTACAACAGCACATCGGCGTGACGGGGCGAGGGCACGACCTTGATGCCAAAACGCTCGACGTCAAAGACGGGCGTGATGGAACCGAAGATCTCGATCTCGCAGCCGTTGCAGCCGCCGCAGTCAACACGGTAGACGTACACCGAGCGCTTGATCTTCTTAAGAAGGGTCGCCTTGGCCTTCTCGATGCTCTCGTCGAGCTCGATCTTGGTCGGGCGGTACTGAAGCCGCTCGGGCAAAAGCGTGGGTTCGGCCATGGTTACTCCTCCTTCGTATCAAAATCCATGATGATGCCCTCGACCGGTGCAGGTCCAGCGGGGATCTCGGGCGCATCGGGGTTGAGCTCGCGGTCGACATACTCCGGGTTCACGCCGTGGCCGCCCAGATACTCCATGCCGGGGCCCTGGGGCTCACCGGACGCAAGCGTCTCGTTGGCAGCCATGCCAGCAGCGTTGCCGGTCTTGACGGCCGAGGCGGCGCGCAGGGCGTCGAGCTCGCGCTTGCACTCCTGGCACATGCCGACGGTACGGGCGGCCTGCTCGGCCTCCATGCCGCCGGCCTTTTGCAGCAGGCGCTTGGCGTAGTCGATCTCCTTGTGCGGAGCGAACGGCTTGCCGCAACGCGAGCAGTGCTCGAGCGTATAGACGCTCTTACTGGTGAGATCGTCCTTGCTCATGACGGCCAGCTCAAACTCCTCGATGAGCTTGATGGCCTCCATGGGGCAGGCTTCCTCGCAGCGGCCGCAGAAGATGCAGCGACCGTAGTCGATCGACCAGGTGATGGTATCGGCCGCAAGGTCGGTGTCCATGCGAATGGCATCGGCCGGGCACGCCACGCCGCAGGCACCGCAGGCGATGCAGAGCTCCGCGTTGTGCTCGGGCTTGCCGCGCATGTCCTTGTTGGTGGGAAACGGCGCAAACGGGTACTTGACCGTCGCGTCGCCGGCCTTGGCGTTGACCTTCCAAAGCTTCAGCATATTAGAGCGCCTCCTCATCGAGCGGAGCGGCCATGGTGCCCTCGCCCGCAAGCGGCGACTTGTCGCGCCAGACGTTCTCGAACTGCTCCTTGTCGAGCACGTAGTCGCGCTTGGCGGCGACATCGGTCACCGTCACGCGGTCGGTACAGGAGTAGCACGGGTCGAGCGAGCCGACGATCAGCGCCGCGTCGCCCACGGTGTTGCCGCGGAACATGTAGCGCAGGACCGGCCAGTTGCTGTACGTGGCGGCCTTGGCGCGCCAGCGGTAGCACTTCTGGTTGTTGCCGAGCATCGCCCAGTGCACGTCCTCGCCGCGCGGCGCCTCGGTGGCGCCGATGGCGTACTTGTGCGGGGTGTACTCCCAATCCGTGGTGAGGATGGGGCCCGACGGGCAGTTCTCGAGCATGGTCTCGATCATGTCGATCGAATCGTAGACCTCCTGGATACGTACGGCGGTACGGCCGAAGGCATCGCAGGTGTCGGCCGTGGCCGCATGCATCTTTTGGATGTCGGGATCGGCATAGCCGTCAAAGGGATGGTCAAAACGCACGTCGCGGGCATAACCCGAGCCGCGCATGAGCGGACCGACCGGCGAGAAGTCGCGGGCGATCTTGCGATCCAGAATGCCGATGCCGCTCGTACGCTCGATAAAGTTGGGCGTGGAGAGCAGGACGTCGACGAGCTCCTGGACCTCGGAGCGCAGCTGGTGGATGGTCGTGAGCGTGGAGAGCTTCTGCTCGGCCAAAATGTCGCGACGCACGCCGCCGATCACGTTGAGACCGTAGGTCTTGCGGTGACCGGAGAGCTTCTCGGCCAGGTCCATGGACTTCTCGCGGACGCGGAAGAACTGCTGGAAGCCGGAGTCGAAGCCCGTGTAGTGCGACGCCAGGCCAATGTTGAGCAGATGCGAGTGCAGACGCTCGACCTCAAGCATGATGGCGCGGATGTACTGGGCGCGCGGCGGAACATGAATGCCCTGAGCGCGCTCGACGGCCTCGGCATAGGCCACCGAGTGGGCGCAGCCGCAGATGCCGCAGATGCGGTCGGCGAGGAACGTCACGGCGTCATAGTTCAGGCGCGTCTCGGCAACCTTCTCCATGCCGCGGTGCACGTAGAACAGACGGTAGTCGGCGTCGACGATCGTCTCGCCCTCAACGAACAGGCGGAAGTGGCCGGGCTCGTCAGAGGTGATGTGCAACGGGCCCATGGGGACGAGTGTGGTCTCCTTGCCCTTGGTATCGGCCAAGAACTCGTAGTTTTCCATGTCGCTCGCGGGAGCGGGACGGAAGCGGTAGTCCATGGAGTCCTTGCGCAGCGGGTACAGGCCGCTGGGCCAATCATCGGGCAGCACCAGGCGGCGACGGTCGGGCAGGCCCTCGGGAATCAGGCCGAACATGTCGCGAAGCTCGCGCTCGCCCCACACGCAGGCGGGGACGAACGGCGTCACGGACGGGAACGTCATCTTGGCGGGATCGACCTCGGTGCGCACGGTCACCCAGCCGGGGTCCTCCCCCTCCATGGAGATGACGTAGTACACGGCGTAACGGCCGCACAGGCTGCGCTCATCGTTGCCGACGATCACGGGGATCCAGCCGTAGCGCTCATAGTACAGGTAGTGGACGGCCTCGGGTAGCTTGTCCTGCTTGACGGTAATCGTCAGCTGGTCCTCGCACTGCCACTCGACCTTCTCGATGCAGCCCGGAACGGCGCGGCGCAGGGCCTCGACATGGCTCTCGCAGCGGCGGGCATACACCTTGTTCTCAGTTTCAATCATCTACTTCACCTCGCTCTGAGTGGCCTCGGAGCCAAAGAATTCGCGGAACATCGGGGCCGTGTGCAGAGCATCGGTGTCCTGATCGAGCACGATGGCGACGGCGTTCTCCACGCCGCGCACCACGGGCAGAGGCGTGGCCAGGCCAAACCAGATCAGGCAGGCGGCAAGCAGGGCCTCGGGGATCAGCATCCAAATGCTCGACTCGCGACGCTCGGTATCGACCGGCTCGTGCAGCGTCTTGCCAAAGACCGACGAAATGACGACGCGCGTCAGGCCGCTGATGGCAACGGTCAGGGCGAGTGCCACGATCACGACAAGCCACCAGGGGCTACCGGTGGCAAAGGCCGCAACAAAGGTGCCGAACTCCGAGATAAACATGGCGAAGGGCGGAAAACCGGCCAGCGCCAAAAAGCCGACGACCATCAGTGCGCCGGTGATGGGCGCGCGCTCGATGATGCCGCGAATCTTGGAGAGGTCGCGCATGCCATAGGCATGCTCGACATTCTCGGTGAGGCAGAAGCACAGCGACTTGGCAAGGCCGTGGAACATGCTGTGCAAAAGGGCCGCGGCAATACCCAAAGGACCGCCGATACCCAGACACAGCATGATGACGCCGGCGTTCTCACACGAGGAGTAGGCCAGCTTGCGTTTGATGTCGGTCTGCGCAAAGAGCGCAAAGCTCGAGAACACGATTGACAGCACGCCGATCACCAGCAGCAACAGGCTCGGGAAGTCGTTGCCGATGGCATGGGTGGCGACCATGTCAAAGCGGATGATGATGAGCATGGAGCACTTGAGCACGACGCCCGAAAGCAGCGCCGAGATGGAACCCGGAGCCTGGGAGAGTGTATCGGGCATCCAGGTGTGCATGGGGAAGACCTCGGCCTTGGTGCCAAAGCCAATCACGATAAACGCAAACGCCAGGCGCACGATCGCCGGGTCGAGCTTATCGGCCTCGGGCAGCACGCCCGAGAGGAACGCGGCCATATGCGGGTTCGAGATCACGTCGGCAGCGTTGGCGTAGATCAGCAGCGTACCGAACAGGCCAAAGGCGACGCCGGCCGTGCAGACCATGATGTATTTCCACGTGGCCTCGAGGGCGTGGCACGTGTTCTTAAGCGCGACCAGCAGGGCCGAGGCCAGCGTGGTGGCCTCGATGGCCGCCCACATAATGATGATGTTGTTGGTCGTCGCG
>JAERMT010001009.1_pt1 | contig 13316 bp, 6 predicted proteins | sample 9267081 | NCBI WGS metagenome assembly JAERMT01 (sample SAMN17071939, study PRJNA684904) | human gut metagenome | isolation source: diarrhea sample from child under the age of five | host: Homo sapiens | place: South Africa: Mafikeng, Mafikeng Provincial Hospital | collected 2019-09
AATACCACTATAAAAAGAATCTGTCAACAATTTTTTTGAACTTTTTTTATTTTTTGTGTTATACTTAATAAACAGCCCTGAATCAGGCTTTTTAAAAAACATCTTATACTATAGAAGAAAGAGGTCATTTATCTTGAAATCTCAATCTAGTTCTTCAACTGCAAATACAAATGCCGGCAATCCATTAGGCATTGCTCCAACCGGCCGCCTTCTTGCTAAATTTGCAATCCCGGCTATCATCAGCATGCTGGTCAATGCTCTCTATAATATAGTAGACCAGATTTTTATCGGTCAGGGTGTCGGCATGCTCGGAAACGCAGCTACCAATATTGCATTTCCGGTCACAACGATCTCCACTGCGGCCGCACTGCTGCTTGGAATCGGCGGCGCCTCCAACTACAACCTTGAAATGGGTGCCGGAAGAGAACGAAAAGCAAGCGAGATTGCAGGAAGTGCATTATCGACACTTGTTATTATAGGTACAGCCATTGCCGCAGCGATTTTAATCTTTTTGAAACCACTGCTTATCTTTTTTGGCGCAACAGATAATGTGATGCCTTACGCAATCGATTATGTAGGCATTATTGCTATCGGACTTCCATTCTTCACCTTGTCCGTCGGCGGCAACCACCTGATTCGTGCTGACCGCAGTCCCACTTATTCTATGGTCTGCACTCTGATCGGAGCGATCATCAACACAATTCTTGACCCACTGTTTATCTTTGGTTTCAAATGGGGAATCAAGGGCGGTGCATGGGCTACTGTCATCGGCCAGTTTATTTCTGCCATGCTGGTTGTACTTTATTTTGCAAAATTTCGCCATATGCATCTGGAAAGAAATATGTTTAAGCCTCAGCTGATCCACCTCAAAGCAATCTCTTCGCTTGGACTTGCTTCGTGCATCAACCAGATTGCAATTGGTGCTGTCCAGATTGTAATGAATAACACTCTTCGTTATTACGGAGCGTCTTCTGTTTATGGAAGTGATATCCCGATTGCATGCGTTGGGATTGTGTCAAAAGTAAATATGGTTTTTCTTGCGATCTGCATTGGAATTGCCCAGGGTGCACAGCCTATCTGGGGCTTTAACTATGGAGCTAAAAAATACGACCGTGTTCGTCAGACATATCGTTATTCTGCAACAGCATGTACTATCATTGCCACATTCTTTTTCCTGTGCTTCCAGATCTTTCCACATCAGATTATCAGCATGTTTGGCGGCGGAAGCGATCTGTACTTTAAATTCGCAGAAAATTATCTGAGGATTTTTATGCTCCTGACTTTCGCAAATGGTATCCAGCCAATGTCCTCCGGATTTTTTACTTCTATAGGAAAGGCTGTCCTCGGTATCATCATGTCTCTCACCAGACAGGTGATCTTCCTGCTTCCATTGATCATTATCTTTCCTATGTTTATGGGAATTGATGGCGTTATGTATGCAGGACCGATTGCCGACGCAGCTGCATTTGTACTGGCGGTTGTTTTTGCCCGCAGAGAACTTGGAAAAATGAAAAAAGCATAACTTTCCGTATTTCAAAAGAACAACAAAAGCTGTATTTCAAGTTTTCTCCTGCTAATACAGCTTTTGGCTTTAAGAATCTATTATTCACAGATATATTCTTCTATTTCTGTTACTCGGTTCCCCTTCTGTTCCTTCCATATCATAAGATACAGTTTATAATTCAAAGAATCACGCGCAATCGTAAAAGGTTCTTCTCTCAGAAGATCTGCACGAATTCCCTGGCTCTTCAACTCCCTCTGACGCTGTTTTGCTCTTTCCAATGCTTGCTGATACTTCCGTTCCACATCATCTCCAAAAAATCTTCTTGGATAATCTGCCGTTGCCTGCTGCAGTCTCTCTGACAACAGATCTACAATTCTGCTGTGCTTCGTCTGATGCAGCATAACCGCAAGTCTCTTCGCCCAGAATTTCGCAGGATGCTTTCTATAGAATTCTAACATTTTCAGTAAAGAAGTATCCTCACATTCCGCTGCCAGTTCTTTCATATAAACAATTGCTTTTTCAGAAGGTATCCAGGGATTTTCTCTGGGCACGATATATTTCTCCGGTACTGCCGGATAGCAGCAATAATTTAATGGTGGAAATTCTACAAGTGCCGCCAGTTTTATTTCTTCTTCCGTGCAATATGCCTCACCAAGATAATCATATTTATCCCTGAGAATCGCAAGGCGATACTCCAATTGTCGCAAATATTCATAGTCTTTTACCCAGAAATGACCAGTATATGCATATTCATACAGATGGACTTCCAATTCCAAATCCTCAAAAAACAATGTCAGCACTGTATCATCCTGTTTTATGACAAGCACAAATCTGCCATCCTGCCTGGTCATGGATGCCTGCAGTTCTCCCTGATAATCGCTGTGATATTCCCCCGTCATACGAACATTTCGAAAAACCAGAAAGCTCTCGACCGCATCATTCATCAGATATACCAATGGAATATCCATGCTGGCTGATGCCTTATCCGATATTCTTCCCGATTCTGTCCGCATCTTCTCCGGAATGAGCAGTTCAAATTGATCCTGTTCCAGCAACTGTGCCAGTTTTTCCAAAGTTTCTTCTGTCATTTTTCTCCTAACATTCCCTAATACTTCTATTCCCTGCTTTTATATTTTTACCGAAAATCAGCTGATCTGCCATTTCACATGGCTTCCATTCTCATCTTTGTTTACGAGCAACTGATCTTCAATCTCCTGCTTCAGTTCTGACACATGAGAAATAATTCCAATCAGTCTGGAACCTTCTGCCATTTCCTGCAACACACGAACCGCCTGATTGCGTGAATGTTCGTCCAGTGAACCAAAGCCCTCATCAATAAACATCATGTCCAGGTTGATTGCAGCTGAACTCTGCTGAATCTGATCCGCCATTCCAAGCGCAAGCGACAATGCCGCCATAAAGGATTCTCCACCGGAAAGAGTACGAACCTCTCGTTCTTTTCCTGTCACAGTAGAATAAACCATCAGATCAAGCCCTCTGTTCTTTCCTTCACCAGCTTTTTCCAGATCATACATACGAAGTTCAAACTGTCCGGCAGACATTTCCTGAAAGCGCCTGTTTGCAGCATACAAAATGCGTTCCAGATAATAGCGCTGCACATAAGTCTCAAGGTCCATACGAGATCCACTGACATTTCCTGAAGTCATACGGTACAACGCGTCGATTCTGGCATGTTCCTCCACGATTGATTTTCGCTCTTCCAGCCTGGATGAAAGTGTATCAAAAATTTTTCTGTCATCCTTGTTATCTATTCGCAATTGGTTATAAATCTTTTCTTTCTCCAAATATTCCGTTTCTGCAACTTCTTTTTCTTTCTGAAGTTCTTCCAACACTGGACGTTTTGATTCCCCAACTGCATTCTGCGCAGAATCTCGTCTTGCCTGTGCTGCAGTCTTTTTCTCATTATATGCATTGACTGTTTTCTGCAAATCCTCTGCCGCTTCACGGCTGTACGTCTCCACAAGCTCTTTCCATTCAGATTCTGTCATCTGCTTTATTTCCATTACTTCTGTATAAGAAGTTTTTCGATCTTCCACACACTTCTTCTGTTCCGGAATCTCCTGCTGGTAACGGCTGATCAGTGTTTCTGCCTGTTTCTGCGCATTTGCGGCTTTCTTCGCTTCTGACAGAACTTTCTGATATACTTCTTCTGCCTGTTTTTTGCTGTCTTCAGCCTGAAGCAGTGCCGCCTTTGCCTCTTCTTCTGTCTTAAATTCAGTGGAGCCTTTTATGTTTTCCAGTGCGGCTTCACTTCCCGCCAGTTTTTCAGCAGCAGCTTTTTCTTTCTCCATGCACTCATCATAAGTATCCTGCAACTGTTTTTTCTGTTTCTCCATATTTTGAAGTGCTTCACGGATTTTTACCAGAAGGCGTGCACTCCTCTGTAAGTTGTTCAGTTCTTCTGCCAGCTGCTGCTTCCAGTTTTCCAGAGAATCGTTCATTTCCGTCACACTTGACTGCTCTGTTATAGAAGAAACACTTCTATGCAAACGTTCCTGGAGCTTTTGTACACTGGCAATATAAGTATCTTTTCGTGTATCGTATTCTGATCTGGCCGCCGCTGCATCCCCAGCAGCTTTTTCCTGATCTTTACGCAGTTTATCCACATTTGTCTGCATATTTTGCAGTTTTTCCTCAGAGATATCCACAGATTCCACACCTTTTTTCGCAGGATGTGGATGTTCTGTAGAACCGCACACCGGGCAGGGTTTTCCCGATTCTAATTCTGCGGCAAGAAAACCAGCCTGCGCATTCAAAAAATGCAGTCTTACTTCTTCGTATTCTGTGTTTGCATCATTATATTTTTTCGTTATATTTGCATAAGTTTCTCGTGTTTTAATTGCTTTTTTGCGGCACTGTTCTGCCTGATTTCTCAAGTTCTGAACATCCACGATCTCCTTTGAAACCGCATCTGCTTCCTGCTTTTTATTCTCTGCGAGTACCAGCTTCTTATCCACTTCAGCCAACTCTTCACTCTGTTTTTTCCACTGTGTTTCCTGCTCTTCCAGAGCCTCCTGCTGCTTTCGCACTTTCTTTGTGTTTTCTGTTGCCAGAGCACAGTTTTTCCTGTCTACTTCTGCCTGTGTATGAAGTCTCTTTATCTGTTCAAAAAGCTCCAGTGCCTTCTGGACTTTTTCTGAAATTTTACTGCAATTCTGCAATTCCTGATCGCAAATCAGCTTTTTCTGTTCCTCTGCATTTTCCGCTGTTTTCCGCGTTTCTTCCAATATTGGCAACTGTTTTTCCTGAGTCTTTAATGATTGTTCCAATTCTGTCAGTCGTCTCTCCGCATCATTTAAGAGAACACCGGTCTCTCTGATCTCATACGCATTTCTGATACGGCTGATCAGGGCTGTTGTTTTCACTATTTTTGCTTCATCATCTGCACATTCCTGCAGTTTCTGTTCCGCAGTTTCTAACTGATCAAACCATTTTAAAAGTGCTTCCGCCCTGGTATATAGTTCTCTTTTTTTGTCTCTGTTTTCAACCGATTTCCGATAATCTTTTTCTGCCAGATCAGTATATTTTTCCAGCCAGTCACACAGTTTTTCCACTTCTTCCAGAAAGTCAGTAAGGCGTGTCATCTCACCATCTTCCAGTTGTTTTTTCAACTGTTTCAGAGTCTCTGATTCATATGTTTCAGGTATACGGATCCTGCTCACTTCTCCCTGACATTGTGTTTTCAGAACTGCGATTTCTTTCTCTTTTGCGCGCTTTCGATTACCCAATTCTGCCACAATATCCTGATACATTTCTGTGTTAAAAAGCTTTCTAAAAATTACTTTTTTATCATCTGATTTTGCACGAAGAAGATCCATAAATTCGCCCTGTGCAATCATCGCAACCTGCATAAACTGACTCTTGGTAAGTCCTACAATCTCCTGCAGTTTTCGGTCAGCTTCTTTGGATGGATATTCCATTCCATCCGGCATGATCAGGCTTACAGAGCCTGTAATTTCACGCTGTTTTCCTTTTCCCGCTCCTCGTGTGATCGTTTTCAGATGACGTGGTACGCGACGTACTGTATAAATTTCACAGTTCTCTCCACTTCCTTCCGCAAAGACCAGTTCTACCGCCGGCTCACAGCCAAAATCCACATACTGGCTCTGCAGAACTACGCCTTCTTTTTTGTTTAAAGAAGAGCTGGCTTCTCCATATAAAGCAAAAACGATCGCATCAAAGATCGTCGTTTTTCCCGCTCCGGTATCCCCGGTTATAAGAAAAAGATTCTGATTTACTTTCTCAAAATCAATTGTAGTTTCTTTACCATATGAGCCAAATGCCTGCATTTTTAAACGTAAAGGTTTCATTTATTTCACCCCCTGAACCGTATGTAGTACATCCTGCAAAATCATCTTTTCTTCTTCGTCCAGATCTTTCAGGAAAGAGCAGCACAGCTCATACGGATCCAGCAATTCTTCTGTCTGTAACGTTCTGGTATAATCCGTTTTCCGCTGATTTTCCCTCCGGATCTCCAGCAGATTCGGAAATGCCAGACGGATACGTTCCTGCATATCGATCACATCCAGATCCGCCTTATCTGTCAGGACCACAGTCACATAATCCTTACAGGATTCTTTCAAAACCTCCTCCAGAGTTCCTTTTACAACCTTCACCTGTCGTAACGGTTCAAGCGGTAAAATTGTTGTTTTTATCTCTCCTTTTACACCCATTTCTACCATAATAATGCCTTTTTGCTGCTGTGCTTCACTCACAGAGCAGGCAAGCGGAGTTCCGCAATAACGGTATAATTCACTGCCAACTTTCATTGGTTTATGGATATGTCCAAGAGCCGCATAATCAAATTTTTCCAACACGTCTGCTGATACTTCATCGATATTTCCGACCGTACGCATCTCGGAATCCATACGTTCAATTTCTTCTGCCTTTTTACCCGTCGGGAGATAAAACTGATGACTGACCAGCACATTTCTCTTGTTCTGATTGATGGTTTCACGATCAATAAGCCGATGCAATGTCTCATTATAAGAAAGATTATTTCCGTTTTTATCCGTACCTGTGATCTGTTTTACCATGGATGGTTTCACAAACGGAAGGAGGTAAAAATTCACCTCTCCGTACGCATCATTCAGTGTTACTTTTTCGATATATTCTGACTCTGTACGCGGCGGCTGTCCCACCATATAGATGTTCTGCCCGGAAAGGACTTTTCGGAAACAGTTGACTCTCGGAGCACTGTCGTGGTTTCCGCTGATCATCATAATAACCGCATCCGGCACTGCTTCGGTGAGTCCGACCAGAAAACGGTCAAAAACCTCCACCGCCTCCGCTGACGGAACTGCCTTATCGTAAATATCCCCTGCGATCACAATGGCATCCGGCTTTTCCCGACCTGCCACCTCGATAACTTCCGACAAAATATATTCCTGATCTTCTCTCATGTCATGGTTCATGAGTTTTAATCCTATATGCAAGTCCGATAAATGAAAAAATTTCATAAACATATTCCTCCATCAGCCATGTTACTGTTTTCCGTAACACGGCATCTCTTCTGTATACATCATAACATCTCGATGATCTGCCTGCACCCGACGAACAGGCAATTATGAACACCTATAAAAATGGCTCTCCTGATTATTTATCAGCCATCTGTTTCTCAGGAAAATTTGCTTAAAGAATTAAACTTAAAGCACAACCTTTGAATAAAATTTCATTGGTTGTGCTTTAATGCAAACTATTTTCTATTTCTGATTTGTTTTTTTGCCTCTTTTTCAAGATCATGAATGGTATCTAAATACGCTTGCTCGACAGGCGCAATTGTTTTCTCTTGATATTTTCGATATTCTTGTTTTGCTTTTTCAAGTGCCTGCGTATGACTAATCGTCCCACTATTTTGCAGAAGTTTTCTGTTACTCGAAGACAAAATTGTATCAAGTTGATTTATGTAGTCCTTCATATACATAGGTCTACGCTCAAGAGCGCTGATTTCAGCAAAATCGAAATATCCGGAAACAAGATTATTAAGAACTTTAAGTTCTGTTTCAGTCAAATAATTCTTAGCAATACCAATATCTTTAAGTGCCGGTATTTCACCTGCAAATGATTTCAATCCCATAAACAGTTTTTCTGCATCAGCACGCTCATATATAACTTCTGCAGCTGTATGTCCGTGAGCTGCAAAATGCAATTTATTTTGAACAATCTTAAAAAACCTGACTGATTCCGGTGCCTTCGGATTATAATCGATACTTGTTGCATATAAATCAAGAACCTGTCTATAAAGAACTTTTTCAGAAGAACGAATATCCCTGATACGGTCAAGCAATTCTTTCCAGTAAGAACCACCACCATTTCCTTTTAAACGCTCATCATCGAGGGCAAATCCTTTTTGCATATATTCTTTTAAAATTCCTGTAGCCCAAATTCTAAACTGCGTACCACGAAGAGATTTTACACGATACCCAACAGAAATAATAACATCAAGATTATAAACTCTTGTAATATTATTCTGAGTTTTCCCCTTCATTGCACCATGAGGACTGGTTGTTGCAATTTCTGCAACAACCACTTTCTCATCTAATTCTCCTTCTATAAAAATGTTTCTGATATGTCGGGAAATCGTAGATTTATCCCTCTGGAACAATTCTCCCATCTGTTCCTGTGACAGCCAGACAGTATCGCCATCAAAAGTTGCCTCAACTTTTGTAACTCCGTCGTCAGTTGTGTAAATAATCAATTCTGTATTAGAGTTCATGATATCTCTCCTTCAGGAACAATTCCTTGTCCAGTCACTCTTTTTGTTATTTCAATTTTTCTGTCAGCATACTCCTTGCATTATCTAGTTACTATTTTATCATTAATTAGGCATTTTCGTCAATTTAATAGAATTTTTCTATATGTGAAAATATCAAAAAAGGTGCGTCCCATCTCTGAGACTGCACCATTTCCTTTAAAACACTTTGTTATTAGCTTCAAAACAGTATTGAAGACATTATCTCTGTTCTATTTGTGTTTCTTCAGAATCCTTGTCTGCAGCGGAGCCATGACTTCACTCTCTGTTCCATAAAGCAATTCATACTCTGCCGGAACCGGAACAGCCTGTGGCTTACGCGCATAATTCTGGATGAAGAGATATTCGGTATCCTCGTTTTCTCTTACTGTTACAGAAACTCCTTCCGGAATAATCTCTATTGGAGATTTCAGACCTGCTTCTGCAGCTACTCTGCCGTAGAAATCCTGATAGAATCCAATTTCCATATCTGCACACACATAATATACATGGCCTTTGCCAAATGCCTTGTGTGTCAGCACCGGATATCCCTGATAGAAGTCTTCGCCATAACGCATCAGTACTTCTGCATCCGAAACCTTGACCAGTTCGCAAAGGTTTTTACAGGTATATACGTTACTGATTCCAAGATGACTTCCCGCCTCCGGGATCGCATGATTTTCTTCCCAGTCATAGAGCGCATCTGTCTCTGTGCTGCGGAGTCCCGCCACATCCATAAGCCCATATGGAGTTCCGCCAAGGAAGCATCTGTCAGTACCATCAACCAGTCCTGACCAGTAAGAAAGCACCAGAGTTCCGCCGTTTTCCACATAAGTGCGAAGCTTTTCTTCGTATCCATCTTTGAACATATATGCCATCGGAGCCGCCAGAACTTTATAATCGGAAAGGGAATGTTCCATTGCGATCACATCCACATTCAGCCCCTGTTCTCTCAGAGCACGGTAGTTTTTCTGGACTGCTTCGCGGTAGTGCATATCTACATTTCGCGGTCCCTGCACATCAGCGATCGCCCAGTCGTTCTCACGGTCATAGAGAACAGCCGCCTGCGATCTCATGCTGGTTCCAACCGTCTCCTGGATCTGCTCAAGAGCCTCGCCAACCTCTGTTACTTCGCGGAAAACGCGGGTATCATCTCCGCCATAATGATCGATCACTGCACCATGGAACTTCTCCGAAGCTCCCTGGCTCTGGCGAAGCTGGAAGTACAGAACGCTGTCAGAACCATGTGCTACAGCCTGAAGAGATGCAGCCAGATGCATTCCCGGTTTTTTAAGTTTGTTGATCGGTTTCCAGTTCGTTGCAGACGGACAGGATTCCATAAGAAGGAATGGTTCCTTCCTGATACTGCGCATCAGATCATGCTGCATTTCCGCATCAACTGCAGTAAGATATTCTTCTTTTTTGTGCCAGCTTGGATAATTATCCCAAGATACCACATCCAGAACATCCTTGAATTTTTTGTAATCCAGACCGTCATAATCATACATCAGATTTGCTGTTACAGGCAGTTCAGAACCACCCTCGCGGATCGCATCTACTTCATTTTTGATAAAGTCGATCGTCTGGTATGTCACAAATCTCTTCCAGTCAAGCTTCAGTGCATGAAGTTCATTTTCGCCTTTAGTTGACGGACTTTCAATCTGGTCAAAGCTATTATATCTATGGCTCCAGAAAGTAGTACACCAGCGTTTATTAAGGTTTTCGATCGTGCCGTATTTCTCTTTCAGCCATTCACGGAACTTCGCCTGGCACAGCGGGCAGTGGCATTCTCCACCGAACTCATTTGAGATGTGCCACAACATAACTGCCGGATGGTTGCCGAATCTTTCGGCTAATTTCTTATCGATCGCATGAACTTTTTCTCTGTATACCGGAGAGGTAAAGCAGTGATTATGTCTGCCTCCGAAGAATCTTCTGGTTCTGTCCTGATCCATACGAAGGACTTCTTCGTACTTGTCAGCCATCCATTTTGGTCTTGCCCCTGACGGAGTTGCAAGGATAGTATAGATGCCTTCTTTGTAAAGATTATTGATAATTTCCTCTAACCAGTCAAAGTTATATTTTCCTTCTTCTGGTTCAAGAACTGCCCAGGAAAAAATTCCTACTGACACAGTATTAATGTGTGCTTTTTTAAAATATTCAATGTCTTTCTGAAGGATGTCCGGGCGGTCAAGCCACTGCTCCGGATTGTAATCTCCACCATGAAGATAATGTCTGTATTTCATCTCTTTTGCCATTTTTTCGCCTCTTAAAGTCCTTTAAACACAAAGGAAAATTCCATCTTCTTGTCAGTTTTCAACAGGTATTCTTCGTGTGTACGAGCTCCCCAGCTGTCATCACCACCGATTCCCATCTGGTCTTTTGCAACACGTACAACAGTGTAATGAACCTCTGGAAGTTCATATGGATGCATTGCATTTTCCATCTCATGTGGAGTGTATGGAAGTGCTGAGAACATCATCGGGCCATTGTTTTCATCCATCTCAAAGAGCATTCCTCTGCCCTTGCGGTCAGTTACTTTTGCCCAGCGTACTTCTTCTTTTGCACCACATTCCTGTGGTACCATATATCTTGCGATATTGTCTGCAACTTTGTTTGCATAAATGCCAAGTTTTGCACCTTTCTTACGGTCTGCATAAGTTTCTGCCTCGCCAAGTCCATACCATTCTACACGGTCATAATCTGCGTTGAATTTGAAGATTACACCGAATTCCGGCATATCACCGAGTTCCTTAACAGGGTCATACGTAAGAGTTGTTTTCACTCTTCCATCACCGAAAATTTCATAAGAAAGTTTACATTCACTGGTCGGTGTAGTCGGCATAATATAGGTGTAAGATACCTTTACAGACTTCTCATTCACTTCTACTTCTGGCATATTTGCCGGGCCATATGCTCCCTGTCTAAAGTCTTTGTGACTCAAGTACATGCTGGCAAGTTTCCACTGTCCGTAGCGCATTCCCATAAGATTTCCACTGTCATTGTCTGTTGGTGCACGCCAGAAGTTTGGTTTCGGAATCGCCTCAATCATCTCTTTTCCGGCATATTTATAAGATACCAGACCTCCGTTTAATACAGAGAAAAGTACTTCAAAGTGTGCACCTCTGACACCAATATTGTGTGTGCTGCGGATCACTTTTACACCTTCCGGGCAGGTCTTTTTCGGTTCTTCAACCTGGTATACATACTGTCCAAAAGCTACCTCATGTCCTGCTTCTGCCCATGCTTTATCTTCTTTCAAATGGAAGGAAACAGTCACCGTATATTCGCCTGGTTTCTCTTCTTTTGCAAGCGGAAGTACATAAGTTTCTTCGCTTAATGGAGCAACTGCAGTTGCAAGAGAAGCCTTGTGGATCACTTTGCCGTTCTTTGCAACAGTTACTTTGCAATCAAAAATATCTGTGCTTACAAACAGGTTTTTGTTGATGACTTTTACGCTGTCTGCACTGACTTCTGCACTAATGTTCTGGTAGTTGAATTTAACTTCCTGCATCTTTGGAGAAGCATCTCTGTTTCCACCGTATGCGATACCATTTCCACTGAAGTTATAGTCTGTCGGACGTTCTCCAAAGTCGCCGCCATATGCCTGGAATTCTTTTCCATAACGGTCTTTTTTGTAGATAGACTGGTCAATATAATCCCAGATAAAGCCTCCCTGATACTTTGGTTCGGTGTCTGTCAGATCAGTATATTTGTGCATTGCACCACAGGAATTTCCCATTGCATGGGTGTATTCACAGCAGATAAACGGCTTGGAGCTGTCTTTTGCAAGGAACTCTTTGATTGCCTCTACGGATGGATACATCTGACTTTCCATGTCACTGGTATCGTTATATCTGCGGTCATGGCAGAGACCTTCATAATGAACCAGGCGAGTCGGATCTTCCTTGTGGAAGAACTGTGACATTTCAAAAATATCCTTGCCTCCGAAAGATTCATTTCCACAGGACCAGATCAGGATCGCAGCGTGGTTTTTGTCTCTCTGATACATGGAATTTGCACGATCCAACATCATATCCAGCCATTCCGGTTTATCATGAGGAACAACATAGGTGTAGTCTTTTGTAAATTCAGCCACGTCCCAGGAACCATGTGATTCCAGGTTTGTCTCATCGATCATATAGATTCCGTATTCATCACAGAGTTCATAGATCATGGAAGCATCCGGGTAATGACATGTACGGATTGCATTGATATTGTTCTGTTTCATGGTCTTAAGGTCTTTGCGAAGCTCTTCTTCGGACACATGTCTTCCGCTCACTGAGCTGAATTCATGACGGTTTACACCCTTGAATACGATACGTTTTCCGTTCAGTGTCATGATGCCGTCTTTCATCTCAAAACGACGGAATCCAATCTTCTGCGGAACTACTTCCTGAAGTTCTTCTGCCTCGTTATAAACCTCTAAAACAAGGTCATAAAGCTGCGGATCTTCTGCACTCCAGAGTACCGGATCTTCTACTTTCCAGGAATAAATTTCCTCTCCGTCGAGTGCTTTTTTATCTTCGATCACGGTCTCTCCATCTTTGGAAAGAGTGATCTTTACTGTACCTTTGCCCCAGGTATCTGTTCCGATCTCAAGTGCCGCTGTACTTAAAGTTTCGTCCGGGATTGCACGGATCTGAAGGTCATAAACATGAACCTCCGGCACGGTATAAAGATAAACATCTCTGTAGATTCCAGAGAAACGATAGAAATCCTGGTCCTCGCACCAGCTGCTTGCTGTCCATTTGAATACCTGTGCTGCAAGTTTGTTTTCACCTTCTTTTACATACTCGGTCAGTTCAAATTCTGACGGTGTAAAGGAGTCTTCACTATATCCTACAAACTGTCCGTTGAGCCATAATGCAATGCCGCTCTCTGCTCCCTGAAAAGAAATAAAGAGACGTTTTCCCTGCATTTCTTCCGGCACTTCGAAGTATTTCACATAGCTTGCAACCGGGTTAAAGTGCTCCGGAATCTCACCCGGATGAATGTCTTCGTGACCTTCCCACGGATACTGTACGTTGGCATACTGAGGTGCATCATATCCTTCCATCT
>JAERMT010001011.1_pt1 | contig 13273 bp, 10 predicted proteins | sample 9267081 | NCBI WGS metagenome assembly JAERMT01 (sample SAMN17071939, study PRJNA684904) | human gut metagenome | isolation source: diarrhea sample from child under the age of five | host: Homo sapiens | place: South Africa: Mafikeng, Mafikeng Provincial Hospital | collected 2019-09
CCGGAAGGATTGCATCATAGAAGTCTGTGCTGGAACCAAATGTGCTTGCAAGGAAATCTTCTGCGAGCTCTACGTTCTTGCAGTTGGATGTGATATACCAGGAAGAACCACCATTGTTTGCATAGTTTGTAGCTGTATCAACGTCGTCAACCTTAGGCATTGTTGTGATTTCCCAGAGACCTTTCTGATCTTCTGTAGACATCAGAGTAGCTGTGATCCAGTTACCATTTACGATACCAGCAGCCTCGCCGCCTGTGATTGTTGCGATATATTCATCCCAGTTGTTTACAAGTTTAACAACATCGTTTTTAACAAGGTCTACATAAAGGTTGATGCATTTTTCTGCAACATCGTTTCCAACGATATAAGCTTCGCCGTCTTCATTTACGAAGTTAGCTCCACAGGACTGCATCATCATCATCAGAGTATCGCCGCCTGTAGCTTCGCTTGTAAGGAGGTATTTACCTGTTTTTTCATGAAGGTCTTTACCGATTTCCATGAATTTGGACCATGTGATGTCTGTCAGATCATCCAGTGTATATCCAGCTTCTTCAAGGATATCTGTACGATAGCATGCAATAACAGCACCGTTATCAAACGGAACACCATAATGTGTGTCATCTACCATGGAGTAGGACTGTTTCAGTTTTCCGAAATCATCCCAGTTAACATCCATGTCTTTCAGGTCTGTGAAAGCATCCGGATAGCTCTTCAGATATTTCTGATAGCTGTTGTCCTGCATCAGAACGATGTCCGGAAGTGTGCTGTAGTCACCAGCGTTAGCTGCTGTTGTAAGTTTTGTCTGGCAGTCGTCAGAAGATGTTTCAATAACGTCTACTGCGAATCCTTCGTGATCTTTTGCGTACTGCTCACCAGCCATCTGCATGGATTTGATGTTGAAGTTCTGGTCCCATGCCCATACTGTCAATGTGTTGTCATCTCCGGAATCAGCGGAAACAACGGTTGCTGTTCCTGCAAAAGATGCAGCCATGATACCTGTCATTAATACTGCAAGTAATTTTTTCTTCATGAATGTGTCCTCCTTTTATTAAGCGTATTCTCTTTTCCGAATTGCTTATGAACCAATTATAGCATCCCTTTTTTTGATATAGTTTGCATAACCGCACATATAATGTGCATTTTCGACCATTTTATATATTTTGCACTATTACACGTACATAAAATTGTATTTTTTGTTCGTTTTTCGCATTCTCACGATTTTTGTCGTATTATTTTGATGAAAAAAATCCTCTCTTTTTGACAGAATGTATATTTTTCTTATCTTCAAGAGAGGTGTTTGTTCTTATTTCATAAATTTTCTATTCATTTTTTGTACATATTTCACAGAATTTTGCTGTTTTTATGCAAAATAGACTTTTTCCGGATGCTGTGTCTTTATTGTGTGCAGCATCTCCTCTGTGAGATCGAGAAGCAATTTGATCTTTCGTCCATCTTCTTTGATGATCATCGTGTAATACGGAGTATTGTCATCATAAGAGGTATAATCATATTTTTTCAGCTGCTCCGTACCACCGTTTTTTTTATATTTAGCAACACTTTCGTGCCAGTGCGGCGCAACGACTTCCAGCTCCTTCAGCTCCAGTACATGGGCAGTCTTACGATACTTTTTGCCATAGATCACATCAATGCTGAGCTGATCATTTTCCAGGGTATACTCATAATCCTTCTGGCTGAAAATATCAAACACAAAATAAAGCGCTGCAAGAAGAAATCCTGCCAGCATAAAGGACTGGGATATTGTAATTCCCAGGATCACAAAGATCACTGCAAACAAAACCATTACTTTCCGGAGAACTCCGGACATGCTTTTTTTCTTTCGGGAGATCTGCTCCACAATCTTATAGTCGTACATATAAATGATTCCTTTCTGTTTTTCTACCATCCTTTTTCTGAATGAATATCAAATCGCAGAAGCTGCTGTTCATAGCTTTCCGGACGTTTCCGCCATTCGAGAGGAGTGACTCCCATCAGCTGTTTAAAGTTTCTGTTAAATGTCGAATTCGTCGTAAATCCACATTTATGTGCAATGTCCGCAACCGGTTCATCCGTTTTCTTCAGAAGTTCACACGCTGTATTTATTCGTACAGTATTAATGTACTCCAATGGCGACATTTTCATATAAGATGTAAAAACTCTTCTGAAATGCGTTTCACTGATATGGCAGCTTTGGGCCAGATCTTCGACTTTGATATCCTCCATATAATGATAAGACACAAAATCCTGTACCCGGGTAATCATATTTGTAAGTTTTCCTTTTTCTTCTTCAACTCGCTCTTCTTCAGATCTTCTGTTCAATCTGGCAATTTCCACAAGAAGTGATGCCAGAATCCCTTTCGCCTCTTCCAGATAAAATTCCTCTCCATCCCTCATGATATTCATGATTTTCAGAATCTTCGCTGAAATCGACGGACTTTGGTTTTCTTCCAGAAAAAGGGCTTTGGAGTAGATTCGCTGAATCACTTTATCTGCCTTTACCGGGGTATCCAGAAAGCTTCTGAGGAATCCTTCCACATCAATAAAAAGGTATTCCCAACGACTTATGGTTCCCAAATCACTGTCCGTCGTATGCGGATAATTCGGAGGAATCACTGAAAACTCTCTTCCACTGAAACGTACCTCTTCCTCTCCCAGAAGCATTCTGCCCTGTCCTTCATAGCAGAAACCAATCTCAAGATAATTATGAAAATGAAGATAATCAATATTTTCCCCGTAATGCTGAATCCACTTCTGTCCAAGCAAAGCCAGGATCGGGCTTCCTGCCGGCATCTGATAATATCGAAATTCCATCTTCGGCTTTCTTCTTTTTTTTGCCATTTATTCACCCCGTTTCAGATATCTGTTTTTTTATTTTACTATATAATTCCAAACAAAAAAAGATTACCTTTCAATTCAGGTAATCTTTTTTTTATGAAGTTCTTCAAACAACTCCAAAACTTGTTTATCTTTCTGGAATATTTTTTCATAGGCAGCCTGAGCGGCAAATGGTTTACCCTCGATCATAGCGTCCAGGATTTCTCTGTGATACGGAACTGTTTCTTTCCAGAAGCCTTCCCCGTTTGTCAGGCTCTTTCCGTAATCATCCAGTGCTTTTGTAAGATTATCAAGCACCTGTTCCATTGTGCTGTTCCCGTAGATCTTACGAATGCGGCTGTGAAACTTATAGTCCTCCTGCTGCAGGAAAATACCCATTTGTTTTCCCTTTTCCATGGCAGTCATTGGGTCATTCAGAGAATCAATCTGCAGCTGTGTCATGTTTCCACACAGCTCCCTGATAATATGCATCTCAAGAACACTCTTCATTTCCAGAAGTTCTATATAGTTAACTTTCCATACCTTGAGATAAAAAGAGTTCTCGGCCTTTTTCTCTGTAATATAGGCACCTTTGCCCATTTTTACTTCAATAATACCATCGTTTTCGAGAACTCTTAATGCTTCTCTCACAGAATTACGGCTTGTATTAAATTCCTGCGCAAGCTCGCGTTCTGAAGGTATCCTGTCACCTGTTTTCAGGTCATTCTCCTTGATATATTCCATGATTGCGTCTGCTATTTTTGTATAGAGCAGATCGTGTTGAATCGGTTTTACCTTAATAGGATTGTTCATCTGGCAATCATCCCTTTACAGCACCTGCTGTGAGACCTTCCACTACATATTTCTGAACAAAGATAAACATAATTGCACTTGGCAGCAATGCAAGAACACCTCCGGCCATCAAAGCTCCCCATTGTACAGAATACTTACCAATAAGGGATTTCAGTCCTACAGGAATTGTCCACATATCCGGTGTATTGATGAAGATCGTACCTGCGATCAATTCATTCCAGGCACCGATAAACGCAAATACAAATACGGCTACGATTCCCGGGAACATAACCGGAAGTACGATTTTGCGCAGTGTCTGCATCTTGCTGCAGCCATCAACATAGGCAGCCTCTTCCAGAACATATGGAATACGTTCAAAGAAGCTTCGCATTGTTATTACACAAAACGGTAAGTTTGTGAGTGAATAGAAAATAAACAATGACATATAACTGTTGATCAGTCCCATTTTGATAAATACTACATACATAGGAATGATAACAAGAATACTCGGGATCATCTGAGTGATAAGGAAAAACAGAAGTACCGCACCTTTTCCGCGGAACTTAAATCTGGCAAGACCATATCCTCCAAAGATTGAAAGGATCACGACTACAACTGCTGATGACAGTGTTACGATTAAACTGTTCTTCAAATATATACCATAATCCATCATATTAAACAAGGACTGATAGTTTTCTAATGTGAAAATTTTCGGAAAATACGTAATATGCTGCGCATTAATGATCTCAGGATTCGTCTTGAATGAAGTAATGACCATCCAGTAGATCGGCAGTAATACTATCAAAAGATAGATAGCCAGGATAATAAAACGTACAGTGTTTGTAATTCTCTTTTTCTTTGATTTTGTCATCAGAAATCACCTGCCTTATCGTAATTGGAAAGTTTCAGGAACAATACGGCATAAACACCCAGAATTACCATCAAAAGCACACCAAACGCACCCGCCAGACCAAAATCATATCCTGAGAATGCCTTTGTATACATGTATGATGGAAGTGTCTGTGAATAGTTGGCAGGACCTCCCTGCGTTACGATAACCACCAGGTCAAATGAGTTAAAGATCCAGATCGTACGCAGAAGGATTGTCATAATAACTGTAGGTTTAATGTAAGGAAGTGTCAGACTGAAAAACTTACGGAACATTCCGCAGCCATCCATATCTGCTGCTTCATAAATTTCATCCGGAATTGACTGAAGTGCTGCAAGGATCATAATTCCAAAGAACGGAATTCCGATCCAGATCATGGCAAGAATAACAACCACCAGAGATAATCCAGGTGTACCAAGCCATGCAATACCTTTTTTAATGATTCCAAGCTTCATCAGCACGTCATTGACAACACCATATTCTCCGTTGAATGACCAGCGGAATACAAGACCGACTACGAATGCCGAGAAAGCCCATGGAAGAAATACGATAGACTGATAAATTCCTCTTCCTTTGAATTTATCTCGCAGACATAACGCAAGGATCAGGCCTCCGATAAACTGCCCGAAAACGGAAACGACTACATAAACTACAGAGTTCTTCAGCAAGAGCAGAGAGTCTTTGTCTCCGAACATCTTGTGAAAGTTGGCAAAATCATTAAAATATACATTTGCATTTCCAAGTTTATAATTCTGGAATGCCATCACAACGCTCTTGATCAGCGGATAACCAAACATGATCACAAGGAGAAGGAAAATCGGGCCTACATAGTACCACGGCTCCATTTTCTTCCTGCGTGACATTCGTCCTTTATTATTTGCACTACTCATAAGTTACCTCCTCTGTCCAAAAATCTCAGCCTTTTAAAAAACGGGGCATCTTATTTTCTCTCAGGAAAACAGGATGCCCCGTTTTGACTGCTTACAGTGTTAGTTTATTACTTCAGGGTCAGTGCAGTTTCAACTTTTGTATCTGGATTTTCTTCTATGAACTGTTTCATACGTGACTGCAGCTCGTCTGTGATTGTTGTGAGTGCAGTTTCAGCATCTTCATCACCAAGCAGATATTTCTGAATTTCTTCGTGGAACATACCCTGGTGAAGGTCTGTATAATCAAATGGTCCGAAAGTTGTCGGAACTGCAAGATCAGGATCATTCATCTGTTCTACAAATGCTGCATATGGTCCATCTGTTCCATAAGTATCATCGTTTTCAACGTCTTTTTTGATCGGAATCTCGCCTGTAAGTTTGCAATATTCGATATTGTTTTCTGCATTGGTCATGAACTCAATGAGCTTCCATGCTTCGTCTGGATTTTCACTGTTTCCGGAAATAGAATATGCATATGGTGCATTAATTGTGTTATAGATTTTTCCGTCTTTTGTGCTCTTTGGCATTGGCATAACGCCCCATGTACCCTCTTCCATGTTCTGTGCACATGTTGGAAGAACTTCGGAGTCATTGATCAGTGTTCCGGTAAGTCCACCAGTAAAGTTATCAACCATTTCTGTGAATCCCCAGTTGATAGCATCTTCTGGTGCATAGCCGTTCAGATATACATCTGTCCATTTTTTGAATGCTTCCAGACATTCGTCTGAGTTGATCTGAATATTGCCTTCCTGATCATATGTGTTTCCATCTGTGAATGACTGCAGATAAACAAGGAGCGGATCTAAAGCACCACGTGCTCCACGATAGGATGCACCATAGTGTTTTTCATCTTTGTTTGTCAGTTTTGCAACTGCATCAAAGTAGTCATCATAATCCCAGCCTTTTGTCGGATCAAGATTAAGTCCTGCTTCCTCTGCCCAGTCTGTACGATAGTAAACACCTTTTACCATAAGTCCGTCCGGAACTGTGTAGATATGTCCATAACGGTCTTCTTCACTTCTCCATAACAGTTTGTTTACAGCGTCTGTGTACTCGCCTCTTGTTTCTCCAACATAATCGTCAAGCGGAATTACCCAGCCAGCAGATGTGTACTGTCCCAGCCAGCCTGACCATACTGTCATAACATCCGGAAGCTGTCCGGAAGCGCCAAGTACTGTGATCTTGTTTGCTGCATCATCCCAGGGAACACTTTCGTAAGAAACGGAGATTCCGGTTTCTTCTTCGAATTTAGCAAAAGTTTCCTCATAATACTTCTGGCGTGTTTCACTTGGACTTACGTCCAGGAAACGCAATTCTTTTCCGTCTGCATGTACCTCACATACGCCAGCTCCCGCTACTGTTGCAGCCATTGTAACCGCTGCTAGAAATAAGCTCATACCCTTTCTCATTTTTTGTCCTCCTTTTTTATTTGATCCTTTATTTAATTTCCGTTTTAATATGGATCAATATTTATAATTTTTTCAATGCTGTTTCAAGATCTTCGAGCAGATTCTCTTCTCCCTCAAGGCCACAGTAAAGACGGATAAGTCCACGGTCAGTGCCCAGGAAATCCAGTTCTTCCTGTGAAGCTTTGTAAAGCGGGCAAAGAGCAAGGCTCTCAAATCCACCCCAGGAACATCCCTTTCCGAAAAGCTTCAGATTATCAATGAACTCCACTGCTTTATCCGGAGAAGCATCCAGTTCAACGCTCATAAGACTCGTATGTCCCTGCTGCTGTCTGCGGATGATATCTGCCTGTGGATGTGATGCAAGTCCGGTATAATTAACTCGCTTCACCTTATCGCTCTTTTCCAGGAATTCTGCGATCGCCATTGCAATCTCCTGATGTCTCTTAAGTCTGGCATCGAGTGTACGAAGTCCTCTGATGCAGAGCCATCCTTCCATTGGTCCGAGCACTCCGCCGAACCACTCTCTCATCTCACTCATGATCTTTCGCATCAGTTCTTCATTTTTGGATACAAGAACTCCGCCGATGATATCACTGTGTCCGCCGATATACTTTGACATCGTGTGCATGGAAATATCAATTCCAAGCTCCAGTGGTTTCTGGAAAAGTGGTGTCATGCATGTATTATCAATATAAGTTATAACTCCATGTCTCTTTGCGATCTCACTGATTGCTTTAAGATCTACAACTCTGAAAACAAAGGTTGCCGGACTCTCCAGGATCATAAGTGCTGTATTATCCTGAATAGCTGCCTCGATCTCATCCAGATCATTTCCGGAAACATAGGTTACGCTGAAATTCAGTCTTGGAATTCCTACTGTATGAAGGAATCGTTTAACCGGCTGGTAAACATCTCTCATACAAACAATGTGGCTTCCTGCCTTGCAGGTTGCCATGATAGCTGCTGTACACGCTGCCATTCCTGATGAAAAAGCAACTGCACGGCTTCCGTGCTCCAGTTCTGCGATCTTTCGCTCCAGGATATGCACGGTAGGATTGGAACTTCTTCCATAAACAAACTGATCATCTTTATAAACATCTACATTGCAATAATCTTCAAAGCGGTCATAAACATGTAATGAATTCATAAAAACCGGTGGGACAACCGCATTGAGATATTTGTCATACTCATCTGCTGTGTGTGTTAATGCCAATAGATCCTGATTCATATTTACTGCCCTCCATTCTCAGTTCAGTCTGTAGCTGTATGGTAGACTGGTTCAACCAGTTTGGATATTAAAAAATCGACGAAGTCCTTCACTCAACATGAGGATCTTCGTCGATTACACCTTGATTCTATAATGCAAACATGGGCAATGTCAATATATTTTCTGCACTTTTTTCGTTAATTTGCAATGTTTTTACTATTTTACCAAAAACAAGCCTTAATTTTTAGACAATTTTTTTGCGCGTTTTTCGAACATTCCATTGCAATCACATCTTCTCAATGATATATTTAAGCTAGTTTCATGCGTTTAGTTTTTGTGCATATTGCACAACTCAACAAAAGGAGGTTTTATATGAGTGATTTATACCGCGACAGCAGACGCTGTTACCTGATCGATCATCATTCTCCTGCTCCACCTGCTGTAACACTTGACCATCTGGACATCGCTGAATATGAAGAATTTTTCGATACAGCTCAGATTGATTCTGTGATGGTATACTGCAAGGATCATTGGGGAATGACCTATTTTGATTCTAAAGTGCCAGGTTCCATGAAGCACCCAGGAATCCAGGGCGACTGGATCCGCACTGTCCGTGATTCTGTTGCACGCAAAAATCTTGAATTTATTGCTTATTACTGCATCGAATATGATGAAGGAGCTGCACGTCGTTTTCCTGAATGGCGCGTACGCCAGGCCGATGGCACACCACTTATCCGTGATGACCTCTATGCAAAATGGAGTCTGTGCTGCTATCAGACCGGTTATCGTGAATACAGCCTGTCCCATATGGAAGAAATTATTCGGAATTATCACCCGGATGCACTCTTTATGGACATCTTCGGTGCTTCCCTCTGCTACTGCGAGCACTGCCGCCGTAAATTCCGTGAGATGTTCGGCTATGATATCCCGGAAACAGATGAAGATATAAAGCTTCACCGCCGTGATCTCGTTGCTTTTCTTAACAAGAACACTTACGACTATCTGGCTGAGCTCCGCTCCCGCGTAAAGGCAATCGATCCTGCCATTGCGATCACGATCAATTTCTCCTGTCATTATCCTAAAGAGATCCGTGATCTTTTAGACTATCAGTTCTCCGAACCACTGATGAAAGATAACTGGTATTCTTCTATCTATGCACGCGATACCGCAGTCGGACAGTATCCGATCCTTGCTCCTGGTGAAGCTTCCCAGGTATACAATTATGACCGTGAAGAACAGTATATCTGTGATCTTTCTTCCATCGCCGCACAGGGATGCCGTGTAGGTATGTACAGCGGTTCCCAGCACATCGATGGTACTCTTGAGCATCTGGAGGCAGAACGCCTCGGCAGTGTTTACAGCATTCTGAAAGAACTGGAGCCACATTTCAAAGATCGTCAGCCGGTCAAATGTGTCGGCATTCTTCAGAGCGATGCATCAAAAGCCATAAACGCTTTTCCATTCCATCCAGATGCAATCCTTCGAATGAAAAAGCATAATCCTCATACTTATGCGATCCTCGGCGCTATGCAGTTATGCGAACAGGCCAAACTTCCTTACGGAATTCTCCCTGAAGGCGAGGTGAGTGCAGAGCGCCTTGCTCAGTATGATATGATCCTTCTTCCGGAGGTTTATGTTCTCACAGAATCCACAGCCAGCCTTTTGAGAAAATATGTATCCGGCGGAGGCAAGCTCCTCATTTCCGGAAAGACCGGATTATGGGACACTGATTTCAATCCTCTGAATAATTTTATTCTGTCTGATCTGATGGGCGTTTCCTTTACTCAGATCCATACAGAATATGCCCAGAACACCTGGAGCTCCTATATCAAAAAAACACCGGATTCCTCATTCAATGGAATCTTTGACCGTACAACACCACCTGTAAGCGACTTCTTTATCGAAGCAGAATGCACAGATGCCCACCCGGAATTCACGTTCGTACTTCCATGTACTGCATGTTCTCCGACTGACTGGGTTAACTGGTGGAGCCCGCCGCCGGGTGCCGAAACAACTCATCCGGCACTGACCATTAATCAGTATGGCAGCGGTTCTGTTGTTTACACAGCGTTTGATCTGTTCACAATGGCAGCCGAAGAAAGCTACCGTGCTACCGGAGACCTGTTCAGACAGATCACCGAAAAGCTGAATATCAAACCTGTACTCCGCAATATCACAGATATTCCAAACATCCTTCGGACAGCATATTTTGAGAAAGATGACTGTTACCAGATCCATCAGGTTTCTCTTATGGCTCATCAGTTCAAAGGAGATGTGGCAACTGTCAGCGGTGGCGTGATCTCCGTATCCACACCGGTCAAAGAAGCGGTTGTGATCTATCCGGAACACAAAACTCTGCCGATCACACAGAATGGCTGCGAATGGCTGATACAGCTTCCGGATTTTACAATCCAGCAGTTTATTATTCTAAAAAAATAAGGCCAACAAAAAAACCAGCATCCTGTAAGGACGCTGGTTTTTTACGCTTTATTTATTTTTCTCTTTTGTATATTTCTCCGATCACATAACACAAAGCTGCAACAACCATACCGTTGATGGATGCGATTCCCCATATCACTACGTTTGCCACGATCGCACCAAGAATAACTCCGGCAACTGCAAACCAGTTGACTGTTACAATCTTAATGGTATCTGTATCGTAAGCCTTTTTATTCATGAAATAAGAGATGACCAGGATGATACCAACCGGCGGCAGTGTACAGTTCAGGATGTTCAGCCATCCGCAGAAATTGTAGTACAGCCATACAGAAAGCAATGTTCCGATAACACCGGAGATCAGGACCATCGGTTTCTTTCTCTTATTGAAAATATTTGCAAGACCAAGTCCTGCTGTATACAAAGCATTATCATTTGTTGTCCAGATATTTAATCCCAGAACCAGGATTGCAAGATAGAACAGATTCAAACGAATCATAACTTCAAAAATATCATTTCCGCCAACAAAGATATAAGAGATAGCTCCAAAGAAGAACATCAGAGAGTTTCCGATAAAGAAAGCAACTACTGTTGCGATCGTTCCCTGTTTACCATTTTTTGCAAATCGTGTAAAGTTCGGAGTCGCAGTTCCTCCTGATACGAAAGAACCAATTGCAAGTCCTGCACCGCCGATGACACTCAGAGAACCGCTGGATTTGGCAAACTGATCAACGATTGTGCCATCGCCCTGTTTAATAGCCATGATCATTGCCACTGTTCCAAGAATTGCAACAAGCGGTACGGCAATATAACTGATCACGGTAAGAGACTTAATTCCAAAATATGCAGATGCAGTCATACATGCTCCTGCGATCAGGATCAGCACCCATTCTACCGCAGTGCTTCCGCCAAAAAGTTCACGTGCTACCGGAATTGCAAACATTGCAATACCTACGCCAAACCATCCGATCTGTGTAAAACTTGTCAGCGCAGAAGAAATATAAGAACCTTTTTCTCCAAACGCTCTCTTGGAAAGCAGGTCAAGGCTTAAGCCTGTCTCTGCACCTACATAACCAAGCAGACCTGTGTAAATACCAAGGATCGCACCACCCAGAAGGAGGGCTTTGATAAATCCCCAGAAGTCCAGTCCTGCTGCCATTTCCTGGCCTACCCACATACTTGCAGAAAAGAAAGTAAATCCAAGCATGATCATAAACATTGTCACAAATCGGCGTCTGCTCCACTTCGGAACCGCGCACTCTGCAAAGTCAATATCCACCTTTCCCTGCTCTGCGCTGTTTGCTGTTGTCATTTTTTCACTCATTTGTTCTCCCCGTTTTTCCTTAATCTAAAATATATTTTCGCAGTGCGCCCGTGAATTCCCCGATACGCTGCTCTGCAAGCTCTTTTAATGTGATATCCTTCATGCTTTCAATGTATCCAAGCTCCTGACGATACAGCCATTTTGCATCTGCCGGACGGATCTCCTGATAGTGGTTTGCCTTAACCCAGTCCTCATAGCTGATCGGTGTCGGGTAACCCAGCTTCTCATCCAGAAGTTCCTTAAAATCGATCTTATCGGCTCTTTCTTTGATTCCTTCCCAGAATTCCAGAACCTCTTCTACATGCTCATGGATCTCATAACGTCTTGCACCGCCATCATAGATGATACATTTTTCAAAAAGAGGACTGCACATGGAAAGTGTTTCTCTTCTGAATTCAGGCGCAACAATACCACCCTTCCAGTAGAAATCCACGTCCGGAAGGTTGATCCCGGAAACGCCCTTGTCCTGATAGGTACTGAAGATTCCTTCATAATAAACAGTGATAAAGCCTTCGAACTCCGGCCAGAATTCACGAATCTCTGCAGTAAGCTTCTCAAGGATATCGATTCCCTTGGTTCCGCCGATTGTAAAAATAATAATATTACGGAGTCTTGCGCCATGATCTCTGTAAAAATCAGTCACATAGCGAAGACAGTGGATCAGAGTCTCTCCACTTGCAATGATGTCACCGATCATCAGTGTGCTGTCCGGCACCATAGTAAGTTTGCTGTACTTGATCTCCAGACCTGCGATCTCTTCTTTTTCAAATACACGCTCACTGGAAAGAAAGCTGATATCATGAACACGGATATGCTCTCTGTAGCATGCCTCTTCCAGAGGATAGTTCAGCGCGCCTCTAAGAATAGAAAGAATATTTGCTGTCGTAACCTTCTTCTGTTCCTTCAGATAATAAAGCATCTGAGACGTCGAAGAAACAAGGCAGTTGTATACCTCATAACCTACTATTTCCGGTGTATTCAGAAGCTTTCTTGATTCTGCTTCAGAAATAACATAATACTCATTTTCATAATCTCCGCCTTCCAGACGATAGCAGGCAACACCCTGCTCATCGAATTCCGGCACCAAAACTACATTGTCCCAGTTTTTCATCTGTATCTTTTCCCTTCCTGTGTATTTTCCCTTGACCTTTGTAACTTATGAATTTACATAACAAAACATCTTACAAAAGAGTATGATGAACTGCATGGATTGTCAAGTAGAAAAAGCATTTCCGACCACTATATTCATAAAAAAGATCCCCCTGCCATCACTGGCATTGAGATCTTTTTTATTTCCAGTCTTCTGACCGGTTTATATCGCTCCCAGAATTTCTCTGGCGTTATTGATCCGTTCTTCGGATGGCGGTCTGACGCCTTCCAGCGGATAAGGAATTCCCAGCTGTTCCCACTTAAATACACCGAGTGTATGGTACGGAAGCACTTCGACTCTCTCCACTGTTTTTAAAGTATGGATAA
>JAERMT010001018.1_pt1 | contig 13238 bp, 10 predicted proteins | sample 9267081 | NCBI WGS metagenome assembly JAERMT01 (sample SAMN17071939, study PRJNA684904) | human gut metagenome | isolation source: diarrhea sample from child under the age of five | host: Homo sapiens | place: South Africa: Mafikeng, Mafikeng Provincial Hospital | collected 2019-09
TAACCAGTAAACTTTCCTCATTCTTCTCTCAAACACTTTTTATATGTACTTTCGTGTCTGAAAACTGCCCTTATGGCGATTTCTAGAACAGATTCACTACGCGGTCGATGTCAACGGAAAGTCCCACTGAGAAGGTGCGACCGGTGGTCATCGCCGAACTCCAATAATAGTTCTTTGGCGTATAACCGAAAAGATTATCTACCGTGAAATTCAGATTGACGGCATCCAGGAATCGCTGCTGAAGCGTGAACTTCCACAACTGATAACTGCTGTCATGCTTCTCGATGTTCGTATCTGGAGAGGACAGGTATCTGCCTGACAGAGCGGCATTGATGCGATAGAACGAACAGAGCTGGCGATCGTAGTCGAGACGCCAGGTAGCTGAATGCGGACGAGGCTGGGAGAACTGGGAATCTACACTTCTGCCACCCACATGGAGATAACTGTAGTCGAGTTTCACACCGAGTCCCATATCCGAACGGTACTGGGCACTGAAGTCGATGCCGCTCACCTCTACTCCATCCTCGTTGCAATAACGGGAAGCCACATCCGGCTGACCTGCACCAGGCTGATAGTCTTCATAATCACCTGTCGTGATGCGCTTATCATACTTATTATAATAGCCCATCAGGGTAAGACTATACTGACCGGTAAAGAAGCCTGCATTCTTCACTCTACCGGTATGCTCCAACGCCAGGTTGAAGTTGTTGCTCTTCTCCGGCTTTAGATCCGGATTACCGTAAATCATCTGCATACCTGCCATATCAAAGTTCATATACATCTCCTTGAGGGTTGGGGCACGGAATCCGCCGGCATAGTTGGCACGAATGGAGAAACCCTTCCACTTGGTCATCAGAGCCAGACGACCAGTTGTGGCATGCTGGCTGGATGCTGAGAAGTAATCATGACGAAGACTTGCCACGATGTTCAACCACTGCAAAGGATTGTAATCGAACTGGGCAAAGGCATCGTATGAATTCTGAGTCTTGGAGCCATTGTTGGCAAACTGATAGGTGGTGAGATAATCGTTGAGGAAATCAGCACCTGCCGTCAATGTATTCTTGCCGAAGATATGGGAATAGAGGGCACGGACGGTGTTCTGACGATTGGTATAATCGTGATCGTGAGTGCGCTCATTGTTCACATATCGAGCCTTGTCATACTGGTCGAAGCCGTATGAAATCTCCAGATTATCATTCTCCGAGAGATTCATCACCGTCTTCAGTCCGGCAGAATAATCCTTATAGTGGTCATCGTAGTTGCTGCGATTGCTGATACGATTGAAATAACCGCCACGACCTATCAGCTTCACCTTGTTAGAGAGCTTGTAGGTAAGTCGCTCCTTCACATTGAAAGTCTCGCCACCATAGATATGGAGAATGTTGGATTCTGTATCGAAAGGACTGGTGAGCTGCACCTCATCTGATGTAGTGCGCTGGATGCTGGTCTGCGAATTCCATTTTCCAGCATTGAAGCTGAAGCTTCCGCCGTGACGCCACTCCTTGTTGAAGTCGTTGTAGCGGGTATTGACATTGGCAGTCCAAGGTTCGCTGTTTTCACGGGAGATGATGTTGATGACTCCGGCTACGGCATTGGCACCATAGAGCGCCGAAGCTGCACCCTTTACTATCTCGATACGTCCTACATTATCCAAATTCAGACGACTATAATCTACATTATCCATGGTTTCACCAGCCAATCGCTCGCCATCTACGAGGAAGAGCACAGCGTTTCCGCCGAAACCATTCATATTGAGCGAAGTTTCCTGATTCATGGCATAGCCGAATTCCAGACCCGGCATCTGCTCGGTGAGTAGGTCCTGGATATTGGTAGCATCAGCTATCTTGATATCATTGGCGGTAATCAGACGGGTTACCACAGGAGCATCCTTCAAAGCCTTCGGAGTTCGGGTTGCGGTTACCACCACCTGACCGAGGGCTGTAGCATCCGGCTGAAGACGAAGAACATGCTGATCGCCCTTCTTGTCATCAGTCTTTAGGATAAAGGTCTGAGTCTGAAAACCCACATAGCTCACCTTTACCTTCACCGCCCCTACCTTATTATAAGGAATGCGGAAATATCCATCTTCGTCTGTGGTTACTCCTCCCTTGGCATTCACCATCTGTACGGTAGCACGCACCAGAGGTGCGCCCGAATCATCGAGCACTCTACCCACGATATCACCCTGGGTTTCGGCTTTCAGATTCAGGCACAATCCGCAAAGGATCAAGAATAGTGCGAATATCTTTTGTTTCATCGAGTTATATCAAAACTTATCTTGAAACAATCTTCTTATTTTGTACAAACAAACTTACCAATCATTGGCATAGGCATCTTGCCATACTGCACAGAATAGTTGACGGTCAGGGTTTTGTCCTTCAATGTACCCTGCAAAGTAACAGTGTACTTCTTCTCTGCACCATTCACGGTAACAGTACCAGCATAATTTTCCTTAGCGAATGCATAAGCACCATTGGAACCAGAAACCTTTACAGCAGGAACCTCCAGAGCAGGAAGAGCCATCATGCCCTCGCCACAAGCAGGTAAGATAACCTTGACAGTAGCATCATCTACCGCCTCGATCTTCATAGTAACATTCTCGTATGTAGAAGCCTTACCCATTACGGTCATATCCAGAGAGCCGGTGTATGAACCGGCAATTTCCTTGGCAGCTGCCACAGTATCATCATCACTGCTGCAAGAGCTGAATGCTACACACATAGAAACCAAAGCCAACATCATGGCCATCATTGTCTTAAACTTTTTCATACTTCAAATTGATTTACTTGATTTACTTAATTATTATGATTATTAGCGATTTTGTTATTGCTGCACAGACGCCACTTTAGCTTTGCGTCGGTTTCGTTGTCTGCGCAGGATGATATATCCCGAAAGTAAAGTCAGCGATATTATCAATCCTGACAAGAATACGAAGAGGTCGGAGATAGGACCAAGGAATGGCGAATAGCATCTGCCTACATGCAGCTCTAACGCCATATTCCATAGCGACATCTTAGCATTGGCAATTTCTGAAGGCATCTGCAATTTCTCTGAGGCTCCTTTTGTATAGTCAAAGACTATTGGGTTGCCTAACGAGAAGTCATTGGAATATCCACTAACCTGCGAATTTGAAACAGGGCGCATCGTTGTTTGTTTGTTTGGCTTATGGCTAAAAAAATCTACCACTCTGCCCGACATTATATTCCAACGATACAGACCACTAAACGACCCTACTATCCATTCGTCACTTGCGCTATCTTTCTCGAAAACCGTTATTCCCATCGGACTTACGGTTGGCGCCTTATGCTTTGCTATTAGCATTGGGGGTTCTATGAAATATTCATCCACCAGCATAAAACCATCAGAGGTTGAAACTATCCAACAGTCTTCTGCTACATCCCATCTTATAGCTCTTAGCTTATCATGCCATACGTTGTTGCTATCAGTCTGTGCCGACATCTTCTTCATCACCAATGGTATCATCAATGGTGGGCGAAGACACATGCCTGTAATAGCTATCCAAAGGGTTAGGATAATGGTGGAAGACCCAAAGCGATTGTGCCATTTCATATTCCACACCATCTGTCGTCCACGACTCTTCATAGAGTCTTTCTTACCTTTGCGCTTCAACCTACGGATATCATAGGGAAGAAGGAATATCACTATTCCTGTGAGTGACAATATTATTAGCACTACAGCTATCGCATCGACAACAAGCCTGCCCGCCATACCAAAATACTCTCCACTATGCAGTTGCCACACAGTTTTAAAGAGAGTTGTAGAAGGACTATATCCTGTTGGGGCAGGTATTGTGAGAGTTTTAATTGCTCCATCCAACACCATGTAGACTTTAGAGCGTGATAACACTATAATGCTCGTACTATCCTTAGTAAGACAAACATCGGCTATTCGCTCTTCATTGTTGGGTAATACTATTTTCTTCCAATTCTTACCCTCTCTACAATATAGGTCATATTGCGTTGCGCACCATAGTATTCCATTCTTTGTCTTTACAACATTGCGGATATTGCGATTATCGGCACCTTCATCAATACCTTCGCTGAAATCATGCCATTGCTCACCTTTAGTATCTGTCAACCATAATCCAGCGCCTCCAAACACCAGCACAGAGTCTGCACCTATATTCCGACTACCCTTAACCACTCCATTATTGAAATTGGCTACGTGGTAGTTGGAAGGCATCCAACATCTATCTACATTACAACTACGAAATATTTGTCGATGATTGAGAATAATGCCAGAAACGCAGAATATAAGCATGAACACCGATACTATCAAGCCCATCCAGCGATGATATTTTTTCCAAGTTATAATACGTCTCATTCTGGAACATAGATAATTTCGCCATTCTCCAGCTGGTAAGCGATACCCACTTTCTTACCCTTGTTGCCAGATTTATTGCTCTGGTCTTCAGAAGGAGTATAACGATTGATTTTCTGTCCATCCTTGGTAATGATTTCCATATTCTCCTTGCCAGGGTTCTTCACCATCGTGAAGTTATCCTTGCTGAACATTTCCGTCATATTATAGCGCGAAACGAGTGCCACCATCAGGGCGAGGGCAAATACCATCGCCACATCGAAGAGGTTGCTCACTACGCTCATCGGATCATCTTCCTCGCCATCATGCGAGAGACGACTTCTGCGTCTTTGTCTCATATTCTTTTCAAGATGTTAAGGAGTTACTTTTTCTCATCAATCAGGTCCGCCATAAACTCGAGGTTGCTCATATCCTCGGTGTACCAACGATTCTTGGTCTGCTTGGTTACAAAACCGATGGCTGCAGAGAACAATCCCACTACGGTGGTAGCGAAAGCCACCTGCATGTTGTAAGCCATCGAAGCAATATCGCCGGTAGAAAGACCTACCAGGGCTGGTCCCATAGGAATCAAGGTACCCATCAAACCGAGCATCGGACCCATCTTCAGAAGAGTAGAAGGAAGCGAAAGATCCTTCTCTACAAACTGCGCATACTGGTCGAGGATGCGGTTTACCTGCGCCTTGCTCTGACGGTTGTCCACGAGTTTCTTCATATAGGAAACGATGACAGCCTGCTTGTTCTTTGGCAGGCGATCGCCCAAGGTATCGATGTTGTCGAGTGTCAAGGTGTTCATCTGTTCACGAATTTCCGCACCCGACTTGCGCTTTACAAGATACTGTCCGAAGAAACCTCCGAGGAGCAGCAAGGCTCTGAGGAAGAAGGAAATCAACAAAATAATCACAGGAACCAGCATGCCTGTGGAAATCCAAAACAATACGTCTGATATGTAATTCATCTTTTTTTAATGTTTAATGTGTAATGTTTAGTGTTTAGTTGAGGCTTGCGCCTTTACATTTTCTGTGATAAGCGCTGCATCTTGATGCGATAGTAGCCCCACCCGATTGCCATTCCTACGATGACGATGGCGATGACCCCAAGAAGCGAAAGGGCATCGAAACTGTTGAATCCTGCTACGGCTGTCCTGCCATTCACCGTACCGATGATGCCCATCAGTCCGAGCAACACCTCTACCAGAAAGAGCAGTTCCAAGCGGATTGGTCGCTCCGGCAAGAGCCATCTCAAACCGTAGGTGCATACCGGTGTCAAAACCAGCAGCACTACGGCAAGCACCCATGCCACTACCTGGAACGATACGCCGGGAAGCAGGAAGATGGTCATCACCAGAACACTGAACAGCACTGGGAAAAACAGCAAACCCGGGAAATACTTCAGGAAGATGAAGAACACCCATTTGCGGCGACTCACATGTTCTGAAGTCTTCAGATCTACGTGGTGCACACAGAAAAGCATCGTGAGTGCCACGTCGATACTCAGCAGCACCGCCATATCGAGCATCAGCTTCTGGTCGGCTATCCAGGCCGCAATCTGCGTCTTCGACTGCTCGATGGCAAGTGGCCAGGTCATTCCCACGAAGAAGGCTACGAGCACCGAGATGATCATAATCTCCTTCACTCCGTGGAAGGTCTGCTTCAGCACAAAACTGAAGCAAACCAATATCATCATTACTAAAACTAATGTCTCCATTTCTATTCTACCATATTCTTTCTTCTTCGGCGAATCAGGATAGCCAGCATCACGAAAGCAACAATGACGATGACACCTACTACGATGCCGCTCACCACAGCAGTGGTCTTCTGAGCTTCCTCATTCAGCGTCTCCTTCTTCATCACCATATCCTTGTCGCTGCTGTTCTTCGCAGCCTCAGCATCGCGGATCTGCTCTACATTCTGCTGATATTCCTTGGCAGAAGCAGCATCGGTCTTGCTGGCGATATAGTTGCGGAGCTTGGCATTGTCGCAGACGAAACCGGAGCATGAAGGCTTATACTTGTTCACAGTCTCGATATGAAGCTTAGCGATGTCATTGAGCTGCTGAGGAGTAGCCTTCCACATTCCCTTGCGGGCACTCTCCATCATCACAGCGGTCATCTCCATCAGTGCTGCCGGATTCTGCTTATCGAAGAACTCCTTGGTGCCGAGATTGTACTTGTCCTTGACATACACATTATATATCTCGTCCCACATCTCCTTGTCGATAGCCTTTGGCTTCATCACATTCCAGCCGTAGGTATTGGTTACGATTTCGGCGAATGTGCTGGCACTGCTGGCTCCACCCTTCATTTTCTCCTTGATATAGGCAGGGTTGAAGATGGTGGTTCTGCTCTCGATGCCGATAGCCTCCTTCACCTCCTGCATTCTCATATTGCTATGGTTGCGATAGTCGGCGAGATAAGCATCCGGATCCTTACCGGTTACGTTGCGCACTGCGAGGTTCATACCTCCCATAAACTCATATACATGGTCGAGACTCAAGGCTCCCCAGGTGTTGCTCTGCCGTGGCTGAACCACCACATCGGTACGGGTCAGCGCTGCCTCGAAAGCAGCCTTGCGAACAGTCTCCCAGTTCTTCTCATCACCGTAGTAGGCACCCATATTGTTCATATAGACCTCGGCAATCTGACTCTCCTTATCCCAGCGGTCGCCTGCGGTTACCATCTCCTGGATACCGGTACCATAGTTGCCGTTTACGCCTCCAAACACTCGATACATACTCACTTCGCGAGCCTCCTTTGGCGACATGCCCTTCTCTACGAGCACTCTTTCGGATTCGGTAACACCGGCTTTCACCAGGTTGTCGTACTTATCACCCTTGGCATTTGCCGCCATCTCTATCGCCTTGTTGATGAGGAAGAGACGGGATGCTGCCAGGTCGCGGAGCTGACCGGAAGTCTGAACCACGACATCGATGCGAGGACGGCCCAACTGCTTGGATGGGATGAGACGCAGATCGGTAACACGACCGAAGGCATCTCTTACCGGTTCTACACCGAGCATATAGAGAATCTGAGCGATGGTAGCACCCTCTGTTTCGATAAACTCACTGCTCCAGAGCGTGTAGCTCACCTTACGAGGATATTCACCCTTATGTCGTTCGCAATACATCTTGATGGTATTGTCGCAAAGTTCCTTTGCCTTCTCCCAGGCATCCTCCGACGGTGTATTCTCCACATTGATGGAGAAGAGGTTTCTACCTGTTGGCAGGGTGTTAGGATTCACAATCAGATCACCACCAGGAGAAGGAGCGGTAAAGCCGCCATTCAGGGCATTCATCAAAGAAGACATCTCGTTGATCGGACTCTGACGGAGCGCCTCCGAATACTTGCCTACATTCTGCAAGGCATGCTCTATGGTAGTAATCGCCTGAGCCAGATGAATTTGCTGACGGGTATATTTTGGTGCCTTCGACATCATCATACCCTTATCTTTAGAAGATTTCTGAGATGCCTTGCCGGCCTTCGCCATCTTCGCCTTCTTCAAATCATCCTGATACCATTTCTGTTCCTTCTTGATGGCTTCCATCATCTTGTCAGGGAAGCGGCCGGTCTGCTCCATCTTCTCAAAAGCCTCACGACTCATCTGCGGAACCTTCTTCTTATGAGAAACCTTGGCTGCACGGAGCTCGCTTACCGTACGGTGATCTACCTTCTTTGGCTTCGCCTCCTTCGCTCCACCTATCTGGTCTGCCATCTGCATCATCATCTGGATAGGATCTGGAGCAGACTGCATCGCCTCAACTTTGCGAGCCATCTGGAGTTCGGCAGGAGTGATTCCTATATAACGGCAGATGTATTCATCTGAAACCGAGGCTGAGCCCAGAAGCTGGGTCACGGTGTTGCGTGCCTTGCTCAGATAAAGACGGTCGAAAAGCTGCTTGTGCTTCTCCACACCCTCCTGGGCACGACCTTTCAACTTATCTACTGCCAACATTCCGTAGGCAATAGGATCTGTAGCCATCGCATAGACGCTGGTGCGGACATCATCGTTATCGTATGGCACACCCAAAGTATAGAGCTTGCCGGTAATCTTCTCGTTTGCCAACTCTTCCGCAAAGTTCTCTACTCTCGCAATTTCATCTGCAGAATAAGGCTTGTTCATCTGCTTAGCATCGAGCCCCAGTTCTCGGGCTATTCCCATCTTCACGGTCAGCGCTTTCACCTTGAGCGACTGTTCGGCAGATGCCTTCTTCTCGTATGACTGGATGGCATCGCTCAACTGCTTATAGGTCTGTCGCAACTTGCTCTCCTTGAAAGGTGGGGTGAGATAGCTCTGGGTCTGAGCGTAAGTACGGCGCTTGGCAATCATCGCCTCGCCTACATTGCCGATGGTATATATATAAAGATGTGGAACCACACCAATCAATCGGTCACTCCAGTCGTTGCTGTCGAGTGCTACCTGCTTTCTCGGAGTATATTCCAGAGAGCCGTGGGTTCCGAAATGGATGAGTGCATCGGCACTGAAACCATAACGTGCCCAGAGGTAAGAGGCAACATAGGTGTAAGGAGGTGCCTGGTCGGTGCCATGCACAATCTTGAAGGAGTCGCCTCCCACGCCTGCCATCACCTGTGGAAGCAGAGCCACATTACCAAACTGCAGTCTTGCCACCGCCAACTTACCGTCATCGGTAGCCATATATTTGCCTGGGAAGGAACCATAGAGCTGATTCATCTCCTTGATCATCTTCTTAGACAAAGCCTTCTGGGTCCATCCGGCAAACTGCTGGGCGGTAACCAGGGCTGGATGTCCAGACTGGAGGAACTTGGTATAGGCACCCTCGGCATAGGTTCCGAAGACGGCACCCTGAGCCTGGATCATCTTTGCCAGTTCCTGAGGATTGGCAGGCAACTTGCCTACATTGTACCCTTCATTCTTCAAGCGAACCAGGAGATTGTAGAGCGATGGAACCACTTCCATTCCCGAAGCGGTAAGTGCATTCTGACCCGGGCCCTTGAAGTAGAAGATGGCGATGCGCTTGCTGCTGTTCTTCTTGTTCTGCAGATTCACATAGCCCTGCACGCTCTCCACGAAACTCCCCATACGGTCAGGGATGCCGTAAACCTCCTGCAAGCCCTCCTTGTTGATGCGCTGACCGAAAACCACGTATGGACGGATGGCACCATCAATCTCCGGAGTCACGATGCTCTGCGACATGAAGCCGCCGTTCATTCCCTGCTTGTCGTTCTCCCAATCGGTAGTCAAGCGGTTGATATTAAGAGGTGAGAACAGTGGAATATTCTTCTGCTTCAGAAACTCTACGAAGTAATCGCCCAGTCTGCCATGCGCCATATTCACTACAGCATTCGCCTGGATACTGTCGGCATGATGACCAGCGATAAAGCTCTGAAGCTTATTGATGCGATACACCATGAAGCCCTTCTTTTCGAAAGCTTTTTCCATATCAGGAGCCGCACCCATAAAACCGGTGAGCATGATGGTAGGAGCACCTTCTTTATATAAACCGTTCTTTGCCAGGAAGGCATTGTACTCGCGGATGCTGTTGAAGCCCAATTCATCACCCTTTTCATCATTCGGATCGAAATGAGTCAAGAGATAGTCTGGTCGCTCATCCACACGTTCCGGTTCAGGAGCCATGAACTTCTTTCCGTCGATAAACTTACGGATGTAAGCGAGCATACTGTGATAATTCTTCTTACTGCCGTTCTCGATGTACTGCATCAGATAATCGGCATCGAAGTTATCCACTGATACGATATTGTTGGCTGGATTGGTAGCAGCATGAGTCAGGATCGGCACCTTGTAGGAAGCCTCTTCCAACTGTTTGCGCTGGTTCTCGTCAATTCGGAGCCCCATACCATTCACGATAATCATATCGTAATCTCCCAGATGGTCGAAATCATCGGTAGTGATCTCACTCAGTTTAATCATCGCATTGTCGTTGGCATGCGAAATCTGTCCCAGCGCAATAGCCTGATAGTTAAGGAAAGCGATGCGGGTAGTACCCACCCAGGCAGAGTAAGCCTTCGCCAAACCTCCCAGAACGATCACAGCCAATAAGGCCAGGAAGATGTGTTTCTTTTTAATCTTTCCTAATCCTTTTGTCATATCTATTTCTTTTACGGCTGCAAAGGTGGGGGTTATTTAGAAATTGTACAATACCGAGAAATAGTGATTTTCACATTTCTTATACTTAGAAGTAGGTGCCAGATTGAAAGGCTCAGATTCCCATATCCTAATAAATGAATAGTCTTTTCGTGGTTTTACGGAGTTTAGTTTGGTAGATTCACATCAATACTCTGTTAACAATCACGTAATCGTTTGAATATGAGCAAATTAATTAACAAACACAACTAAATAAATTTGGATAAGTGCCTGATTTTCAGAACCTTTATAGTTGATTCAAGACTTTAAAAGTATGATGTTTTCAGAGCCACTTGTAAGCGTGTCCGCGATGCTAGTATATACACGTCAAAAAAAATATCGCTCAAGTTTTTATTCTTGAGCGATATTTTGTCTTGCGCCAGTTCTGCGCCATTTTTCGTGCAAAATAAGCGAAAATGCTTAAAGACGGCACATGAATATCAACTAGTTACAGAAGATGGTAGAGTGGTATAAAATTCCTCTCTCCGCAACAGAGTCCTGTAAGTCGAAAGATTTACAGGACTTTTCTTTTTCGTTTGCAGGGAGTTGAGGTATTCATATATCTTGGCTCAACAGATGAAACTTACATCTTCTACATTTTATCTATCATTTCATACAGGTCTTACGTAATGATTATTCCATGTAGATATTCCATCTTAACTTTGCTTGATAAAAGGAGATGAAGTAATCAAAGTTATTGGAGTAGAGGTTGGAATTGGCTTCACCACGGCATAGCGCCTGGATTGGTTACAAGAACACGATAAGCACAAGATATACAATAAACCATACATCTTGTACAAGCAACACCAGAATGTTTCTCGCTTCAGAATAACCACATTACCTTTGCATCGTCAATAAGATAAAACAATCTAAAATAATAAAGACGATGAAGAAGTTAATGATTGTGCTGATGATGGTTGTAGCAACCAACACAGCAAGTTTTGCAAAGGGTGGTGACGACCATGTACAGACAGCAGCCAAGGAAGTGGCACAGAAAGTGAATGACGTTCCTTCGAACACTATTTCTTTATAGATATGAATACTATATTGTTTGTCGTTATAGCAATTCCGGCAATTCTGATTGCTCTTCTTATTCTAAAGGGCATAGACCATTTGGTTTTTTACCGTTGGCTTGGGAAGAAGAATAAGAAGTTCCGTACATTTGCCGACTGTTCAGGCTCTTGGTTGTTATGTTCGTTGATGCTGCCTCGTAAGATGAAGCGGCATGGCATGAGATATTGGTGGATTGGAATTCCGTTGATGTTTATATCGCCCGTTGCGTTGTTAACATATACAACCGTCTACATTGCGAAGGAAGATTTTTTCCCTTCTCCTTTGAGCGAAGCTAAGATACCATATAAGACTCGTGATGACATCGTTGCAATAACCGGACTCGATGACTTTCCGGCATTCACCTACAAGAAAAATGTAGTGACCCCCCTTATGTTTGATGCTAAACTTACGGATATTTATTATGATTTCGACAAACCCCTGTCGGAAAGATACATTCACAAACTGAAAAACTTATGTTCTTCAAAAGATAATGTGTTCTGGACCAACGAAGGTGACACTTGTATTTCTTTCAGAAGGGCTTGGGATAGTGAGTATATGAAATCACCTGTTAAGAGTGTAAGCTACGAACCACTTTTTGATATGAAAATCACCAAACAAGGATTTACAATACATCTCAGTGACGGAGCCACAGCCTTTGAACTTGAGGAATTTGCCAATCGTAAAGTGTTTAATAAAAACACAGGAGTATCTTTCCCACCATATCAGTTGGTGAATTTCTCTTGTCAATCTGGACTGCCTGAAAGTCATGGCCTATATACATTACTGCTTGATAAAAAAATCTCAACGGATTTTATCCAGCAGATAGAGGCTTCCCCAAAATGGGAGAAAATTGACGAAGGAATGTATGAATGTCAGTATCCAACATCAGAACGTTATGGCGTATGCGTTACTATAGACAAAAATAGTCGGGTAGTCTACTGCGAATATGGACAATGGATAGGACATTGCAATTAAGGGTGTAATTTCACTTAAATACAAAATATTCTTTCCTTGATGACAATAAATAAGAAACGAGTTTTGAAAGTGTTGTTAGTGATCTTGTTGCTAATAGTTTGCATTCCATTTGTTCCACCTATATACAATAGGTTCACGAAACCATTGTATAAGAATTACATCGATGCCAAACTTTGGTATGGCAAAGTGGATTGTGAGGACCTTTCTCAAGTAAGGGACTATTGCGACAGACGAGGATATAGTACAGATTATTATATCCTGGTAGATTTCTCCATTCCCTCGGGCAAGAAGCGGTTCTTCATATACGACTTGCGGCATGGCAAGCGCGTGATGAGCAGCTATTGTATGCACGGCAGTGGCAAGGGAAACACAGATGCCACTCCGAAGTTCAGCAATGAGTTTGGCAGCGGCTGCTCAAGCCTGGGACGCTACGTGATGGTAGGGAAAGGTTACAAGTTTAAGAATAGCGTCCGACTTAGGGGGCTTGACAGAACGAACTATCTTGCCGAGCCACGTGGCATCTTGATTCATTCGGCAGGAAAGGTGACGAGATTTTCGGGTGAAAGGGACTATATCCCGATAGGTTCAGAGAGTCGTGGTTGTTTCACGGTGTCGCGAGACTGTGTGGCTAAAGTGATGGAAATCTATCGTGGAGCATCAAAGCAAAGGCCAGTGATGGTTTATGCTAAATATAAGTGATTATTGCTTCTATATAACAAAGTTCAAATATCATCTTTGTTATTATCTCAACTT
>JAERMT010001019.1_pt1 | contig 13233 bp, 10 predicted proteins | sample 9267081 | NCBI WGS metagenome assembly JAERMT01 (sample SAMN17071939, study PRJNA684904) | human gut metagenome | isolation source: diarrhea sample from child under the age of five | host: Homo sapiens | place: South Africa: Mafikeng, Mafikeng Provincial Hospital | collected 2019-09
CTCATGTCGTTGGCATAGGCGCCCGGTGTGCGCTCGGTGCTCCACACCACTTTGCGCTGCTGCCAGTTGTAGAGCAGGTTGAGCTTGCTTGTTTGCAGGTAGACCTCGGATTTGCTGCCCGAGGGGAACTGGGCGTAAAGCAGATTGTACACCTTGCCATACTTGGCGGTGTCGATGGCTGCATTGAGCTGGTCGGTGGTAAAGAGCACACGGGGCTTTTCGGCCTTGCCCTTGTTGCTGGCCAGGGTGCTTACCTCGTCAACGTCGAGCTTGAGCAGGCGGTCGCCCCAGAAGGCGGTGCCGTAATATTTGGGCATGATGTTGGCGTAGTTGTTGCCGCCCCACATCAAATCCTCGAGGGTGAAACTTTTCTTTGTCTGTGCCATGGCATTGGTGCCTATGAGCAGCGCCACGGCTGCCACGATTAAGTGTTTGATTTTCATATGTATGGTGTATGACATATTGCAAAGATGCGGCCTGTGCATTAATGTGCCCGGGCCGCATCTTCGGTATATAGACTTTTATTTATATGTATTATCTGTCAAAGCCGGCCTTGCGCTTGAAGTCGCCTTTCTGTTTGAAACCCGGGCCTTTCTTGAAACCGCCTTCGCGCTTTTTGCCACCGAAGCCGCCTTTCTTGGAATCCCCCTTTTTGAAATCGCCCTTCTTAAAACCGTCTTTCTTGAAACCGCCTTTTTTGAAACCGCCCTTCTTGGCATCGTCGCCATCGCGCTTGGGTTTGCGGGGTGCGTGCAGCTGTTCAAATTCACGGTGCTTGCGGCGCAGTATTTTGTATGCGGGGTCGAGGTCGTCGTCCTCGTCGTGGCGTTCTGCATCGTCAAAGCGCTTTTTGAATTCGTCGCGGTTGGTGCGGAAACGGCGCTGGTCGCTCATCAACCGACGCTCTACGTCGGTTTTCACCTTGCCTCCCTCGGCACGGAAGTCGCTAAGCTTGCCGCTGAACAGCTGGTACTTGCGGAAGTCGCAGTCGAGCTTGCCGTTGAATATCTGTGTCTTGAGGCTGGGACGCAGGCCAAGGTTTTCAAACAGTTCGGCCTTTGACGAGATAATCCATGCCTCGCCACCCTGAAACTCGTTTTTGAGCACCTTGCCTATGGCCTGGTACAGGCCCAAGATGTCGGGCGGAGTAAGGCGTTCGCCATAGGGCGGGTTGGTGACGATGATAGACTTTTGGGCGGGGGCAGTGAACTTGCGGAAGTCCTGCTGCTGCACGGTGACGATGTCGGCCACACCGGCGCTGCGCACATTTTTCAGTGCGCTCTCTACTGCCGGCACATTGATGTCGTAGCCGTAGATGTGGTGGCTGAAGGTGCGCTCTTGTGAGTCGTCGTCGTAAATTTCCTGCAGGAGTTCGGCGTCGAAGTCTTTCCACTTTTCAAAACCGAACGACTTGCGGAACACGCCGGGGTAGATGTTGCGGGCCATGAGGGCTGCCTCTACCAAGAATGTGCCCGAACCGCAGAAGGGGTCGATAAAGTCGCAATCGTACTGCCAGCCGGTGAGCTTGATAAGGCCGGCGGCCAGCACCTCGTTGATGGGGGCCTCGACTGTGGCCACGCGATAGCCGCGCAGGTGGAGCGAGTCGCCCGACGAGTCGAGCGAGAGGGTGCAGTCGTCCTCGGCAATGTGTATGTTAAGCTTGACATCGGGGTTGGTGATGCGTATGTTGGGGCGCTCGCCGGTTGTGTCGCGGAAATAGTCGACAATGGCGTCCTTTACCTTGTAGGCCACAAACTTAGAGTGACGGAACTCGTCGGAGAACACTACCGAGTCTACCGCAAAGGTGGTGTTGAGGTCGAGGTACTGGCTCCAGTCAATCTTTCGCACAGCCTCGTACACGTCGTCGGCCCCTTTGGCCTTGAAGTGCTTGATGGGTTTGAGCACACGTATGGCCGTGCGCAAACAAAAGTTGGCGCGGTACATCATGGCCTTGTCGCCGGTGAACGACACCATGCGGCGGCCTATCTGCACATTGTTAGCACCAAGTTCGGTGAGTTCTTGTGCCAGCACCTCTTCAAGTCCTTGAAAGGTTTTGGCTATGAGTTCAAATTCTTGCATAATCGTTTGTGGAGTTTGCCGGCAAATGCGGTTTTGGCAGCTGCATTGCCAGCCTATATGCGTATGGTTTTAACAGACGTATGGGGGGAGTGGTGCGGTGGCAGCACTTGTGCGTTGCACCACATTGCCACGCTTGGTGGCTGTGTCACACCTTTTGGCCAGCGGGCACATCGTGTGTCACCCACTTGTTGGCACCTATCACGGCGTCGCGGCCAATGGTGATGCGGCCCAAGATGGTGGCGTTGGAGTAGACTATGACGCCGTCCTCGAGTATGGGGTGACGCGGATTGTTCTTTATGGGATTGCCGTTGACATCGAGCGGAAAGCTCTTGGCTCCGAGTGTCACGCCCTGATAGAGCTTGACATGATTGCCTATGATGCAGGTGGCGCCTATCACAACGCCTGTGCCGTGGTCGATGGTGAAGTATTCGCCAATCTGTGCCCCCGGGTGAATGTCGATGCCCGTCTCGCTGTGTGCGAGTTCGCTGATGATGCGCGGAATGAGCGGCACATCGAGGCGATAAAGCTCGTGGGCTATGCGGTAACACGTCAGGGCGCGTATGGCCGGATAGCAGCTTATCACCTCACCGTTGTTCTGCGCGGCGGGGTCGCCCAGGTAGGCGGCCTCTACATCGGTGGCAAGCGTGCGGCGCACCTGGGGCAGCATGCTGATAAGTGTGGCAGCTATGGCCTCGGCCTTTGTGTGGAAATCTACTCCTGTACATCGGCAGTCGTCGTCCTGCTGACCGAAACAGAGTCCGGCCTGCACTTGTGCGGTCAACAATGCGAAGAGGCGCTCAATTTCCATACCTATATGGTAGCGCACGGTGACGGCGTTGAGTGTGCTTTTTCCATAATACCCTGGAAAGAGCACAGCGCGGCACAGCCCTATTATCTCTTCGAGCGCTGCCGAAGAGGGCAAAGGGTCGCCATGACGGTGCTGATGGAAAAGCCCTTGCATCTTGCTTGTGTCGGACAATTCCTCCACCGTCTGCCGTAACAAATTGGTGTAACTTTCGGGAGGGTTCATAGCGTATATTGCCTTTATCGGGCAAAGGTACGAAAAAATAAGCTAATACGCCAATGTGGGAATGTGACAATGTGGGAATATGGTAACGGACTGATGCCGTAGCGTGGTGTGTTAGCCGCTAACGCGGGAAACAAAAGGACATAAGAACATAAGGACATAAGGCCGCTGCGCGGCGGAAGGCCACGGACTGACGTCAGCGTGGCCTCAAGAACATAAGGGCTGACGCCGTAGTATTACAAGTAGTAACGCTACGGCGTCAACCCATTAGCATATTGCCACATTAAATATAGTATTCCACAGGGTCGGCCAATCCGGCACGCAGGGCGTAGCGCACTGCCTCATAGGCCGTTGACACGCCGAGTTTGCGGAAGAGATTCTTCTTGTGCGTCACAATGGTATGCACCGACGAGTTGCGCCGCGCAGCTATCTCCTTGGCCGTGAGCCCCTCGGCCATCAAAGTGAGAATGGCCGTTTCGGTGGACGTGAGGCGCGGCAGGTTCTGTTGCGTTGTGGCACGCGCACGCAACACGTCAGACACTGACGGACACACCTCGCGACCGCCATTTGAAATGCGGTAAACAGCCTGCACCACATCAGTGCGCGTGCAGTCCTTTGTAATGAAACTCACCTGAGGCTCTGCCCCGAACAAGCGCAGCAGCCCCTCGGCAAATTCGGCCGACAACAGCAACCAATGCACATGGGCAAAGCGACGCAAATAGATGAGCAACTGCTCGGGGGTGGCAAAATCGAACAGTGTGAAGTCGAGCACCACCAACGCCTCTGGCTCGGCTTGCAAAGCCTCTGCCAATTCGGCTTTATTACCTGCAAATTGCAAAGGCTGACCAGCCAGATAGGTGGTCAGCGCATCGCGTGTTAGTGGTTGATTGTCAGCAATTACAATCATACGGGATATTCCTCAAAGGCATAGAGCACTGTCGACAGGTAGCGCTCGCCCGTGTCGGGCAACAAGGCCACAATGGTCTTGCCCTCGTAGGCGGGTTTCTTGGCCAACTCGATGGCGGCGTGCAAGGCGGCGCCCGATGAAATGCCTACCAGCAGCCCCTCCTTTTTGGCCAAAAGGCGCGAGGCGCGAATGGCGTCATTGTCCTCAACGGGCACGATGGCCGTAGCCACCGAGGCGTCAAAGTTGCCTGGCACAAAACCTGCGCCAATACCCTGTATTTTGTGCGGACCCGAAGGCTTGCCCTCGAGCACAGCGCTCGTAGCGGGCTCAACAGCGTAGGCCTCGATGGCCGGATTGTGCTTGCGCAGACCGCGTGCCGTGCCGCTCAGTGTGCCGCCAGTGCCTACACCGGCCACAAAAGCGTCGACCTTGCCGTCGGTGTCGCGCCATATTTCCTCGGCCGTAGTACGGGTGTGGGCGGCGGGGTTGGCAGGATTTTCAAACTGCTGCGGTATAAAGCTGCCCGGGTGCTCCTGCTGCAACTCCTTTGCGCGCTTGATGGCTCCCTTCATACCCTCGGCGCCTGGTGTCAGCACCAGTTCGGCACCGAGAGCCTTGAGCAGGTTGCGGCGCTCCAAACTCATGGTTTCGGGCATGGTGAGAATGAGACGGTAGCCCTTTACCGATGCCACCCACGCCAGCCCGATGCCGGTATTGCCACTGGTAGGCTCGATAATCACGCCGCCGGGCTGCAATTTGCCCGTCTGTTCGGCGTCCTCAATCATGGCAAGTGCCACCCGGTCCTTTACGCTGCCACCGGGGTTGTAATACTCGAGTTTGACAAGCAGACGTGCCTTGAGGCCGAGTTCCTTTTCGATGTTAGATACTTCGAGCAACGGTGTGTTGCCCACGAGTTCAGTAAGTGAGTGATAAATCTGGCTCATAAGTCGTAATTGTATTTGTTATTAGTTTACGAGTGCAAAGTTACGGCCGTTTGCTCCCTTTGGCAATACCAAACGTTTGGTATATCGCATGCCGAGCGCATACCAACAAATAAAAATCCTCTGCAGAGCGAACTCTGCAGAGGACTAAACCTTTTACCTTATGAACCAAAAACTTGTATTAGGCGAGCTTGTTGATGTGAGCCATCACACCACTCTTGATGTTAGCTGCCTTGTTCTTGTGAATAATGTTCTTCTTAGCAAGCTTGTCCAACATCTTCTGAACCTTCGGCAGAAGTTCTGTTGCAGCTGCTTTGTCAGTCGTAGCGCGGAGCTTACGTACTGCGTTACGCATAGTCTTAGCGTAATATCTGTTGTGCAGTCTGCGAGACGCCGTCTGACGAATTCTTTTTACAGATGATTTGTGGTTTGCCATTTCTTATTTTCTTATTATTAGTAGTCCCTAGGAGAGTCGAACTCCTCTTTAGAGAATGAAAATCTCTCGTCCTAACCGATAGACGAAGGGACCATCGCGTTGTGATTAGTGGCCCGTCTGCTTGAGGCGTGACCGTTTGTCTCATTTGCGAGTGCAAAGGTAGTACTTTCTACTATTCCGTCCAAATGTTACGCCTGTTTTTTTTCAAAAAAGTGCATTTTTGTGCATTTGCGCCCAATTTTACGTGCTTTCGGGGGCTATAAAACGCCAAATCGGTACTTTTGCACAACGGAGCGCAACTGCTGGTTAAGGCTACGCAAACAGCCTCTTGGCACATCGGCCACACCCGCACGCTACCCCGTTTACCCATATTACCATATATATAATAGCACACACGTATATATATAATATTGTGTACGCACGCAAAAATAACCGTGCGCACGCACACCGCAAATGTCATTATGAAATCGCGAGCCATAGTTTTACATATCACAAAATACAACGATGAGCAGCTCATTGCCGACCTGCTGACCGAAAATCAAGGCAATTTGGGCATGATTGTGCGCATCAGCCGCTCAAAGCGGGCTGCGGTGCGCCACACGCTGTTTCAGCCGCTGGCCATTCTCGACCTGGAGTGGGAGCACCGCCCAAAGGCTAACCTGCAGCGGCCCAAGACGGTGCAGGTGGCATGGCCATTGTGCTCGCTGCCCACCGACCCCTACAAACTGTCGATTGCCATGTTTGTGGCCGAAGTGTTGCACCATGCCATCAAGCAAGAGCCCGACTCGCACACCATATTCAATTACGTGCTGCGCTCGGTGCAGTGGCTCGACGTGTGCCAGTCGGGCTTTGCCAACTTTCACTTGGTGTTTCTGCTGCGCCTGACGCACTTCCTCGGGTTTATGCCGAATGTGGAGGACGCACGCGAGGGCGACTACTTCGACTTGCGGGCCTCGTGTTTTACCGCACAGCAGCCGTCGCATGCCGACTTCCTGGCGCCGCGCGATGCGGCCTTGGTGCCGAAACTCATGCGCATGCGCTACGACACCATGCGCTTTTTCCATTTCAATGGTGCCGAGCGCTCGCGCCTGCTCGAGTATGTCAACCTTTACTACCGGCTGCACGTGCCAAACTTTCCCGAACTCAAGTCGTTGGCTGTGCTCAAGGACTTGTTTGCACACTGAGGCGCCCCGCAGCATGGGGTATTCAAAATCAGCAACAAATACAATACCGCTTTGGGGGATTTTAAGTTGCCTAAACGCGCTGCAAGGAAACGCAAGCACTAAATACTACCATCAAACGCTAACTCTAATGGGGGCGACGCGTCTCGCGTCGGGAAAAAATGCAGCTATTATTTAGTAGAGTTCGTATTCTCATCCTTTCTCTGTCCCGACGCGAGACGCGTCGCCCCCATTAGTGGTAGCGTTTGGTGCTTGAGGCCGTTCGAATGTCTACCCGGGCCATACACACTACAAGCGCAAGCATCAACAGGGCTATGCCCTTGGTGCTTGCGCTTGTAGTATATCTATATATGTACATCAGAATGTCAGACGGAACATGCCGCGAATGCCCCACTTTTGGGTGCCCGGACGTATATAGTTAAGGCGGTGCACATACTCAATGTGGAATATCTTGAATATGTTGTGAATGCCGGCCACCACCTCAACATACGGCACCTTGCGGTCCATCACACGCGACTGGTAGTTGAACCCGTCATCGCCCCAGTTGCCGGGGAAGTAGAGCAGGCGCTGGTCGTTGGCGTTCTTGTCGAGGAACGGATTGTTCTTGCTGCTGAGTGTGCCCCACAGCACATTGCAACCAATATATTCGCGCCATTTCAACTTTTTGAGCAGAGGTATGCGGTTGAATATCTTGCCGTTCAAGTCCCACGAATACATGAGCGACACGTAGCGGTCGTTCAAGAACTCCATGTTGTCGATGAGGTTGAAGGTGTTATCCTCCATAATGTACGACAGGTTGGCAGCTGGCATGATGAGCAACGGGAACGGCACTTTGTTCCACTGCACACCACCCTTGAGCGTAAAGTCCATTTTGCCCCACGAGGCCAGCCACAAACGTTTGTACACCCCGGCCTCGGTCAGGTTGTAGGCATAGTCGGCACGGCCAAAGTTGTAGAGGCCGGCGGTGTGGCTGAGCGAGAAGATGGGCGCATCGTTATTCGATGCTATGCGGCGCTGCTTGGTGTTAATCCATTTTACGCCAGGCTGATAGCGTAGCCCCATGCTCAAGTCGTAGGTGCGCAGATAGGGTAGATTGAAACCTGCCTCACGGCTGATGCCGTCGGCATGCACGCTTTGGTAGAACAGGTGGCCCGTAGGCGTGTCCTTCGATGTGCGCAACTGCACGTCGAAGCGCAAACCATTCTCCCACTCGCGGTCCCACAGCAGTTTGTAGGTTTCGTAGTACATCATGTGGTCCACCGTGGTCCACTTGAACGAGGTGAACACGTTATCCTTGTCGGTGGGCATAAATTTGTCGGAAGGCGACATCACGTCGCGCGAGTAGTTGAAGGTGAGGTTGTTCACCGGAAACTCGCGTGGCAAATAGGCCTTTTTATTGAACGAATAGGTTACCTCGCCCATGCCTTTCCACTTTTCGTCCTTAAAGCCGTAGGCTATGTAGCCTTTGAGGAACAGGTGCTTGTTAAGGTTGGCCGTGGTTTGGGCCGAAGCACGCAGGCGCAGCCCGTCAACAAAGTTGTGCGTTATCATGGTGTTGACCGGACCGATGTCTACCTTCGACGGCTTGTCGGGGTTCACCGATGTTTCTACAAAGTTCTCAATAAATGCCTTGGCCACCCACAGCACGGGCTTGAAGCCCTTCACGCTTTCGAGCTTCTTGATGAGCTGTTTCATTGTGCTCTCGCTCTTGGTGAGCGAGTCGGCACGGTGCTCCTGCCAAAAATGCTCGTCCTGCATCTGCGCATTGGCCGAGGTGAGCGTCTCGCCCTTGAACTTGAAGGTTTTGTCGGGAATGGGTTCGAAGGCAAAGTTGCTATACTCGGTGTCGCGCTTTACCTGGAATTTGCCGGCCGACTTGGTGATGTGCAGCTGCACAAGCATATTGTCCTTTACAAGCACCTGCTCGCCGGTGGGCAACTGGTCGAAGGTTTGAATGATGCGCATGCTCTGCACAAAGTTCACATCGCTGCGCACGGGTATGCCCATGTCGGCCTTGTAGACGCGGTAAGTGCCATCGGCCATGATGTAAAGGCTGCCCGAGAACCCGAAGTCCTGCGGATTGTTAGGCGTAAAGTCCACCTGTATGCAGCGCTGTTTGCCGTCTACCATCAGTGTGTCCACTATAAAGTAGCGGTAAAACGATATGGCCGTTCGCGACGATATCGGACTGGTAAAGGGGTATTGCAGCAAGCGCACCTCGTCATTGTAGATGTCTACATCGGTAAAGCAGTCCTTCAGCATGGTGTTGACAATGTCACCCGTGTTGAGCAGGTCGTTGATGCCGTTTGAGCGCTGACCAAGAATGATGTTTTTCTCGCTCTTGGGCTCCTTGCGGTAGATAAGGCGCGTGACGGTTTCGTCCACCGACAGGGGCAGAATGAGTTTGCCCGTCTCGTTACACACCTCCACGTGGTCTTTAAGGAAAGGCAGTTTCTTGAATTTGCCTTCTTCAAACACCTTGTCGGTCACATCGTTCAGGGCAAAGGTTATTTTGCTGTATTTGCCTATGCTGTAATAGTCGTGCTGATGCAGGTCGCTGCTCTTCTTCGCCGCTATCACCTTGCGCATGAGTTCAACGGCAGGGTTGTTCTTGCGCGAGTATTTGGTTTTCTTGCCCGTCACCTCTGCCGTGCCGAGCGAGCGGTCCAGCGACTTGAGACGGAACACCAGCGAGTCGGCCACCTCCTTCACCGAAACGGTTTTGGTTTCGTAGCCGAGCACCGAAAAACGCAGACGACCGGCTTTGAACGGAAGCGTGAAACGCCCGTCGAAGTCGGTTTGCGTGCCACCGCCGTCAACGTATATCACATTGACGAATGGCAGTTTCTCACCAGTTTTACTGTCAATCACCACGCCCGAAATGTTGCGTTGGGCCAATGCGGCACCAATGCAGCCGAGCAGCAAAGTCAAGAGTAAGAATAGTCGTTTCATAAGTTGTGTTGGAAATATAAAGGGCCCCTCCCCTACCCTGCGGAAGGGAGGAACCCCACATTTTTTTGTCATGCCAATGCGCGCGGCCGGGCCATCAAGCCCCACTTGCAATCAATCGTGCCTGTTCGGCACACACAGCACATTGCATGGCGCTGATGCTGGCATCAATCAATTTCCTCGTCTGCCTCGTAGCCACCCATTTCGCGAATGGCATTCTTCAGCATCACATACTGCTGGAAGAGGTGGTTGATAGGCACCTCGCCCTGCGTGTAGTCGTGCATCGGGCTCTTGAGGAAGAAGCTCAGGAAGCGCTGCGTGCCATAGCGGCCCTTGCGGGCAGCGAGGTCGGAGAGCAGCACAAGGTCGAGCAACAGCGGAGCGGCCAGAATAGAGTCGCGGCAAAGGAAGTTAATCTTGATTTGCATGGGGTAGCCCATCCAGCCAAAGATGTCGATGTTGTCCCAACCCTCTTTATTATCGTTGCGGGGCGGATAATAGTTGATGCGCACCTTGTGGTAATAGTTGCTGTAAAGGTCGGGCTGCTTGTCGGCCTCGAGTATGCTCTCGAGCGTCGAAAGCTTCGACACCTCCTTGGTGTGGAAGTTGGCAGGCTCGTCGAGCACAAGGCCATCGCGGTTGCCAAGAATGTTGGTTGAGAACCAACCGCTCAACCCCAGGCAACGGGTGCCGATGATGGGGGCAAAGCCCGACTTGACAAGGGTCTGGCCCGTTTTGAAGTCCTTGCCGGCAATAGGCATCTTGGTTTGTTCGGCCAGCTCCCACATGGCGGGAATGTCCACCGTGGTGTTGGGGGCACCCATTATGAAGGGGGCGCCCTCCTTCAAGGCTGCATAAGCATAGCACATTGAGGGGGCAATGTGCTCGCGGTCGTCAGCCTTCATGGCTGCCTCGAGGGCCGAAAGTGTGCCGTGCACCTGTTCGTCGATGGGCACATATATTTCGGTTGATGCGGCCCAAATCACTACCACACGGTCAACGCCCTTTTCGGCCTTGAACTGGCGGATATCCTGGCGCAGAGCCTCAACCATGTCCCAACGTGTGGCACAATCCTTCACATTGTCGCCATCAAGGCGCTTGGCATAGTTGTGGTCAAAGGCGGCCTTCATGGGCACAATGGCCTTGAGTTCGTTGCGCACCGGCTCAATGTCGCGGTCGCGCAGCACCTCGGCATTGAGGGCGCTCTCATAGGCATTGGCCGGATATACGTCCCATGCACCAAACACGATGTCGTCGAGCTGGGTCAACGGCACTATCTCGCCATAGTGCAAGTATTGCTTGTCCTTGCCGCGGCCTACGCGGATTTTGTCATACTGTGTCATTGAGCCAATGGGCTTGGCCAGGCCTTTGCGGGCCATGAGCACACCGGTCATAAAGGTGGTTGTTACCGCACCAAGACCGACGCACATCACGCCTAATTTTCCTTTTGCAGGTTCCATACGAATATTACTGAGTAAAAAGGTTGTTATTATAAAGATATAATGCTTGTTGTTTAGGAAAATGCTGTCCGTGCACTTCATACTACACGGCGCAACTGCAAAGGTGCAAAAAACCTCTTTGCCATGCAAAGTTTTACACCAAAATTATTGGTCGATGCAGTGTTTATGGAACACATTAAGGTAAAAACAGACACTTTTTATGCGTTGGCGGAATTAGTAAACAAGTTGACAAGTTAACGGGTTAACATGTAAGTTTACCAAGCTTTTTAAGCTTCTTACCATTATGACTTTAACATAATAACTCAACTTTCGGATTTAGCAAGTGCGGGCTGAAAGCCCAATGTAATCCATAGCACTAAACGCTACCACTAAACTCAAGCACCAAACGCAAGCACTAATGGGGGCGACGCGTCCCGCGTCGGGCATCAAGGTTTAGGCTCACAGACAGGCATGTAATTAGTGCTGTCTGAGAGCATTTATTTTAGTGTATTAGCCTTTACCTTAATGCCCGACGCGAGACGAGGCTGCTGACAAAATAGCGGTTTATAGAGTTAAGTCTTCCTTTCCGAGCCTATTTTAGGCTCGTATGGGAGACTTTAATCGATGCCTCTGAAATATGGAATTGGGAAAAACATGGCCTTATATGGCTTTGTATGCATTCCTGTAGTTTATATTTGTAATATGTTACTTCTATCCTGTCATTTCCTTATTTTTTGGCGTTAATCAGGCGTAAAATGGTCTTTATATTGCATGCAAAAACAGACAATGCTGTTTGCATCGTCAAACAATGTTCGCCAAATGATTCGGCACGCTCTAAATTGCAGTTGTGCTTGAGGTCTGAGTTCTTTGCTTCAATCTTATATCGTTGCCTCATTTTCTCTTTGAACTCATCTGTCTTCTGGAATTTTATATATTCCCTGTGAAGATCTGACAGTTCTCTCACACTATACGTGCGTTTTTTAGATCCAGCCTTAAAGCACTTCTCACGCAATGGACATTCCTTGCATTTGTTTATATCAAAGCTGTACTCCCATGCTGCACTACGCCCTCTGCGTTTTTTCTTATACCTCTTGCTTTTTGCCGGGTGCCCGTTGGGACACACTACGGTGTTTGCATCTTTGTTGAATGTGAATCCGTCATCCTTGCGTATGCCGTAGGTTATGTTATTGTGGAGTCGCGAATAAAGGGTGAACTCACCCGCAGGATTTTCTTCTTTGCATTTCTTTAACATTTCAAGGTTCTCTGTCGAACTGTATGCCTTGTCGCCTACAACCTCCTTGACTTCCATGCCATTCTTTCGGCTTTGTTCCACTACCTCGCCCAAATATTTATCATCGGGTCTGTCTCCGGAGGTGATATGTGCAGCCGTTATCAGCCTTGTTTCGCTCTCCACTCCCATATGCACTTTTGAGCCAAAGAAGGGCTTTTCCGTTGACTTGTGTCCGACTTTTGCATCACGATCCATTGAAAGATAGCTGCTCTCCTCAGCGTCTTCCATTGCCTCCTCCAGAAGTTCATACAAATTCATGACAACCGAAACACTGCGTAACGCAGGCTGTTCCTTTATATATGCGACAAGCGCCTTTCCTGCCTGAATCCAGGCAGCAGTGTCGGCATCCTTCTCAGGTCGTGGGGGAGGTCCTCCACTTTCCAGTCGTGGACTTTTACGAGATGGCGGACAAGCGTGTTCACTCTGTGTATGATATAATCCTTGCTGTCATAACGTACAGCCCTGGCAGTAACATGGGTGGCATCCACAAGGATTGTATTCCCTTTCAGAAGTCCATTATCCTTGGCTATTTTCAGAGTCTTTGCAATCAGGATATTGAGGACATCAACATCTTCAAAGCGAAGTTTGCGAAACTTTGAGAGTGTACTTGCATCTATTATGTTTGTCTCTTCCGGCCTTAATCTGAGAAACCTCTTGAGTGACAGATTTACCAGTGTATTTGCAACTACGCGTCTGTCTGAGAGCTTATCAATAATCTTAATCAGCAAGTACTTGAACATACGGACAGGGTCTTCTGCAAAGCGCCCTTTCTTCCATGAATAGTTTTTGCCTATTTCGTCATAAACGAAAGAAAAGTCGACCAGCTCGTCAAGCTGTCGATATATGTCATCTTGCGGTACTACTATATCATAAAGCCCTGCATACGGACTCAGTGGTATTTCCAGTTGCTGCTGTATCATAGAGTATTGTTTGACGTAAAGCTACTCATTTTCAATGAGATACGAAAATATTTATAGCAGTTT
>JAERMT010001024.1_pt1 | contig 13206 bp, 7 predicted proteins | sample 9267081 | NCBI WGS metagenome assembly JAERMT01 (sample SAMN17071939, study PRJNA684904) | human gut metagenome | isolation source: diarrhea sample from child under the age of five | host: Homo sapiens | place: South Africa: Mafikeng, Mafikeng Provincial Hospital | collected 2019-09
ACATCGTCGGCGGCGTCTGCGGCACAGTGTTCGGCTACGTCAATGCGGGGCCGCGCAGGAAACGGAAACACTAGCCCTCTCAGGCGCTTCGCGCCAGCTCCCCCAAAGGGGGAGCCCTTGGCATGTCGGTCAAGTTCCCACTGGACGAGCAAAGCACGATGTCTCGGGAACGGTAGTGCTCTGCTGTCTAGGCTCACGGCAGCTTGACAAGGAGCGTTGTCCAGAAGATGCTGCCCTCTGTAGCAAGGCCCGCTCTTTTGCGTCATATCAGACCTTAGGCGTCCAGTCGAAAGCTGCCCGGCACGCCAGTGGCTCCCCCTCTGGGGGAGCTGGCATCGCGCAGCGATGACTGAGAGGGCGGCTAAGAACAAGCAAATTTTATCATTCGCGCGGTTTTGCCGCTTGCTTTTTGATGGGCAGCGCTCTATTATATCATTTGTACAAATATTTCTCTTCGAATTTTCACAAAATCACCAAATGTAGTTTATCGGACGGAGGTTGTTTATGAGACGACTGCGCAGCCCATCCCCGGGGATGAAACTGCAAAAAAATCACGACAAAGGAGGACGGACGCTTTGAACGAACACGAAAAACCACAGATAGACTTCATGCACAAGCTTGCGCGCCAGATCGTGGAACGCCGCAACCTTGTGTTCCTGTTTGTCATTCTGGCTGCCATCTTCACGGTGTTCTCGGTGCGGTGGGTCAAGGTCGAGACCGACATGACCACCTACCTGCCCAAGACCTCGGAGACCCGCATGGGTCTCGACATCATGGACGAGCAGTTCACGACCTACGGCTCTGCCGACGTCATGGTGGCCAACATCACGCCCGCTGAGGCCGATGAGCTTTCCGACCGGCTCGCCGAGCTCAAGGGCGTCCAGATGCTGGACTACGACGACACCACCGACCATTATAATAAGGACGCGGTGTCGGCCCTTTACTCCATCACCTTCGACTACCCCGAGGACGATGACCAGTGCCTCGAGGCCCTTGACCGGGTGAAGGAATACCTCGCCGACTACGACATCTACGTCTCCACCTCGCTGGGCAACACCCAGCAGGAGACCATTGATGCCGAGGTACGGGTCATCATGGTGTACGTTGCCGTCATCATCGTCATCGTCCTGCTCCTGACGTCCCAGACCTACGCCGAGGTGCCCGTCCTCATCCTCACCTTCGTGGTGGGCATGATCCTGAACATGGGTACAAACTTCATGCTCGGCACCATCTCCTTCGTGTCCAACTCGGTCACGAACATCCTGCAGCTGGCGCTGTCGCTGGACTACGCCATCATCTTCTGCAACCACTTCAAGGAAGAATACCAGACCATGCCTCTGAAGGAGGCCGTCATCGAGTCCCTGAGCAAGAGCATCCCCGAGATCAGCTCCAGCTCCCTGACCACTGTCGGCGGCCTTGTGGCGATGCTGTTCATGCAGTTCCGCATCGGCTCCGATATGGCCGTCTGCCTCATCAAGTCCATCCTCTTTGCGATGCTCTCGGTGTTCGTGGTCATGCCCGGCCTGCTGATGCTCTTCGGACCCTACATGGATAAGACCAGACACAGGAACTTCGTGCCGGAGATCCCCTTCGTGGGCCGCTTTGCATGGCGCACCCGCAAGGTCATCCCTGTCATCTTCCTGGTGGTCATCCTCATCGGTTACCACTTCTCGAACCTTTGTCCCTACGCCTACGGCTACGATGTCATCAAGGTGCCGAAGATGAACGAATCCCTCATCGCGGACCAGATGATCGAAGAAAACTTCACCAAGTCGAACCTCGTGGCCCTCGTCTACCCCAAGAGCGACGATTACAGCATCGAGAAAAAGATGCTGGAGGAGCTGGAAAGCTATGATGAAATAGACTCCACCAAGGGTCTGTCCAACATCGAGGCCCAGGACGGCTATATGCTGGAAGACAAGCTCACCGCCCGCCAGTTCTCCGAGATGGCCGACCTGGACTACGAGGCCGCCCAGATGATCTACACCGCCTACGCCATCGAGAACGAGGAGTACGGCCAGGTCATCGGCAACTTCGCATCCTATAAAGTGCCGCTCGTGGATATGTTCCTCTACGTCTGCGACGAGGCCGACACCGGCATCGTCTCCCTCTCTCAGGAAGACCTGGACGACCTCCACGACGCCCGCGACCAGATGGAGAGCGCACTGGCCCAGCTGCAGGGCGACGACTACAACCGCGTCCTCATCTACCTGAGCCCCTCTCTGGAACCCGGCCGGACTACTTATGAGTTCACCGACACCATCCGCTCCATCGCCCGGAAGTATTACCCGGACGGCGAGCTCTACATGGCCGGTGACGCCACCAACGAGTACGATTTCCAGAAGTCCTTCGCCATCGATAATGTCGTCGTCAACGTCGTGTCCATCTTCATCGTCCTGTTGGTGCTGCTGTTCACCTTCCAGTCCGTCGGTATGCCCATCCTGCTCATCGTGGTCATCCAGGGCGCTATCTGGATCAACTTCTCGTTCCCGTATTTCATGGGGACCAACCTCTACTTCATGGGCTACCTCATCGTCAGCTCCATCCAGATGGGCGCGAACATCGACTACGCCATCGTCATCGCTACCCGTTTCAACGAGCTGAAGGATAAGATGGAGCACAAGCAGGCCATGATAGAGACCATCAACTTCGCGTTCCCGACCATCCTGACTTCCGGCACCATCATGACCGTGTCCGGCCTCCTCATCGGCCGGATGACTTCCGACGCCTGCATCGTGGGCATCGGCCAGTGTCTGGGCCGAGGCACCATCATCTCCATCCTCCTCGTCCTCTTCGTCCTGCCCCAGATCCTGCTCATCGGCACCCGCATCGTGGACCGTACCTCCTTTGCCGTGCCGAAGCTGGTGGCCCGCAGCAGCGGCAATGGCCGTATGCGGGTCAACGGCATCGTGCAGGGCGAGATCCACGGCTCTGTGGCCGGTACGATGAACGCCATTGTGGACGGCGACGTCCAGCTGACCGTCATCTCGGGCAACGTCTCTCAGGAACTGGACGACAACGAAAAACAGGAGGTGCAGAATGAAGACCAGTAACCATCTGCTGCGCCGCCTGACGGCTGCGCTTCTGGCCGCTGTGCTGGCGCTGAGCATCGCACTGCCGGTGTTCGCGTCCGACGACGGCGATACCATTTACATCAACAGCGTCTCGGACCTGCTCTCGCTGGCCAGGAACTGTGCCTACGACCAGTGGTCGGTGGGAAAGACGGTTATTTTACAGAAAGACCTCTCCCTCGAGGGGATGCTGTGGGAGCCCATCCCGTCCTTCAGCGGACAGTTCAAGGGCAATGGCCACACCATCTCGGACCTGACCATTACGGGCCAGTATTCCCCGGCGGGCCTCTTCGGCATCGTGGAGGAACAGGGCTCCATCGAGTCCCTGAGCGTCCGCGGTGTCGTGTCTGTCTCTGACTCTGCCGACACCACTACCGGCGGCATCGTAGGCATCAACCACGGCACCCTCATCAGCTGCCAGTTCACCGGCGTCGTCACCGGCGACAGCGAGGTGGGCGGCATCGTGGGCCGCAACGAGTCCGAAGGCACCATCGACCACAGCACGGCCCGCGCCATCGTCACCGGCAAATCTTCCACCGGCGGCATCGCAGGCTACAACCTCGGCGCCATCACCGGCTGCACCAATGTGGGCAGCATCAACACCGAATATCCGGAAGCCTCTCTCGACACCGACGGCTTCACCGCCAAGATGGTGGACTACATCAACAACAAGATGGCCGCCGCCGATGACGACGCCACCAATTCCGTCACCAACGTCGCCACCGACACCGGCGGCATCGCAGGCCGCTCCTCCGGCATGATCCTGACCAGCGTCAACACCGGCACCATCGGCTACGAGCATGTTGGCTACAATGTGGGCGGCATCGTGGGCCGCACCGACGGCCTCGTATCCGGCTGTGTCAACCAGGGCCGTGTTCTGGGCCGCAAGGACGTGGGCGGCATCGCCGGTCAGGCGGAACCCTATCGCGAACTCGACCTCTCCAAGGACACCATCAAGCGTCTCCGTTCGGAGCTGGAGGTTCTGCGCGGCCTTGTCGATGACACCACCGGCGTCGTCGAGAACTCCACCACCAGCATCTCCAACTCCTTCAGCGCCATGACCAGCCAGATGGACACCGCCATTGCAGCGGCCCGTCAGCTGGACGACCAGGCCAGCGACTACGGCGACGAGGTGGCCGACGAGATCGACCGCGCCTCCACTCTGCTGGCCGATACCCTCACCAAACTCGAACCCGTCATGGACACCGGCGAGGATGCCATGACCAAGCTGACCGACGCCACCGGAAGCCTCAAGTGGGCCATGCGCGAGATGGCCGCTGAGATGCTGATGGCATCCAACGCCCTCAGCAAGACCAGCAAGGGTCTGGACAAGGTGAGCGACGCGGCCGAGGATGGCCGTGACGGGATGTCGGCTATCTCTGAGGGTATCAAAAAGCTGTTGGAGTCTGTCGATACCGGCGATGACAGCGCTGCCTCGCAGGCGATCTCCACCATCCTGACCGGCTACGACTCTCTCTCTGCCGAGAAGAAGTCGGATAAGTACCTCAAGAATGGTATCGAGCTGCTGAAGGTGGCCAACTCCGTGGCCAGCGTCTTCACGCTGGGCAGCGGCATGGCCCCGGCAATGAAGGCCATCACCGCAGGCATGGGCCTGCTGCGCACGGCGTCCCTCCTGTCCAACGACAGTGACATTGCCCGTGCTACTTCCCAAATCGCAAGTGCCATCGGCACCATCTCTACCATTGCCACCCAGATGGGCGGCATCGTGGGCAGCGCTGCCAAGTCCGTCTCGGCCTCCGACCACCCCGAGCTGGCTGCGGCTCTGACCAAAGCCTCTGACGCGCTGGACGGCATGGGCAGCATCACCGACGGCATCATGGGCAGCATCAAGGACTGGATCGGCAATAACGGCGGCGGCAGCATCAAGGATGGTCTCGATCAGCTGAGCGATGCTTCCGACAAGCTGAGCGACGCCATGGATGACCTGAGCGACTCCCTCGACCTGCTCAAGACCGACGCCGCCCTCACCAGTGCAACGCTGGCGCATACCTCCGTGGCTCTGGGCCAGATGCAGGACGGCCTCGGCGGCCTGACCGATATGATGGGCCAGACCCGCGACATTCTCCACTGGCTCAACCAGCAGGACCCCATCAAGGTGCCTCGTCCCTCGGCAGAGCTGACCAACACCAAGGACTCCCTCTTTGATGCTGTCAGCGCCATCAACGACAAGATGGACGACATCAACAGCACCATGCGCACCGCCAGCAACCAGCTGACCGACAAGATGCGCGCCGTGACCGCACAGGTCAGCGTCGTGTCCAACCTGATGCTGGACGCCGTGGAAGAGATCAGCGACCCGGGCAGCAAGACCATCTACGAGGATGAGTCGGAAGACCTCATCGCCTCCCAGTCCGACGGCAAGATCGAGAACAGCATCAACCGCGGCACCATCGACGCCGACATGAACGTGGGCGGCATCGCCGGTACCATGGGCGTCGAGAACCTGCTGGACCCCGAGGAGGACAACAAGGACGAGGGTACCTCGCTGCTGCGCACCTCCTATACCGTCAGCGCCGTCCTCATCGGCAACATCAACGAGGGCAGCATCACCGCCAAGAAGGATATGGTCGGCGGCATCGTCGGTCAGGAGGAGCTGGGCCTTGTGACGGCCTGCGAGTCCTACGGCGACGTCACCGGCGTCAATCAGGTGGGCGGCATTGCCGGTGCGGCCAGCGCCAAGCTCCGCAGCAACTGGGCAAAATGCGCCCTCAGCGGTGAAAAGTACATCGGCGGCATCGTCGGTCAGGGTACCGACAGCGACCTCACCGACGGCAGCCTCATCGCCATCAACAACCGCGCCATCGTCTCTGTGCTGGAAGGCCAGCAGTACGTGGGTGCTGTCTCCGGCGGACAGGACGGCGACTTCTATGGCAACCTCTTCGTCTCCGACGATCTGCAGGGCATCGACCGCCTGAGCCGCGTCGGTCAGGCAGAGCCGGTCACCTATGAGACCCTGCTGGCTCAGGAGAATGTGCCGGACTCCTTCCGCAAGCTGACCCTGACCTTCAAGGCCGACGGCCATATCATCAAGAAGATCAGCTTTGACTACGGTGCGTCCTTCACTCTGGCCGACTACCCCGAGATCCCCCAGAAGGATGGATACTACGCCGAGTGGAGCACACCCGTCCTCGACCAGCTCCACACCGACACCGTGGTCAATGTGGAGTACACGCCCTACATCCCGTCTCTGAGCAGCAGCGTCACCCGCGAGAACGGACGCCCCGTCTTCTTCGTGGACGGCTTCTTCGGCGGTTCCAACGCCGTGCAGGTCACTCAGCAGGACATCACAGCCGATGTCCACGGTGTGACAGAGCAGTGGCTGCTGGAGTTCACCGATGACGGCAATGAGACCCACCAGATCCGTTATCTGACCCCCGGCAGGGCCAAGGGCAAGGTCTACGTCAAGCAGGCCGACGGCAGCTGGCATAAGGTGGAGACGGGCAGCTTCGGCAGCTACACCACCTTCACCACCACCGGCACCGAGGTCGAAGTGGCTTTCGTCCCCGCAAAGCTCCCCGTCTGGGCCTTCTGCGCCGGCGGCGCAGCCCTGCTGGTGCTGCTCCTGCTGCTGGCAAAGCGCATCAAGTCGAAGCGCGGCCCGAAGGGCGAAAAGCCCCGCAGGGAGAAGAAGGGCAAACAGCCCGAGACGGCGGACGCCCCCGCCGATGAGCTGGATACCCCCATCTCTGAGACGGATATGCAGTGACCCTCTCAGTCGCTGACGCGACAGCTCCCCCAGAGGGGGAGCCATTGGCAGGCCGGGCCACTTTCCGCTGACCGCTGGAAGCCCAATATGGCGTAAAATATAGTGCCCTGCTACAGAGATTAGCAGCAGCTTGACAAGGAACATTGTTCCGAAGCTGCTGCCCTCTGTAGCAGGGCACTGCTGTTTTCAATATAAAGAAACTTTGCTCGTCCAGCATGGGCCTGGCCGACACGCCAGAGGCTCCCCCTCTGGGGGAGCTGGCGAGCGAAGCGAGACTGAGAGGGTTATTCCTCCGTCTCCTTCACATCGTTCAGGAACGCCGCTATCTTATCGATCTGGTTCTCCGCCACGGCGCGGCCCGTCTCGTAGACCCGGCGCAGCTGGGCGGGGTCGCGCTCCATAGCGCCGATCTCCAGCGGGATGGGCGGGCGGATGACATAGTCCTTGCCGGAGGCCTCCTGCATGGCGATGTAGGAGAGGGTCTCGTTGTATCGCTCGTGACGGTCGGCCACCGCTGCCACGAAGGCCGGATAGCGCAGATACCGCGCACGGATGGCGGGCAACATGGGGTTCTTCTTTTTCACGAAGCCTTTTGGCTGGGTCAGGATGATGAGGTTCCGCTTGTAACCCAGGCTCTCGAAGAAGCGGACGGGGATGGAGTCGGCCACGCCGCCGTCCAGCAGGGAGTAGTGGCCGATCCGGACGGCCTTCGCCGCCAGCGGCATGGACGCCGAGGCCTCCATCCAGCGCACGTCCTCAGCGTCACCGCTGCGGCACTTGTGGTAGATCGGGTCGCCGGTGCGCAGGTCGGTGCAGACGACAAAGAAGTCCATGGGCGAAGCGCGGAAGGCCTCTTCATCGAAGGGGTCCAGCTTTTCCGGCACCTCGTGGTAGCAGAAATCCTCGCTGTAGAGGTTGCCGGTGCGCAGCAGATTGCGGAAGCTGGCGTAGCGCTTGTCGTTGCAATATTCGGTGTTGTAGCGGATGACGCGGCCGATCTGGTGCGACTTGAAGTTGCAGCCGAACACCGCGCCCGCCGACACGCCGATGGTGCCGTCGGTGGTGAGGCCGTGCTCCATCAGGACATCCAGAACGCCTGCGGTGAACATCCCCCGCATGGCACCGCCCTCTAATACTAACCCTGTCTTCATATACTGACTCCTTTTCCCGGTGCGGCCCTCGTCGGCCGCAGCAAACCGTTTCCGGCTGCTACCAGTATACTCGATTTTGCGCAGAAAACAAGAGACAACTGCACAAATCGTCCGCCCTGAGACACAGACCGTACCACAAAAGTCGTACTTATAATCGAAAGGGCTGAAAAAACCGGAGAGAACGAGTCAAATTTGGGCAGAAAAAGCCTTGCCAACCGAGAGAGTATCCGGTATACTGATATGAAATATCGACCGTTTTGTGACAGGGAAATTGGGAGGAAGAGACGAACTATGAAAATGCTGGAAGACCGCATCCGCAAAGACGGCATCGTCCGTGAGGGCAATGTGCTCAAGGTGGACAGCTTCATCAACCATCAGATGGACATCCCGCTGTTCCGCGAGATGGCAAAGGAGTGGAAGCGCCTGTTCGACGGCAAGCCCATCAACAAGGTGCTCACCATCGAGGCCAGCGGCATCGGCATCGCGGCTGTGGTGGCCAGCGAGTTCAACGTGCCGGTGGTGTTCGCCAAAAAGTCCATGAGCATCAACCTGGACTACGACAACTACGAGACGAAGATCCAGTCCTTCACCCACAAGAAGATCTATAATGTCATCGTCTCCAAGAAGTTCCTCACCCCCGAGGACCACGTTCTCATCATCGACGACTTCCTGGCCAACGGCTGCGCCCTGCTGGGTCTGCTGGAGCTGACCGAGAAGGCCGGTGCCACCGTCGAGGGCATCGGCATCGCCGTCGAGAAGGGCTTTCAGCAGGGCGGCGACCTCATCCGCAGCAAGGGCATCCAGCTGGAGAGCCTCGCCATCGTCGAGTCCATGGACAGCGCCACCGGCGAGATCGTGTTCCGCGACCAGCCGCAGCAGAGCTGAACGGTTTTTGTTGACAATCCGTCAGGTTTTGTGTATACTGTAAGTGAACCGGAAGGTTCCGTGCGGCGGCACGCAAAGCTGTACTGTGCGTGGGCAGGGTAATTACCACGACATAAGATGTCCCACCGGACATCGCGCCCGCACCGGGGAGATAAGGTGGGTCCGCGCCGGGGACGGTAAGTTCCGGCGACAATAGATGCTCTACCGGGCATCGCGGCTGACAGCCAGCAGAAAACCGCTGTTTTAAGAATGATGGGCGTCGGATGAAGAGTCTGACGCCCTTTCTTTATAAAAGGAACTGAGGACGTATGAAAAAGCTGAACGATAAAAAGCAGGTGGTAGCCCAAATCTCTGCGGCGGCGCGCCTCTATAAGAAAAATCTGGTGGGCAAACACTTTTTGTATGTCTTCGACGGCAGAGCCATCGAGGTGGCCTATCAGGCAAAGGGATTCCGTCACCTGACCGGCGTGGATACCGGGCTGGACGCGATGTCCTTTTACAAAAAGGCGGTGAGCGGGACGCTGCAGGCAAACCAGATCTTCTTTTCGCCTCACCACCCCTATCAGCTCTGCCAGCGCAAGCTCGTACACCTGAGCGACATCGCCGGCATGGTCACTTCAGAGTGCTTTATGTTGGAAAAATATCACGACTGAAACGCAGTCGTTTCAGTTCGGCACGACGGACCTTGCCTTTGTGCTCTGCCTGAACCGTCACAAGGACGCCAGCGGGGAGTACAAGAGCAGCAAGTACATCGTGGAATCACTGCGGGATGAGGACGGCTTTGCCAAGAGCGAGGGTGCGTATCCGGTGACGCACATCCTATCGAAGCGGAACGACGAGCCGTTTTATCACGAGGTCGTCTATCTGGACGAGAGAGAAAGCATAGAGACTCTTCCGCCGCTGGCCGCAGAGCTTGGTACGTTTGACGGACGAAGCAGGAACGTGAGAAAAGACCGCCGTCCGGCGGTCTTTTCTTTTGCCCATTTTTACGCCCCGTCGAAGCTGTCGCCGTCCTCGGGAAGGTCGGCGGAAGTCTCAGCATCGGAAGCGGGCGTATCCGGGACAGCGGCGCGGGGGACGCCTTTATAGACCAGCGTCTGCTCGAGGACCTCGGCGCAGACCGGGGCCGAGAGGCTGCCACCCGCTGTCGTCCAGCTGTGGGGCTCGTCGAGGCAGACGAGGCACAAAAACTGGGGGTCGTCGATGGGAGCCACGGCCACAAAGCTGGCGATGCGGGCCTTCTCGTCGGCGCTGTCCAGCTTCTGGCTGGTGCCGCTCTTGCCGCCTACCCGGTAGCCCGCGATCCGGGCGTTCCGGCCGCCGCCGTAGAGGACGACGGCCTCCATCATCTCCCGCATGGTGCGGGAGGTCTCCTCTTTCAGCACCTGCCGCTTGCAGACGGGGGAGAGGTGGTCGATGACCTCGCCCTCCGGGCCGAGGATGTCCGAGACGACGTAGGGCTGCATCAGCCGCCCGCCGTTGACCACGGCGCAGACCGCCGACGCCATCTCGAGGTAAGAGATCTTGCTGCTCTGCCCGAAGGCGCAGGACGCCAGCTCCACCGGCCCCATCCGGTCGGCGGTGTAGTAGAGGCTCTTTTTCGGCTCGGCGGGCAGGTCGATGCCAGTGGGCGCGCGGAGGCCAAAGGCCGCAAAGTAGTCGCAGAACGCCTCTTTGCCCAGCCTTGCGCCGATTTGGATGAAGCTCTGGTTGCAGGAGTTCTCAAGGGCCTGAGTGACGGTCTGCGCCCCGTGGCGCTTGTGGTTGGCGCAGTGGAAGCGGGTGCCGGCCACCGAGATGCTCTCGCCGCAGTAGAAGCTGGAATTTTTGCTCACAGCTCCGGTGTCCAGCGCCGCCGCGCAGGTGATGAGCTTGAAGACGCTGCCCGGCTCGTAGAGGTCGCTGACAGCCTTGTTCCGCCACTGGGTCTGCTGGGCCAGCTGCAATGCCGCCGCCCGCTCATCGCCGGAAAGCCCCTCCACGGCCTCCCGGGCGGCCTTGTCGGCCAGCACACGGGGCTGGTTTGGGTCGTAGGCGGGGGTGGTGGACATGGCCAGCACGGCCCCGGTGTTCACGTCCATGACGATGCCCACGGCACGGGCTGCGACGTGGTGCTCCTTTACCGCGTAGCCCAGCGCGTTCTCGAGATAGTGCTGGATGTTGGCGTCGATGGTGAGCCGCAGGCCGTCCCCCTCGGTGGGGAAGCGCTCGGTCTCATAGCTCTGCTCGAGGGTGTAGCCCCAGGCGTTCACCGCCGTGAGGACGACGCCGTTCTCGCCGGTGAGCAGGTCGTCATACTTCAGTTCGAGGCCCGAGACGCCCGCGTTGTCCACATTGGTGAACCCCAGCACCGAGGCCAGAAACTCCCCCTGCGGGTACCAGCGCTTCGAGTCCTGATCGATGCGGATGCCGGTGATGCCGTTTGCCTCGCAGAAGTCCCGCACGGCGTCGGCCATGGCCCGGTCTACCCGGTAGCGCAGGAGGCAGTCGTTGGAACGGCGGTCGCTGAATTTCTCGAGAAGCTTCCCTTCGTCCAGCTCCAGGATCTCTGCCAGCCCCTTGGCCGCGAGGGCGAGTTTATCTTCCGGCATCTCCCGGGGCGAGGCCCGGAGGGTCCAGCAGCTGCTGTTGGCCGCCAGAAGGACGCCGTCGGCGCTATAAACGCGGCCCCGGTCGGCGGGGACGACGGTGTCCCGCAGCTGCTGGCCCAGGGCGCGGTCGGTGTACCAGCCGCCGCCCAGCACCTGCAAAAATAAAAGCCGCACCGCCAGCCCGCAGCAGACCAGACAGAATACCCCCGCCACCAGCCTTGCCCGGGCGCGGAACGCCCGTTCCGGCAGGGTGCGCAGGGCGTCGGCGGGTTTTGGCGATTCGGACATGAGACAGCACCTCCCTTCCTGCCATCATATGCGCGAAGCCCCGTGACTAGCCGTCCGCCCCGGTGCGTACACTAAAGGGAAGGGGGGAGAGGATGAAGAAGCTTTTGCGTCCGCTGCCCGGCATGGACCTGCCGTTTCTGATCCTGGTGCTCACGCTGGTGGGCTTCGGGCTGGTGATGCTGGCCAGCGCGTCCAGCGCCGTGGCGCTCTACCGGCGGGGCGACGCCTGGGCCTATCTGCGGCCTCAGCTGCTCTATGCGGCGCTGGGGCTCTGCGGGATGTGGCTGGCCAGCCGGGTAGATTACCATATCTTCCACAAGCTGGCGTGGCCGCTGCTGGGGCTGTCACTGATATTGCTGGCGGCGGTGCTGTTTATGCCCGAGTACAACGGCTGCAGGCGGTGGCTGGTCATCCCGGGGTTCGGCACCCTGCAGCCCAGCGAGATCGCAAAGTTCGCGGTGGTGCTGGTGTTTTCCCACATCATCGCGCTGAACCACGACCGGATGAAGGACTTCAGCGTGGGTGTCCTGCCCTTTGCGCTGGTGCTGGGGGTGGTGGCGGCCCTGATGCTGCTGGAGCCGCATCTGTCCGGCACCGTCCTCATCCTCGGCATCGGCGCGGTGCTGATGTTCGTGGGCGGTACGGGGCTGCGGTGGTTTTTGCTGGCGGGCGCGGGAGGCGTCGGGGCCATCGGTGCGGCGGTGGCCGTCATGCCCGACCTCGTCCCCTACGCCGCCGACCGGCTCCGCTCCTGGCTCGACCCCTTCGCCGACCCGCTGGGCGACGGCCACCAGACCATCCAGAGCCTCTATGCCATCGGCTCCGGCGGGGCCACCGGCCTCGGTCTGGGGGAAAGCCGCCAGAAGCATCTTTTCGTCCCCGAGCCTCAGAACGACTTCATCTTCTCCATCGTCTGCGAGGAACTGGGCTTCGTGGGGGCCTGCGCAGTGGTGGGGCTGTTCGTGCTGCTGCTCTGCCGGGGCATCACCATCGCAGCCCACGCGCCCGACCGGTTCGGGGCGCTGCTGGTGGTGGGATTCGTGGTGCAGGTGGCCCTGCAGGCGGTGCTGAACGTGGCTGTCGTCACCAACACCATCCCCAACACCGGCATCTCGCTGCCCTTTTTCTCCTCCGGCGGCACCAGCCTCATGATGCTGCTGGGGGAGATGGGGGTGGTGCTGGGGGTATCACGCGGGGAGATGTAGAGCCCTCTCAGTCTCGCTTCGCTCGCCAGCTCTCCCAAAGGGAGAGCCATTGGCAAGCCGGGCCACTTTCGCCTGACCGCTGAAGGCCCGACGGGGCGCAAAAGGGCGGGCGCTGCTACAGAGGGCAGCCGCTTCTGGACAACGCACCTTGTCAAGCTGCCGTGAATCTAGACAGCGGAGCACTACCGTTTCCGAGACATCGTGCTTCGCTCGTCCAGCGTGGGCCTGACCGACACGCCAGTGGCTCCCCCTCTGGGGGAGCTGTCACGCCTGCGGCGTGACTGAGAG
>JAERMT010001025.1_pt1 | contig 13195 bp, 9 predicted proteins | sample 9267081 | NCBI WGS metagenome assembly JAERMT01 (sample SAMN17071939, study PRJNA684904) | human gut metagenome | isolation source: diarrhea sample from child under the age of five | host: Homo sapiens | place: South Africa: Mafikeng, Mafikeng Provincial Hospital | collected 2019-09
TTGTAGTACTGTTCGTTATATCTGAAATGTTGTACTTATTACCCTCTTTGTTGAAAAAATAGCTGATATTCGTCCATGTATAACGGTATACACTCCACAGAAGAAGTTCTTCCGAAGTATCTATATACTCATCACCATTCTTACTGTCTTTGTTTGCCTTATCGATGCACCTCTTCAAATCATAATAGTAACGACTACATCCATTTGTCTGATGATGCTGTCCATATGCGGTCCGGTTTATATAAGTCGTGCATTCTTCTGCATCTACACCAACCCAATTATCTGCTCCACTCGCCTTGGTCGCAATAGAAACAACCCCGTTTTCACCATTTTTTGTAATTGAATCTGCCGATGCAGCTGTATAAGCTACAAATTCATCAAATGCACCAGAAGTGGTTACATTGATATCTACCCCAGAACCAATTCTATACGCAAAGTTAATTCCATCATCCCAATACTTTGTCGTATTCAGATACAGTGCCCCAAGCTCTGTGTTCGTGCCATCTATTTTTTCTGTTCCTTTTTCTCCGCGGCACACCAGCAATCCAACATTTTTGCCTGCCCGAATCTTCAGATTTTGCATATCAATTCCATAAGAACGGATTTCCCAGATTCCACTGGAACGATATGCCAGCCCCCCTACATTCTCTGCCTTCGGAGCATTGATCTCAGCCCTTTGCACCTTCAGCTTGGTATCCGTTCCATCATTATCGTCATTTTCTCCCATGAAATAAACGCCAACATGACTCCAGATACTGCCAAACAGTCCTCCACACATCTTTGTCGCATTTGGAGCATCTATCTTAAATCCATCAAATGTCACATTTTTTATTTCCATCCAATGATTTGCATCTCGTGTACTGTTCGCATTTTCAATAATTCCAACAAGACCACCTACATAGGCATACTCCTTTGCATCACTGGTGATTCTACCGCCGACTGTCAGGCTCTTACATCTCAGCTTGAATGTTCTGCTATCAACTCGTCCGATCACTCCACCGGCAAATACTCTTGTCTCAGCTGCTTCTGCCACATTTTGAATTGTAATCGTCGAAGAACCTTGAGTCTTATTGTCCAAAGTCAGATTTCCAGTCGCAGTTCCAAAAAATCCGCCAACAGATACACTATTGCTGCCGTTTGGGGCGTCTGCCAAAATTGTTTCCTGTACAATGATGCCCTGGGTAATCGCATAAGCAGTATCAACCCCATCAGCTTCCGCAGCAATACCTCCAGCCTCTATTGCGTTTCCTGCGTTACTCACATGAATCTTCCCTGCAAGAACAAGATTATTGAATCCTCCACTTGCAGATGACTGGACCTTCGCAAAAAGCCCCTGGCACTTGTGAGAATTTCCATAAGCATATACTTTTCCGCAACCTTCTGCTCCCTCACCAGCAGCCTGAGCATTTTGATAGCCAAATGTTTCACCAATTCCAAGAGTCAGTGTATGTTTATCAGTTCCACCAGAAAAAGTCCCTGTGTATACAGTTTCATCTCCCGCGTCACGACTCAGTCCGGTTATTCCTGTACCACTTAAATCTATATCTGCTGTAAGTGTGATGTTTTTTGCATAAAGATTTATCCAGTTAGAATTTGTAATACTGGAATCTGCACTGAAATATCCTCTGGAATTCATCGCTATAGACAATAATGCGAAATCGTCCGCAGAAGAAAGGCTGATAGCATCACTCCAATTCTCAGTCTTGCCCAATTTGACCTGATGCTCTTTGGTTATCGTAATCAAATTGCTGCTGAGTTCGGTTGTTGAAGTATTGTCTGCATTCAGGCGAATAATCTGTCCGTAATTTCCGATGTCGTTCACTGCCGAACTGTAGCTGGTAAAATTACTTCGCTTATATGTCCATCCCTTTCCATTTCCATCCCCTGTTGCATAGATCAGTCCACAGTTATTATATCTTACTATCTGTGCTACCTGATATCTTCCCTGAAATTTCACATCTGTAAGATCTGTAATTCCTGATAATTCCAGTACACTCCCCTGACCGGCATATCCTAAAATACCAGCACCTTCCCACAGGCTTCTGTCACTTCCATTCGTCGATACAGTTACATCCTCTGCCTTGAGGATACTTTTTTTAGTCAAATAGGCTGTAATCCCTCCAAAATATTCACCTGCATGCGGAAGTGATATCGTCACCTCCACATTTTTTACTTCAAGATAAGTAGCCTTACTTTCTGTGTCATCACCCGTTCTTCCAATCAATCCACCGTGATACCTTGGTCTATCAGAACCCGAAGTAAAATTAGAGGTAACCTTAAAATTCTGAATCAGTAATGTACTTTCTTTTGCAGATGTCGTCAGCCGTCCTGCTATGGCTCCATATCCTTCTGCGTTTCCACCTTTTTTTTTATAGGTTGACTGAAATTTAAATTTATTATTTTCCTCACTGTTTCCGATTGTGTATTGAATTGCTCCCTGCAGATTCAAAATGCCAAAATATCCACCGGCATTTCCTCCACCAGGGCTTTGACTACCATGCACGAATACCGTTGGTGCATTAATTACCACCTTATCCGGCAATGTCTGATCATTTTCGACAACCTCCTTATTTAGTGTATAATTTCCGATAAATCCACCAGCCTGTGCACCACTCTTGCTTCCACCTACAGATGGTTCAGCTACTGTAACATTCCCATTCAGATTCTCTGAAGTAACGTTATCTACTTTGCCGGATACACCACCAGCCGCAGTACCTCCTTCAATCGTCATAGAAGTAAGTGTAATTGCAGCAGTACCATCTGTTTGAAGCTTTGTATCGAACGCCATGGTTCCTGCCAGTCCACCGGCTGCCCCTGCACTGGAGCTAACTGTTGTCGACTCAAAATTAACTGCCGCACCGGCAGATGTTATGATTTTGGCACCATTATTCGCTTTGGCACCCTCATTCGCCATTACTCCAGTCAGGCCACCGGCATTCGCAGATCCTTCAATTGTTACAGTATTACTAAAGCTAAGATTCTGTTTTATATTGATCACTGCGTTATCACTCAGTTTGCCTGCCAGGCCACCGGCATTTCCGGCAGTTGCAGTCACTGTCACATTATCAAATCTAAGAGTTGTTTCTATGTCAAGCTCTGTTCCGTTTTCCATCACACCAACAACACCACCGGCACTTCCTGCCGCTGATGTGATACTTACCTTATTCTCTGTCGAACCATTTGGATACGTATAACCACCCTGAATGCAAATTGTTCCACTGCTCAGAGTGTTACAGATCAAACCTGTATTTCCAGTCGCAGAAGTTGCGTTGATATTAGTTCCATAAGTAATACCTGATCTAATATTTAATGTATGTCCTGCAACTCCCTGTACTGTTCCAAGCAGACTTCCCATCGTTGCTGAAGAAGCACCATTCACTTTGACCGGCAATACATGTGATGTCGAACCATCTGACATTGTATCAAACTGATATACCTCCGCCATCATCGGCATCGAACCATCCCCGCACCAGGTAATCGTCAGGCTTGCATTATCATACATCCCAACCGTTGCAATTGATGACAGGCCTCCAAAAAAGCTATGATCTACTCTCAAGGTCGCAGGAGCTGTTCCTGAAATCTTTCCCTGGAAAGGATTCGTTGCATCACCAATTCCCTGATATGAGTATTCCTGCTGCGTAATAAATATTTCTGATGTCTCAAGTGCCTCTCCTGCCCCCTCAGAATCTTCATTTGCAGAGGCTGCAGATGAAGATTCTGTAATGTTCTGTTCATCTGCAGTATCTTCCAGCTCTGCTTCTGTTACATTCTGAATCTCTGTATCTGTCTCTTCGCCATTATCCTGTATTTCCACCGACTCTGTGCTCTCGGTCTCGGCAACAGCCTCCTGCAGATTCTCTTCATCATTTACTGCAGCCACAGTCGTTCCATTCATATGGTCTGAAATGTCTGTATTTGCTTTTATGTTCGCTTTTGCAGTAACATCCCAGTCACCGGAGTTGTTAAACAATACAGTAATATTCTGTACTTCGCTCTGATCACAGTTTGAAAGCAAAATCAAATCTGTCGCATCAAAGAGTGTCATCGTCTTTGTATTTGCATCATAATGTTTGAGCTGTGCCAGATGCAGCTTTCCGGTGACAGCTGCCTGTACTGTCGGTACCTCTTTCTCCTGCACATCAGCCACAGAATCCGTCCCTGACTGTGTTCCATCAGAAAACATGTCCTCTTCTTCTGAAACAGATATCTCTGATTGGTCGATATCAGAAGTATCCTCACTGTTGTCTGTATCGTCTTCTGTAATTTCCACATCTGTATCGAAAAAATCTGTATCGTCTTCTGTCTCTGCAGACTCACTGGTACCCTCTTCTGATGCTGTTGCAGCTTCTGTATTTTCTGTCATCCCTACAGATACAGTGTTTTCTGATTCTCCTGCTGCAGCATTTTCCGATTCTGCTGACAATGCCGTTTCTGTTGTATTTTTATCTTCCTGACTTTCTACGCTGGCACTGATTTTCACTATGCCTGTCGGCATTACATATACTGTTAAATTCATTGCCACAAATGCTGCCAGAACCTGTTTGTATTTTTTCACGAATCTCACTCCTCCAGAATTAAGATCTGCTATCTGATCTTCCGTCAGATATCTGTCATCAAATCTGATTTTGTGTTACTGCGTTATCTGTGTTGCAGTAAAACTGATATTGCTGTTCATTCCACTCCAGGTAGCCGGAATGGTAGATGTATTTTTGTAAAATGAAATCAGATAATCACCTTCTCCTTTTGTCTGATCCATCTTCATTGTAATCTGTTTCCACTCAGAATGAGTTATACCTGATGAGGGCGTTAAATTATTAGTACTCAGGAAAAACTGATCTATTTCCAAAACATCAGGATTCCACTCAAGTACCGCAGTTGCCTCACCACTTGAAATAGAAATTTCATAATTAAATCCATCATAGTCAGTCGGATTTGCGTTTGTATCGTAAACAAATTTCCCCTCTGAACTGAATGTAGCCGTTGCCGTTCCAACGCACGGTGAAATCACTGCTGCCAGTTTCTGCCCATTCGTTACAGACAGATTGCGTGGAACCGCAGTCACTGTAATTTTCACCTGATCCAGATCACTGACTGGGAAGTGTATATTAAACTTATGAGATCTGGCTGTACGGCCCGTCAGAGTCAGATCTTTTACCTGAAATTTTGTTCCACTGCCACTAACGGTTCCCGCATCCGTGCTTATACTATATCCATTTTCTCCACCGCCGCTGAATGAAATGGTCAGATCATACGTAATATCTCTCTGACTTATCAGGTTTGTATTTCCATCTGTGTAGTTATACACATAATTATATATATCCAGCTCAACGTCTAATCGCTCTGAGTTTTTGTTGTCTTCCCCAAATGAAACAATTCTTGTCGCATATGAACTCTCTGCAGCATTAGAAGCACAACTCTGCAGATAATTTGAAGTAAAACGTACCGTTTCATTATCTCTGTTTCGTGCCACACCACGCTGAAAAGCCTGACTGGTGTATGCTGCAAAACTGCCTCCTGCAACTGCAAGCAAACCGATCAGGCAAATAACTGCCAGCACTGTTCTTTTCCATTTTGGTCTGTCTGTAAATCTCATTCTCTAACCTCTTACCCTGCTTTATTTATGCAGTTTGTGCCAGAATATAGAAAATATCTGTTTCTTTTGTTGTTTCTGTCCAAGTTACCTCGCAAACATAATAGGTACGGTAATTCTGAACACCATCAATCATCACCTGATTCTCCACTGTGCTTTTATCCGCATTCAGGGGCTGACTGGTCAGCCAGTACAAGGGTTCTGCATGCTTCTGGACACTCTGGTAATCTCCGTAATTGTTATTATGTTTAGATGTATTGGCATATTTATAATCCTTTTCATGGTCAAGGTTTATATACGTGCCCTCGATTGGATTTGCAGCGTTGTAACTGTACGTATATCCACTGTCGGTTACACTGTCGGTTCCATTCGAAGAAACCGGATACAGCTTAAATGTCAGACCTTTAAGGTTCGTTGTATGTGCAATTTCCAGCTTAAATTTATCTGCTGCACTCTGCACACAGATTACTCTCCGCACCGTCACGGTATTGCCATTTTTGTCTGCAGCTGTATAATTCAGATCCAACGATGTCAGTTCTGAGCCATTCGGTCCCAGGATTGTTATGTTTGATGGTTCTTTTATTGGCATCAGCGTTGCCATATCTGTCTTATTAAAAAACCATGCAAATGAAAATCCCACAAGCAATACTGCAACAACCACAAGTGCTGCGATCGAATAGTATAATTTTTTTCTGTTCACTGTTTTTTTCGTTTGTTTATCCTGCATTTCTATTTCTTCACTCATTTATTCATTCCCTGTGTCTGACTGTTCTGATCTGCTAGTCTGCCGGATCCACCTGAATCTGCACATAGACATATCTTGCATTTTTGCCAATATACTCATCTGCCTGATTATAATAGTTACTGCAAGTATTTAATGTATCATCATTCATTTGGTTGTTTATACCAGCGGTAATTTGTGTATCATCTGTTGCTGCTACATCGTAAAAAAGTTTACTGCTGTTTACATTCTTCTGCTTATTTATAAAATCATTCAGGTTTGAATATTCGCTCTGCTCTACTACATTCGTAAACAGATCGCCCTGTGTACTTCTGTCCGTATAAATATAATTACGGAAATACTGAGGCCATTTCCAGTATAAAGTCACCTTATATGGCATGTCCTTTGTAAATGTTGCGGAGTTATCTGTTTCTGAACCCGGAGCATTCAATTTTAATTCCTCCTCATCCCCAATCCAGCCATAATAGCCTTTTTCATTATCCAGATGTCTAAAAAAGAGGATATGTCCATTAAGAAGACGCTGGATTTTGTCATTATCTAACTCTATTGCTTTTCCGCTGTTATCTTCTGTATAGCCTTTCAGATTTAACTTAACTGCAGCCGATGTAAGTCCGCTTTTCTTCGGTATCAGATAAAATTCCAGTTTCCCGCCTGCTCCTGGTACCAGACTTTCCTGCCCGTTAAGATACCATGCCAGACCACTTGTACCTACATGAAATTCCGGATTATTTCCATTCAGATCTTTTTCTAATGTTTCTTCAGTTCCCGTATATATATCTATATATTTTTCGTACTTTTGACTTGATGTTCCCGCTGAAAGAATATTTTTATTATTTTCCTTCAATTTATCTATTTCGACCTTCTGCCTTGATCCTATACTTGCCAGTTCAAACGGTACTGTGTTCTCCGCAGAAATCTGCGTCCCTGTCATGGTAACACGGTTATTTGCCACAAACCAGGCAATACAGACTGCGACAATTGCAAGCAGTGCTGTAAATGCAAATCTGAGGCTACGCTTCGCGTTTTTCTTTTCTTCCTGTATGCGTTCCTGCAGTTCTTCCGGCGACAGATTCTCCAGTTCATCTGGAATCTGATCTGTTTTATTTCCATCTGCCATCGGTACACCTCCATATTTATCATCAAAATTTCTTCTTATGTAATGTATACTCTGTTTTATGGTATCATAGCAGAATTTCAATTTCAATAAAAACTCTTTTTATCATGAATTATAACATATTTTTTTCGACATTGTGTGGCTGTATTGTGATTTTTTTGACCAACATCAAAAGTCGCGGCCTGCACTTCCGCCTGCCACGACTTTTGATAGAAAACTTTATTGCATTCCCTCGTGAACGCCACTCTCATATTTCTCTTCCAGTTCATCTTTGAATAACTCTCTTAATGCATCACACACAACGACATCTCTCCTCTTTCTTACTGTAAGAATAGCATATTGCAGAACTCGGTTCAATGGGATTCTGGGGACGGTGTTTTCGGCTCGTTTGATGTCCCAGTGGTTTCTGGTTTAGGATATCGACAGATTCACAGTCAGATGATGATTTGTAAAGAGTTCCCTATCGGTTCATTTATTTCCAGCATGCACCTTCGCATACACTTCATTTATTGCCTCGATATAGCAATTATAGGATGAATGCCTGTCCGTATCCTGTCTGGAAAGATGCATGTTTTTTTTGACCAGATAAGTTTCCCTAACCTTCATCCAATGGGCAGGCTTCAGAAATTTTTCCTTGGAATTCAGATCTTTTATTGATATTCCCTGTTCCCAACAGTACTGATCTGATCTTGTGTTTCCTGTTTTCTTATGGATCAATCGATACCAATTCCCACAATCATCTTCTCTTACAATACAAAGATCAATGCGAAATGGCGTCTTATTTCCCTTCTCCAACTGTACTTTTTTTGTCGTAATAACTGATGTGGAATCATCGCATGTTTTCCAGTCATTCCTGACCAATATTTCATTGAAGGATTCTATGATTGTAGTTTTTAATTGCCTTGGATCATTCCATATATCAATATTTTGCGCCTCTTCAATCCACAAATTAAAGTCATAATCTATCGCTTCTCGTTCATTCTGTGTTACAAGCCCTCTTTTTTTACTGCCCGCCACAGCCATCCGTGCCTGTATCCCACGGCCTTTAAGATTTTGCACCAGTTGATTGACCATGCCGGCACAGATACGATAGGATTCTTTCAGATAGACTTTGTCTGTTACAAACTTATACATAATATTCTCCTTTCGAATCCCACGCCTTCCAGATAGCTTCGTTGCTAAATCGTTATAATATAACAAAATTCCGGGGATAGTTCAAGTGCTTTTTAATCGCCCCAAGGATACTGCGTTTTTATCACAGTATTTATTGAAGTTCGCGAAATTCCGGTAAGTCTGCTAAGCTGGCGGACAGAAATACCGGAATGTTTTAATAACTGCAGGTATTGATTTCTTGTAAAAAGGTCAAGACGCTGAAAGTCCGAGGGGGAATTGCAAGATGTTTTTGCCTGAATTATCCTGAGAGCATCCACATCAGAAAGATGTACAGAAGAATGATGCTCCATGCATTTTTCGTCTGAATTACTATTGAGATAGTTCATGCATTCCACATGACTTTGAAACAAACTAAGAATTTTGTCGATATCTATAAAAGAAGCCTCCAAATCCGCATACGCATGGTAACTACTCCAGAAATATGTACCTGGTATCGTTTCCAATCCTGCGTGAAGTGGGTTTTGATGAATATATCGAAATATCGTTTTGAGGTGTCCCAGGTCATTTACCGGTTCACTTTTATATCGATCCTGAAACAGATTTCCTATGCGTTGATACCTCTGGTTGTACCATCTGACAAATTTTACTTCTATTTTCTGCATTATCATGCCGGGCTCTGTACTTGTATGCCCAATCAATAGATGTATATGATTATTCATAAGACAATAGGCATATACTCTGAAATTACAAATGTCTTTATAATAACACAAAATGCTGATAAATTGCTGATAATCATATTCGTCTTCGAAAATAATCTGCTGATTAACACCTCTCAAAATGATATGGTTAATATTGAGAGTACTCTTTTTTCTGGCTTGTCTTGGCATAAATTGCTCCTTTCACAAATCACTGGGAGGGACGGAGTTTTCCGGTTCAATTAGTGTCACTTATGGATACATCAAAAACTCCCTCCCCTATGATTGCCTGATTAGATTAGCATGTTCCTGACAGCTTTTACTTTATCTACAGAAACATGAAATACTTCTGCAATCTCTTCCATAGAGTATTTTCCTAAATCCAGCATTGACTTTATTCCTGTTTCAATTCCAGTTTTAAATCCAGCTTCTACTCCAGCTTCAAATTCTGCTTTGCGAAGTTTCTTTTCTTCCTCTTCCTTGTCATATTCAAATATGCTCATAGCAATAACCTCCGCTCGATTTTTCCTTAGAAATTCGACAAGAATTCCCTCATGGATGCATTCGTTTACAGCACGTTCCACGGCTACATCCAACTTCATTTCTTTTGTGTAATTTCGTACTTTTGCCACATACTGTACATACTCCTTTAGTATCAGGCATTGTTCCATCAGTTCCTCGTTGTGCCCTTCATTGATATTTAAAGTGAGTACTTTTAATTCCAGATTTGGTGTCTCCGTCAGGTTCTCATATGCATCTAACAGCAAATCCTCCCACCTGTCTTCTGGTCGTTCTGTCCCATTATAGAATGCAAAAAAATTGGGGGGGGTGGTATCTTCTGTAAGGTTGAAGAATATAATAGTACCTCCTGTTTTTGCAGGAGTCCAAAAATGTAGTATGTTGTTTCTGCCACCATGTCAAACTCCTGCTTTTGATTTTTGTTGGGTTTAAAAGCATGAATTTCTGAAATGATTTTAGAAAAAAACAAATAGACGGCATAGATGCCTAGAATAAAAAGAAATATACTTTGGGTTTATGGTAGCATTCTTTCTCTTCTGATTCAAGGTATTTTAAAATATTTTTCCATATTACCACCGTGGGAAGTGCATTATAACTCACATTGATTCAAAAAACACTGTAACACCAAACGAGTCGGAAAACTCCGTCCCTAGTGGTTTCTTCTAACTTCACCAATTGATAATCCCAGAATTTCCGCAATCTCATCAAGCGTATATTTACCCGTACTGTACATATACTGTATAATTTCTTTTTTTCCAGCTTCCCTGCCGGCCTCAAATTCTGCTTTGCGAAGTTTCTTTTCTTCCTCTTCCTTGTCATATTCGAATATACTCATTGCTATTACCTCCGACTTGTTTTTCCGAAGAAATTCTGTAAGAATATTATTCTGAATACAGTCATTCACTGCCTGTTCCACTGCAACATCTAATTCAGTCTCTCGAGCGTACTCCCTCACCTTTGCCACATATTGTGCATATTCTCTCAAAATCTGGCACTGCTCCATAAGCTCACCATTGTGACCTTCATTAATATTCAGTGTGAGTACTTTCAATTCCAGGTTCGGCTCACCCGACAGGTTTTGATATGCTTCTGAAAGATAATTTATCCAACTGTCTTCCTTCTTTTCTGTCCCATTATAAAATACAATAAAATTCGGTGCAGGAATTTTCTGAATCACTGAAGAATACAATGATCTGTGGTTTACAAACTTTTGGTATTCTGCTGATATGTAAAACAAATCTCTCAACGGCATATTAGGAGTATAGGTTGACTGATGTTCATACAAAAACAGTCCTGTATCTACAATAAATGCCAAGTCATTTTTCATTCCCATGTAGATAGCGTTTTCCAATGTTACAATTTCCAGCGCCGCTTCATCTTCATACGCACTTCCATTTACAGCATTATAAAGTGACAATAAATTCTTTCTGTCAGAAAACAGCATTCGAAATACAGTATCCTTATACTTTCTGTTTGCTGTCAGATTTTTTCTTACATTACAATTCTTCTTTACAGCAATTTTTCGATTCTTTCTTCTTGTCATAGATATACCTCCTGTTTTTTGCAGGAGTCAAAAAATGTACTGTTTTTTATCACTTCAAACTCCTGCTTTTATTTTGATCGGAATTTAAAAGCATGGATTTCTGAAATGTTTTTAGAAAAAATAAATAGACGGCAAAATGCCCTGAAAGTTTAAGAAATATGCTTTGATTTTATATTATCATTCTTTCTATGCGAGTTCAAGAAATTATTGACAGCGCAGGTTTTCAGATTAGCGTAACAAAGGTTGCCATGGTATGCGTTGCCGCTGTAGCGCTGGGATCAAGTACATATGCTTGGTTTGTAAGTAACAATACGGTAAAAGGTACAACTACAAATATCAGTGCACAGTCAAATGCACCATTCCTGAAAATTGACAATGTAGCTGTAACAGCTGCTTCAGGAACAACAAAAACATTAACTGAGCCTACCGGAGAAACTAAATTATATCCGTCACAGGTTGTTGGTACAATAACTGGTGGAACAGAGGCAAAATTTGAATCTGCATATGCTTCTGCTAAAAATGCATCCACTGAATTAGCTAACTCACGTTTTACAGTCGGAACAGACGGAAAAGCTTCAGAAGCTGTTAGTGGTAAATACGCAATTCAGCAGACTTTCTACATCGGAACAAGTGATGATAAGGCTGGTTCCTTCAAAGATTTAAAAGTTTCTGCTGTTCAGATTAATGCAACTCAGGGTTCTAAATTAGAGGATGCTATGCGTGTTCTGGTTGTAGGCGAAGATGGTTGGGTTGTATGGCAGAAAGGTAACAATGAAACAGCAGGTTGGGTTAAAACATATACTAACACTGATGTTGATCCACAGACCATAAGCGGACAGGGTGTTGCCAAGAATAACTCTGATAGTGTAATTGATTCAGCAATTGCAGCAAAAACATCCGGAAAAGTTGATGTTTTTGTATATTATGATGGTGCTGACGATGATGTTTACACAGATCAGCTTGCTGACTTAACAGGTTGTGGCGTAACAATCACATTTACAGCTACTCCGGTTAATACAGATAATAAAGATGTCAATACCAACAACGATGTAAAAGGCGCATAATACATAATTTGCGTTAATTATTAGATATGTTCCCACGGTTGTGGCGTGGGGAACATTTTGCATTTATAAAAAGTGATTATATTGTTTATACGATTACAGAGACTGGTACGGCAGATGTATATCTGGATGCCAGCGATGGTGCTCCTGTCACAATTACAGCAAAGGGTGGGGATGGTTCCAAGACGGTTACAGATTCCATACGTGTTGCGATCACTACGCAGGCAGTCGCGGTAGACGGAAAAACTCCTGTTGGAGAAGAAACGCTCCGGGTAGTATATGCAAAAGACAACGAAACAGGTGAAGGAAATGACAGTACTGCAAAAGCCGGATGGACAAGCATCCAGAATGTAAATGGTTCTTCCAAACTGGATACAGTAACATATCCATATATTTACAGTGGGCACTACACAGATCAGAGAACAGGTGAAGCCAAGAACTGGGCTGCCACAAAAGACGGAGAGAATTTCAGTATTCCGGATAATTCTGAAGCAATTGCAAAAAATGTAGGCTATAATGGAATTGCTGTTCATGTATATATTTGGATGGAAGGTACAGATTCAGACTGTGTGAATGGAAAATCTATTGAAAGTGATTCGTCCACCTATGATGTGGAAGTTAAGTTTGCCGGTGTAGCAAGCGGAAATTAAATACGAATTTTTGAAAAATCATGGCGGATAATGCAATTCGTCATGACTTTTCTTTTGCTCATTTTTTATATTTTTCGATCAGACACTGATGTTGCTTGTTTTCTTTGTTATAACTATAAATGAGCAAATTTGAAAAAATGCACAAAACTATCCTGCTAATTTCATAAA
>JAERMT010001027.1_pt1 | contig 13167 bp, 10 predicted proteins | sample 9267081 | NCBI WGS metagenome assembly JAERMT01 (sample SAMN17071939, study PRJNA684904) | human gut metagenome | isolation source: diarrhea sample from child under the age of five | host: Homo sapiens | place: South Africa: Mafikeng, Mafikeng Provincial Hospital | collected 2019-09
CACCTCCATAGAGACGGCAGATCTTTTCCGTATTCCAGAAGACACGCGGATCGTGAATGATGATCTCTCCGGGATGCCTCTTGAGAAAATAGGATGCAAGCAGTCCTACCATGTAGCAGCCTTCTACGAATTTCCCATTTTCATCGATGAAGAAACAGCGGTCAAAGTCTCCGTCCCAGGCGATCCCGAGATCTGCTTTTTCTTCGAGCACCTTCTCCTTGAGCGGCTTCTGGCACTCTTCCAGCATCGGATTCGGCACACCATGAGGGAAACTGCCGTCCGGCTCCATATATAATTCTGTAAAAGTAAAGGGCAGGTGTTTCTTGAGCTCTGCGAAGGCGATATTGGCACAGCCATTTCCTGCATCCACCACAATGTGAAGTGGCTTCATCTTCGTGACATCCACAAATGAGAGGATACAGTCGATGTAGTCCTGAAGGATCTGTCTCGCAAAGGTCTTCCCTTTTTTCTCTGCCTCGGGAAAATCCCCGGAGAATGCGAGTGCTTCGATGTCTTTCAGTCCCGTATCGGCACTGACAGGGATCCCCCCTTCGCGCACAAGTTTTAAGCCATTGTAATTCGATGGATTATGGCTCGCGGTAATCATGATGCCGCCGGAAAGTCCATAATGGAACGTAGCGAAGTACATCATTTCCGTCCCGCAAAGGCCGATGTCCATCACATCCGCGCCGCCATCCGTCAGGCCGCGCATGACAGCCTTAGCGATGGCAGGAGAGCTCGGACGGATATCATAGCCGACACACATCGCCTGCGGATGGTAGAGTGCTGCATACGCGCGGCCTACGCGATATGCCAAGTCTTCGTTCACCTCCGCCCCCACGACACCGCGAATATCATAGGCCTTGAAGCCTTTATGAGAAAGTTGGAGTGCTTGCATGCTATTTCTTCCTTTTTGAAAAACCGAAGGAGACAGGGAACTGATCATCGTCAGACAGCATCCATCGGCAAATCTGATCCATTGATTATATCCCCATGTCCCTGAAATCATCAGTCAGTCGTCTTCGACACGTCTTTTCCCATCCGGGAGAGCACCTGCACATATCCGTCGGCACCGAATTTCAAGCAACGCTTCACGCGGGAAATCGTGGCAGTGCTCGCACCCGTCGCTTCTTCGATGCGGTCATACTTATCTCCCGCTTCGAGCATACGTGCCACTTCCAGACGCTGCGACATGTCACGCAGCTCATTGATCGTACAAAGATCTTCAAAAAATTCATAGCACTCCTCTCTCGTCTTCAAAGTCAGAATGCCATCGAAAAGCTGATCCGTCAGCGGATTCACCAGTCTGTGATTCACACTCATTGATATGTCCTCCTGTCATTGGGTAGTTATAGTTACGATACTTTAGTATATTATAGCATTAGAGGCAAAGCGGTGCAAAAGGAAAATCGAAAAGCGGATGGCGGGAAAGGTCGTAATCGGGAGATGAGTGACCGGTGGCTAAGCAGTCTCTTCCATGCATGCCCCTGTTATCATCCCGTGGATACCCTGTACATGACATGAGTACGATCGAAAGAGTGGCCAAACGTCCAAAGGATCCGCCTGAGCAGCGCCGCCGGCATTTCTTCATCGCACAAATCTTTCCTGCAAGGCAAAAGGGCAGTATCCCCAACGGCAGCCCTTAAAACTCTATTGACTTTCCTTCTCATAAAGAGTACAATTCATTCAATCGGCTTTGTCGATTGAATTACATACGACTTTCATCATGAGTGGCGGAGGGACTGGCCCTTTGAAGCCACGGCAACCATCTTTATGAAACGGTGCCAATTCCAGCGAGTGTATTCTCGAAAGATGATGCGACTGCAAGCTTTCATCTTCCGATGAAAGTTTTTTTGTTTTTATGAGGAGACTCCAATGATTGAACTCAAACATATAACGAAAGTATATGGCAATTTCAAAGCACTGGACGACGTCAGCGTCACCATCAGAGATGGTGAGATCTACGGTATCGTCGGGCAGTCCGGTGCAGGGAAATCGACCCTGGTCCGCTGCATCAATATGCTTGAACCACCGACCACAGGCGAAGTCCTGATCAATGGCAAAGACATGATGAAGCTCTCCAAGGCGGAACTGCGCAGTGAGCGCAAAGGCATCGGCATGATCTTCCAGCATTTCAACCTGCTGTCCTCCCGCACAGTGGCAGGAAATATCGCATTCCCTTTGGAGCTTGCCAATGTGCCGAAGGCAGAGCAGAAGAAACGCATTGATGACATCCTCGAGATGGTCGGTCTCACCGAGTACAAAGATAAATACCCCGCACAGCTCTCCGGCGGACAGAAACAGCGTGTCGGCATCGCACGCGCTATCGTGTCCAATCCATCCGTACTTCTCTCCGATGAAGCGACCTCTGCGCTGGATCCGGAAACGGTCAAGTCCATCCTGCAGCTGCTGAAAGATATTAATAAGAAGCTCGGCATCACCATCATCATGATCACGCATCAGATGGAAGTCATCAAGGAGATCGCTGAACGTGTCGCCGTCATCGAACATGGCCGCATCATCGAAGAAGGCTCTGTCGTCGATCTTTTCACCAATCCGCAGACTCCGACTCTGAAAAAATTCGTCGGCTCGGTCATGTCTTCGGAAGTGCCGGAACAGCTCTCCCACATGGATATCCATGCCGATAAAGAGAACGCGGACGACCAGACCGTCCTCTCCCTCTCCTTCCGCGGCGACGTCGCAAATGAACCGATCATCGCCAACCTCATCAAAAAGTACAATCTGGACGTATCTATCCTGTACGGCTCCATCGACTACATCCAGAATGTATCCTTCGGCCGTCTCATTATCACCATCATTGGCGATGACAGCGATATGCAAGAAGCGCTCAGTCATCTGAAATCGTTACCTATCACAAGCGAGGTGCTCGGATATGTCTCCAGTCATTAGTAATCTTCTTCTGAAAAGTACGGCAGAAACCTTCTACATGCTCGGCGTTTCTGCCCTGATCGCCGCTGTCGTCGGCATTCCTCTGGGGATCCTCCTCGTCGTCACGGAGAAAAACGGCATCCTCGCCTGCCGCCTGCTCAATAAGCCGCTCGCTTTTATCATCAATATGATCCGCTCCATCCCATTCATCATTCTGATGGTCGCGATCATTCCTCTCACCCGTCTCATCGCAGGTACCTCCATCGGCACCACCGCAGCCATCGTCCCACTGACCATCGCTGCGATCCCCTACACCGCCCGCATGGTCGAGACCTCCATCCGTGAAGTCCCCTTCGGCCTCATCGAAGCAGCTGAATCCATGGGTGCTTCCCCGTTCCAGATCATTAAGAAAGTCCTCATCCCGGAAGCCCTACCTTCCAACATTGAGAATATCACTGTCGTCATTGTCACCCTCATCGGTTCTTCCGCTATGGCAGGCACCATCGGCGGCGGCGGCTTAGGCGACCTCGCCATCCGCTACGGCTACCAGCGTTTCCAGGCCGACGTCATGGTGGCTACCATCCTCGTCCTTATCGTCGTCGTCCAGCTCATCCAGTTTATCGGAAGCAATCTTGCGAAAAAGGCGAATAAGAAGTAAAAAATGGATAAGCCTGGGGACCTGCCTCATGCCTCTTATCAGGTTTTCCACCGGATCTATAGGAAATGCGAATTCTCCCACTTCCATACATAGACACCGGATTTTATAAAAGAAGGGAAGTATATTTATGTTAAAGAAACTCGTCATCGCTGGACTTTGCGCCCTCTCCGCAGCAGCCATCATCACCGGCTGTGGTTCCAACGCAAAGCCAGCCTCCTCGGCCGCTGCCTCTGTACAGGAAAAGAAAGAGATCACCGTCGGTGCTACCGCCGGTCCGCATGCAGAAGTCGTCGAAGCCGCTGCCAAAGAAGCAGAAAGCAAAGGTCTCAAGGTCAATGTGAAGGAATTCTCCGACTATGTCACTCCGGACCAGGCACTCGCTGACGGCGATCTCGACCTCGTTGTCTACCAGCATGAACCGTTCCTGAAGAACTTCAACAAACAGCACAATACAAACCTCGTCTCTATCGGCAAAGCTATCCTGATGCGCATGGGCGTCTACTCCGATAAGTACAAGGATATCAAGGATCTGCCGGACGGCGCCACCGTCTCCATCCCGAATGACCCGACCAATGAAGGCCGTGGTCTCCAGCTGCTCGAAAAAGCAGGCGTCATCAAGCTGAAGGAAGGCGTCGGCATGAAAGCCACCCCGGCAGATGTCGTAGAAAACCCGAAGAACCTGAAATTCCAGGAACTCGAAGCCGCTCAGCTTCCAAGAAGCCTTGCTGATGTCGATGCATCTGTCATCACCATGAACTACGTCATGAGCTCCGGACTTTCCCCGAAAGACCAGGGCATCTTCCTCGAAGACAAGGATACCCCGCTCGCCGTTATGATCATCGTTGCCCGCGAGAAGGACAAGGATCAGCCGGCTTATCAACAATTCGTCAAGTACTATCAGTCTGAATCCGTCAAGAAATTCATCGCTGAAAAATACAAAGGCACCATCGTTCCTGCTTGGGAATAATGACAGAAACCAAAAAGGACCGCGAAAGCGGTCTTTTTTGTTTGAAATTAGAGGGCGTGTTTTAATGGTTCGAAGGGTTCTATGGGTTCAGAAGGTTCAACGGGGACTATGCGGCACATTTCGTCGTCCTGAGCGGAGAAAAACGTCGTATGTTAAAAAATGGCTTATCTGAAATATGAGAACTGAGTCGAAGGATCTAAGCGCCGCTTTTTGATAAGTCATCTCTCATATCGTCATTTCGAGCGAAGCCGAGAAATCTTTGTCATAGGCGGTAAGACCATCAATGTGTCATATTCTAAACCAGGAAACCTATTTCCTCCTATATGTGTGCAATAATAATGAATCCAGAGTTTCAGACCAGAACCTTAGATTTTAAGCGCGGATCTGTGGCAGAATTAGATCAAGTAAGGAGGTCACCATCATGTTAAAGAAAAAGTCCCCTACAGAAATAAAACCAAGAGGCTGGTCTGAATCCATGGCTTCATTATATCTTTGGCCCTCAACGCAAAGACACCCATGGATTTCTCCTATTGCGTTTATTATTAATAGCTTTAATTTTACTTAAACTTGGTTGATTTCGACTATTGGTAGTTGATTCACATCCCTTGTTATTTTTGTTTGCATAAAGATTACCTATACACTCTACTAATTCTTTTATTTGCAACGGTTCATGATCGAGCAAAGTTATGATACCTGCTTTCAATACTTGCAACACTTTAGCCCCATTTTTCCAAGAATCAATATTGATGCTGATATTTCCATCAGGGTTCTCTATATAGTTAACTGTGAGAGATTTTACGTTGTTCGGTATCTTCGCTTTTGGTGGTTCTACTTTGGGTTTATTCAATACATGTAATTGCGTAAAACTGCTTAAACCAGTGTCTTCCCTAAATTCCTCTTCCGTAACATCTTCAGGTAATTTAACTGTTACTTCTGCTAGATTAGGGCACTTTGCAAACATTTGCCAATAATTCATATTCTGAGTCAAATCAAGAACGCCATATATGTTAGTCAATTGATTACAATTGTAAAACATCGAATCTGAAGATTCTACATGACTTGTATCAAAGTTCTCAATATGTAATTTTCTTAAAGTAACGCAATTAGAAAACATCGCGTCCATTTTAGTGACTTTAGCCGTATTAAATTTGCTTAAATCCAAAGAAGTTAATTCATTACAGCCAGAAAACATATAAACCATGTCGGTCACTTGACTTGTATCAAAGTTTTTTAAATTAATTTTTGTCAAAGAAGCACATTTATAAAACATTGACCGCATAGAAGTGCATTTCTTTGTCACAAAATGAGAGACATCCAATTTTCGTAAATTACAGCAACCACTAAACATTGCTTCCATTGAAACACACGGGTAGGTATCTAACTTTTGAAGATCTAGTAAAGTAAGGCTACTACCATATTCAAACATATGGGAACAATTTTTAGCATATCTACGAGAATTAAAATATGTGGCTGGATCTATATCACTACGGGTTGCTTCTGCCTCACTTAAATTCTTTATTTTGGCTACATTGCTACAATATTTTTGTGACCAGTTTGAATAATCCTCAGCAATTTCGTCTTTCCAATTCATAAACTGATTCCAAATAATCACCACAAGTTTTTTTGCAACCATTATTTTTTTTTCTTCATCCATTCGATCAAGGCTTGCAGGATATAAATAGGAGTACAGTTTATTTATTTTAGCAGAATTCAATTGATCTACTTTTTTATCAATGTATCCGTCTATCCATTCAGCATTTGTCTTATGATCGAGCAAATTCCCCTTTAATAATTCTAGGATCGGAGAAATAATTTCATTGACTAAGACTTCCGGAATCACTAACTTATATTCATCTTTAAGCGTCCAAAAAGTTATAGGATAACCATTTTCTGATTTATCATAATGTATCTCGTATTTGCAGAAATTTCTATAAAAAAAACTATTAACAGATTTCTTTTCACACCATTCATTTTCGTCAAGAAGTCCAGACCAATTGATATAAAAACTAATAAATTTTGCACTTAATCCACCTGGCATTTTGGTTAAGAATTCATCGATAAGTCGTTCTAACTTTGCATCAGATATTTCAGCCATATATACCCCAGCCTTTCCGTGCTATACAGATTCCTATAACAATATACTAGCAATCATATTCCATCTGCCCACTAAACCGTACAGATATTTTTAGCCTTTATAACTTATGGTTCAACCCTCTAAACAGAAATATCCCTTCACTCAAACAAAAACGGTTCCATGAAAGCCTTCGTCTTTCTTGAAACCGTTCACGCATCCCTTATCAGTAAAGAGCTTCATTAGCAATGACGAGGCGCTGTACCTGATTCGTTCCTTCATAGATCTGCATGATCTTGGCATCACGCATGTATTTTTCATTCGGATTTTCACGGGAGTACCCATTACCGCCCATGACCTGCACCGCTGTCGTTGTGACTTCCATCGCTGTATCCGAAGCGAAGCATTTCGACATTGCGGAGAACATGGACGCCCTCTTATCTCCCTGCATCTTCAGCCAGCAAGCCTTATAGACAAGCGCGCGTGCTGCCTCTGTCTTCGTGACCATATTGGCGATCATTTCCTGTACCATTTCAAAAGAAGCGATCTTCTGACCAAACTGCTTTCTCTGGTGTGCATAGTGGATGGCATTTTCCAGTGCAGCCTGTGCGATACCGACAGAAATCGCACCGACGACCGGACGGGATGTCTCAAGCGTCTGCATAGCGATGCGGAAGCCCATGCCTTCACGACCGATGCGGGCGCTTGTCGGAACGAAGCAATCGTCAAAAATGATCTCCGAAGTAGCCGAAGCACGGATCCCCATCTTGTCCTCTTCCTTGCCGATAGAGACGCCTGGCGTATTTCTATCGACAGTGAAAACAGTCAGACCACGAATGCCGCCTGATTCACGGGTATTGGCAAAGAGTGTGATTTTGTCACAGATCGGCGCATTGGTGATGAAGCATTTCGTACCATTCAGGACATAGCCGCCATCGACCTTTTTGGCCTTACAGGATACCGCACCTGCATCAGAGCCTGCTCCCGGTTCCGTCAGGGCAAAGCAGGCGATCCCACCGTTGTTCAGGCAGTCAAAGTATTCCTTTTTCTGTTCATCGCTGCCGGCGAAAAGGATCGGGAAGGAAGCGAGCGAATTGGCTGCGCAAACAGTCGCAGTACCTGCACAGCCCTTTGCGAGCTCTTCACTGATCATCGCACCCGTCAACAGATCGAGTCCTGCTCCGCCATATTCCTTCGGAACAGCCAGCTGAGTCATACCGGACTGTTTCAAAATCTTCAACAGTTCCGGATCCATGACACCGCTCTTATCGATGTCCAGAGCGCGCGGCGCGATCTCCTTCTGTGCGATCTCCTTCGCCAGATTTACCAGCTCCTGCTGCTTTGCATCTAATGTAAAGTCCATTCTCGTTCCTCCATGAAATCAAAGTGCTTCTTCTGCCAGGGCTTCCCCTAAAATTTTACTATATTGCTATTATTATAACAGATATGCTGGGCTTTCGGATGGAAAAATATAAAAATACTCGCAGAATCTGATCCTGCGAGTGGATCATGATTTCCCGCTTCATCGCTCCCCCATATGCTTTGGAATACCAGAAAAATCACTGCTCCCCCTTCTCTGTAAAGCCATGGGAGCTTTCCCTGCATGATGCCAACAGTTATTTGGGAAAATGCCCTCGCCCATCCCCCAAAGGTCTGTATGGGTACAGGTCGCACATGTCATCGCATGGATGGGGCTCGAAAGTTTCCACTTGAAAGCCACACAGTCGGGATCATGAGCATATTGGTACATGACCCTATCTATGTAGGCTCTCGCCTTCTCAATGCGGGCGATTCCTTCGGCGAAGTATCGCGCGCTCTCTTGGACGGCCACATCAATGGCTTTATCTACCATCTCCTCATTGCCCTTTGAAATAGCGCCGATTATGCCATTGTAGGCCGCCTTGAGTCCCTGCGTGGAAATTTATCTATGTTCCTTTGCGCATCGCGCAGGGTGCGTTTGAACGCGTTCCCTGGGTAGTCTTTAGACAGAGCAGGCTGCAGAAGGCGGCGAGCGTGCTTTGGCTGTACCGTCAAACCTTGATGACAAGCAAATACTTTTTCTAACGAAGAAGATGATGAAGCCAGTCACACTGCATCAAAAAAATGCCATCCCGTCATGCACTGCGGAATGGCATTTTCTTGATTTGTAAAAGTATTGGTAGAAGTGATGAATTTTATGCGAGTTAGGTAGAAAAAAGAAAAGCCCGAAGTCATGGATGACTTCGGGCTGAATGTCTGGTGGATCATCAGGGGTTCGAACCCCGGACACCCTGATTAAGAGTCAGGTGCTCTACCAACTGAGCTAATGATCCGTTTCAACGAGATTTATTATACTCGTTTTTCTTGCTTTTGTCAAGTTCTTTTTTTCAAATCTTTTCATTTGACTTTGTTTCAAGAGGTCTTGTCTCAAGCGATGTTAAGAGTATATCATGTAACTTCATTTTTTGCAAGAGGTAAAATAAAGTTTTTTTTGAAAAAGAACAGCTGCCTTTCAGTAGTGGATCCCATACTTATGCTTCAGCTCATCAATATCCTTTCTCATATCACGGTCACATTCTTCCAGTGCCATTTTCAGGTTTGGAAGCTTCTGTCTCACCATGAAAGACTTCTTCGCGCTGGACATTTTATAAATGCGAGCAAGCTCTTTCTTGTAGGATGCCATAAATTCCGCCAGCTCTTCAGGGGAAAGCTCCTGTTCTTCATTCAGATCGACTTCTTTCTGATCCATTCTATGTTCTCCTCCCTTGTTTTCTTTTATTGTACCATGAATCCGCCCTCTCTGCCTGTAAGAAATAGCGGCCATTTCTATTTTTGAAAATAATTCTTAAAATACAGTGGAAATATAAAGTACCATTCAGTATAATAAAGAAAGGCAATCATATAGCTTTTATTCACCGATCAGCTTATATATTGTATACACTATATCAATGTTGCATTGAAAGGAAGGTATCATTATGCCACTCGTAGGAACTACTGAAATGTTTAAAAAGGCATATCAGGGGCATTATGCCATTGGTGCATTCAATGTGAATAACATGGAAATCATCCAAGGGATCATGGAAGCTGCCAAGGAAGAGGAGTCTCCTGTCATTCTTCAGGCTTCGGAAGGCGCCCGCAATTATGCCGGTCAGGAATATATCGTCGGTCTGGTCAAGACTGCCCTTCAGGATTATCCGGAGATCCCGACCGCACTCCATCTGGACCACGGCTCTTCTTATGAAATCTGTAAGGCCTGCATTGACGGTGGCTTTACTTCCGTCATGTATGATGGCTCGAAGCACTCCTTCGAGGAAAATGTCAAAGTCACAAAGCAGATCGTCGAATATGCACATGACAAAGGTGTCGTGGTGGAAGCCGAGCTCGGACGTCTGGCCGGCGTAGAAGATCTGGTCAGCGTCGATGCGAAGGATGCGATCTTTACGGATCCGGAAGAAGCGGCTGAGTTCGTAGAGCTTACCGGCTGCGACTCTCTCGCTATTGCGATCGGCACCAGCCACGGAGCTTACAAATTCAAAGGCGACCCCTATCTTGACTATGAACGTCTGGAAAAGGTCGGCAAGCTCCTGCCGGACTACCCGATCGTCCTCCATGGCGCTTCTACCGTCATTCCGGAATTTGTGGAAAAGTGCAATGCCTATGGCGGCAAAGTCCTCGGTGCGAAAGGCGTCCCGGAAGACATGCTCCGCAAGGCTGCCACGATGGCTGTCTGCAAGATCAATATCGACACCGATATCCGTCTGGCTATGACAAGTGCCATCCGTGAAGCACTCTGCAAGGATCCGTCGAATTTCGACCCGAGAAGCTATCTGAAGCCGGCCAGAGAGGCTGTGAAGCAGATGGTCATGCACAAGATCGAAGCTGTCGTCGGCTCCGCGCATACCATCTGATCTCATAAGGATTTTGTATACCATTTTCATGATTCTCAATGAATGCAATAAAAAGCAGCCCGTCAAGGGCTGCTTTTTATTGTCTATGATTCACTGGTTGATCAGATTTTTTGCCGTCTTTTTCAGCTTCGAAAGCGCTTTCCCTTCGATCTGACGGATGCGTTCGCGGGTCACATCAAAGTATTTTCCCACTTCTTCGAGAGTCCTTGTCTTGCCGTCTTTCAGCCCGAAGCGCAGCTCGAGCACCTGTCGTTCTCTTTCCGTCAGCCCGGTCAAAAGTTCTTCGATCTGCTCGCGGAGAAGGATGCTGCCGGCGGCATCATCCGGCGCGATGGCTTCATGGTCTTCGATGAAATCTCCCAGATGGGAATCTTCCTTTTCGCCGATCGGCGTTTCCAAAGAAATCGGGTCCTGTGCGATCTTTTTGACTTCGCGTACCTTGGCGAGTGATACGCCCATGGCTTTGGCAAGCTCTTCATTGGTTGCCTCACGCCCATTCTCCTGCAGCAGCTGGCGGGAAATGCGATTCAGCTTATTGATCGTCTCTACCATATGTACCGGCACACGAATGGTGCGTGCCTGATCCGCAATGGCGCGTGTGATAGCCTGCCGGATCCACCATGTAGCATAGGTGGAGAATTTATAGCCCTTGGTATAGTCGAATTTATCGACCGCCTTTAAGAGTCCCAGATTTCCTTCCTGAATGAGATCCAGAAACTGAAGCCCGCGGCCCAGATATTTCTTTGCGATGGAGACCACGAGGCGGAGGTTCCGATCAGCCAGCTCTTTCTTCGCTTCCCGCGCTGCTTCCTTTTCTTCGGGAAGCGCATCCGCACGCATACCCGCCTCGACTGTCTTGGCAAGCACGATCTCTTCTTCACTGGTCAAAAGGGGCAGCGCACCGATTTCCTTCAGATACATTTTCACGGGATCATCGATCGAGATGGCATTATCCAGATCAGGCACCGGCGTGTCTTCTTCGGCTTCCGCCTCGGCCTCTTCTTCTTTGACAAGCTCAGCCGACTCCTCTTCCTCGATGAAGTCGAAGGAATCATCCACCTCTTCATTAAAGTCGACTTCCAGCTGGTGGATATGAAGTGCTTCATAAAGTGCAGACAGATCTTCTTCTCCCAGATTGTGCGTGGAAATGAACTCCATGATATCCTTATTCGCTACCAGCCCGTCATGGGATTTTTTCTTCAGCTCCTGAATCCATTTTTCAAGTTGAGTCATTCGTTCAGCCATTTTTATATCCCCCGATACTGGTAATCCATTCCGGCGATCATGTCCATCTCTGCTTCGGAAATGTGGTATATGCAAAACAAACAATATTCTTACTGATCAGTCGATAGTGATGGGCGGCAGATGCCGACGTCCGGTCGCTATCACGCCCTTCCCAGTGCCATGATCTCTTTGCTGAGGCGGATACAGATCATCTGCTCTTTTCTGGCCTCTTCCGGATCTGAAGTCATGAGAGACTGGACTTTTTCTGTATGAAGACGATACTCCTTCTGGAGATACATCTTCATCAAAGGCCATATATATTCCTCCTGAGGGACAGAGCCGGGCGGATCCCCCTCCATCGCAAGCTCTGCCAGAAGCGGTATATCCTCGCGAAGGAGCTTCCCCTCCACCGCCTGTTCCGTGATTTCTCCCTCCATCGATTTCATCGCATCAAAGAGTCTTTGACGGAAAGGCGAGGTGAAAGGATAATTTTTGAGTAACTCCCAGCCCTCAGGAAGCATATGATAGCGGAGGCAATACTTGAGAAGCCCTTCTTCCAGGAGCTTCTGCTTCTTTGCCTGCGGCCCATTGTCTGTCGTCGGTGCTTCCAGCGGTGTTTTCTGGGAAATATATAGGGTCGAATGATTCTTTTTCGCAAAGGAGAGTGCTTCACTTCGGATCATTCCTTCATCCATGTGGAGCGTCATCGCCATCTTGCGGATGAACGAATTGAACTGAAACGTATCCTGCTGCGAGAGAAGTACAGCGAACATCTCATCAAGAATGTGATGCTGCCCGTCAAGTGTCGACGCATCATACTGCCGCTGCAGCGCGCCAAAGAGATAGTCCAATGCAGGCTGCGCTTGCGCTACCGCTTCTAAATAAGCCTCCCCGCCATGAAGATTGACAAATTCATCCGGATCCTTGCCCTCACCCACGAGTGCCACACGCAGCTTCAGTCCCACAGCGCCGGCGATCTCCAATGCCCGCCGCGTCGCATTCTGACCGGCAGCATCCATATCATAAGAGAAAACGATCTCGTCGGCATATTTTTTGAGAAGCCTTGCCTGCTCTACGGTAAAGGCAGTCCCGAGGGAAGCTACTACATTCGTGACACCATGGGCATGCAGGGAAATCGCATCCATGTAGCCCTCGACCATGATCGCCTGCCGCTTTTGGCGGATCTCCGGCAGTGCCTGATAGATAGCAAAAAGGAGACGACGCTTATTGAAAATGGGGCTTTCCGGCGAATTCAGATACTTCGGCTTACTGTCATCCATGACACGACCGCCGAATGCCACCACGCGCCCCTTCAGATCCAGAATGGGAAACATGCAGCGATTGCGGAACATATCAAAATAGTTTCCATTCTTGTACCCGCAAAGCCCGCAGGCTGTGAGTATCTTCGGATCTATCTGCTTTTTCGTCGTGAAGTCGTGGTATAGACGATGCCATTCCGCCGGTGGAAAGC
>JAERMT010000403.1_pt2 | contig 13157 bp, 15 predicted proteins | sample 9267081 | NCBI WGS metagenome assembly JAERMT01 (sample SAMN17071939, study PRJNA684904) | human gut metagenome | isolation source: diarrhea sample from child under the age of five | host: Homo sapiens | place: South Africa: Mafikeng, Mafikeng Provincial Hospital | collected 2019-09
GTGAATAAGAGACAGGTGTGGCACGACGACCGAGCCGGCCATTGCCTTCCGCATGCTGAGCCAATACTTAGTGGCTCGTGATGGTCAGGAGGTGGCTAAGCGACGTATCGTAGCCATTACCGACAAGAAGCGGGGTGCTTTGCGTCGCCTAGCAGACGAGCAGGGGTACGATACCTTCGTCATACCAGATGATGTGGGCGGTCGTTTCTCCGTGCTGACTCCTGTGGGGTTGCTACCGATTGCTTTGGCAGGCTTTGATATTGAGGCTTTGCTCCAAGGTGCGCGTGACACGGCACTCCTATATCGTAGTGCGGAGCATCCGCTAGAGACCCCAGCCGTGCAGTATGCCGTGACAAGACAAGCCGCCTATCGAGAGCGTGCTGTGAGCGAAGTGCTGGTCGCCTTCGAGCCTCGGCTGAGTGCTATGGGGCAGTGGTGGATGCAGCTCTTTGGCGAGAGCGAAGGCAAGGAGGGCAAGGGATTACTCCCGCTCTCTCTGACCTACACGACCGACCTGCACTCCATGGGGCAGTGGATACAGCAAGGACCCCACAACATCCTCGAGACGATGATCGTGGTAGACACACCGCGAGACACCATCACCATCCCGACAGATGAGCAAAACCTAGATGGGCTCAACTACCTAGCAGGCGAGACGATGCACTATGTCAATGAGCAGGCGCATCTAGGCACGCTCTTCCCGCACGAAGATGGCGGTGTGCCAGTCTTGCAGTTGCAGTTGCCGCAGATCGATGCTAGGACGATTGGTGCCTTCATCTATACGATGGAGTATGCGGTCGCTGTCAGTGGCTATATGATGGGGATCAACCCCTTTGACCAGCCAGGCGTGGAGGACTACAAGCGCAATATGTTTGCCCTCCTCGCTAAGCCAGGCTTCGAGAGCGAGACGAAAGCGATGCGCCAGCGGCTCAACAAATGAACTTACGACAGATTACAACAATGACAGATACGATACAAACACCCCCCCAGAAAAGCTACCACGAGGTCATTCCTCTCCCTGAGTATGGACACCATATCCAGCACATGGTAGACCACTGCTTGACCATTGAGGACCGCGACGAGCGGACTCGGTGCGCGCACGCTATTGTCAAGGCGATGGCGATCATACAACCCGAGCAGGCTAAGAAGTCGGAGGATCACAAAGTCCTCTGGGATCACCTCGCCATCATGTCGCACTTCGCGCTAGACATTGACTATCCCGTAGAGCCTATTCACGAGGAGGCACTTCGTGGTGCGCCCGAACCCTTGTCCTATCCCGAGGACGACATCATCTACCGCCACTATGGTCACCTCATTCAGGAGCTGATCAAGAAAGCGTGCGAGATGCCCGAGGGTGACGAGCGCGAGGCTTTGGCACTCTCCATTGCCAACCGCATGAAGCAGGCTTATATCTTGTGGAATAAGCGCTCCGTCGATGACTACACCATCTTTAAGGACCTCTACGAACTCTCCGGTGGCAAGCTCGTACTGACCGAAGAGGAGCACCAGCTAGACGCTACTACAAGACGCACCCCTCAGGGGCGAGGGGGGAACCGCTCGAAGCGACAGTACAAGCGCCCAGCACGGGGAGGCAACAATTCCAGAGGAGGTCGCCGTGGCGGCCGCCCCAATCGTTCTAGACGTTAGCCGATACAGACACTCACTATCTTACTCTTACGACACTAGCTTATGGCATCTTACATCATCGAGGGAGGTCACAGACTCCATGGCGAGGTAACCATACAAGGAGCTAAAAACGAAGCGCTCCAAGTCATCGCCGCCACCTTACTAACCAGCGAAGAGGTCATCCTAGAGAATGTTCCAGACATCCTCGATGTCAACAACCTCATCAAGCTCGTAGAGCTGCTCGGTGTGGAGGTGACACGACTCAGTCACGACAGCTATCGCTTCAAAGCTCAGGAGATAGATCTAGACTTCGTCGACTCTCCGCAGTTCCTCCATGAGAGCAAGATATTGCGAGGCTCCGTCTTACTCGTCGGTCCTCTCGTCGGTCGTTGTCGCCATGCGGTCTTCCCTAAGCCTGGCGGTGATCAGATAGGACGCCGTCGACTAGACACCCACCTGATCGGTATTGCCACCCTAGGGGCGGAGTGCGAGTATGATCAGGAGCATAGAGCCTTTCGCATAGAGGTGCCACACCTACGGGGAGCTTACATGCACCTCGAGGAGGCCTCCGTGACAGGTACCGCCAATGTGATCATGTCGGCAGTCCTAGCAGAGGGCAAGACCACTATATATAATGCTGCCTGCGAACCGTACATACAGCAGCTCTGCCGTATGCTCGTCTCCATGGGAGCCCGCATCTCAGGCATCGGCTCGAACCTGCTCACCATCGAGGGCGTCGAGCGACTACACGGCACGACGCATCGTATCCTACCCGATATGATTGAGGTGGGTAGCTTCATCGGCATCGCAGCTATGACGCAGAGCGAGCTGACGCTCAAGGACGTCGGTCTGCCCGACCTAGGACTCATCCCGCAGATGTTTCGCAAGCTCGGCATCGAGATCATAGAGCGAGGCGATGACCTCATCATACCCGCCAGAGAGAGCTACGAGATAGAGACCTTTATGGATGGCTCTATCCTCACCATCGCTGATGCACCGTGGCCAGGACTAACGCCAGACCTGCTGAGCGTCTTCCTCGTTGTAGCAACACAAGCTAAGGGGACCGTCCTCATTCATCAGAAGATGTTTGAGAGTCGTCTCTTCTTTGTGGACAAGCTCATCGATATGGGTGCCCAGATTATCCTCTGCGACCCACACCGAGCAGTGGTCGTTGGCAAGGACCACCAGACCCGTCTGCGTCCCGCTGTGATGGCTTCACCAGATATACGCGCCGGTATCGCGCTCTTGATTGCCGCTATGAGTGCCGATGGCACCAGTGTGGTCAACAATGCGGAGCAGATAGACCGTGGCTACCAGCATCTACACGAGCGGCTCAACGCTCTAGGTGCTCACATCGAGAGACGCGATGAGTAGCACGACCACTTTTACCGTACCGGAGCTCACGCCCGTTGGCCACCTAGGCAAGCCACACGGCGTGCGTGGTGAGCTAACCGCTTACTTGACCATCGAGCTGGAGACTCTCTGCAGCGACCCCAGTCGCGAAGCCTTTTATCTCTTTGCCGAGATCGATGCGCTACCTGTGCCGTACCAGCTCCTGAGCTATCGCAGCAAGGGTGACAGTTACCTGCTCACCCTGGCGCATGTCGCTGACCGATCGATTGCTGAGAAGATGACTGGGTGGCAGCTCTTCGTCCCCACGGAGCTACTGGCAGATAGCGAGGTCGCTTATAGCTGGGATCACTTCATCGGCTACCAAGTGCTCACCCCCGAGGGGAAACTTGTCGGCACAATCCTAGAGGTCAATGACCAAACGGAAAACATCCTCCTCACGATCGAAACCTCCGACGGCACCCAGCGACTCATTCCCATTCACGAGGAACTCGTCGAGGCGATAGACCCTGAGAGCAGGACCATCCAGCTCCACATACCCCAAGGGCTACTAGACTTGTAAGCCCCCATTTCCCAAAGCAGACTACACACTATGCGACGCATCGCACTCTTTGGCTCGACAGGCAGTATCGGCACCCAGGCACTGGAGGTCATCTCCTTTCACCCCGAGCTGCTCTTCGTCTATGCCCTCACCACTCATCGCAACGTACCCCTCCTCGTAGAGCAGGCGGAGAAATACCATCCGGCCGTCGTGGTCGTAGCTGACGAAAAAGCCGCCACAGAGCATGCCGCACTCCTCAAAGGGCTAACCTGTACCGTGCTAGTCGGCACCGAGGGACTCTGCGAACTGGCGCAGCATAGCGACTATGACGTCATGCTCTCCGCCCTCGTCGGCTTCGCTGGTCTGCGCCCCACACTCCTAGCTATTGAGAGCGGGCATGAGATTGCTTTGGCCAATAAGGAGACCCTCGTAGTGGCAGGGCAACTCATCATGCGCTCTGCACGGGAGCACGGTGTGCGCATCCTCCCCGTGGACTCGGAGCACTCTGCCATCTACCAATGCCTGATGGGCGAGGAGACCCCTCTGGAGCGTATCTGGCTTACGGCCAGTGGAGGCCCCTTCTGGCAGATGCCTCTCGAACAGCTAAGCCAGGTCACCGTAGCAGATGCGCTGCATCACCCACGCTGGTCGATGGGCGCTAAGGTGACAATCGACTCGGCGACGATGATGAACAAAGGCTTTGAGATGATGGAGGCGTGCCACCTCTTTGCCGTCTCGGCAAATCAGATCTCTATCTTGATACACCCTGAGAGTGTCGTGCACTCGATGGTGCAGTTTGCCGATGGCTCGGTCAAGGCGCAGCTAGCCGTCCCCGACATGCGTCTCCCGATCAGCCTAGCGCTCCATGGTGGTGTGCGTGAGCCGCTACCCATAGCCCGTCAGCCGTTTGTCGGCACATCGCTCCACTTTGAGGAGCCAGACGCAGCCCACTTCCCCTGCTTGGGACTAGCCTTCGAAGCGTTCCGACAGGGCGGCAATATCCCCTGCTTGCTCAATGCTGCCAACGAGGTCGCTGTGCGCGCCTTCCTCGATGGGCGGATCGGCTTCACCGAGATAGCACGACTCATCGAGCCCATCATGACGGCCGTACCCTACGACGCAACCCCGACGCTCGAAGCGTTGCTGCACTACCACGACGTGGCGACCGCCTTAGCCACGGAGCAGCTCCCCCGATAGCCCCCTCGTCAAACGAACATCTGTGAGTCCTCGTAGTTTTGCTACGGGGACTTTTTTTGCCTTAGGGAGACTGTTGCAAAAGTCAATAGTCTCCATTAAAACAGAGCTAACTATCAGTACCACTTGGGTGAAACAAAAGTTTCATCCCCTGTGGCACAAAAGTTTCACCCGTATGAAACAAAAGTTTCACACCCCCGTGGCACAAAAGTTTCACCCCCCGTGGCACAAAAGTTTCATACCTATGAAACTAAAGTTTCTTACCTATGAAACTGGAGTTTCCTACCTATGAAACTAAAGTTTCCTACCTATGAAACTGTCGGGACCTCTGAGGAAGGCGAGAGATTCTTCTGACCTGTGCTTCAATATGGCACACCCTGAGGTGTATCTTTGCACTGTGTTCAACAAATCAGATGAAAACTATGGATACAAATGACTTACTAAAGAAGCAACTGGACGAGACTGCTTGGAGAGAACTCGCAGGGGAGTTCCCCTGGACGCTAGAGATTAGATTTTAGAGACTAGAGGCTAGAGCGTTAGCCTCTATGCGACAAAAGCAGCCCACGCTCGTCACGCTATTGTATGTTTCGGTAAAAGGTTGTACCTTAGTGGTGCAGTTGGGGGGGAGTCTATCCTCCCACTGTCACATCAAACATACGAAGCGATTGTGCTTATCTCGAAGTCGGGAACGTAGGAAATTCAAGACTTATTCAGAGAGTAGGCATAGTGGTTTCCACGCAAAGGGCGTGGGCTGCTATCAACGTATCTCTGAATCAAGGTATCCTACGACCTCCGACTTAGAACGTGACACAGCAGTACCACGCTTCTTTTGTTTTATGGAGTCATCGAATAGAAATCAAAAACGTAGGAAACGAGCTCTCCCTACAACCATAGAGAGCCAACAAACAAAACAGAACTAATACTATGCCACAGATGATCAATCGCGGTAAGGAGTTAATCCGAATTAGCCCAAAGGATCCAAGAGCCCTTGAGTATTCCCCTGATGGTGGCAGAGTTTGGGTGAGGCGCTATAGAACTTTGTCCACTCAAGGAGACTTTGAGGATCTAACGGACAACGGAAAGGAGATCCTGGCGACTTGCGAAAAGGGATTGTTTTACTCGACTAATGAAGGAAAAATCTGGATTAGGCGAAACGGTCGCTAGCAGTGTATGGTGGCAATAGGTCGGAATAACTATTAAGAGTAGTAGCACTATGATGTTTGGGTACAGAATATTTATATGCGATGAGTGTAAGCGCATATTTAGAGGTCCACATATTGAGTATATGGCATCTACATTCTCTTGCCCATTGGAGTGCCCCCGCTGTGGTAGCAAGCATACGTTACCATTGTCCCTTTTTGCTTATGCCCTCAAGAGTGTATATAAGAAGATATGGGCTGATCTAGACCGCCTTGAAGAAGAAAAGCAACAGGAGCAGGTTGATGAGCTCTCCAAGCGACTACCCTCAGAGAGTGACAAAGAGGAGTAATCTCAACCAATCTCATTATTGTCAAGAATAACATCACAATATGTATCACTAAAAATCGTATGAATGTATGACACAGAACTCAAACACAAAAAAGAAAGTCATAAAAACTTTTTTAAAAGGTCTTGGAGCAGTACTACTAAAAGAGCTCTTGAAAAATAAATGATTGCACGAAGCGATGCTCCGAGAAGTCAAGTTTATGCCGAGAGTGGGGAAGCACTATGACCACTCTCGGCAACATTGAGGATCTAACTGACAACGGAAAAGAGATCCTAGCAACTTGCGAAAAGAGGCTTTTCTACTCAACGAACGAAGGTAGAACCTGGCTAAAGCGTAGCAACTAACGCTGTATGGTGGTAATAGGTCGGAATAATTAGTTTGTTCTGACCGATTAGGTCACACCTCTCTGCCTATAACCTCACTGTAATCAGGGATGCTTATGAAAAAGAAGAGTGCAAAGCAGATGACTCCATCGAAGCTCAGAAAGATAGCCAAGCTACTTTATCTGCTCGACTGGGTGTCAGACTCCGTAATCGTCTCCAACGTCGTCTGCATAGTCCTAATGCTAAACGAGGATGTATCACCACAGGTTGCGAGCTACATCGAGATCTACCTCGACATTAGCCTAGTGGTACTCTTCTTAGAGCTGGGGGTGCGTATGTACTATAGGCACCGATTTTGGCGGACTCCTGGGGATGTCTTTGACCTAGTTGTCACGACGGTATGTGCGGTGAGCTTGATGCCGAGCTTGATCTCGCTGAGAGCACTGCGACTAGTGCGACTGATGCGTATGCTCCTCGTCTTCTCAATCAATAAACACATGCGTCTCTTCTCAGAGGCGATGGTTAAGTCGTTGCCTCGTGTAGCTTGGTCGAGTGGCTTCTTTGGGATGACGCTACTCATCTATGCGATCATAGGAATGGACAGCTATGGGACCACGGCTCCTGAGTACTTTGGCTCTCTAAGCCGTTCGCTCTTTACGCTATTTCAAGTTATGTCGCTAGAGTCTTGGGCATCGCTTGTTGCTCGTCCTATTATGAGTGTTCATCCGCTGGCTTGGCTCTATTTCGTCAGTTACATACTGATTGCTTCGTACATCCTACTGAGTCTTGTGGCTGGCGTGATCACCGCAACGACGGTGGAAGTCTACGAGCATGAGGAGACTCACAGAGATATACTCAGTGCTGTAAACAAGCTACAGAAGCAGGTCGATGAACTCTCCAAGCGACTACCCTCAGAGAGCGACAAGAAGGAGTAATCTCAACCAATCTCATTATTGTCAAGAATAACATCACAATATGTATCACTGAAAATCGTATGAACTATGGGAAAGAAATTGGACAAAACTGCGAAAGTGCTAACTGTTGCAGGAACTATACTAGCCGTCGCCAAAGCAGCGGTGGAAGCGCTCTCAAAAAAGTAACCTTCTAAATCTTCAAAAGAGGCTAGAGGGTTTAATTTACAAAGCACTCAACGTAAACGCTCCTAAAACAAGAATGTGACAAGACAATGGACTCAGTAGTTTCTACAGACCAGTTGCTTTTGTCAAGACTAAGATCACAGTATGTATCACTAAAAACTAGATGAATTATGGAGGATAACTCAGACAAGAAATCAAACACAAAAAACACTCTCATTAAAGCCACACTAGCAGCCGTTGTGGCAGCAATAGGAGTCTTCATGAATGACAAATGATTGCACGAAGCGATGTTCCGTGAAGTCAAGTTTTTGCCGAGAGTGGGGAAGCTCTACGACCACTCTAGATGGGGCAAGCGTGTGATGGTGCTAGGCGAGAGCCACTACTGTGCTAATCCTAGCGAGGCGACTGCGAATATTACGCAGAAGGTTTTTGAGTATCTCTTTGACTCCTCGTGTGATCACGAAGGCTGGATGAATACTTACACCAAGTTCGCTAGTGCCTTGAGTGGTCAGCAAGAGAATCGCTTCTCCTCAGAGGCGGTGTGGGACGATGTACTCTTTTATAACTTCATACAGGAGCCTATGACGGCTCCTCGACAGGCACCTACTAAGGAGCAGCGGGTTGCAGCTCAGGGAGCTTTCCTTGAAGTGATAGAGCACTACCGCCCTGACCTTGTATTGGTCTGGGGACATGACCGTCTTTACGACTATCTCCCCGATGCGGGGCGTCAAGGAGCTGATTGCTGTGGCGTGGAGACCTGGATATACCCTCTCAGTGATGGACACGAGGTGAGGGTATTGCCTGTACAGCATCCAGCGTCAGCCTTCTCGCCAAGTGAATGGCATCGGACTATCAGTGTGGCTTTAGAGAATTAGTTCTCGAATTGTCTAAAGCCTAAGATGTGATATGGCTTTCATATAGCAACCAAAGGGTTCTATGTGAAAGCCATTGCAGTTTTAGACTGAAAAGCTATGCCTTGTGCCAGGGTTTGGCAGAGCTAATGTTGTATCTTTGTCCTTAGAGAAAGAGACTAATAGTTGTATGGCAAACAAATTCGGACGATATGTCTGGCTGATCGAGCAATTTCGCCAGTACGGACGACTGACCTTTGAGGAGATTAGTCGCCACTGGGTGGATAGCGGGCTGAGTTACGAGGAGCCCCTGCCGAAGCGCACCTTTCACAATCATCGGGCGGCGATCCTAGACATCTTTCAGGTGGATATCTTATGTGACCCCCAAGATGGTTACCGCTACTACATTGACAATCCCGAGGAGCTGGAGCAGGACAACCTGCGCAGTTGGCTCATAGACTCCTACACGGCGATGAATCAGATACAAGCCGACAGCAAGCTCCAGGGGCGAATTCTCTTCGAGCATGTCCCCTCTGGTCGTAAGTGGCTCAACGTGATTGCCGAGGCGATGCGTCATGGCAAGGTGATCCAGATGACTTACCAAGCGTTTGGCAGACCCGAGGCTTACAGCTTTGAGGCGGAGCCTTACTACCTCAAGGTGGCGAATCGTAGATGGTACCTCTTGGCTCGTAGCCCTTATTACTCAGCTCGCAATGAGGAGCTCAATGCTGAGGACGGGGGCTTGCGCCCCAAGGATGTCTATCTAGTCTATGCTCTGGATCGCATCTTAGCTTGCGAACCGCTTGAGGAGAGCTTTGAGATGGATGAGTCTTTTGACATAGAGGCTTACTACCGAGGCTGTTGTGGGGTGATTCACTCTGAGGAGGAGCCTGTGCATCTGCTAGTCAATGCCTATGATCAGGGGGCGGACTACCTCCGCACGCTACCGATACATGAGTCGCAGAGAGAGCTGCCCTCAGAGGTGGAGGGTGTGGCTTGCTTTGAGCTGGAGGTCTGTCCAACGTATGACCTTTATCAAGCTCTATTAGCAATGGGCGATCAAATTGAGGTGCTGGAGCCTCAATCCGTACGAGAGGAGATGTATAACTTTGCCAAGAACCTTATGGCATACTACGAGCCAACAACTGAAGCGTGATGAACAGATTAGACTTTATAGCGATAGACTTTGAGACCGCCACGGGACAGCGCACCTCCATCTGTGAGGTGGGGATCTGTCTGGTCCGCAATGGAGAGATTGCTGAGACACGCTCCTGGCTGGTACAGCCTGAGGGCAACCGATACAGCTATTGGAACATGCAGTGCCATGGCATCCGTCCAGAGGATACGGAGCTGGCGCCATCGTTTGCCGAGGTGTGGCAAGAGATAGCCACGCAATACATAGGCGAGGGTGCCTTGATGGTCGCGCACAATGTCCCGTTTGATCGAAGTTGCCTGGAGCAGACGGCACAGCTCTACGAGCTCACACTCCCCGAGTTGCAGTGGGACTGCTCGCTACGCCGTGCCCGTCAGATCTACGACTACGGCTGCCATACGCTCGCCTACCTCTGCGAGCAACTATCCATCCCCGAGGGGAGGCACCACCGCGCAGGCGACGATGCCGAGATGTGCGCCCGCCTCTACCTACGCGAGCTACACGACAGTAACCAATTCGTATAAAAATACGCCTCAACGCTTCTCTCTTGAAGTAACTCTCACGTACTAGTAATGACTATGAGGATACTACATCTATCTGATACGCATGGCTATCACAAGCGGCTGCGGGATTTGCCTGCGGCAGACGTCGTGGTGCACTCTGGAGACTTTACTATGCATGGTAGTGCAGACGAGGCAGAGGACTTTATCAACTGGCTGTGCGACTTGGACTATCGGTACAAGCTCTTCACCTGTGGCAATCACGACTTCTGTATGTACAGGGCTACTGTGAGCGGACTCAGTGACACGGTACACCTGCTCTACAACTCGGGGGTAGAGATCGAGGGGGTGAAGTTTTACGGAGTCCCGCTGTTTGTGCCTGACTGTGCCGATGGCCGCCAGGAGCAATACGAGGCGGATATACCGCTAGACACAGATGTCTTGGTTACGCATCGTCCGCCCTATGGCATTTTGGACTATGCCGACCAGACCAACTACGGCTCTGCCACACTCCTACGGCGAGTGCATGAGATCAAGCCCCGCCTGCATCTCTTCGGGCATATCCATCAGCAGTATGGCGTGCTGAAAAGAGGTGAGACGATCTATTCGAACGGCGCCATGATGAACGAAAGCAGTCGCACGCTCAATGCTCCTCGGCTGCTTGAGATCTGAGAGCGCCCCCAGGTGGTTGCTGAGTCGGTTGGTGGGCAATAGTGAGGTTATGCTCTTTTGATCTGTTGCCGTTAGGCTTTTAGCCCCAAATACTCTCCAGGTGCTTGGGGCTTATTTTGTATTATTGCTGTCCGGTAAAAGTCAGAAAGGAGACTGTTGCATAAAGGCAAATCGCTGTGTTGCTTTCGGGATTCGCCTTTATGCAACAGTCTCTTGTAGGTCTAGGTGCTAGATTTTACCAACGAGGTCGATGCTAGGCTTGAGAGTGGCATCGCCTTGTCTCCACTTAGCGGGGCACACCTCGCCTGGGTGCTCATAGACAAACTGAGCAGCACGCACCTTGCGTAGTAGCTCCTGAGCGTCACGGCCTATGCCGCTGTCGTGAATCTCTGCCACACGCACCTTGCCATCAGGGTCAATGAGGAAAGTGCCACGGTAAGCCTGTCCAGCCTCCTCAATCATCACGCCGAAGGCACGAGCCAGCTCGAAGCGCATATCAGCGAGCATCGTGTACTGAACCTTCTTGACCGCCTCGCTGGCATCCTGCCAAGCTTTGTGAACGAAGTGTGAGTCAGTGCTCACGGAGTAGATGTCTACGCCTATTTCCTGAAACTCAGCATAGTTGTCGGCGAGGTCAGCTAGCTCCGTAGGACATACGAAGGTAAAGTCGCCAGGATAGAAGAAGAGTACGCTCCAGCGCCCCTTGAGATCCTCGTTAGAGACCTCGTGAAAGCCCTTGGACTTGGTGTATGCAGGTACTTTGAATTCCGGTAAGTTGCTATTGATAATAGGTTGCATAGTCATTTTGAGTTTAAGTTTTGGATAAAGATTGATTGCTCATTGGTAGGACATCCCTACCAACACCCGCAAAGATAGGGGGAAGCAACCGAAATAAAAAGCAAAGCACATACCTATAACAAGGTATTTTTTTTCTCCTGTGGCAAGTAGTCTCCAGATAGAGAGAATACAGAGAGACTCCCCTCGGTCGGATTGTGTCCGACTCGGGGGGAGTCTCTTTTTCGTGTCGGTGGAGGGTTAAGCCCTCGGGGCATTATCTCCGACCGTAGCTGATTTGGAAGGTTAGTCGATAGCCAGGATGATCTTTTTCCTGCTCTGTAAACATAACCCCTCTGAGTGGTGTCTCTGGGTCGAACTTAGTATTGTAAGCTACATAGGCATTGTCCCCGCTTAGTACGGTGAACTGACCATCTTCCGTGAAGCCATAGTGCTCCATAATCTTCAGTAGGTCCTTCTGCACCTGCAGGTCTTTAGGCTCTGTAAATGTCTCAGGATCTACCAGATAGTCCATAGCAAAGTGGCGGAAGAGCCCCATCCTAATGTGGACGGGAGCGCCTGGCATAGAGTGGTTGTAGGCGAGGAAGTCCATACAAAACTGAGAGGTCTCAGGAATATCCTTGCCGTTTTCGTCCTTTTTGTTGGGAGACACAAATCGGTAGAACTTCTTACCCTCTGGATCTTTTGCGTCAGCCTCATAGATCCAGCCGAAGGGGGTTACGGAAGATTTGAAGAGGTCGAGCTTGTCGGGCTTGAAGTCCTCCTTCTTTGGAATGTAGATAGGGGCGAAGTACTGCTGCTCCTCAGCAGACGCATCCAGTCCTAAGTAGCGAGACTTATCAGGAGTTGGGTTAGGCTCGTCGGACTTCCCCTTGCAAGCTCCTAGTGCCATACCGCAGATGAGTATGGTGATTAGGGTGAAGAGTTTCTTCTGTGTCATAGGTTATTTGTTGTGTAGTGATTTGACTTACTCCACAAAGATATGGTCTTTTCAGATTTAATGCAACTGCTAGGCGAAATTTCGTGTACTCAATTCGCTGGAGCTACCCCCTCAGAGCTGCTGGAAGCCGTAGAGCTACGGGAGACTTTATTGATACACTCTAGACAGCAGGCGTGATAAAACGAGAAATGCAGTCCAATAGTCTCGGACTGCATTTGCTAGATATGGCGATGCTCGAAGCATCGTTGTGGTCCCACTTGGGCTTGAACCAAGGACTCCCTGATTATGAGTCAGGTGCTCTAACCGACTGAGCTATAGGACCCGAGGGGACTAAGTGCGTCGCTCCTCTGTATGCTCCTCAGAGCTCTTCTGATGGTACCGTCCTAGGCGGAGTGATGAGCCATCTGCTCTGTGGTGGTGCAAAGGTAATGCTTTTTTCTGATATAAAGGTTCTTTTTTTGCTGTCGCAGATTCAACTATCAAATGCAACGCTGATTCGCAACAATAATTTAGACCCGACTACATATCAATACAGCATTATGTCGGGAAAAACGGATTTCCACGTGGATATTTTGAAATCCCCACGTGGAGAATTTTTATTTTCCACGTGGGGAAGAAAAAATTCTTCG
>JAERMT010001030.1_pt1 | contig 13151 bp, 9 predicted proteins | sample 9267081 | NCBI WGS metagenome assembly JAERMT01 (sample SAMN17071939, study PRJNA684904) | human gut metagenome | isolation source: diarrhea sample from child under the age of five | host: Homo sapiens | place: South Africa: Mafikeng, Mafikeng Provincial Hospital | collected 2019-09
GGACTCAGAAGTCATTCTTTCGTCTCGGCGCTTGGCGCTCAAGTATAATACCATACGCCGGGGCGGATGTCAACACTTTTTTGCAAGTTTTTTCAGGTTTTTTCGCGCTGACTCAAATCCGCTTCATCCTCTTGTATTCTTCAGGCAAAGTCTTTTGTCTTTTATAATGTATTATACAAGGGAGGCACAGTATAGACAATGGCCTTTATTACCCTGCGGAAAGCATTACTTCCTTTGCGCAGATTGTCAAGAGATTTCGTCTCAAATTTTGTTCCGGAAATTTTCCTCTATTTTGGTGAAAGCTACAAAACACAAAATGTAGTGGTTCTTCCATTGACATATCACTAAATAGTGATATGATAGTATCAACGACCAATGAGAGCTGCGGGTGCCTCTTGTATCAGGAGACACCCGTTCACACTGTATACGCGAAACAGGAGGAGCGCTATGAAGATCATCAAACGCAACGGTGCGGAAGTGCCTTTTGACATTACCAAGATCATCACCGCTGTCACCAAGGCCAGCGATTCGGTAGGCGGCAAGGCCCGTCTCTCCCGGGAGCAGATCACTGACATCGCCGCAGCCGTGACCGACCAGTGTCAAGCACTCAACCGCGCTGTCAGCGTGGAAGAGGTACAGGATATGGTGGAAAACCAGCTCATGGACATCAAGGCCCATGACATCGCCCGCCACTATATCACCTACCGCTATATCCAGAGCCTCAAGCGCCAGACCAACACCACCGACGAGCGCATCCTGAGCCTCATCGAGTGCCAGAACGAGGAAGTCAAGCAGGAGAACGCCAACAAGAACCCCACCGTCAACAGCGTCCAGCGCGACTATATGGCCGGTGAGATCTCCAAAGACCTGACTGCCCGCCTGCTGCTGGACCCGGAGATCGTTAAGGCGCATCAGGATGGCCTCATCCACTTCCACGACTCCGACTATTTTGCCCAGCACATGCACAACTGTGACCTCGTCAATCTGGACGACATGCTCCAGAACGGCACCGTCATCTCCGGCACCTATATTGAGAAGCCTCACAGCTTCTCCACCGCCTGCAACATCGCCACCCAGATCATTGCACAGGTGGCTTCCAACCAGTATGGCGGTCAGAGCATCAGCCTGACCCATCTTGCCCCCTTCGTGGACGTCTCCCGCAAGAAGATCGCCGCCGAGGTCGAGGCCGAGATGGAGGGTCTGGATGTCTCCGCCGAGCGCAAGCGTGAGATCGTGGAACGCCGCCTGCGCAGCGAGATCAACCGCGGCGTCCAGACCATCCAGTATCAGGTGGTCACCCTCATGACCACCAACGGTCAGGCCCCCTTCATCACCGTGTTCATGTATCTGGGCGAAGCCCGCAACGCGCGGGAGAAAGCTGACCTCGCCATCATCATCGAGGAGACCATCCGTCAGCGCTATCAGGGCGTGAAGAACGAGGCCGGTGTCTGGATCACCCCCGCCTTCCCCAAACTCATCTATGTGCTGGAAGAGGACAACATCCACCCCGGTGACCCCTACTACTACCTGACCGAGCTGGCTGCCAAGTGTACCGCCAAGCGGATGGTCCCCGACTACATCTCCGAGAAGAAGATGCTCGAGCTGAAGGTAGACAAGAACGGCGAGGGCCACTGCTACACCTGCATGGGCTGCCGCAGCTTCCTGACCCCCTATGTGGACCCCGAGACCGGCAAGCCCAAGTATTATGGCCGCTTCAATCAGGGCGTCGTGACCATCAACCTGGTGGACGTGGCCCTCAGCTCCGGCGGCAACTTTGATAAGTTCTGGAAGATATTCGACGAGCGTCTGGCCCTCTGCCACCGCGCTCTGCAGGCCCGCCACAAGCGCCTGCTGGGTACCCCCAGCGACGCCGCCCCCATCCTGTGGCAGTACGGCGCACTGGCCCGCCTCAAGAAGGGCGAGAAGATCGACAAGCTGCTCTTCGGCGGCTACTCCACCATCAGCCTCGGTTACGCCGGCCTGTATGAGTGCGTGAAGTATATGACCGGCAAGAGCCACACCGACGCCGGCGCAAAGCCCTTCGCCCTCAGCGTGATGCAGCACATGAACGACAAGTGCAGCGAGTGGAAGAAGGACGAGAACATGGACTACTCCCTCTATGGCACCCCGCTGGAATCCACCACCTACAAGTTCGCCAAGTGCCTGCAGAAGCGGTTCGGCATCGTACCCGGCATCACCGACAAGAACTATATCACCAACAGCTACCACGTCCATGTCTCCGAGCACATCGACGCCTTCACCAAGCTGAAGTTCGAGAGCGAGTTCCAGAAGCTGTCTCCGGGCGGTGCCATCAGCTATGTGGAAGTCCCCAATATGCAGGACAACCTCGAGGCGGTCATGAGCGTGCTGCAGTTCATCTACGACAACATCATGTACGCCGAGTTGAACACCAAGTCCGACTACTGCCAGTGCTGCGGCTACGACGGCGAGATCAAGATCGTCGAGGACGACGGCAAGCTGGTGTGGGAATGCCCCAAGTGCGGCAACCGTGACCAGAACAAGCTGAATGTCGCCCGCCGCACCTGCGGCTATATCGGCACCCAGTTCTGGAACCAGGGCCGGACGCAGGAGATCAAGGATCGGGTGTTGCACCTGTGACCCTCTCAGGCGCTTCGCGCCAGCTCTCCCAAGGGGAGAGCCATTGGCAAGCTGCCCAGGCACAAAAAAATTGCAAGGCAAAGCAGCGCGCTCTGCTTTCAGGTCTGATTTATGAACTACGCGACTATTAAATATTACGACATCGCCAACGGGCCGGGCGTCCGCACCAGCGTCTTCGTTTCCGGCTGCCGCCACCACTGCCCCGGCTGCTTCAACGAGGTGGCATGGGATTTCGGCTATGGCCAGCCCTTCGACAAGCCCGTCCGCAACAAGGTGTTCGCCTCCTGCAAGCCGGACTATATCACGGGTCTCTCCCTGCTGGGCGGCGAGCCGATGGAGCCGGAGAACCAGCGGGAGCTGGTGACCTTCGTGCAAAATTTCAAAGCCCTTTACCCGAAGAAAACGGTCTGGTGCTACTCCGGCTACACATGGGAGCAGCTGACCGGCAAAGTCCCCTGCCACGCGCGGTGCGAAGTCACTGACGAGCTGCTGCGTCTGCTGGATGTGCTGGTGGATGGCCGCTTCGTGGAGGCTGAGTACGACATCTCCCTCCGCTTCCGGGGCAGCCGGAACCAGCGTCTGCTGGATGTTCCCAAGTCCCTCGCCGCCGGGCAGCCGGTGTGGTGGCAGGACGAAAAAGTGTTCTCCACCCATACGATGGAATAATAAGCAAAAGGCGCAGATCTTCCACAACGAGCCTCTCCGCTCGCGGAAGATCTGCGCCTTTTCTTATTCCCTGCTTCCCACCATATCCTCAATGGCCCGCAGGAAGGCCATGCCATAGCGGGCGGCTTTCTTTTCGCCGACGCCGGTGATGTTCAAAAACTCATCCATGCTCAGGGGCTTGCTCTGGACCATCTCGCGGAGGGTCGCGTCGCTGAACACCATGTAGGCCGGAACATTCTGCTTCGCCGCAAGACGCTTGCGGAGGGCGTAGAGCGCGGCCAGCAGCTTCTCGTCGGCCTCGCTGAGGTCGCCGCCGGCAGCAGCACGGCGGGCCGACAGCCGCCGGGAGTTGGCCGCGGCCCTCTGCTTTGCGGCGGCAGCGCGCTGTTCCACCTCCTGCGCGTTCTGCTCGGCAAAGAGGCAGCAGGAACAGTTGCCGCACTTTTCAGGTGCGGCCTCGCCGAAATAGTTCAGCATGAACCGCCGCAGGCACTTCTGGGTGGTGGAGTAGAAAGTCATATACCTGAGCCGCTCTTCCGCCTTGCGGGCCGCCTCGGCCTTGACGTCGGCGGGCAGGCCGTTGTCCGCCTCCATCTCCTTGTCGATGAAGAAGCGGATGGTGCGCACATCCGTGCCGGAATAGAGCAGGATGCAGCGGGACGGCAGACCGTCGCGGCCCGCGCGGCCCGCCTCCTGATAGTAGCTCTCCAGATCCTTGGGCATATTGTAGTGGATGACGAACCGGACGTTGGGCTTGTCGATGCCCATGCCGAAGGCGTTGGTGGCCACCATGATTTGAACGCGGTCGTAGAGGAAGTCGTCCTGATTCTTCCGGCGCACCTCGGCGTCCAGCTTGGCGTGGTAGGCCGCCGCCCGGATGCCCCGGCTCTGGAGCAGGCGAGCCGTCTCGTCCACCTGCTTCGTAGTGCTGCAATAGACGATGCCCGCGTTGTCGCCCTCCCGGAGCACAAGGTCCAACAGTTCCTTCGGCTTCTGGCTGGGCAGGGCGCGGCGCGTCTCGAAGTAGAGGTTGGGCCGGTCGAAGCCGGTCGTCACCTCATAGGGCTGATGGAGCTCGAGGTGGCTGCGAATGTCGTCCCGCACCCGGGCCGTCGCCGTGGCCGTGAACGCGCCCACCACCGGGCGATTCGGCAGGCTGTCCACAAAGGCCTTGATACGGAGATAGCTGGGGCGGAAGTCCTGCCCCCACTGGCTGATGCAGTGGGCCTCGTCCACCGTCACCATGCTGATGAGCTTTTCCTGCGCGAAGCGCTGGAAGCCCGGCATTTCCAGCCGCTCCGGGGCCACATAGATGATCTTATACCAGCCCTCCCGGGCGCGGCGGAGCATGAGGGACTTCTGGTTGTCGGTGAGGCTGTTGTTGAGGAAAGCCGCCGCCACCCCCGCCTGCACCAGCGCCCCCACCTGGTCCTTCATCAGGCTGACCAGCGGCGACACCACGATGGTGATGCCCGGCAGAAGCAGGGCCGGCACCTGATAGCAGATGGATTTGCCCGCGCCGGTGGGCATCACCGCCAGCACATCCTGCCCGGCAAGCAGCCGCCGGACGATGTCCTCCTGCCCGGGGCGGAAACTGTCGTAGCCAAAAACTTTTTTCAAGATAGAATGCGGGTCTGCCATGGGTGCCTCCTGCGTTTTTCAAATCTGTATCCGTATTATTATAGCACAGCCCGGCCCGAAATGGTATCAGATCGCTCTTCTGTCGTCGTTTTTTGGCAGGTATTTGCTGGTGTTCCTAGCTTTTTGTGCGCGAAAATGCTATAATAAGAACACATATCTCCATCTCCGGCCCATTTTGTTCTGAACATGGCCGGGCAAGCACGATAAGGAGCTTTATCTTATGCAACAGAAACTCATCACCTTTGCCGTCCCGTGCTACAACTCGGCGGCATATATGCGCCACTGCATCGAAACGCTGCTCTCCGCCGGGGAGCAGGCCGAGATCATCCTCGTGGACGACGGTTCCGTGAAGGACGAGACCCCGGCCATCTGCGACGAGTACGCCGCCAAGTACCCCACCATCGTCAAGGCCATCCATCAGGAGAACGGCGGCCACGGCGAGGGCGTCAACCAGGGCATCCGCAACGCCACCGGCCTCTACTACAAGGTCGTGGACAGCGACGACTGGCTGGACACCGACGCCCTCCAGAAGGTGCTGGCCCGCCTGCACACCCTCGTGACCCGCGGCACCGCCCCCGACCTCATGATCTGCAACTATGTCTACGAGCACACCGAGGACGGCACCCGCCACACTGTGCGGTACACCAACATCTTCCCGCAGGAGCGTCTGTTCACCTGGATGCACGTCGGCCACTTCCGCCCCGACCAGAACCTGCTGATGCACTCGGTCATGTACCGCACGGAGGTGCTGCGCAAGTGCGGCATGGTGCTGCCCAAGCATACCTTCTACGTGGACAACATCTTCGTCTACCAGCCTCTGCCCTTCGTCAAGACCATGTATTATATGAACCTCGACCTCTACCGCTACTTCATCGGCCGCGCCGACCAGAGCGTCAACGAGAGCGTCATGGTCAAGCGCGTGGACCAGCAGCTCCGCGTCACCAGGCATATGATCGACTGTCAGGACCTCGACGCCCTCAAGGGCGAGAAGAAGCTGCGGGCCTATATGCTCCACTACCTCTCCATGATGATGGCCGTCAGCGACATCTTCCTGCTGCTGGACGGCAGCGCCGAGGCCAAAGAAAAGCAGAAGGGCCTGTGGCAGTATCTGCGCGAGCACACCAGCGCCGCAGTCTACCGCTCCATCCGCTTCGGCTTCGGCGGCGTGACCAACCTGCCCTTCCCCAAGGGCGACGCCATCGTGGTGGGCGGCTACCGCATCGCACGGAAGATCTTCAAGTTCAACTAAATTCACGATTGTTGCATACAACAGGGCCGCTGCCTGCGCAGCGGCCCTGTTTTTTTGCCTTTTTCGGCCATTTATCAAGAGATCTTCACTTTTTCCGCCTGAAAGGATGTTGCTTTTTAGAAGGCGGAATAGTATAATTTATTACAGTGCTGTGTTTTTTGGCTTTTGGCAAGCGGCAAGGAAACGCGCCTGACTGAGAAAAAGGAGGAAAGGGCGGCTGCGCGTCGGTATCGTGCTGCTGCCCGCAATATCGCATGGAACAGCTTCTCATCTGCCTTTCCGCGGCGCTCATCGCAGGTCTTTTGATGTCGCGCCTCGCAAAGGCGATCCATTTGCCGGCGGTCACATCGTATCTGCTGGCGGGCCTGCTGCTGGGGCCTTTCTTTCTGGGGCGTCTGAGCCTGAGTAATTTTGGCATCGGCTTCGGCACCCTCGAGCAGGTGGACAGCCTGTCCATCATCACCCAGGTGGCGCTGGGCTTCATCGCCTTCGTCATCGGCAACGAGTTCCGTCTCTCGACTCTTGAGAGCATGGGCAGACAGGCCATCACGGTCGGCATTTTGCAGGCCGTCATGACCACCGCCCTCGTGGATGCGGCGCTGGTCGTCCTGCACTTCATCCGGCCCGACATCATCTCCATGGCCTCGGCCATCACGCTGGGTGCTATCGCAGCAGCGACGGCCCCTGCCGCCACCCTGATGGTCGTCAAGCAGTACAAGGCTGACGGCCCCCTCACCCGCCTGCTGCTGATGGTGGTCGCCCTCGACGACGCCGTGGGCCTCGTGCTCTTCTCCGCCTCCTTCGGCATTGCCAACGCCCTCGAGCAGGGCCGCATCGACGCCATCAGTATTCTGGTGGAGCCGGTGGTGGAGATCGTCTTCTCGCTGGGTCTGGGCGCTGCGGCGGGCTTCGCACTCAACCAGCTGGAAATTTATTTTCACTCCCGCTCCAAGCGCATGAGCCTTTCCGTGGCCTTCGTACTGCTGACGGTGGGCCTGTCCATGGTCACCTTCGACATCGGGCCGATACACTGCGGCTTCTCGCTGCTGCTGGTCTGCATGATGACCGGTACGGTGTTCTGCAACATCTGCCCCACTTCCGATGAGCTGATGGACCGCCTCGACCGCTGGGTGTCGCCGGTGAGCATCCTCTTCTTCGTGCTCAGCGGTGCAGAGCTGGATCTGAACATCCTCTCCGACCCGCTGGTGCTCCTCATCGGCGTGGTGTACATCGCCTTCCGCTCTCTGGGCAAAATTTCCGGTGCCTTCGTCAGCGGCCGGGCCACCCGCTGCAGCCGCAACATCCAGAAGTACCTCGGCATCACCCTGCTGCCGCAGGCTGGCGTGGCGCTGGGCATGGCAGCCGAGGCCGCTGAGCTTTCCGACGGCCATATGGTGCGCAACGTCGTGCTCTTCTCGGTGCTGGTGTATGAGCTGGCAGGTCCCACCCTCACCAAGCTGGCGCTGACCGCCGCCGGCGAGATCACCCCCGAGGGCCGCACCAATGCCCGTATGGCCAACAAGCCCGAGTTCCCGGTCTCCCTCGACTAAGTCTGCCTATGACAAACGGCACTCCGAACTGCTTCGGAGTGCCGTTTCTGTTTGCTTTACTTCAAGATAACTTCACCATTTTCGGCATCCACCGTCAGGCTGCCGCCCGCTTTCAGGGTGCCGTCGATGATGCGCTCGGCGGCGGGGTCCTCCACAGCCTTGCGGATGACGCGGCGCAGGTCGCGGGCGCCGAATTTGCCGCCCTGACTCTTGGCCACGAGGGCAGAGAGAGCCGCCGGGGTGTAGCTATAGGCGATGCCCTTGGCCTCCATGCTGGGCTTGTACTCATCCAGCATGAGAGCCGCGATGCCTTCCAGCGTCTCCTGGCTCAGCGGCTTGAAGGCGATGACCTCATCCACGCGGCCAAGGAACTCGGGCCGCAGGAACTGGCTCAGAGCCTTGCGGGTCTTTTCCTCACTCAGCTGCTCCTCGCTCTTGTTGAAGCCGAGGCCGGAGGTCGTCTTGTCGCCGCTGCCGGCGTTGGAGGTCATGCAGATGACCGTATTGGAGAAATCCACCGTCCGGCCCTGTGCATCGTTGATCTTGCCCTCGTCGAGGATCTGGAGCAGGATGTTCATGACGTCGGGGTGGGCCTTTTCGATCTCATCGAACAGCACCACGCTGTAGGGGCGGCGGCGCACCTTTTCGGTGAGCTGGCCGGCCTCTTCGTAGCCCACATAGCCCGGAGGCGAACCGATCATGCGGGACACCGCATATTTCTCCATATACTCGCTCATGTCGAGACGGATGAGCGGGTCGGGGCCGTCGAAGAGCTGGTTTGCCAGCTGCTTGACCAGCTCCGTCTTGCCGACGCCGGTGGGGCCGACGAAGATGAAGCTTGCGGGACGGCGGCGGCCCGACAGGTCGGCGCGGCTCCGCTTGACGGCCTGTGCCACCAGATGGACGGCCTCGTCCTGACCGATGATCTTCTTTTTCAGCTCGGCTTCCAGCCCGGCCAGCTTGACGAACTCCGTCTCCTGGATCTTCACCGCCGGGATGCCCGTCCACAGCTCGATGACCTTGGCCACATCGTCCATGGTCACTTTTATCTCGCTGGCAGCAGCCTGCTTTGCGGGCAGCTCTGCCTCGAGCTTGGCGATGCGGGTCTTCCGCTGGGCCACCTGCTCGTAGTCGATGGCCTCATTGACGTCGGAGGGCTCCATGTCCGCCTCTTCCTGCCTGAGGCTGTCCAGCTCCTTCTGCATCTCGAGATACTCCGAGATGACCGGGTGGGCGAGATTGCAGCAGGCGCAGGCTTCGTCCAGCAGGTCGATGGCCTTATCGGGCAGGTAGCGGTCCGTGATATACCGCTCACTGAGGGTGACGATGGCGCTCAGCACATCGGCATCCACCTGCACATGGTGGTGCTCCTCGTAATACTTCTTGATGCCGTTCATGACGGCCAGCGTATCGGCCACGCTGGGCTCTTCCACGCGGACGGGCTGGAAGCGGCGCTCAAGGGCCTGGTCCTTCTCGATATACTTGCGGTACTCGTTGAAGGTGGTGGCGCCGATGACCTGGATCTCACCGCGGGAGAGGGCGGGCTTGAGGATATTGCCCGCGTTCATGGCCCCCTCGCTCTCACCGGCGGAGGTGATGGTGTGGATCTCGTCAATGAACAGGATGATGTTGCCGGCGGCCTTGACCTCGCTCAGCAGGCCCTTGACCCGCTGCTCGAACTGGCCGCGGAACTGGGTGCCGGCCACGAGGCTGGTCAGATCCAGCAGGAAGATCTCCTTATCCTTCAGGCCCACAGGGACATTGCCCCTGGCGATGCGCTCCGCGATGCCCTCGGCGATGGCCGTCTTGCCGACGCCCGCCTCACCAATGAGGCAGGGGTTGTTCTTCTGGCGGCGGCTCAAGATCTGGATGGTGCGGTAGATCTCGCGGTCGCGGCCCACGATGTCGTCGAGCTTGCCCTCCCGGGCTTTGCGGGTCAGGTTCTCACAGTAGGTGTCGAGGAATTTGCGGCGGGGCGGCTTTTTGCCGTTCTTCTGGGCCTTTTTGCTGTTTCCGGCATCGCCCTCCGCCTTGACTCCCAGCGGGAAGGTGGCACTGGAGCCGGGGACAAGGTCGTCGTCCCCTTCGTCCTCCTCGCCGCCCATGGGCTGGCCCATATTCATCATGAGGGAGAGGGGGTTCGCGTCCCCCATCTCATCCATCATGCTCTCCATCCGGTTTTCCATGTTATCCATGTCCTCGTCGGACATACCGAACTGCTTCATCAGGTCTTCCACCGGCTTGATGTGCAGCTCACGCGCACAGTGCAGGCAAAAGCCCTCATTTTTCATCTGGCCGTTCTCCATCCGCTGGACGAAGATGATGGCCGGACGTTTCTGACAGCGATTGCAGACCATATAGGTTCCTCCTAAAGCTCCCTTTTACAGGAAGGGGTTGAACAGATTGAATGCTTTATAGTAAAGGCTGCCGCTCATGACCGTATCGTTCAGGACGGTCAGATTGCCGCCGGTGATGACGATGACGGCCCACACCACGCAGAGCACCAGATATATGTCCATGGTGCTGGCGACACAGCCGGTGACCCAGCCCAGCCAGCGGTTGACGGTGCCGATGACCGGCAGCCGGTTGACGAGGCCCAGCACGGTGACCAGCATACTCACCAGCATCCGCAGCAGGGCAAAGGCCACGAAAAAGAGCACGACCGAGATGACCGGCGTGAGCAGCGGAGCCAGCACCTTCTGGACGATGGCGTCCGCCAGCACCACGGCGTTGTCGCTGAGCACAGCCGAGATGGAGCGCTCGCAGGTCTCCACGATGGAGGCGCGGAAGCCCTCGGGCAGAAAGCCCGCGTACTTGTCCGCGATGCCGGTCAGGTCCACGACCCCTCCGGCCGAGATGCTCTCGGCGATCTGGGTACGGAAGCTCCCGGCCAGAAAGCGCTGGAACACCTCGGCAGCCGCCCAGCCCGAAAAGACCCGGGCGCCCACGAGGCTGAAGACATTCCCGCCCAGCTGGACACTGGCTGCGAGAAAGCCCTTGCGGGCATAGCGCACAGCCAGAAGCAGCCAGACCACGGTACATACTATATCAAAAAGAAATGACGGATTCTTGAACATATCTTGTTTTCCTTATTATGTATTGCTTTGAGCGTTGTTTTCCGTTGCGGGCGGGGTCAATCCCTGCACCGTATTGCCGCAGAAGACCAGCAGCTGCCTGCGGTCGGCCAGCAGACCCTGCGGGCGGGCCGAAAGACTCTGGGTCCACTGGGAGGTGCCGTCGGTGGAAAGGCACTCCACGCCGTTGTCGGTGAGCAGATAGAACTGCGCACCGGAGCGGACGATGCGGTTGGACGCCTGCACCTGCGTGGTGTTCTCGACGCCGAGGTCACGGCCCAGCATCACGGCCTGACAGAGCTGGCCGGAGGCCAGCAGAAGGGCAGTATTGCCCGAAGCATCCACCGAGATGTCGCGGAGGGTCTGCCCGGTAAAGTCATAGGCTGCCCGCTCTCCGCCCGATGCGTTGTAGAGGACAGCGCGGCTGTCGCAGACGGCCAGGATGCTCTGGGAGCCGGTCCAGCTCAGCCACTGGGCCGCGCCGCTGCCGCTGCCCACCAGCAGGGGGTCGCCCTGCGCCAGGGTGACGACATAGAAATTCGTGACCATCTGGCCGCCGTTCACCGTCACCGCCGCCACTGCCAGCCGCCGCCCATCCGGCGAAAAGGCCAGCCGCAGCGGGGTGCCGTCGGCGATGGTGAGGCTCCAGCTCAGCAGCTGCTCCATTGCGGACGAGTAGACCCGAAGCCGGGCCGCGCTGCCGGGGTCCTCTGTGACGACGGCCAGCGTGCCGTTGTCGGCCATGGCACAGAGGGTGATGCTGCTCTCCATCGTCTTGGTGTAGAGATTCTGGGTCCGGCTCTCCACCCGCAGCTCATTGCCCGAGCGGTTGTAGAGCACAAAGCGGTTCTTGCCCACAGCCAGCGCCGGGCGGGCGTAGCCGCTCTGGATGGAGTTGAGCCGGGTGCCGGTGCGGGACCAGACCACGCACCCTTCCTCGCCCAGCTCCACAAAGCTGCTGTTCATGGCGGCAAGCTGTTTCACCTCCATGACGCCGGTCTGCTGGGGCCAGCCCGTGCCGGGGAAGAGCAGGATGCGGGCGGTGTCGGCCCAGTCCTTGGCCATGGCAACAGAGCTGCCCACGATGCCGGTGGTGAACAGCACCACCAGCGTCAGCGCCACGACGATGAGTGCCGTGCGGCGGATGCGCCGGTTCCGCACCCGCTCGCGGGCCTGCTCGAGGTATTCGACCCGGCCCGCCGAAAGCGGCTCGTCCGACACAGGCCGGGGGCCGCGCTGTCTTTTTCTCATACTCTCCTGTCCCTTCATGCAATGACAGTGCTCCCAAAGGGGCGTTTTCCCTCCGGGAGCATCGGTCGTATTTGCGTTATTCTATAGGCGTGTCGTAGTCCACGCTCTTGAGGAAAAGCCCCTTCGCCGCCAGCGTCGGCCCGGCTTTTTTGCGGTCGCGGCCGGCGAGGATGCCCGGCACGGCCTCAGGCGCAAGACGCCCCGCGCCGGCCTCACAGAGGGTTCCTGCGAGGATGCGCACCATGTTGTAGAGGTAGCCGTCCGCCGTCACCGTGATGTCGATGTCGTCGCCCCGGTGCCGGACGTCACAGGCCGTGATGGTGCGCACGGTGTCGCCGTGAGCCGCAGCCGAGCTGCCCGAGGCGCAGAGGGCGAGGAAATCGTGCTTTCCCACAAAATACTGCGCCGCCTGCTGCATCCTGTCCGCGTCCAGCCGCCCCGGCACTTTGGTGTAATACCGCGCTGCAAAGGGCGAGTCGATCGGGCTGTTGTGGATGCGGTAGAGATAGGTCTTGGTGTGGGCCGCATAGCGGGCGTGGAAATCGTCCGGCACCACCCGCGCTTCCAGCGCCCGGATGTCCGGGGGCAGGTGCCGGTTCAGCGCCAGCGGCAGCTTTGCCGCCGGGATGCGGGTGTCGGCGTGGAAGTTGAGCATGAAGCCCAGCGCGTGGACGCCGGCGTCGGTGCGGCTGCAGCCCTTGATGTCGGGCCGACAGCCCAGCACCGCCTCCAGGGCGTCCTGAAACGCAGCAGCTACGCTCCGCCCGTTGGGCTGCACCTGAAACCCGCAGTAGTTCGTGCCGTCGTAGGATAGTTTTAAGAGATAATTCATTCTGGCTCTCCTCATAAAGGCTCTCCCTTTGGGAGAGCTGGCGCGAAGCGCCTGAGAGGGCAAGGATGCTGACAAAGATACATAGCCCTGCGATAACATCGCTCTGCCAAAGGCTTCTGTCTATCGCTGCATAGCGGCACTTTCGCTCCTGGCTTGCCCTCTCCGTCATCGCAAGCGATGCCACCTCTCCCAAAGGGAGAGGCTTTGCTCTTTTTTAGAAATTCGGGAACACCAATCTCGAAGCGAGGATCACCGCAAAACACGCAATG
>JAERMT010001037.1_pt1 | contig 13099 bp, 13 predicted proteins | sample 9267081 | NCBI WGS metagenome assembly JAERMT01 (sample SAMN17071939, study PRJNA684904) | human gut metagenome | isolation source: diarrhea sample from child under the age of five | host: Homo sapiens | place: South Africa: Mafikeng, Mafikeng Provincial Hospital | collected 2019-09
TGCGACATCGTGATTAACAGTCACGCGCTCTACCGGCTGAGCTATTCAGGAATCTATAGAAACATCTTACGATGTAACTAACTATGGAGCGGAAAACGGGACTCGAACCCGCGACCCCAACCTTGGCAAGGTTGTGCTCTACCACTGAGCTACTTCCGCATTTGATTAACAGCGATATTATTATATCACAGTTTTGTCTTTTGTCAAGTCTCATTTTTCGAACTCAATCGATGTGAGTCTTGACGTTTCAGCGACGGTTGATATTGTATCATATCGTTCCGCTTGTGTCAACAGGAAATTTTCATTCAGTCAAGAAGTTCATTTCGCTGTCAGCACTCTCGCTGTGCGACGAAGGTTATTATATACGATGTGGGTGTCTTTTGCAAGGGGTTTTTAAAATTTTTTTGAAGGCAGGAGCCTGGGGTGAGCCCTGGGACGTGCTGGCCCTTGATTGGGGATGAAAGAGGGGGCGCGGGTTCTACAGGTTCAGAGGATTCAGAGGGGGGAGTGCGGCGCATAAAAATAAGGAGGCGCCGCGAACATGTGTGGGGCGATGCCCGAAAGTAGTATTCAAATTAGCAGTCACTCGAGGCCCTAATCCCTAGCCACTAATCCCTAGCTACTAATTCCTAGTCCCCAGTCACTCGCGGCTCCTCATTCCTGTAGCGCTTTCAACCTGGCTCAAAGAGCCAGACCCCAATCAAAAAAGAACCGCTTTCGCGGTTCTTTTGATCTCTTATATCAGATCCCCTGCCGTGCCGAAGACCTTGAGATGACGGCTGAAGATGGAGTCGCCGCGGTCCTGGAAGTAGCCCAGATACTCGGCGACGGTGCTCTCGCCGGTCGGCTTCTCGGCACTGGCGCTGCCATAGGCAGTCTTGTCTGCCAGAAAGCGGCCGTCCATGGGCATGAATTTGGCCGCCAGCCCTTCGAGCATGGCTGCCGCGAATGGATGAATGTCCTCTGCGTCGATGGGCTTGCCCACCGTGGAGCCGGCATCGGTCAAAATGTGGAGGGTCGCTCTTGCGCGTTCCGATCTCCCTTCTTTCAAGGAAAAAGGTACGACGAAGAGGCTCTCTACCTCCAGATAGTCGAGGCAGGCCAGAAAGAGGTAGAGCGAGATCAGATTCTCTTCACTGACACCGATACGACGCAGGTCGATGATATTGCCTGCGATCTCATCGATGGCATCTGATGCGCCGCTGGTCAAAGCAGAGAAGACCTTCCAACCGGTGTCTTCCCAGTCCGGAGCGCCTTTCTCGCAGATATCCCGCCACAGCTTGAAAATATCCCGCTCCTTCAGGAGCATCGGCTTTTCGCCTGTCTCCGGGATATGGAAATAGTGGGCGGAGATCTGTGCTTTCGGATTCGGTTTTTCGATGAATGGGGCAGAAAGGCCGGCATCCTCCAGCTTCGATCTCAGATAAACCGGCGGCACACCCATATCGATAAGACCGCCGATCATCATATCTGCGGTCAGCTTCCCATAACAGCGTACAAAAAGTGCTTTCATCACTTCACGTCCTCTCTTTGACGACCCTTGCCCGGACCATCCTCTGCGACGGCTACGTCAGCGCTGCCGAAGGTCTTCATCTGGTTCAGCATATCGATCGCTGCGTCCAGAAGCGAGAGCCCGAGAGCTGAGCCGTAGCCTTCCGCTTCTGTGAAATCATAGTGCAGGAATGACTTCATGCCCATCTTCTGCATCTGCATCTGATGAACCGGTTCTTCATAATAGACAGATGGGAAAATATAGTTTTTGATCTCAGGATACACGGCTTGTGCGGCAAGCACGGCAGCACCTGTGACAGCATTATCAAAAACGACCATGATGCCGCGGCGCGCCGCTTCTACGGTAAGGCCGAAGAGGGCTGCGATTTCCGCCGAGCCGACCATGGCGAGCGTACCGACTGGGTCCTTGGCAAAGTCGCCGACATCGGAAAGCTGGATAGAAAAGCCGCTTCTCGCCGATGCCTTCTTGAGGTCATCCTTCATGACGGCGGTCGTCACCGCGAGTGCTGACAGCATGGAGCGTTCTCCGATATTGCCGAGACCAACGGCCTGGATCCCCTCTCCTGCGAGGGCTTTCCCGACCGACATGCCGAGAGAAATCGCCGCCGCGACGACATCATCATCCATGGCGGGATGCCCCTGATGCGTACCATGGATCACCTTCTTTGCCAATATGCCTTCGATATCGGAGGTATCCTTTTCAAGTCCGACATCGACAAGGTAGACCGGCATCTCCATCTGCCGCGCGAGGACATTCACCGGTCCCGCGCCCTGCGCGACCAGCTTCATCTCTGCGTGCGAGAGCTGCCCCTTCGTCTTGTTCTCGCCATCGACGGCCGTATCCCCGCCGAAAATGACGACCGCCTTATTGAGATATGTCGGCTTCACTTCGCCTAAAATGCCGGCCATACGGACAGCCATATCCTCCAGCTTTCCCAGTGAATGGATCGGCTTGATGAGATTATCCACATAGAGCTGGCAAGCCTCCATGATCTCCTGATTCAGTTTCGGGATCTCGCTCATGCTTCCACCCCCGCTTCTTCTTTGGTGACACATTCCCGATAGACGGAGATCGCCATATCCAGCATTTTCTTCTGAATGCCCGCACCGATGGATTCACCCAGGCGGAAATCCAGATCAATATATTCGGAAAGTCCCAGCGCAGCCAGCGACTTTTTGTGCGCCTGCTCAAGCGACAGGTGCGAGGCCATGAGATAGTCTGACACCTGCGGCGCGAGTGCCTTCGCAATGAAGGCGCTCGCCGTCGTATTGAACCCGTCGATGATGGTCATCGCATGATTGGCGGCCGCCCCCAGGATGACACCCGTGAGACATCCGAATTCAAATCCGCCGACTTTGGCAAGCACATCGAGGCCGTCCTTGGGATCCGGATGGTTCACATCCATCGCCTTCTGTACGACCTCTACCTTATGGACGAGGCGTTCGTCAGAAATATTTGTCCCGCGCCCCGTGACTTCGATGGCATTCCAGTGATTGAAGGTTCCCAGGATGCAGGCCGATGAGGTGGTATTGGAGATCCCCATTTCCCCGATCGAAAAGACCTTGTATCCCTTTCTTACATTTTCTTCTGCGATCTCGATGCCGATCTCGATGGAGCGGATCGCCTGCTCACGTGTCATCGCCGGTCCTTCCGCGATGTTCTTCGTCCCCCAGGCGATCTTGCGATCCAAGAGTCCCGGGACTCCTGTCATATCATGATTGATACCCACATCGACCACCACCATATCCATGCCTGCATAGTACGCCATCGCATTGCAGGAGGCGCCCTTCGCGACCACATAGGCCTTCGTCATGCCGACCGTCGTCTCCTGCGGGTAGGCAGACACGCCCTCTTTGTATACCCCGTGGTCGCTGCATGCGATCACCATACACCCCTTCGGGACATCCGGCATGGCATCGCCGGTGACACCGATGTAGCGCGTCACCATATCCTCCATCTTGCCAAGGTTTCCCATACCGAGGTATAGATCATGCCAGCGCTTCCCGGCCTCTTCCATGGCTTCCTGGCTGAGCGGCTGGATCCGATCCAGCGTATCGTCTAATAAGCCCATGCTTCCTCCTAATTCTATATTAATTATTGTATCATAAATGCCGATCTTTTTGAATCATGGATTCTTTTTCATTATACCATGAGGGGCTAGGGGAAGGGCTGGCCCTTGACCCTGAATGAAAGTTTTGCTCGCGTGAGGAATTAGGAATAATGAGAAATGAGGAATTAGGAATTAGGAATGAAGGTGGCGGCTTCGCCGCGAATATATATGAGGCGATGCCCGAAGGCTGAAACTAGCGGTTTTCTCGTATCGCAAACCTAATCCCCAGCTACTAATTTCTAGTCAGCAGTCCCTTCCCCTCCCCTTGTCTTCCCCTTTCCTCATGCTATAATAAAGGCAGTAAACCGCTGATTCAATATCATCATCTCAAGGGGGAGAGCGCTCGCAAGGGGGGCTCTCTTTTGTCTAAAGGAAGGTGTTTGCTATGGATTATGAAAAGCTCTATATCAATGGCGAATGGATTCCAGGCGCATCCAGGGATTTCATCGAAGTAGAAAACCCGGCCACGAGGGAAATCTTCGCCCGCGTTCCGGCGGGGAATGGCGATGACGTAGGCAAAGCCGCCAAAGCCGCTTATGCCGCTTTTCCTGCCTGGGCGAAAAAGCCGCTCGCCGAACGCATCGCTTTGATGGAGAGATTCCTCGCCATTTTCAAATCTCAGGAAGATGACCTCATCGACATCACCATCCGGGAGCTCGGCTCGCCGTATACCTTCACCAAGGTTTCGCAGGTCGAGTACCAGTACGTCCGTACCATGTCCTACATCGACCTCGCGCCAGACGTCCCCATGGTCGAAAAAATGGCGGCTTCCACCACCTATCGCGAACCGATCGGCGTCATCGGATGCATCACCCCATGGAACTACCCCTTGGGGCAGGTCATACAGAAAATCATCCCTGCAATGCTGATGGGCAATACCGTCATCCTGAAGCCGAGCCAGCACACGCCGCTCTCTTCCTACTTCCTCGCCGATGCCTTTGAAAAAGCAGGATTTCCGAAAGGCGTCTTCAACCTCGTGACCGGACGCGGCGGCGAGGTGGGCGATGCCCTCTCTTCCCATCCGCTTGTCTCCATGATTTCCTTCACCGGATCCACCTCAGGCGGCGTCACCGTCGGCAAACGGGCGCTGGAAAGCGTGAAGCATATCAGCCTTGAGCTTGGCGGAAAATCGCCCTATGTGATCCTTCCATCGAAGGGCCATGACTACAGCGCACCGATCCGCCTTTGCTTCAATAGCATTTTCCTGAACTCCGGCCAGACCTGCACCGCCTTCTCCCGCCTGCTCATACCGGAAAGCGAAAAAGCCCTCATCGAAAAAGAGCTCTCTGCCATCGCCAAAGAGTATACCGTCGGCGATCCGACAGACCCGAGCGTGAAGCTCGGGCCCGTGTCCTCCATGGCGCAGTACCGGAAGATCAGCGAATACATCCGGAAGGGTCTTTCCGAAGGGGGAAGGCTCCTCACGGGCGGCCTGCCGGAAAGCCCCGATCACGGCTACTATATCCACCCCACGATCTTCACGGATGTCACGAATGATATGACCATCGCGCAGGATGAGATCTTCGGGCCTGTCCTCTGTGTCATCACCTACAAAGACACCGACGATGCGGTCAAGATCGCCAATGACACCCGATACGGCCTGAATGCCGGTGTCTATGGGCCGAAAGAAGAGGCCATCGCTCTCGCCCGTCGCATCGCGTCCGGCAATGTCTACATCAATGCCAGCCCGCGTGATACAGCAGCTCCCTTCGGCGGCTACAAGGAAAGCGGCCTTGGCCGCGAAGGCGGCATCTACGGCATGCTCGAATTCACCCAACAGAAAGCCCTCTTCGATACGGGTGACTAGGGAGACGTGCCTCCCTCCGTTATTTAATGAAAGGTCATTTTCATGTCGATCTTCAAAAAGCTCCTCATCACCCTCATGATCCTCCTTGCCGCTGTCGGCGGCTGGTATTTCCTGTACTGGCAGAATACGCCCGCCTTTGCTGCGGGAGAAATCCAGCAGGCCGTGCAGAAGAAGGACTGGGATCTCTTCTGCAAACGCGTCGATGTCGCCAAAGTCTACAGCTATGCCTTAGACGACATGCTCGCCGAACTCAAGGCCGACGGCCTCCCCGAGCATGCCATCGCGGCCTCCCTCGTGAAAAGCATCAAGAAGGAAGTCGTGAAAGAACTCATCCGACAGACAGAAATCAAATTCAAGGACAGCGCCCCTGCCTCCAAGTCTCTCTTGGACAAGCCTGTCAAGACCCTCACTGCTTACGCCGGCTCTTCCGCCCTCTCTCTCACCGACATCTTCAAGATCGAAGAAGCGGACGGCAAAGCCATCGCCTATGTGAAGCTCCACGACAAAGACCTCACCCGCGACTTCACATGGCAGGTGCAGCTGGAAAAAGACGTAAACTGCCTTTGGACAGCGACACGCATCCTGAATTTTACCGACTATCTGAAAGAAAGGATGGAAGGGTGACTGGGGTCTAGTGACTGGTGACTAGGGATGAGTGGCTAGGGATTAGGAGCCTCAAGTGACTAGTGACTTGTGACTTGTGACTTGTGACTTGTGACTGAAATGACACCTTCGGGTATCGCCACCATCTATACTCCGCGGCGCTTCTATATTTTTATGCGCCGCACCACCCCCGCCCTACCCTCTGAACCTGTTGAACCCGCCGAACCTCTTTCGCACGTAATCAAAGGGCGGCACGCCCCACGGGCTAACCCTAAACCCATCCAATCAAAAACGCTCAGCCAATTCGGCTGAGCGTTTTTCTTATACGATCTGGAAGAGGAAGAATTTCAAATAATAGGTTTCCGGCACAGTCATAAGGATCGGATGATCCGGAGCCTGCTGGCGGAACTCGATCTGGCGAAGCGTGACACCGGCATCGCGCGCTGCTTCCTTCACCATCTTCACGAAAAGCTCCTCGCCCATAAAATGCGAGCAGGAACAGGTCGCCAGATATCCGCCGCGCGGCAGGATCTTCATCGCACGGTAGTTGATCTCCTTGTAGCCGCGGAAGGCTTCATGGACCGTCTTGCCAGACTTCGTAAAAGCGGGCGGATCGAGGACGATGTAGTCATAGCTATGATCCTTTTTCTTGTCGAGCTCGGTCAGAAAATCGAAGACATCCGCCTCGACGGCTTCGACGGCAAGGCCATTCTGCTTCGCATTGTGCGCCGTCATTTCGACGGCTTCTTTGGAAATATCGAGCGCCGTCACGCTCGCTGCGCCGCCCTTGGCGATATTCAGTGCGAAAGCCCCCGTGTGCGTGAAGCAGTCAAGCACATGGCGGCCCTTGCCGATCTGCGCCGCAGCAAGACGATTGAATTTCTGGTCAAGGAAGAAACCCGTCTTCTGCCCGTTCTCCACGTCAACCGTATAGCGGATGCCATTCTCCACGATATCCACCCGTGTCTTCTCTGCCGCCGGATCCAGCAGCGAAGAGCGATAGAATCCCTTGTACTGCTGCATCCCCTCCAGCTCACGGATCTTGACATCATTTCTTTCATAGACGCAGGAAACAGGAAGATCACGCTCCCGAAGGACTTCGATCAGCCCATCTAAGAATTCCTTCTTGTGCCGCTCCATCCCGAGCGAGAGTACCTGCACGGAAAGCACATCACCAAAGCGATCCACCGTAAGTCCCGGCAGCTGGTCGGCTTCCCCAAAGACCAGACGGCAGCAGTCGTAGTCTTCCTTCCGCATCACCTGCAGGCGGTAATCCACCGCATATGCCGCGCGGCGCTTCCAGAAAGCAGCATTGAACGTGTCATTCGCATTCGTCGAAAAAATGCGGACGGTGATCTTCGAGTGCGGATTGTAGAACCCGCTTCCCACGAATTTCCCCTTCTTCGACTCCACGCGCACGATGTCGCCGGCTTCGATACCTTCGTCCGCGTGCTCAATCTCCGTCCCGTAAATCCACGGGTGACCGCCCTTCGCCGCGAGTTCCGCGCGCTTGCTGATGATGACTTTCTTCAGATTTTCCATAGTCTTCTCCATTTCTGTAACTTTTCTTTTGATTGTAGCATAAGGACGGGAACAGGTTCAACGGGCTCTATGAACGATGCAGGTATCCCACGCTTCTGTCCTTTGGAAAAGTCACCATACTTTCTTATTTTCGCCCCATCCCGCACGCAAAAAGATCCCCGCCATCGGCCAATTCGATGGTGGGGATCTTTCATTTCTTATCTTTCAGACGCGATGCGAAATTACATCATTCCGCCCATACCGCCCTGCGGCATCGGAGGCATAGCCGGTTTTTCTTCCGGCAGTTCACCGACGATAGCTTCGGTGGTGAGAACCAGAGCTGCGATGGAAGCTGCATTCTGCAGTGCGCTTCTGGTGACCTTTGCCGGATCGACGATGCCGGATTTCAGCATATCTTCGTACTTGTCTTCTGCTGCATTGTAGCCGATGCCCTGGCCAGCTTCTTTGACCTTTTCAGCTACGATAGCACCTTCGAGGCCGGCATTGTCAGCGATCTGACGAACCGGAGCTTCGATGGCATGACGGACGAGGTTCACACCGGTCTTGACATCGCCTTCTGCTTCGATGGTATCCAGTTTATCCTGGATATCGAGCAGGGTGGTGCCGCCGCCAGCGACGATACCTTCTTCGACAGCTGCGCGGGTCGCATTCAGCGCATCTTCGATGCGGAGTCTCTTATCTTTCATTTCTACTTCAGTAGCAGCGCCGACTTCGATGACAGCAATGCCGCCGGACATCTTTGCCAGACGTTCCTGCAGTTTGTCTTTGTCGAACTGGGACGTTGCTTCTTTGTACTGTTCACGGATCTGAGCCACTCTAGCTGCGATCTGGTCTTTGTCACCTGCGCCGCCGACGATGGTGGTGTTGTCTTTGGTGATGCGGATCTGATGAGCGGTGCCGAGATCATCCAAGGTAGCGCTGTTCAGGGTGCGGCCCATTTCTTCAGAAATCACGGTGCCGCCAGTCAGGATCGCGATATCCTGCAGCATAGCTTTTCTGCGGTCGCCGAATCCCGGTGCTTTGACAGCTGCACATTTCAGGGTGCCGCGGAGTCTGTTCACTACGAGAGTAGCCAGTGCTTCGCCTTCGACATCTTCAGCGATGATGACGAGTTCCTTGCCGCTTCTAGCCACCTGTTCGAGGAGCTGGAGCATATCCTGGAGCATATTGATCTTCTTGTCGGTGATAAGGATCAGCGGATTGTCGATGACACATTCCATTTTGTCCGGATCGGTGACCATGTATGGGGAAAGGTAGCCGCGGTCGAACTGCATGCCTTCTACGACCTTCAGGCTGGTGCCCATGGTCTTGGAGTCTTCGACAGTGATGACGCCGTCATTGCCGACCTTTTCCATCGCATCAGCGATGAGACCGCCGATGGTCTTATCGGCAGAGGAGATGGAAGCGACCTGTGCGATCGCTTCTTTGGTCTGTACCGGTACCGCTTTTTTCTTGATCTCTTCGACAAGGACCTTGACTGCTTCTTCGATGCCCTTCTTCAGGACCATCGGGTTTGCGCCGGCAGCTACGTTTCTCATGCCTTCATGGATCATGGACTGTGCAAGAAGGGTAGCGGTGGTGGTGCCGTCGCCTGCTACATCATTGGTCTTGGTAGCGACTTCTTTAACCAGCTGCGCACCCATGTTTTCAAATGGATCCTTCAGCTCGATCTCACGAGCGATGGAGACGCCGTCATTGACGATGTTCGGAGCGCCGAATCTCTTGTCGAGTACGACGTTGCGACCTTTCGGTCCCAGGGTAATTTTTACTGCATTTGCCAGCTGATCGACACCTCTTAAAAGAGCTGCGCGGGCTTCTTCATTATAAAGAACTTTCTTTGCCATGGTATGTCACTCCTAGTTTTTGCTATAAAACAATCGATGAAAGATCTTGGGCCGGGGATTCACCTACGCTCATCCCTATTTCCCAGATACTTTTTATTACAGGATCCCCAGTACGTCTCTTTCGGAGAGAAGCAGGAATTTCTGTCCATTTTCTTCGATATCCACGCCGGAATATTTGGCAAAGAGGACTCTGTCGCCCACTTTGACTTCGAACGGTACACGGGTGCCGTTATCGAGCATTTTGCCGGAGCCGATAGCAATGACTTCGCCTTTCTGAGATTTTTTCTGTGCTGTATCTGGCAGCAGGATGCCGCCTTTGGTCTGCGTTTCTTCGGTATCTACTTTAACAAGAACACGATCTGCTAATGGTTTTAACATTTCTATTCCTCCTTTGGACTATTAGCACTCACTCATCTCGAGTGCTAACTTACTTTTATATAATACATAACTTTAGTCAGAAATGCAAGGGGGAAAATGAGAAATTTATTATGAAGGAAAGGCGACCCCGAGGCAGATGCCTGACAGGCTCTCCACCGGTATTTCCTGTCCCCGTTTGGCAGTGCTGCAGGCTCTTCCTTCTAAGGACACACAAAAAAAGAGCCGCCCATCGAGGCAGCTCTTCTCCGATTCTTCTATTATCTTTCCTGCTGTACACCCTCACCGATGATACGCACATCGAGCGGGACGTGGACATGATATTTCTCCATGATGCGCTTCTGGACTTCATGCAACACATCCAGGATCTCCTGGCAGGAAGCATGTCCGTTGTTTACGACAAAGTCCGGATGCTTGGTGGAGACCTGTGCATCGCCGATGGAGAAGCCGATGAGACCGCAGTCTTTGATCATCGGTCCGACATGGTATCCCGGTGGACGGAGGTACATGGTACCGGCACTTCTCTTTTCGAGCGGCTGCTTGGTGCGACGGGAGATCTGGTGTTCCGTCATTTCTCTCTTGATCTCTTCCGGATTGCCGGGAGAAAGATGCAGCTTTACGCCGACGATGATATCCCCATTGTGCATGAATACGCTGTCGCTGTCGCCATAGTGCAGGTCATCCCAGCCGTAGGTCTTTTTTTCTTTGCCGTCTCTGGTGATGGCATAGACTTCTTCTACGACTCTCTTCATCTGGCTGCCATAGCCATTGGCGTTCATGAAAACCGCACCGCAGACCGTACCGGGGATACCGACAGCCCACTCGAAGCCCTTCAAGCTGTTCTTTTCCGCAAAGCGAGCAACAGTGCCCGTGCCTGTGCCGCCGCTGGCAGTGATCCATTCGCCTTCGCAGGTCATTTCCTGCTTCATACGGTTCATGCAGATGGTGATGCCGCGGATTCCCTTATCGCTGACAAGCGTATTCGAGCCGCCGCCGATCACCGTGACAGCGATGCCTTCCGCATCCGCCTTACGGAGGATCTGCATCAGCTGTTCTTCTGTCTGCGGCATGACAAAAACGTCAGCCGCCCCGCCGATGCCATAGGTCGTGTGGCGGCTCATCGGTTCATTGATCTTGATGTCTCTCTCTGTGAGAATCCCGTCGAAAAATACTTTCCAGTCTGTCATTTCTTATCTAATTCCAATACATCCATACCCTGCGCCATTGCATCCGAGACGATCTTCTGCAAATCCGCAGCCACCTGATTCCAGCGGATAAATGCCTGGAGATATTCCTGGGCATTGCTGTTGTTGCTGACAAGGACCGCCAGTTCCTGCAGATGCTGATAGGTCTTTTCATCGTCCTTCTGCCCTGCAAGCTTGGCATAGTCTGCCTGCATCTGTGCCATAATATATTCCTTCACCATCTTTTTGGCATCGGCATCGTTCTTCACTTTATCTGCGGCAGCGGTGAGACGCTTCATCTCATCGCTTTCCTTGATGGCTTTGGCCAGATCATAAGCTGCGTCATACGTATTCATGACTGCTTCCTCCTTTGAATAAACGTCCACTCTTCTTCAAGAGATGGTGGAAACCCGTCTGCCGGAGTGCTTCCATGGCGACGATCGCGACCGCATTCGACAGATTGAGAGACCGTGCTTCTTCGATCATGGGGATACGGATACAGTCCTCTTCATGTTCCAGAAGAAGATCTTCAGGAAGACCCTTCGTCTCTTTCCCAAATACAAGGACATCATCCTCCGTATACGAAATATCCGAATACGTTTTGATGGCCTTGGTGGTATTGTAGTAGAAATGATGACCCGCAAGCATGCGCTTCACGGAGTCAAAGTCCGGATGGACATGGACTTCCAGCAGATCCCAGTAGTCGAGCCCCGCCCGCTTCAGGTGCTTGTCATCGATGGAAAAGCCCAAAGGCTCCACCAGATGCAGCACCAGATGCTCTGCTGCGCAGAGCCGGGAAATGTTCCCCGTATTCCCCGGAATTTCCGGTTCTACCAGTACGATATGCATAGGTTTAGATTCCTTTATACGTAATTATCCTTAGATATCAGAATGAGTCAGAAGTAGCTTCCATACCGATCCCGATACCGGTCGGTCTGCTCTTTGGCCGGGTACACCTTGAAGGTCTTCGGCTTGTGGCCTTGGTAGGAGATCTGATAGATCGGGCCCACATCCATACCTGTCACCGTGATGCGGTAAATGTTGTCGTGAAATCCATCCGATTTCTGCGGCACCGGAAATCCGATGACCTCGACGCCTTCATTGAGTACAAAGGGCGGCTGATAGGTGTCTGACGTGTAATTCTTGGGTGCTGTCTCTTCCTCTGTCAAAGGCTCCTTCATTTCCACCTCGATCGTCATGTCATCGACCACGAAGACATGGCGGATATCATTCGCTCCTGCCATCTGGTACATCCCCAGCGTCACAACGAGCGCGGCAGTGATTGCTTGTATTCTCATAGCTGTTCCCTTTCGTGAGAAAACCCTCTTCTGCGCTAATCCTTATTCTATCACATTTATAAATAAATGCGAAATGCCCGAAATGCAAAAATCTATGAGTTTTTGTTTGAATCAGATGCCATGCATCCGTCCTTTGAATCCACAAAAAAAGCCGCAGCCCTGGCTGCAGCTTTTTTGCTGAACTTATTTTCTTTCTTTGATACGAGCAGCTTTGCCGGAGAGTCCGCGCAGATAGAAGAGCTTTGCACGACGAACGATGCCGCGGCGTCTTACTTCGATCTTTTCCAGACGTGGAGAATGAACGAGGAAGGTTCTTTCTACGCCGACGCCGTAGGAAATACGACGAACGGTGAAGGTTTCACGCAGACCTGCGTTCTTTCTTGCAATAACGACGCCTTCATACATCTGAATACGTTCGTTCTTGCCTTCTACGACCTTTACATGAACTCTGACGGTATCCCCCGGACGGAATTCAGGAATGTCGTTTCTGAGCTGTTCTTTTTCCAGTGTTTCGATAATGTTCACGATCTTTTCCTCCTATCACACAGGACATTCATGCCGATCGCATTTGGCAGAGGACTGTCCAGACTAACAGTAGCATTGTATCACAGCTTTCTTTCGATTGCAATGATTTTCGCCACGCATTTGGATATTTTAGCATAAATGAGCTTGCGCTTCAAGAGATCAGGGATGAGTGGCTAGGGATTAGGGATTGGGGATTGGGTTTGCGATACGAGAAAACCGCTAGTTTCAAGTCTCCGCGGCGCTTAGGGAAACACTGATTAAATCGTTATCAGATTTCATTCTTGGATTTTTATACAGA
>JAERMT010001038.1_pt1 | contig 13097 bp, 8 predicted proteins | sample 9267081 | NCBI WGS metagenome assembly JAERMT01 (sample SAMN17071939, study PRJNA684904) | human gut metagenome | isolation source: diarrhea sample from child under the age of five | host: Homo sapiens | place: South Africa: Mafikeng, Mafikeng Provincial Hospital | collected 2019-09
CGATCACGCCGGAGAAAGCGCTGCTGGGGGAATAGCGGGTCAGCGAACAAGTCGTAATTGGCGGGACGGGGCAACTCGTTCCGCCTTTCGCACTCGTGGTGAGGTCGTGAGCCTGTAAAACGTGTGCGTGCGCTTGCCGTTCGTATCTGCTATCATTCCTAGTCTGTGCGCTCATGCGGGCGTGGCGGAATTGGTAGACGCGCCAGATTTAGGTTCTGGTGGGATTCCCGTGAAGGTTCGAGTCCTTTCGCCCGCACCAACGCATCTGCGTCGGCTTCGGCCGTCGCGACTCTTTGTTGCATAAAGGTACCAGCACCTCAGATAAGCTGGGCAGTATGAGGAGGAACGTGTTGAACATCACCGCTTCTGACGTCAAGGACGCCAAGCTCACCGCTACGGTCACCATCCCGGCCGCCGACGTCGACGCCGCGATCAAGAAGGCCTACAAGGATACCGCCAAGAAGTACCGTTTCCCGGGCTTCCGCGCCGGCAAGGCTCCCCGTCCGGTCATCGATTCCGCCCTGGGCGCCGAGGCTACCTTCGCTCAGGCTACCAACGACCTGATCGCCGCCAACGAGCCCGCTGTCCTCAACGAGCTGGACATCGTCCCCACCAAGAACGGTGACTACAAGGAGCTCGACCTCGCCAAGGATCACGAGGACTACACCTACACCGTCGAGTTCTCCCTGCGTCCTGCCGCCGAGCTCTCCTCCTTCGACGCCGTCGAGATCGAGATGCCTCCCGCGGAGGTCACTGAGTCCGAGATCAACAACCAGGTCGAGATGCTCCTCAACTACCGTGCCACCTTCGAGGACGTCGAGGGTCGTGCCGTCGAGGCTGACGACTACGTGACCGTCGACCTCAAGGCCGTCGAGAACGCCGACAACTTCGCCGCCGAGGGCCGCATGCTCATCGCCGGCAGCGACAGCAACCCCGCCGAGTTCAACGAGGCTCTGATCGGCGCTAACGTCGACGACGTCAAGACCGTCACCTGGACCGACGAGGTCGAGGAGGGCGAGGAGGCCGAGACCCACACCGTCGAGGTCACCGTCAAGGGCATCAAGGTCCGCAACACCCCCGAGCTCACCGACGAGCTCGTCAAGTCCGACTTTGGCTTCGACAGCATCGACGCCATGCGCGACGCCATCAAGATCGAGATCGAGCAGGACAAGGCTTCCCGCCTCCCGGCCGAGAAGGAGAACCGTTGCGTCTCCGCTCTTGCCGAGCGTCTGCAGCTCGACGAGATGGACGCCGACTACGAGCAGTCCGTCTTTGAGGAGCTTGGCCAGAACTTCCTGTCCAACCTCGCTGCCCGCGGCATGACGCTGGACACCTGGCTGCCCGCTTCCGGCCTGACCATGGAGCAGTTCATCGGCGACCTGCACAAGCAGGCCAACGACGTTGCCCGTGAGTCTCTGGCTCTGGACGCCCTCGCCCGTGAGCTCAAGATTGAGGTCACCGAGGACGACATCAACGCCGAGTTCGAGAAGGCCGGCGTCAAGGACGTCGAGGCTTCCAAGGCCGAGTTCATCGCCGATGGCCGTATGCCTGCCGTCCGCGAGTCCATCCGTCGCTCCAAGGCCGTCGACCACCTGGTCGAGAACGCTAAGGTGACCGAGGTCGACGAGACCGCCAAGGACGCCGAGTAATTCTCGCCACCTTTCCCGCGAGCGCATGTACGCGCCCGTGATGGGGTAAAGTTATAAGCCGGTTATCCGGTTGCTTCGTACGGTGCCAGCCAATGCATAGCATGCGGGCACCGTACGTTTGTCTAGAACCACTATTGGTCCGTAAGAGAAATGGAGATGCGTATGATCGCTAAGTTCGATTCCGCCCTCGTGCCATACGTTATCGAGCAGACGCCGCGCGGCGAGCGCAGCTACGATATCTATTCGCGCCTGCTCAACGACCGCATTATCTTCTTGGGCGAGGAGATCAACTCCGTCAGTGCCAACCTGGTCGTTGCCCAGCTGCTGCATCTTGAGAGCCAGGATGCCGAGAAGGATATCTCGCTCTACATCAATTCGCCCGGCGGCGAGGTCTACTCCGGTCTGGCGATTCTGGACACCATGAACTTCATCAAGCCGCAGGTCTCCACCATCTGTGTCGGAATGGCCGCGTCCATGGCCGCCGTGCTGCTCTCGGCCGGCGCCAAGGGCAAGCGCTTCTGCCTGCCGCACTCCAAGGTCATGATTCACCAGCCCAGCGGCGGTGCCCAGGGCCAGCAGACCGAGATCGAGATCGTGGCCGAGGAGATCAAGAAGACCCGTCGCGAGCTCAACCAGATCCTGTCCGATGCCTCCGGTCAGCCCATCGAGAAGGTCCAGGCCGATACCGAGCGCGACAACTACCTGACCGCCGCCGAGGCCCTCGACTACGGCCTGATCGACCGTATCGTCACCTCGCGCGACCTCGCCGCGAAGGACGCCTAGGATGGCAGGTAACATGCAGGACAACTTTGACGAGAACGGCAACCCCATCCGCTGCTCCTTCTGCGGAAAAGAGCAGGGCCAGGTCCGTCGCCTCGTAAAGGGCCCGACCAACATCTTTATCTGCGACGAGTGCGTCGCCGCCTGCTCCGAGATCCTGGAGGAGTCGCTGGCTTCGGACTTTATGGACGCCGCCCGCAACGGAAATCTTCCGGGTTTCCTCAACGACCATGGTCAGGCTGCGTCTCAGCCCGCCGTTGACCCCGAGGCTGAGGGCTTTGAGCTCGAGGACGATCGTCAGGTCATCACGCGCGTGCCGACGCCGCACGAGATCTATGACGAGCTTTCGGCCTATGTCATGGGCCAGGAGGACGCCAAGCGCGCCATGTCGGTGGCCGTGTACAATCACTACCGCCGCGTGATCGAGGGCGGTGCTGCGGTGTCCGCCTTTGGCGGCGGCATGGGCGCTCAGTTCGATGACGATATGGACGAGGTAGAGCTTGCCAAGTCCAACATCCTGCTGCTCGGTCCCACCGGTACCGGTAAGACGCTGCTGGCCCAGACGCTCGCGCGCATCCTCGAGGTGCCGTTTGCCATTGCCGACGCCACCGCGCTCACCGAGGCCGGCTACGTGGGCGAGGACGTGGAGAACATCCTGCTTAAGCTCATCAATGCCGCCGATGGCGACATCGAGCGCGCGCAGGTTGGCATTATCTACGTTGACGAGATCGACAAGATTGCCCGCAAGGCCGAGAACCTCTCCATCACCCGCGATGTTTCGGGCGAGGGCGTTCAGCAGGCATTGCTTAAGATTCTTGAGGGCACGGTGGCCAGCGTTCCGCCCACCGGCGGCCGCAAGCATCCCCAGCAGGAGCTGCTGCAGATCGACACGACGAACATCCTGTTCATCTGCGGCGGTGCCTTTGTGGGTCTGGATAAGATCATTGCCGACCGCGTAGGCAACAAGGGCGTGGGCTTTAACTCCGAGATCGCCGGCCCCACCTCGGTCGACGAGAACGACCTGCTGCGCCAGGTGCTCCCGCAGGACCTCAACGCCTTTGGCATGATCCCCGAGTTCGTGGGCCGTACGCCTGTCGTGACCCAGACGCAGGCGCTCGATGAGGACGACCTGGTGTCGATCCTGACCGAGCCCAAGAACGCCGTGGTGCGTCAGTACCGCAAGATGTTCCAGCTCGAGGACGTCGAGCTTGAGTTTGAGGACGCGGCCCTGCACGAGATCGCCCGCATGGCGCTCGCCCGCAAGACCGGCGCCCGCGGCCTGCGCGCCATCTGCGAGGACGTGCTGCAGCAGACGATGTTCGACCTCCCCAGCGAGGAGGGCGTTGCCAAGGTCGTCGTAACCGAAGCGGCGGTTAAGGGTGAAGAGCAGCCCCAGCGCATTTACGGCTAAACCTGCCAAAAAGGGACAGGTTTATTTTGGCAGGTTTTATCAGGGAGAATGACGTTTGCCCAGATAAAACCGACCAAAATAAACCTGTCCCTAAATGGTAGGTTTCGCAAATGTGAATTTGAATAGCCTCCGACCACCTGCGGTCGGAGGCTATTTTATATATACGCAATAACCCCAACTACCTGTGTTATTCTGTGTGTTTGTTTAAGCCTCAGCGAAGTCATTCAGACTGAAGTAATCGATACCTAAGGGGAGGAATGTAGGCCCGATTTTCGTAGATTCCGCACGAGCCGAAGACCACTTAATGTGGTCTTCGAGCGAGTCCAGGACCTGACCGAGCGAAAATCGGGCCTACATTCCTCCCCGGCGGGACAGGGAGAGATATATGGAAGAAATGCCCAAGAACTACGATCCGTCGACCAACGAGCCGGCGATCCTGCAGAAGTGGCTCGATGGCGGCTACTACAAGCGCCGCGAGGGTGTGGGCGACTGCACCGTCACCATTCCGCCTCCCAATGTTACCGGCAAGCTCCATATGGGCCACGCTACCGATGACTCCATCCAGGATGCCATCGTCCGTATGGCCCGCATGCGCGGCAAGTCCACGCGCTGGGTGCTGGGCACCGACCACGCCGGAATCGCCACGCAGACCAAGGTCGACAAGAAGCTCAAGAGCGAGGGCATTAGCCGCCTGGAGATTGGTCGCGACAAGTTTGTCGACGCCTGCTGGGACTGGACCCACGAGTACGGCGGCATCATTGTCGAGCAGATCAAGCGCATGGGCTGCTCCGTCGACTTCGACAACGAGCGTTTCACCATGGACGAGGATTACGCCCAGGCCGTGCGCAAGGTGTTCTGCGACTGGTACCACGACGGCCTGATCTATCGCGGCAAGCGCATCGTTAACTGGTGCCCCAACTGCACCACCGCCATCTCGGACGACGAGGCCGAGTACAAGGACGAGAAGGGCCACCTGTGGCACCTGCGCTACCCGCTGACCGAGCCGGTTAACGGCCAGGACTACATCGTCGTCGCCACCACGCGCCCCGAGACCATGCTCGGCGACACGGGCGTCGCCGTCTCCCCGAAGGACCCCGAGAAGGCCGCCTTCGTGGGTAAGACCGTTAAGCTCCCCATCGTCGACCGTGAGATTCCCATCTTTGAGGATTGGCATGTCGACGCCAACTTCGGTTCCGGCTTCGTTAAGGTCACCCCGGCCCACGACCCCAACGACTACGCCATGGGTCAGGCCCACGACCTGCCGCAGATCAACATCTTCGACGAGCACGCGGTGGTCGTCGAGGGCTACGGTGAGTTTACCGGCATGAACCGCGACGAGTGCCGCGAGGCCGTCATCAAGTGGTTTGAGGAACACGGCCTGCTCGATCACGTCGAAGAGCTCGACCACTCCGTCATGTATTGCTACCGTTGCGACTCCGCGCTGGAGCCGTGGCTGTCCGAGCAGTGGTTTGTGGCCGTCGACAAGCTCAAGGGGCCGGCGCTCGACGCCGTCAACTCCGGCAAGGTGACCTTCCACCCTGCGCGCTGGACGCAGACCTACACCACCTGGATGGAGAACCTCAAGGATTGGTGCATCAGCCGCCAGCTGTGGTGGGGCCACCGCATCCCCGTGTTCTACTGCGAGGACTGTGGCTGGGAGGACGCGCTGACCGAGGACACCGACGTGTGTCCCAAGTGCGGCGGCCATCACGTGCACCAGGACGAGAACGTGCTGGACACCTGGTTCAGCTCGCAGCTGTGGACCTTCGCCACGCAGGGCTGGCCGCAAAAGCCGGAGCTGCTCGAGGGCCATCATCCCACGACGGCGCTCGTCACCGCGCGCGACATCATCGCGCTGTGGGTCGCCCGCATGGTCATGAGCTCGCTGTACTTCCTGGACGAGGTGCCGTTTAAGGACGTCGTCATCTACCCGACGATTCTGGCCAAGGACGGCAGCCGCATGTCCAAGTCCAAGGGCAACGGCGTTGACCCCATGGACCTCATCGGCATGTACGGCGCCGACGCCATGCGTTACAACCTGCTCACGCTGTGCACCAACAACCAGGACGTGAAGTTCGACGCGAACATCGACAAGAAGACCAAGAAGCTTATCGACAGCCCGCGCACCGACCAGGCCAAGAGCTTTGTGACCAAGATCTGGAACGCCAGCCGCTTCCTGCTCATGAACATGGAGGGTTACACGCCCGGCGAGCCCGTCGTGGAGACGCCGGCCGACGCCTGGATGTTCAGCCGCCTGGCCAAGGCCGTGAAGATGGTCACCGAGGGTATTGAGAACTACACCTTTGGCGATATGGCCCGCGGCGTGCAGCAGTTCTTCTGGAACGAGGTCTGCGACTGGTACGTCGAGGTCACCAAGGCCCGCCTGAAGGGCGAGGGCCGTCTGCAGGCTCAGCGCAATCTGATCTTTGTGCTTGACACCTCCATTCGCCTGATGCACCCGCTGATGCCGTTCGTGACCGAGGAGATCTGGGACAACATGCCGGCAAGCGTGCTCGACCTGGATGCCGAGGGCAACGTGGACCGCGCCGAGGCGCTCATGATCGCCAAGTGGCCCGAGCCCGCCGACTACGCCAAGTACATCGACGAGCCCGCCGAGCGCGCGTTTGAGCTGTGCCGCACCGTCGTTTCCGCCGCCCGCGCCACGCGTTCGCGTTATCGTCTGAGCCCCAAGGCCGAGCTCGACGTGGTCGTGCGCGCCGGTGCCGAGGATATCGAGAAGCTCGAGAGCCTGCGCTCCACGATTGAGCCGCTCGCGAACACCGCCTCGCTGGTCATGGGCGTGGACGTTGAGAAGCCGGCTGCAAGCATTGCCGTGGTCGACAGCGGTGTCGAGGTCTTTGTGGTGCTCGAGGGCAAGGTCGACCTTTCGGCCGAGAAGGCGCGCCTGGAGAAGGAGATCGCCGCGGCCCAGAAGGAGCTCGCCGGCTGCGAGAAGACGCTTGCCAACGAGGGCTTTGTTGCCAAGGCCGCGCCCGCGGTGGTCCAGAAGAAGAGGGACCGTGCAGCTGAGCTCAAGGAGATCCTGGCGGCACTGACTGCTCAGGTTGCTGACTTCTCGTAGCGTGGACTGAGGGGCGCGTCCCGACGCTTTACTCTCCGCTGCGAACAGTCCTGCGCAAGACGGACAGCACATTAAGTGCTGTCCTTTGCGTGCGGAACTTGCGGCGAGCAAAGCGTCGGGCCGCTCCCACAGCGGTTACGGGGGCGTCCGCTTCCTGGTAGGGCCACTTGGTTGTGGCCTTGAGGTCGCTGCAAAGCGGTGTTTGGCTGATATTTTTGAACGCGAGGGGCTCATTCTATTTAATGGGCCTCTTTTTCTGTAATTGGAGACTTTGGTTATGGCGAAGCGTACTGGCTCTTATGTCGTCCCGTTCTCGTTTGATTTGCTTTCGTTTGGTGAGGCTGTTGGGTTGGCTGCTGATACGGGGCGGATTTCTGGGGATGCTGGGCCGTTGTTGGAGACGGTTGTTGATATGCTCGATGAGCTGGGACGTCCGGATGAGTATTTTGATTGCATTCAGGTTGCCGGTACTAATGGCAAGACATCGACCACGCGTTTTTCGGCTGCCATCCTTCGCGGCGAGGGGCTTAAGACTGCGCTGTATACGTCGCCGCAGCTTGTGCGCTATCCCGAGCGCATGGAGGTTGATGGGCGTGTTGTGAGTGACGAGGCTTTCGCCCGTGGCGTTTCTGCTGCCGTCGAGGCGGGGCGTCGCGTGAATGCTCATCGCTTGGCGGCAGGGGAGCGCGCGTATACCATTACGCCGTTTGACCTGTTGACGGCTGCCGCTCTGGTGGTGTTTGCCGAGGCTGGCGTGGATGTTGCCGTGCTCGAAGTTGGCATGGGTGGCCGCTGGGACGCGACGAGTGCTACCGATCCTGTTGCTGTTGCCATTACGGGCATCGGGCTCGACCACACGCGCATCCTTGGCGATACGCTCGAGGCCATTGCGGGGGAGAAGGCTGCCGTCATTAAACCCGGTCGCTTGGTTGTGCTGGGTGAGGGCACGCATGAGCCGAGCGTCCAGCGCGTGATGGATGCGCGTTGCCGCGAGTGTGGCGTTGTGCCGCTCGTGGTAAGCCATGCTACGACCAAGGTGCCGGCGCATGTGGGCGATACGGTGGAGTTTAGCTGCACCACGCCGCGCGCGATCTATACGTCGAGCATGGTCAAGCCGGCGTATCAGCCGCAGAATGCTGCGTGCGCGATTATGCTGTGTGAGGGGTATCTGGGTCGTGAGCTCGATCATGACAAGCTCGATGCTTCGCTTATGGGCTGTCCCACGCCTGGCCGTTTTGACGTGCTGGGAACCAATCCGCTCAAGCTGATTGACGCCTGCCATAACCCCCAGAGCTGCGAGAACTTTGTGAGCGCGCTGGACGAGATCGACCCGTGCGTGGAGAATCGTCCCACGCTGCTGTGCGCTGCGTTGGCCGACAAGGATGTGGCGGGTATCGTCGATGTGCTGATCCCGGCCTTCCCGCGCGTGGTCGTGACCCAGACCGATTCCGACCGCGCCCTGCCGGCAGAGGAGCTCGCCGCCCTGGTGGACGCCGATAAGCTCGCGGGCGTGTACCCGAGCGTACCCGAGGCCCTTGCGGCCCTCGATGCCGCAGACGAGCCCTTCGTAGCCGCCGGCACCATAACCCTAGCCGGCGAAGTGGCGGGCTTGCTCCGCTAGTCTCACTCAGTAGAGGGTAGCTAATTTGGGACGGGGCTTTTTTGACTACCCTGCAAGCGGGGTAGTCAAAAAAGCCCCGTCCCAAATTAGCTACCCTGCCTCCGGTGGAGCCGCTCGCCACAAAATGGGCCAGTTTACTACGTTTAACCGATAACTCCCGACCACGCCGAATTTCGCGAAATCAAAACCGCAGGTAGACGGCTTGCCGATTTTGCGAAAACCCGGGTATGGTCGGCCCATGCGGGTTTAACGTAGTAAACTGCCCGTTTTCGTGGCGCGGCCCAAGCTTTCTATCCGGTCGCCTTATCGGTTGCGGTGAAATACGGACTGTTTTGCCCGCTGTAGGGGGGGGTAAACAGTCCCTATTCCACCGCAACTTAGTGAGGGGTGCTTGGGACGGGGCTAGTCCAGGCGGACTGCCTCGTGGGAGTAGGCGTTGAGGATCTCTACGCCGGACTCGGTTACGAGGGCTAGGTCTTCGATGCGGACGCCGGTGCGACCGGGGAGGTAGATGCCCGGCTCGATGGAAAACGTCATGCCAGGCTCGATAACCTGCTCGTTGACGAGCGAAACGTCGCCCGGTTCGTGGTCCTGCAGGCCGATCGAGTGGCCCAAGCGGTGCGTAAAGTATTTGCCGTAGCCGGCATCCTCAATCACATCGCGCGCGGCGCGGTCCAGGTCGCACATGCGCACGCCCGGAGCGATGAGCGCCTCGGCAGCCTCGTTGGCGCGGCGCACGATGTCGTAGATGTGTGCCGTTTCCTTGCTCGGCTCGCCCCAAAAGAAGGTGCGTGTCATGTCCGAGCAGTAGTTTTGGTGGCGCCCACCAATGTCGAACAGCACCACGTCGCCGCGCTTGAGCACGGTGTCGTCGGGTTCGTGATGTGGGTCGCCGGCGTTGGCGCCAAAGCTCACGATGGGCGGAAAGCTAAAGCCCTCGCAGTCGTGCTTGCGGTACAGGCCGAGCATCTGGTCGGCAATCTCGCGCTCCGTCACGCCTTCGTGCACGAGCTTGATCGCATCGGCCATCACGGCGTCGTTGGCGGCCGATGACACGCGCATAAGCTCCTGCTCGGCGACGTCTTTGTGCGTGCGCGCGGCGGTCACGGCGAAGTCGCCCAGGAAAAACTCGCTCGCGGCGTGGCGCTCCATGAGGGGCATTAAAAAGCCCGAGCGCATGACGGTGTCGATCCCGAGCGGCTTGGTCGGATCGATTTTGCGGGCAATGGCATCGGCCACGACGTCGGTATCGGTGTGGTAGGCCACGCGCGCGTTGTCGTATTCGGGCAGCTGATGCAGCGCGTTGACCAGGATCACCGGCTCGGCATCGCGCGTGAGCAGCACGCCACAAAAACGCTCGAACATATCGGCATAAAAGCCGGTCAGATAGTAGATCGACCACGGGTCGTTCACAAGCAGCTGCGCCCCGGGGTGCTGAGCCTCGAGCGCATCGAGCACGCGCGCCACACGCTGGTCATCGACATGTGCCATGAAACATCCTTTCGCTAGGGTGTCACCATGGTAGCCCAAGCCCGGCACATGGGGACGTTCCTTTTATGCCGGCACCTAGGGACAGTCCTTGGCATGATTTTTCTGGGACGGGGCTTAAATAATCATTGGGTTCCGAATGATTATTTAAGCCCCGTCCCAGAAAATTCATTTGAGCGGATGTTTGGGCAAAAGAGGCCAAAAGAGGTCCGTCCCAAATGAGCTGTTTTCAAAAGTATGGCGGATTACGGGGCTGGATTGGGTTTGCCCGACCATGGGTGAAATGGGAATAATAAACCCGCAGGTAAACGGCTTGGCGAAAATCGAAAATGGGCGTTGTGGTTGGGGGTTCTCGATTTAGCCCCGTAATCCGGCATAGTTTTGAAATGGCACAAATCCGCTAGCAGCCGAGAGGGCGCTTTTGCTGCCGAAGGGAAGGGGACGGGGTAGCTAAAAGAGCCCCGTCCCAAAATGACTACTTGATGTGACAAAGGGACTGTCCCTTTGCCACATCCATGCTGGCGACTAGGTTGATGTTCGTGTCTAGGAGGTTCTCCAGCACGACGTCGCCCATGCGGATGGGAGCGTTGACGACCAGGCCGCGGATGAGGTCCATCGCCTGGGCGTGGAGTGCCAGCGGGATGGCCTCGGCGGTGCGAACGGGGAGCAGGGTTTCGTCGCCGCCAGATACGGCCACGGTCGTCGTGAGCACGCGCATGGGGCAGGTGAGCTCCTGATGCGCGAACTTATCGCCGCGCGGGCAGCTGTTGCCGGCCACGGAGCGCACCTCCGTTACGTGGCCATCGGCATCACGCTCTACCTCTACGGTCAGGAGACACTCGGACGGACAGGTCGTGCAGTTGAACTGCAGCGTTTCAATCACGGTATCGCTCATAGCCTTATGCCTCCTCGACGGGATCGACGGAAAGGACAATCTCGCTGGCACCTAGGTCGAGCGCTTGTTGGATAACCTTTGCCGGCAGCGGGAAGCTCTCCATGACGCTCGGCTTGAACGCACGGACCTTGCCGGCAAACAGCTCTTCGTCACCTGCCAGAATGCGCACGCGTGCGGAGTCCACGGGCCGGCGCACGCGGAAGTTGACCTTGGTGAGTGCCACGGTCGTGATGCGTCCGGGCAACGCGTAGCCTGCGATGTCGGCGGGGGAGACCGTGAGCTCGCAGCCCGCGGAACCTTCCGTGTCCGTGCCCCCGCCGCTCCCGGCCCCCAGCGCCCATGCCGCCGCAGCCGCGCCGGCTCGCTCGGACTCAGTCGTCACGTTGTCGGCCAGGTCGTGCACGTGCAGCACGTTGCCGCAGGCAAAGATGCCCGGCACGCCCGTCTGCAGGCTCTGGTCCACCACAGCTCCGTGCGTGCGGGGGTCCAGTTCCACGCCCGCGCCCACCGAAAGCTCGTTCTCGGGAATCAGGCCCACCGAGAGCAGCAGCGTGTCGCACGGAACGATGCGCTCCGTCCCGGCAATGGGCGCCAGGTGCTCGTCGACCTGGCTCACCTCGACGGCCTCCACGCGGTCGTGCCCGATCACGCGCGTGACGGTGGTCGACAGATGCAGCGGAATGCCAAAGTCGTCCAGGCAGTTTTTCACGTTGCGACGCAGGCCGTTGGCGTACGGCATGAGTTCGTACACGCCCTCGACCGAAATCCCCTCGAGCGTGCAGCGGCGCGCCATGATGAGCCCGATGTCACCCGAGCCCAAGATGACGGCGCGCGAGCCGGGCTTGAGGTTTTCGATATTGATGTATCGCTGCGCCAGGCCGGCCGTAAACACACCGGCGGGTCGGCTGCCGGGAATCTTGATCTCGCTGCGGGTGCGCTCGCGGCAACCCATGGCAAGGACGACCGCGCGCCCGATGAGCTGCAACATGCCGGTGGGACTCATGAGCGTGACGGCGTGGACCGCGGCTTCTTCCGTGGACTCGCCCGAATCAATTCCAAGCACCATGCTGTCCAAGAACAGCACGATGTCGGTCGCGCGCACCTGGTCGATAAAGCGCTGCGCGTATTCAGGGCCGGTGAGCTCCTGCTTAAAGTGCGACAGTCCAAAGCCCGGGTGAATGCACTGGCGTAGGATGCCGCCCAAGTGTTGCTCGCGTTCCACGATAGCCACGCGTGCGCCGGCCTTATACGCGGCAAGCGCGGCCGCCATGCCGGCAGGTCCGCCGCCGATGACGACCACGTCGAAGCCCTGCGTTGGCACGGCGTCGACCGCATCGCGCCCGGCGTCCATCTCGATATCCGTCGCCATCCTAGCGCACCCCCTTCAAAGGTCCCTCAACCAGCCAAGAGCCGGTATCCTCCAACAGCACCTTGCTGGGGTCGCAGCCCAGCTCGCGGGCAAGAATTGCCACCACGCGGCTCTGACAAAAGCCGCTCTGGCAGCGGCCCATGCCCGCGCGGCAGCGGCGTTTGACGCCCTCGACCGATACCGCACCTGGGCGGCGCCGAATCGCGACCACAATCTCGGCCTCGGGCACCGTCTCGCAGCGGCAGACGATCTGCCCCCATGCAGGGTCGGACTTAATGAGCTCCTCCTTGCGCGCAAGTGGCGCACGGTCAAAGTCGTCCGGCGCGCGGCGAATCGGATCCCAATCGTCCCGCTCGCGCAGAGCCACGCCGGCATCGCGCAACACCTGCTCCATGCGCTCGGCAATGGCCGGCGCACTCGCCACGCCTGGCGACTGGATGCCCGCCGCTTGGAACAGCCCCGGCACTACGGCCGACTGTCCAATAAAGAAGTCGTTGGTCCCCTTAATGACTGGACGCCCGCCGGCAAACGCGCGCACTACACGGCGCGTATCCAGGTCGGGTACCAGCTTGCGCGCACCGGTCAGTAGCGCGTTCACGTCGCCCGCGTAGGTTTGCGTGTCGCCCGGCTCGCGCACGGCGGCGGTCGCGGTGATCACCGTGTTGCCGTGCACCGTGCCCGTCACGATGACGCCCTTCGTCACCGGCGTCGGCACGGGGTAGAGCGGCATCAGCGCGCGCGGCTCCTTGTCCAGCACCACGATGTTGCCCTGGCGCCAGACCATCTGGAACTCCTCGGCGCC
>JAERMT010001039.1_pt1 | contig 13087 bp, 15 predicted proteins | sample 9267081 | NCBI WGS metagenome assembly JAERMT01 (sample SAMN17071939, study PRJNA684904) | human gut metagenome | isolation source: diarrhea sample from child under the age of five | host: Homo sapiens | place: South Africa: Mafikeng, Mafikeng Provincial Hospital | collected 2019-09
ACACGCCCAGACGGAGTCAAAGTCATACCGCTTGCTTGTTTGAAAGATTAAAAAAGACATGTCATGAATGATATCAGTAAGGACAAGGATTATCAGGAATTCTTTGCAGGAATAAAAGAATTGGCAAAGGGACTTATGCAAATTCGTGAGAGAGCAGCCATAGAGTATGCTCCCATTGTGGAGGAGTTCTGTGCGAGGAAACACGCAACTGCAAATGAAGTAGGCCGGATGCTTGACTATCTGTTTGAGTTTGCCGATGACGAACGCATATTGCTTATGTACAAGAAAGTTTGCCGAAGATTCGTCTATGATTATCCCGAAACCATAAGTTATTACATCATGGAGTACAGAAAAGAATATGACCGTGAAAGTCTTATCGGTACCGAATATGAATATCTGCTTCATGAGGATGATGAATTGTTTGACAAAGAACATAAAACAGAATAGAATATGGGAACAGCATTACTGGCACTCTGCTTCTGCGCGTTGTCGCTCGTCCTTGCCTTGTTTGTGGGCATATCGCCCATAAGCGACAAGGCAAAGATTAGGTTTATGTATGTTGGTGCTGCGCTGTCGTTGATGGCAGTGCCTATGATGAGCCATTATATTGCAGGGCTGAACAATATTGTGGACGAGCTACGCTATCAAGCCGTGCTTGTGTTCATCGTCGTTGTGTGTTGCTATTGCTTCGTCATGGCAAATATGGTGAAGTACAATGTCTTGAAAAAAAAGGTGGCGGTGCTTGAGGACACGGTAGAGAAGCTGGAGCAAGAACGTGCGGCAGCAATGTCGCAAGCCGTGGATGAAGAGCAGCAGCATAAAGTACAAGAAGCACTCGACAGGTTTGCAGCGAAGATGAGCGTGTTCAGCAAAGAAGAACAAGAGGCCATAAACGCCTGTGCCATTGCCTTTGCCGAGCGCGACCTGGTAGTAATACCCAAAGTCAGCATAGCCGTTAATGCCAAATGCAGCCAAGCCGACCTCATGACTTATACCAGTTCCACATTCTTCAAGATTGGCAAGAAGCGTAAGAATATCGCCCAGTTTCTCAGCATTGTATTCGAAGCTTACTTCCCCGGTGGTGAAGGATTCGTGTATAAGAAGATGCCTGGGGCGAAAGGATAGCTTGATAAGATTAGAGAATAATAGATAAGCTTGCACGAGACCACGATAAAACAAATGCACTTACATTCTTCATAATTTAATTCTTGACAATCTTGCTAATTAGTCGTAATACACTGATAATCAATATTGCTTTGAACATAACATAGATAAAAGAAACAAATTGGAAACAAGAAAATCCCCAAACCATTATACACAAATAAGAGATAATAAAAATTAACACGGAAACGATGGCAATTTCATAGAGTTAAAAGATAGAAGACGTAAAAAAGGGTAAATAGTCATTTCCTGTATGAGAAAAATGATTTTAATAACAATTTATGGAATTATTTCACGATGTGTTGTTTGTATATTCTATTTTTCAAAGAAAATTTTGTAATTTTGCATCAGATATATAAACATCTTTCTTATGGATTGCAGAAAAGACTTAAATAGAATAAAAGTGGTTCTCGCTGAAAAGAAGAGAACTGCAAAATGGTTAGCTCAACAATTAGGTCGAGAGCCCTCAACTGTGTCTAAGTGGTGTACGAATACATCACAACCTGACCTTGCAACTCTTCTTAAGATTGCAACTTTGTTAGATTCAAATCTTACAGACTTGATTAATAATACTGAGCAGTAATATGAATTGGATAGAGACTCTAATTAAAAAAAGTTCTCCAAATCTTCCATATAATACAGAAGAGAACAAGCTTATTAAAAAGTTAATAAAGAAGGCGATTGATCTTTCAAAAGAAGATCTCGACTTCGGATTAGTTATCGCAGCTTTTTACGACTTGGCCATTTCTAGTGTTTATTATACAAATATAACAAACACTGGCTGGTTGTATTGTAACCTGAACGCCCCAAAACTGATTCTTCCTTTCGTTAATTGCTGTCCAGAGCATGCACTAAAAGGCGAATTTATTTTTCATAAATCAAGTAAGCCGACTTCTGCGAAGATTGGACAAGCAACAACAAGAATTCTTCTTTTGTTTTACCAAGAACTATTCAATAGTTTTAACAAGAAAATAGATGTACTTAAAGCTGCAGAGCCTGCAGATGCAATTTTCTACAACAAATCAGAAAAGAAGATTTTTTTAGGCGAGATAAAGTCTTCGCCCCTCTTAACCATGCCTTTATCAATGAGTTGTGAGCCTTTGACTACATATGATAACGATGGTATAATCATCAATCTTCAACATGAAGCAACAAATAACCCATTCATATTGAATAATTCAATAAACATCATTCTTCCCGTTCGTGAAAACGGTAAATGGGCTCCAACGTACTACGATTTAGGCAAAAAAACATCAAACTCTGATGATTCCTTTGCTTACCAGGGACTTAACAAACTTATAGAGAATGAAGAATTTATCAGTAATTATTTAAACTACTGGATGGCATCTTTTGCTGCATATTGCAAAAAAGATGATTCTACTAATATATTTTGGTTAACCAATGCTTGTGGCAAACCAAGCAAACTTCCAGCAGACTGGACTGGTGGTGTAACATGTATTAGTGACGAAAAGACGAGTGTTGGAATGGATAGAACTGATGATATAAAAAAGGGCATCTATCAAGTTCTAAAACTTGGTGCAGAAGGCAAACTTAAAGAGACTGGTTGGGATTGTAAGGTTGGTATTATATCAAACATTCATCCTGCTAGACACTTTAATGTTTATCTAAAACCAATTAAAGATCTAATTTGGACAATTGGAAATAAGAAAAGTGTAAAAATAGCAGGCGATCTTGATCCAAATACGCCCATGTACAATCTGTTTGATGGAGTTGTCACTTTCACTGATAACTACATTAGAGACCCATGGCTATCAAATAATTTGAAGATGATAATTAAATGAAATATTTCCTTAAACTTAGAAGCAATATCGTATTAGAGGGAGATATACAATTGGCTTTTCAAGAGGTCAATCATTTGTTTGAGACAACAACGTCAATAAATGTACAAGACATAAAAAGTATTCCTTCCTTTATGTCAGAAACTCAGTTTCATTCAAACGTTAGATCTGGTGAGATAGTGGGCTTCATATCAGAAAACCCGAAGGTTAATGTTGACAAACTTGCACTGTATCTTTCCTTTATCCAAGAAATATGGTGTCAAGATTCGTCTTTATCAAATAAACCATACGCTACTAAGGTGAATTATGCAGTTTATTGTGCAATTCCAATGATGGCTATGTCCGAATATTTGTCCTATGTTCCAAAGATAACAAGTACAACAATCAGTGATATTGTTTGTTCATTGGCAGGTTCTATTGCAACACCAAAATCGCTGGTAAAAGCTTTAGGACGGGTCAACACATCGTCTCCACACGTTCACTCATTTCATAAGTACAAGGCAAAGTTTTTTCCTCGCTTTGTACGTTCGTTGATAGTATCAAATATGGATTTGTCCAAGGACAATTACACCGTATGTGATCCATATGTTGGATCTGGTACGACTTTGGTTGAGTGTAGTCTGATGGGAATAGATTCATTTGGCTATGATATTGATTCGTTATCATGTTTTATTTCAGAGGCAAAAGCTACATCCTTAAACATTGGTATCAATGACTTACCCGTGTCCATACCTATCACAAATGCGACGAATCCTAAAAATATGTATAGTTTCCCTGAAGATATACAAAAGAAATTTCGTCGTTGGGATACGTTGGACGAGATGCATACATATGAGAAAGAGATTTCAACAGAGTTAGATTTGATAAATAACGAAACTGGATTCTATAAGGTTCTCAACCAAATTGCGCTCAGCGATGCTCTTACGCGTAAGTTTACCATTCGTATGATGGGAACTGGATCTGGAAGATTCGCCTTGGAAATTGGAAAGAAATCTCTTCAATCATTGCTAAAAGGGAATATGAAAACATCTATTCACGCTTTGGATGTTATCAGTAAATTGAAGGGTACTTACAATTTGAATATCAAGCAAGGACTGGTCATTCATGGCAATGCGACAAATCGTAGTTCTAAAGATAATTGTTGCGACATAATCGTAACATCCCCTCCATATCTTCCAGCTTCTTCAGGAAGGGAAGATTATCTTGTGGGGAAAATGATTTCATTGAAAGCCCTTGGTCTTTATGATGATAAAGAACTCATCATGACCAATAGCGTAGGCTCAATGTCTTTTCAAGATGAGGTCACTCTAGAAGGTCTGCCAAAATCAGTTTCGGATTTGTATAACTGGCTTATAAATGACGAACTTAGGTGTATAAAAGCAGCTCCTATTGTATCTTACTATCATTCTATAAAGAAATCGTTATTGGAAGATAAACGAACTCTTAAGGATGATGGCACCATAATATACATTATTGGCAAAGAATCTATATTCTACAGCAACACAACAAAAGAGATTTTGTACAAAGTAGAATGTGATAATATATTTAAGGAAATTGCAGAGTCAATAGGTCTTAAAGTCAAGAAGGTCATTAATATTGAATTAGATAAAAAGAATGCTGTAGCTAGACCAAGATCCTCAGATAAATATTATGAGTCTGCAGTGATCATGACGAAACAATAAATAAATCATTCATTTGAAACATAGAAGGCTGTTTTCTGCCTTCTGATGGAGAGAGGTAACTCTTATTTAAAAGGAATATAAAGACAAGCGTATAAAAATGAATTCTGTTTTATGAAGAAGAATATTAGATTTCTAAAAAAAGTAAAATGTAAAATAGAGGCACTTCCTTGGCACATATGGGAAAATGAAGATACTATAGATGACCTACAATACGACAAGAAAAGAAAAAGGCTAAAGGGAGAAGTTATGCATATTCAAAACCATATAAGAGGCTATATTTTAGCCCAATATGGTGAATGTGATTTGTTACATGAATTTTCCCATTACTCCTTCTTTACACAAGGATTTATTGCAGACACTTTCAATGTGGTAAACAATGAAGCTTGGTCAAATGAAAAAAGGTCATTTCTGTGTTTTATTGATAAATTGATAGATTTTGCAGAAGCTGAAGAAATTGTAAACTCTATTGATTGGAGAAGAAATATCATAAAATGGTTCATACTATTTGTTATTATAGGACTAATAGTATTTTTACTATTTGCTGAAACAGTTTTAACAGACCCAATAACTGCAATATTAAGTAATGAGATTAAGCCCAGATTACAGGTTCTCCTCTTAGCGACAATGATTGCGTCGAACCTCTTATGGTATAAAAATTGGAGAGACTTATTACCAATAACAACTTCTATTTTGGGGGCATTGTTGGGATTAAATCTCTAGATAGCTCAGACCTAATACTAGGCTTTTACTCGTCTTTAGCTATATAACTTTGCAATTATCATACCGATTCCTCCTGCAACCACAAAGATGCCATTCGTAAAGAAGAACCCCAAAAAACACTGGGCATAATGACCGAGGTAACACCCGTCATATTCCTTGTAGCGTTCACGTATTTTTTCCGTTCATTGGCAAACATAGAATTGACCTCACGGGTATGTATCTGCATCTGTGAGGTCATCCATTGGCGTTCTTTGTCAAACATTCCTTGGATTTTCTGCCAGTCAGCATCATTGACATTTACAGACACCTTTATTTTTGTGGGAGAACTCTCCAAAACTTTGTCTATGTGCTGATTGATGGTATCAACCTTTTTGCTGATAGTAGTTACAGCACCGCCTAATTTGGCTTCTGCACTCTGATACTGCTGAATGGCAGACTCCAACTCAAGTGTGGTATCGCTCAAGGTATTGGTTGCCTTGTCAATGTCCTCACTCAACTGCTTTAATTCTGGAACACGATTTACTGATCCGTCCTCGGCTTGCTGCTCCTCGACCTCGTTCTCAACATCATTCATCATCTTGTCGAAATCGGGTAAAAGCTAGAATCTCCTCAACTGCGCATTATCATAAGCCAAGAATATCGTAAGGAATACAGAAACCGCAAGGGTGCAAGCCATGCAGATAACCAGAAACTGACGAAAGTGCTCGCTTCGATACATTCTCTTTATCCAATACCAGGGATATGTCATGAATATAAATCGTGGCAAGGCTTTCATGGTTTGTGGTATGGGTGGTTGCTCTATTGTCTTGGATTTCTTTGCTTGCATAAGTACCATCATTGCTGCATATCGCTTTTCCGTCAGTTGGATATTGCGATTAAGAGTCTCTGCATTTTTGTTGCAGTTGGCTGTGACCGTATTATACATATTGGCAAGTTCTGTGAAAACTGAGACGAGCTTGTCCACATACTTCTCGTCATCATAAAGGCGAGACTGCAAGGCGGTGCTGACAGCATCAGATATAAGGCTTGCCACCTTAGTCTCATCAATTTGCAGTGAGGAATCTGATTGCTCAGTAGCATTTTGATTTAGTTCCTCTGCTATCTTTTGTGGCAATGCTTGAATATCAGCACGGAGACTGCTGAGATTCGCTGCGATGATATCTTCTTTCATTATCTTCTGCGTTTTGAAGGTTTATACTTTGTTTGCTGTTGAAGTTTCCACTTGTCTTTATCCTCATCTTTGTCACGCCAACCTTGACTATTGGTAGGACCACCGCCGCATTCCGTAGCCTGGACATGAGGCTGAAAGATCAATTCTTCCAATGCCTGACCGAAGAATATACATAAGTTGGAATAGCTGAGAGACGAGTCTAAACGGGAGCCAGCACAATGCGTTTCGTCTAAGGAGAATGACAATCCTACGACTTTATCTGTCAACTTATTAGATGTCGTCTGCATCCCTATATGCCGTTTGGATAGTTCTGCCATGAAACTTTCCCAGTTATTAGACGCTTGTCGTGCATCCAATACGGCAGCTTTGAGTTGTGCTATCTTCTTTTGCTGCGGACGCAAGCGATTCAAGTTCTGTTCTTTGCTGTTCTTTCGAGCGATGTACAGCCCATATTCCTCTGTCAAAGCTCTACAGATGCGAGCACTGCGATAACGCTCATTTCTATCAGAGAGAACATTTCCGTCATTGTCTACAATGTTATAAACAATGTGACAATGTGGATGCTTGGTGTCGTGATGGCGGGCTATGATAAACTGCGTATTGACGATTCCCATACGCTTCAACCATTCCTTTGCAATCTCTGCCATAAGAGCGTCACCCTCTTCATTGTCGGGAAAACGCTCAGTATCTCGCGGAGAAAACGAGAGTGCTATATGCTTTACTGGTTTCTTGCGATTGGGACGCATGGCTGCTTGAACATAAAAGCTGTCAGCAATAGACTTGTTGTCCGTTATGCATACCCCTTCGTGAGCCAACAGATTGGCTCGCTTGGTTTGGCTCTTGTCATTATAGGCATAGTTGACGAGGCCACCAAAGTCTACCCTGTTCATTATCTTAGCTATCATGACGCATAGGCTTTACTTGATTAATAATATTGCTGATTGCAGCAATAATATGCAGACATTGCTCCTTTACGGCATCAAAACCGTCAATGTGCATCTGGTGTGCAATCTGATTTACATTATTTGCAATACCCGACAAATCACGAATCTGCTTTGCCAATTCAGGAGAAATCGTTTCTCTTATATGGTTGTCCATTGCTGCCTGATGGCAATACTCGCTGACGGACAATCCTGCTTTTGATGCCTTGGATAGAATGTAGATGAAATCATTTTCACAAAACATTATCCGCACCAACTTTGTGCGCTTCTGATAGTCAGCCAACTTGGGGCGACCACCTTTGTTATCTTTTACTTTTGTCATTGTCTCATATTTAATAAAGGTATGATGTGTTGGTGATTTTTTAGAGTGGGAAAGTCCATCATGTCATCCATTGCAAATCGGAGTTTTGCCTTGATGGCATGAAACTACAGTTTTAGTGACACTAAAACACAAACTTGCCACTCTAAAAATCACCCTTCTTTCTTTTGATAAATTCCCTGTCCCACTCGGCATAGCCGACGTTCCTTTATGAACACATCTATCCACTTTGAAGCTGTGCTTCGATTCTCGTTTTGTACTTCAATAAGAGCATCATAGTCCTTTTTGGTAAATGTGTTGGGCAGTAACTCGAAGAAAGCGTTACGCCTTGAAGCCACACTTCTTTCTTGCTGGTCTGGAACCGAGCGCCTCAGGGCTTTCATCAGTTTTCGGTAGATGAAAACCGAATGGGCAAGTAACGTGTCGCAGATACTCATTGCAGTACGGAAATCCTCTTCTTGACAGAAAAGATGAACTGAACCGTCTGGCGCATGAGGAAGTTTGAACATTTCCGTTTCAAATGTCCTCACGGCTGTCAATACCATCATGATGCGATAAGCCATCAATCCCATACGGCGAACGATGCCTTGCATACCATTACCCACTTCGTCACAACATTCATCGTTGGTACTTTCATAGTGTTTCAAAAACTGCATTTGTAAGTGTTCTGGAATATAGAACGTGTAGTTGCCTTCCCGCATGAAAGATTCACGCAAATGAAGAAAACGCTCTCCCAACAACTTGAATTTTGCATTCTTTGACTGTGACACATCGCTTGTGGCAAACACATTGCGAAAGCCTCTCTTGAATGGAATGAAGTAGAACGCAAATCTGCTGAACAAGCCATCCTCAGCTGTCGGCGTGAGACGACATACCTGTTCTGGCGTACCAGCCAAGACCACGGATATGCGTGGATTGTCAACATCGTAGAACTCTCTGTCCTTGGTGCGGTTTGCCCCTAATGGTTCATGATGATATGCCTTCCGCAATACATCCGAATAGTTGCCAAAGTCCGATTTCAAAGTTTGGCTTAATGTGTCTCCTTCGGTTTCAAAAAGAATCACGATGCCATCATTTTCCTTTGCAATACGTTTGAATGCACTTGCGCTGCTGTTGGCTGGTACAATGAGCGTCTTTATAGGAGGCTGTTCTGGCATTTGAGCATTTTCCGATTTCTTCCCCTTGGTATATTCCGCCATGTCTGCCTTATATTGCGCATCAAGAGTTTTCGTCAATTCATGGAGTTGCCGATTGATGGGTGTTATCAACTCCCGGCACAAAGTCAATGCCCCTTTGCCCATACCAGCTTCTGCCGTCACGAAAAGGTAAAGGTTAGGATAAACGACACGCTCATCATAAACTCCACAGAAATTAGGGAAACATACAGAGAGTGTTGCAATGGATCCAATCAATATTGTTCCTCTATCATCTGAAGAAATAGCATTGTCAACAACTTCCTTCAAGAACACTGGCAATTGTTCATACACCTCTTCAGGAAATGCAGGCAATTCACACTCGTCTTTTACCCATTTTCCCGTTTCTCCATTTTGGATATTTGGATAAATGGATATTTGGCAACCTTTCAAAGAAACGCCCACTTGCTCAGCCATGTAGAAGAATGTGGCAATGGTAATGCCTTGCCGTTTGCCTTGCAAACAATATGTATATTGCTTGTCAGCTTTCGCATATTGATAGTCATGATGAAGTTTGCTGAGCCTATGGAAATATGTTCTACCGCATTCACCACAACCATCAGCAATGGCAAACCCCAAGTTCACCCAATCATTATAAAATGGGGCAATGTCTATGTGTAGACTTTCAATTTCACAGACCACTCGGTTGATGTCTTCTTCCACATCGCTATATACGATGGATGAAGTCTGCTTTTCCTCATCGTTCAGCTTGCTTGGCAATGCTTCAGAATGGACATTCTCCCATTCTTGGGCGGAAAATATTTTCTTTGACATGTTCTTCGTATTTGGGATTAATAAAAACATCAGGATCATGAGGCAGAAAGCAGGAACGAGCAACATCGCTTCCTGACATATCCACATTTGGATAACCTGCATGTGCAAGATAATTGACTATTGCCCTAAAGAAACGTGAGTGTTCCATACCTTGCAAGTCAACAGCAATTATCCATTTCAAGCCATCACCAGACGGACTGACAAACATAAGTTCGGTCTCAAAATACTCATCGGCAAGCAATCGTTGCTTCAAGTCTATGAGATCTGGTACATGGTCAAAGTCAATACACATCAAACCGGAGTGCATCAGCAAATCATCTTCTCTACGCTTTCTGAACAAACCAGAAAAGGTGCAATAGTCAAAATGCGTTGCTTTATAGCGCTTGGCTTCAGCCTTATTAGTGAGATTGCGCAAGGCAGCAGTCGGTAGCATGGCATAATGCCCAACGATATAACGATAGACGTCAATGATACCGACTGCTCGCAATGGTTCCGTATTTAGGATAGGCTTGCGGAAGAACGAGAACTGATAGCTGTCTGTTATCTCCATACCACACCCTTGCCTTTTTTTGAGTTGATGAATTCCTCAGCCTCACGCATCAAATCATTCTCCGACTTGCACGACTTACTCTTTAACCACTCGTCTATTTCTGATTGCAGAAAAGCCAAAGCCTTGTTTATCTTATGTACAGGTATCTGTTTGGCAGAAACCCATCCATAGACAGTCTGCTTGGCTGGATGTGAAGGCAGATAAGCGCAAAGTTCATCCATATCCATCCATTTTGGCTTGTTGTTCTCTTGCTTAGTTTGCAAGACATTCACAGTTCTCTTCAGTTCTTCAACTGATTTAATAAGGTAGGACAATGCTCCCGGCATCTCCTCCAACGATTTTACTTCTATTTCCATGATTAGAATATTTTTGAATTGTGCCGCAAAGATATCCGATTGTTTATTGGTGCAAAACAAGTGGAACAGCCCCACACAATTAGCACCTGTCATAGCCCTTGGTTTGCCCTAATGTTTTAGATTTTGTTAAGACAGATGCTTATGCTTAGTTATGTAGAAATCATTGTCTGAGCAAGAATTTCACTCAGGAATACATGGAAATAGTTCAGCAAGGAGAAAACGGATGTTTAGAAAAGAAAAAATCCCCTCATTTGTATGGTGGCAAATGAGGGGAATGCGGTGGTAAAAGAATAAACGACGAGTATAACTCATTGATTATCAAAGGTGGCAATCGCCACCAAGCGTAAAACCTATATTATTGGTTGCTGACTCTGTAAATTGTCAATATGTATGGTGTTGGCAGCCTTTTCCTTTGCTGAGTCAACGATGTGGGAGTATATTTGGGTGGTCTTTACATTGGTATGTCCAAGCATCGACTTGATTGTATAGATGTCCGTGCCAAGTTCCAACTGGAGCGTTGCATACGAATGTCGGAAGCAATGGAAGGTTATATGTTTCTTGATGCCAGCAGCCTCTATCCATTTCTTCAATGGCTTCGAAATCCAAGCAGCGTTCTGCAACCCTGCAAATACAAGAAGCTCCTCGTCTTCAGGACGAGTACCGCACATGGCATACGCCTGGTCGGAGATTGGAAGATATGCACCCACCTTTGTCTTTATCTGTGAGATGTCTATGCGCCAACTGCCGTTGCTTGTCTGTGATATTTGCTTCCACTTCAAGTTCTTGATATCTATATGACGCAAACCTGTCAAGATAGAGAAGAAAGAAGCGCGTCTAAGTACATCACTCTCGCAAGGGGTATCAGCCAATCGCTTCACTTCGTCAAGAGTGAGCGATGCTCGCAGCTTGTCTTCCGATGGAATGCCTTTCACCTTGGCACTCACATCCACTGTGAGATATTCGTCAATGAAAGCTTGCTTCACTCCTGCCTTGACGATGGCGAAATAGGTAGAGGCGGTATTGCGTGACACCGTCCCTTTCTTGTTCCCTCCCAAAGGAGCGCGAAGCAGAAACATCTTGATGTCCTCCAACAGTTTCACCGTTACGCTCTTGAAAGGTATTGGTTTTCCTTCTGAATACATCTTCAACAATTCGCCCACCCGATTCCAATTCACAATGATGGCATTGGAACTATTGGGATGGCGTTTGTCTATGATGTTAATGAAATATTTAATGAAGTCTTGTGCGCTACGTTCATTCTGTTCAATGATTTCTTCCTCACGGTCGGAATACAGGGCGGCATTGTCATATTCATGCTGCCGAAGTTTGCGCACGTTGTCCGCATAGATGCAAGCCTCTTGGTCTATGCGCGACTTGCATTGGATAATGCCATTTACGTCACGCTTCGGCTTGTAGTTGAACGAGCCGTCAGGCAATACACGGGCAATGGACGACATATCCCATTGTGGTGTGGAGATGGTTCGGTTTACAGACTCAACCACACGGCTTGGCTTGTTGTCTCCTTTCTTATACACAGGGTACGATTCGATGAAAAGATACCACTCGTTGTCATGGTGAACGGACTTGCGCAGCTTCACGGTCACCTTGGTGTTCGATAATGCTTTCTTCATATTCGGTTTATTCTACTTCTGATTTATACAAATTGTCTATTTCTTCTTTCGGCACATACACATAATTGCCTATCTGCCGTGACGGAATGGAATATTTGCGGATATGCGCCCATACCGAGCTGTCGTTGATATGGTAGAGGTTGCATATCTCACCAATGGTATAACAGTCCTCTGGTTCCATACTGTATCTTCTGGGCACAGGTTTCTCTCTTTCTGCAAGACTTTCTTTTCTGGTGAAGAACATGGTTTCCAAGGCAGAGCGTTTGATTCGGGTGAGCCGCTTGCCGACGTTGATGGCAGGAACTGTACCGTTCTTTATCAGCCGATAAAGTGTAGTACGTTCCACTCCGAACATCGCCACCGCTTCCTTCACCGACACATATTCCCTAATGTCAGGAATGTGCTGTGCCAAACGATCCAGTTTCTCGTTCCTCTCCTTTGCGTCCTTCTTTCGTTTCCAAGCCACCTTGCTGCACTTAGGCGAACAATACTGGCTGTCAAGAGTCTTGGCAAGGAACACTTCACCACAGACCTTACACTTGCGTTTGATTTCAAATCCTATTGCTGGCATGTTTTCTACTTTTAAGTATGCATTAGTATGTATTGGTAGGAACAAGTCCCACATTATCTACTTTTTTGTTGTGTTGCAAATGTGCTGCAAATAAGCGATAAACAAGCGCATAACAAAGGCATAAGAAACAAGAACCCCATAAACGCAAAAAGCGTGCAACTCATTGAGCTGCACGCTTTTGCTTATTGTTTATTATGTGTTTACCTTTCGGCATTACTT
>JAERMT010000659.1_pt1 | contig 13031 bp, 10 predicted proteins | sample 9267081 | NCBI WGS metagenome assembly JAERMT01 (sample SAMN17071939, study PRJNA684904) | human gut metagenome | isolation source: diarrhea sample from child under the age of five | host: Homo sapiens | place: South Africa: Mafikeng, Mafikeng Provincial Hospital | collected 2019-09
TGCTTTCCCTAAAAAGAGTACACGTTGCGGCAAAAACCTTCAATAGAATATAAATACTGAAATTTTACTACATATATTGCTTGTTTCAAAACTGGTATTGATAGATCATTGGATTTCTCAAGATCAAACTTGCACAACATCAAAAAGCGGAGCCCTGAAAAACAGGACTCCGCTCGGATGGATGGGCTATCAATAATTTATAGCAGCAATTCTACAGAACAGTTTTGACAAATCATCCTCTTTCAGAGAAAGTCTCTTAATGACGTACAACTATCTGTTCAACAATTCCCCAAAACTGTATGTGGCATTGAGGGATTTGTATCAATTATCGTTTTATTTTAAGAATTGCACCTGTAAGGGTGTTGTACTCGATGGTTTCGGAATAGCTACCGTGGAAGTTGAGATTTCCAGTACTGTTCCATGTGACATTGAAAATTCCTTGATCCGTATCATTTTCCGTTCGGATTGTGCCAATGAGTGTATCATCCTTATAGATGGTCACACCAACATCTGGAGTATAGGCACTCATCGTATAAATGGAGGACATCGGTTTGGTTATAGACATTCCTCCATCCGCATTTATCCGGATAGCACATACATCATGTCCATAAGGGTCAACAAAGGGACACCATTCATCTGCGGAATAGTCACGGTGCGTGCCATGAGCACAGTCTACATAGCACGCATTTTCTGTCATCTTACCATCGGGGGCAAGGTAAATGTGAGGTGCAGGAGAACCAGCATGATTGGGCCAGCGATAAATGAGATGCCAGTGTGGAGGGTAATCTGTATGAATCTCATTGTTCGTTTCAAAGCCCAAAATCAGGAGATAACCCAGACGATTCCGGTTCAAATACTGCGGGAGATCAAGTGCATACAACATCTCGCGCATGGCAAACATATAATGGTTTGCTGCTAAAATTTCGGTTGCCGGATAATCTCCTTCGCGGTATTTTCCTGCACGTCGTCCGATATGATTCTGCTCGATTCGCAAGGTCAAACCGGGATCACGCAGAATAGAATGTACATATAGCGTTCGTGTCGGCCCGGTCAGACCGCTGATCTCAAAATTAAAGCTGATGACACCATTTTTGTTCTCGAAGTAAAGAATCTGCTTTTCACAGAGGATTGCAGTTACCTCATACTTGTTTTCGGTATCAAAGGAGCAGGTTGCAAGACAAGCGTCCGCCAACTGTGTGTGCTCCACGTAGACAACGAATTCATTATCCGTTTCATAGCAGAAATGTGGGTCGTTAACAGCTTCCAAGAAGAAGTCGGCATCAAAGTGAAATATTGGTAGGCCGTAGTGCCCTGCCTTTGATTTGATGATTCGGATGGCAGTTCTCCGATGATGGTGCGGTTGGTAAAATTCAGGGATTTGATCCATACTAATACCTCCTCGAATACAGCTTTCATACGTCCATTATAGAACAAGCACAGGGATTCGTCAACAATTATTTTGACACGTTTCAAAAAAAGTGATAGAATGGCATCAGTATAAAGAAATCTACCATAGGAGGTGAAAAATGTATACAACAGGCCGCTTTGTTTGCAATGCAGAAAGAAGCTGTTACAGTTGTCTCTCTGCTATAGAAATTAGTAAGAAAGTATACTCAAATAGAATACTACTTCATTCCGAACAAGGGTGCTAATCCGAAACGAAAAAGAGGAGAATTGATATGAATACACAACCTGTGACCTTCGCAGCAATGACAGATTTGCATCTGGACATTATGCACGATGGAATGATGCGAATAGATGCTTTTCTGGATGCTGCACAAAAGGCCGATGTCGATTTTATCATTCAGCTGGGTGATTTTTCTTATCCCAAGGACACTTCGACCTGTCTATGTGCACCGGAGAAAATGCCCATCAATCTCAAATATGCAATGGAATGTCCGACTGAAATACCAAAACTAGAGATTCTGAATAAATTTAATTTGTTTTCCAAACCGAAGTATCATCTCCTCGGAAACCATGAGTGCGATTTTTGCTCCAAGGCAGATGCTCTGGAAATGTATGGGATGGAAAAGCCCTATTACTCGTTCCATCTCAAAGGCTGGCACTTCATCGTTCTGGACGGCAACTCTTATCGGGACGAACACGGCGACCTTGTGGATTACAATTTTGGAAAATATTTTGAAACCACAGACCTCCCGTATCTTGGAGAACAGCAGCTTGTGTGGCTTCGGGAAGAAGTTCTTTCTGCGACAGAACCCATCGTGATTTTTTCGCATCAGCCGCTCTATGCCTGCCCTCGCGGACTCAGGAATGTTGACGACCTGCAGAAGATTATCCGGGAAGGCAGAGCAGCAGGAAAGCGGATTCAGTTCTGCATGAACGGTCATGTTCATCGGGATATCAGGCATTTTGAAAATGGAATTTTGTATTATACCCTCAACAGTATTTCCAACTACTGGGCGGGAACTGCGTATGCAACGCACCGTTACAGCTCTGAAATTGAAGCGAAGTTCCCAAATTTGCAATTTGTTGTTCCCTATGCAGATCCGGTCTATGCAATCGTCACGTTGGATGAAAACGGTATTTCGTTAAAAGGAGTAGAAGGTCATTTTGTTCCACCCTCTCCCGAAAAAACTGGAATCACTGTGCCGTTGACCCCTTCTGTTGCATCATGGTCTTTTGCATGGGACGAATTTGAGACACTTCACGGTGATGTTTGATCACAAAAATACAGCCTCCGAGATATCGGCACTATGCCTAAACTCGGAGGCTGTATTTTATTTCATAGTGCGATTGTAGCTTTGAATGGCATAGGTTAAGGCGTCTTGTGGAGTTGCTGTGTCATTGTATACCGTATTGACCGCCATGCCTAAGATGCTTAAAAATCTGCGCTCATCAAAGCAGGTTGCTTTCTGCGGGGGAATACGATTGATCTTTGACTGTGCAATACACTTGTGAGAGAGTCCAAGCCAAGGATAAGTATCAAGGACCTCATAGTTGCTGTACGTTTTTTCGCAAGGAGAAACACTGCCCAGAAGGGTCATGGCAGTCGTAATCTCCTCACTGCAAATCCATTTTATAAAATCAAATGCCTCCGTTTTGTTTTGGCTGTTTTTTGATACTCCAATACAGCCGCCACCCAGCAAAGAATTCTGCCCCGGAAGATATGTGTAACCGATTTTATTGATAATAACTGAATCGCTGTCCATCATCTCTGAGGCATAATTGCTGAAAATGATAGACATTGCTGTATCGCCTGCGGCAAACTCACGCGCCGATTCCCGCCACCAACTATTATATCGTTTGGGAGAATAATTCTTGGCTTCGATAAGTTCTTTCATAGATTGAATAGCAATGTCTGTGTCAAGAAGCAAATTTCCATTTGCATCGAACAAATCGTGCGAATGGCTGAAATACCGAGTTAGATATTCGGTTGCAGCAACGCCACTGTTTCCAAGTGTCAGCGTAGTGCCATAGGTTGTAGGGGAATGCTCATTGAAACGTCTAGTGAAGAATCTTGCGATACGGTTAAAGTGCTCAAAATCTTGCGGAGGTGCAAGTTCTTCTTTATACTGTTCCTTATAAAGACGCTGTAGGACGGTGTTCTCAAACAAATCCTTACGGTAGAACAGTAATTGTGCGCTAGGTGTTTCAGGAAAGGCATAGGCAACGTCATTCACACTTGTGTATTGTGGAACAAGGCCGGGAATAAAAGGCTCGAACAACTGTTCGGCACTGGAAGAGGTCAACTCACTCAAGGGCGCAAAAATATGTTCACCAAACCACGAAAGCCATGTGTGGTCCAGACGGATGACATCATAGGCATCTGTGTTTCCAAGGTCGCTCAGAATCTCGTGAATTCCATCATAAGAACAGATGGCGACTTTGATTTCGATTCCTGTTGCATCAGTGTAAATACGAGCCATGTTCTCCATAATTCGAGCCGTCGGGCTGTCCAGTGTCAGAATCGTCAGCCTTTTGCAAGTCGAACCCGGAATTTTGGATAACCAATTTCGCATCCCATCGTTATGCAAAATCATCGGTTGAATTTCGGATCGTTTGTTTTCTTTCCGCTTAATAAGCTGCTCTGCGGCACAGCGTCCCATCAGACGGTAGTTCAGCTCATATTTTTTACATCCGACCGATGGAATTGTAAAAAGCGGCGAAATGGTATAAATTGGCGAATGAAGATGAGGATAGAATGTCTTGCTGACATTACTGAAATTTTCTGCCAAGTGATAATTTGTCAGAACTACGGCATCAACTGGTTCAAGATCGTTCAAAACCTGCAAAAAATGGGTATAACAGTGCTGTGAATCGGTTTGGACATGGTGCAGGATGCAGTTTTTGGCTTTTAATGCAGCCGAAAAAGCCAAGTAAAATTCATTCTGACTGGAATAATCCAAAGTCTCAGTGATGAGAAGGATGCGACTGCACTTTTTAGATGTTAACTTTTCTGCTAATTCTAAACCAGCTTTGGCGTAATCGAATCCAATATAGAAAGGGGAATCAAAGGGATTTCGCTCCACAAAGACAACATCCTGCTTTGGAATCCCGATTTCGTCATAAATGTTCCGGCCATCTTTTGTACAAGACGAAAATGTAGCAATTCCTGCCGTCATTTCGGAACGGATAGTTTGGAGTTGGACTTCCTCCTCTGCAAGCAAATCGTTTGAAAAATAGAGTCGAACGGAATAGCCACTAGATTCCGCATAGTTCTTAAAGCTTAAAAAGAAGTCGGTATATCGTCTGTCGTGCACATTGGGTATGATTGCTGCCAGCAGCTTCGATGAGCCCTGTCGGAGTGTTTTGGCTCGTTGATTCATGGTATAGCCCAGTTTTGCACATGCTTGTTCAACCAGAATTATTTTATCGCTGCTGACATTGCCACGTCCGTTCAGCACATTTGAAACGGTGCCTTGTGCAACGCCCGCTTCTTTAGCGATATCTTTAATAGTAGGCATAGTATGATTTTCCTCCTAATTGGACACCTTCTCTATATTTACAGTATAATGGAGTATTTCGCAAAAAACTATTGAACTTTTTCACAATATTCAAGAAAGAACTTCTATGTTTTGCTGTATTGACACGTTTCAAAATATGTGCCATACTAAAAATAAGGAGGCTATCGCCATGAATAATACGTTACATCTTTATAATCATGACCGCGTTCAGGTAGCAGCACATCGGGGTGTTGCTGGCGTGAACATCCCTTGCAACACGATCCCGGCCTTTGATATCGCACTGCACGGCGGTGCAGCCATTCTGGAGATGGACTTATTCAAAAGTCTTGACGGCGAAATCTTCATCTTCCACACCGGAAAGGAACCGTTTCAACTTGACCGTCACATTGATCTGACCCGGATGACCGCAGAGGAAATCCGCAAGCTGCGACTCATCAATGTGGATTTCAACGAGACGGAACACGGGTTGAACACATTCGATGAAGTGTTGGAACACATGAAAAATCGCTGCATCCTAAATCTGGATCGTTGTGGTGCGTTCATCCCTGATGTTATCAAGCAGGTTGAGCGGCACGGCATGAAGGAGCAAATCTTGCTCAAAAATGCACCTACCAAAGAAGTTTTAAGGACCGTTGAAGAAGTTGCCCCGGATTATATGTTCATGCCTATCTACATGGAAAATGATACGGCCAGTGAGCTGATTGAGTCCATGAACATTAACTACATGGGTGCAGAGCTTGTATTCTCGACCGAAAAAGCTCCGGTTATCCAGCCAGAGTACATCGAGGCAATGCATAAAAAAGGACGTACTTTGTGGGGAAATGCTGTCCTATACAATTATAAGGTTCCTCTTTCTGCCGGTCACACGGATGATGTTTCTATGATGAAAGACCCGGCTTTGGGATGGGGCTGGCTGGTCGAGCATGGCTTCGATATTATCCAGTCAGATTGGACTTATCAGTGCTGTAAATATCTGAAAGACAGTGGTGTGAATCGCTGAAACTTCTACTAAAAAGCCAGCAGTCTGAGATTCCTTCCTTGCATCGTATATTTTTGATTTCGATAGATGGTTGTAAAAACAAAAGGGAGATTTGATAATGAACAAACCGGTATTAGTTGTCATGGCTGCAGGTATGGGCAGCCGATATGGTGGAATGAAGCAGATTGACCCTGTTGGTCCGAATGGGGAAGTCATTATTGATTATTCGCTTTACGATGCATATCGCGCCGGATTTCGGACTGTCATTTTTGTCATCAAGCATGAAATCGAGGAAGCATTCCGTGCTGCAATTGGCGATCGCATTTCCAAAATCATGGAAGTAAAATATGCGTTTCAGCAATTGGACATCTTGCCTACAGGATTTGAAGTTCCTGAAAACCGCGAAAAACCGTGGGGAACCTGCCATGCAGTCCTTGCCGCAAAGAATCTGATTGATGGACCGTTTGCTGTCATCAATGCCGACGATTACTATGGGGTGGAGGCTTTTCAGGTAATGTATGACTATCTGTCCACCCATGCCGATGATGATTTCTACCGCTACTGCATGGTCAGCTATCTGCTGAAGAACACCCTGTCCGAGAACGGCAGCGTGGCACGCGGCGTGTGCATCAAGAACGAGGACGGCACCCTGCAAAGCGTGACCGAGCGCACCCGCATCGAGCCCTGCGACGGCGGCGCACATTACACCGAGGACGGCGGCGAGAGCTGGGTGGACCTGCCCGGCGACACCCCTGTGAGCATGAATCTGTGGGGCTTCACAAAGAGCTTCTTGCAGGAGGCAGAAAACCGCTTTGCAGATTGGTTGAACGAAAATCTTCCGAAAAATCCGCTGAAGTGCGAATATTTTCTGCCCCTTGTTGTCAGTGAGCTGATTGACGAAAAGAAGGTGACTGTCACCGTTCTTCACAGTGCGGACAAGTGGTATGGCGTGACCTATCGCGAGGATAAGCCTGCGGTCGTCAATGCCATCAAGAATAAAATCGAAGCTGGAATCTATCCGATGGACTTATGGGAGGAAAAAAGTGAACGCTATCACAGAAAATATCCTGCGAGAAGCAGCTGATGCATTTGCCTTCGACCGTACAACGGGTGAAATTTCTCGCTATGGCGAAGGACATATCAATGATACATTTGTCGTTTGGGCAAGCGACAAAAGCAAGCGCTACATTATGCAGCGCATCAATACTGACACATTTAAGAACCCGAAAGAATTGATGGAAAACGTCTGCCATGTTACCGGTTTCCTGCGCAAGGTGATTCTGGAAAAGGGCGGTGACCCGGAGCGTGAGACGCTGAACGTTATTCCGACCAAAGAGGGGAAACCTTTCTATACTGATAGCGACGGCGGCACATGGCGAGCTTACAGCTTTGTCGAGGATACTGTCTGTCTGCAAAAAGTCGAAAACGAAAATGATTTTTACACTGTAGCGGAAACTTTCGGCACGTTTCAGAATCAGCTGGCCGCATTTCCTGCTGCTACGCTGCATGAAACCATTGTCAAATTCCACGATACTCCTACGCGCTACCAGAATTTTGAGAAAGCTGTCGCAGAGGATGCAATGGGACGTGCGAAGGATGTTGCAGATGAAATCGCATTTGTTCGCTCTCGTGAGGCTGACTGCCATGTTCTGGTCGATATGCTGAGCAAAAATGAGATTCCGCTTCGCGTTACTCACAATGATACCAAACTCAACAATGTCCTCATCGACAAAACGAGTAAAAAGGGTATTTGCGTTATTGATCTGGACACCGTAATGCCCGGTTTGGCTGCATATGACTTTGGCGACTCCATCCGTTTTGGCGCAAACGACTGCGCCGAGGATGAACCAAATCAGAACAAGGTCCACTTTGACCTGCACTTGTTTGAGGTGTTTGCAAAAGGCTTCCTCTCGACCGCTGGAGCAACTATGTCCGAGCAGGAAAAGAGCAGTCTGGTCTGGGGCGCAAAGCTGATGACGCTGGAATGTGGAATGCGATTCCTTACCGATTATCTTGAGGGAGACCACTATTTCCGTATTAGTCGCCCTGCACAGAACCTTGATCGAGCACGCACGCAGCTCACCCTTGTTAAAGGGATGGAGGCTGCTTTCGCTGATATGATGCGTATTATTCAGAAATATTGATGCTATTCTCCTTCGGAAATCACAGCTCCGAAATAATGCATAAGGCCGGGATCGCTAGTTCGATCCCGGCCTTATGCTATCTTAAAGGAGAAATGTGTGAAAAGCTTACTGTAAACAGAAAAAGACGATTCCGGCGAAAATGATTAAAAGGATAAGAGAAAGCTGATTCTGCGTAATCATTATAGGAGGTGCCTCCTTGCACGTATAAAAGAGACAGATGAATAAAGTTTGAACAAGAATACACTATAATTTGAAACGTGTCAATATAGGATATGTAAAATCCAAGTAGAATTACTGAAATTTGTTACTATGCACAAGTATTTTACATATATTTTGCTGAAATGACAATTGACACGTTTCAAGTTTTTGTGTAAACTACAGTTACAGTGAAATGCAGTGGGGACGCTGCACAAAGTATTTTTGCCAGAGATAATTAGAAGGAGAGTTTATTATGAATAAGATTTCTCGTCGTAATTTCCTCAAGGTTGCCGGAGCAGGTGCTGCCGCAATGGGTCTGGCCGCATGTGGTGGCAGCAGTTCTTCCTCTTCGAGTGTAGCTGCATCTTCCACCGCTGCAAATGCGGCAGCTGATACGCTGTCCGGTACGATTGAGTACTGGTCTAGCTGGAGTGAGACGGAGAATCAGGCATTGGTTCTGAAGCAGGCAGCTGACGCTTTCACTCAGCTGCATCCGAACGTGAAAATCAATTTTACCTTCAATGGCCGTGATAACCGCAACCTCGTCGTTTCCGCAATTGAAGCAGGCACCCAGATCGATCTGATGGATGCAAACATTGACAATGTTCAGAAGCTGTGGAGCGAGAACATTAAAGATCTCTCTTCTTACATTGATAAGACCTACGACACCACCAACGGCAAGGCATACAAAGATGTCGTCATTCCCAGCATGATCTCTCTGGCTGGTTCCCTGTTCGATGGTAAGACCATGTGCATTCCTTACATTCCGCAGGCGTTCATGATCTTCTGCAACAAGGGTCTGCTGGAAGAGTGCGGTGTTACCGAGTATCCTCAGACTTGGGAAGAGCTGATGGATGCTTGCGAGAAGGTCAAGGCTGCTGGGCATATTCCTGTAACGACTGACTCGAACTACTGCACCAGCTGGGTTGGCTATTATATGTCTCGCCGTCTCGGTAACGATCGCGTGATGGAACTGGCAAAGGATAGCAGCCAGTGGGCAAGTGAGCAGGGTATCAAGGACACCGCCGAGGCAATCGCTTACATGGCAGCAAAGGGCTACTTTGATCCCAACATTGAGTCAAACGTCTATCCCGCAGCACAGCAGGATATGGTTATCAGCGAGAACGTTGCAATGTACATCAACGGCACTTGGCTGCCGAACGAAGTTGCTGCAACTACTCCCGATGACTTCAAGTGGGGCGCATTTGCTTTCCCGGAAGTTCCTAACGGTGTCGAAGGCACGGAGGGTGGTTGCTACTCCACCTACGCAATCGCAGTCAATAAGGATTGCGATGATGCTGCAACACAGGCAGCAGTCGAATTCATCGTTTATCTGACGACCAGCGAGTGGGATCAGGAGTTTACCAATCAGGCAAACGTCATCCCTATGAGCGTTGATCATGTCTGGCCCGAAAACCTGGCCGATGCTCAGGTCGTCCTGAACAGCTACACCTCCCGTTATCCTTCTCAGACTGCTATCATCACCAACAGCGACAGCAAGCAGATTATTGCAGATGCCTGCCTGAAGCTGATGGGCGGCTCGATCTCCGCAGACGAGTTCGTCAAGATGGCAAGCGCATTCTAAATCAATTGTTTTTACAAAAGGGTAGGAGGTTTACGGCTTTCCTACCCTTTTGCATAGTGAAGGGAAAATAACGATGAAACAAACAAAAGCATCTATCTTGTATTTTATGGGACCAGCCATGCTGCTGTTCTGCTTGATTTTTATTTATCCTGTCTCCCGAACCGCTATTATGAGCTTTTTCAGCGTGAAGAGCGTTACAAGCGCTGTTTCAACATGGTCTTGGGCAGGACTGGACAATTACATTAAGCTGTTCCATACGCCGCTGTTCATCACATCGGTCAAAAATATCGGTAAGATCTGGCTATACTGCGGTATTGCTTGCCTTGGGCTTGCAATCGTTCTGGCAATCATCCTGACAAGTGATCTTCGCGGTCAGAAGTTTTTCCGTGCTATTATCTATATGCCCAACGTTATTGCAGCAGTCGCCGTTGGTTATATGTGGTTGCTGTATGTTTACAATGCGAAATTCGGCCTGTTCCACTCCCTTTTCACTGCCCTTGGCTGGGAGTCCATGGCGAACTTCCAGTGGCTTGGTACAGACCATATGTTCCTCTCAATGTGCATCGCTTATGTATTCAGCAATGTGGGCTACTTCATGCTGATGTACATTGCAGCTATTGAAAAAATCTCTCCCGATTACTATGAAGCCGCCACTATTGAGGGTGCAAATGTTTTTGACAAATTCTTCCACATCACCCTCCCGCTGATTAAGGGCGTTCTTGGTACTTCTCTGGTGCTGTGGACTACCAAAACGATGGGCTTCTTCGCTTTGGCACAGGTTTTCGGCGGTGTAAGCACCTATACTCCGATGATATACACCTACCAAACCCTGTTCGGCAGTGAGATTAGTGCAGACAGTATGAACACGGGTGTTGCAGCAGCGGCAGCCTGCATTATGACCATTGTTGTCGTCGCAGTTTCTACGATTTCTCGTAAGAGTATCAAAGACGATGGCTACGAACTGTAAGGAGGAAAACAGACAATGGCAAAAGCAAAAAAAGAAAAAATGGAAGCGAATCCTTTTAAGTTGAAGAAAGAACTTCCGCTTCTTCCGGGCTATATCATCGTCATTTTGTGGACGGCCTTTATCTTCTGCATGATTGGCTGGATTATCCTTGCATCTCTGTCTACTACAAAGGAAATCTTCACGGGTAGCCTGCTTGCGAGCGGACTGCATTTTGAAAACTACACTAAGGCACTTTTTACGAATAAAGCGGCTTTGAACCTGCTGAACTCTGTCATTTACACCGTTCCGTCGTGTATTTTGATCATTGTGGTTTGTGCACCGGCTGCATACTGCATGTCTCGTTTTAAGTTCCGTGGTGCTGGTTTGATTCAGGCTCTTATCATCATCGGTCTGGCAATCCCTAATATTATGATCGTCATGCCGCTGTTTTCTATCGTCAGTGCGCTGAATCTGTCTGGCACTCACTTTACTCTGATATTCCTGTACACGGCGTGCTCTGTTCCATATACGACTTTCTTCCTGCTGACCTTCTTCAAGGGAATCAGCACCTCGTTCGAGGAAGCTGCCGCTATCGACGGCTGCGGCCCGATCCAGTGCTTCTGGAAAATTATGTTCCCTTTGGCGCAGCCTGCTATTGTTACCGTGTCTATCTTTAACTTTATCGGTAAGTGGAACGAATACTTCATGGCTTTGATTTTCGCAAATAAATCCAATCTGCGCCCCATCGGTGTCGGCCTGTATCAGACCGTTACTTCCATGATGAACTCCGGTGACTGGGCTGGAATGTTTGCGTCTGTTGTCATCGTCTTTATCCCGACGGTCGTTATCTACGCGTTCCTGTCGGACAAGATTATTTCTGGCGTCACCGCTGGCGGCAACAAAGGCTAATTATTTCGAGGAGAGGAGATTCCAAACCAATGGAACTTCATTTTACTGGCACTGGCGCTGCATATTATCCTCGGTTGGGCAGTAATGCGGCATTCTTTGTGAAAAACAATCATCTCTTTATGATTGACTGCGGCGAAAGCACATTTCGGAAAATGGAGGCGCGTGATGAGATTCGGACTTGTGACAAGATCACAGTTTTCATCACCCATCTGCACGCAGATCACATTGGTAGCCTTGGCTCATTTGCCTCCTACTGTTTGTCCGTTCTCCAAAAACGCATCACAGTCATCGCACAGGATGATACCGTAGTTGAAATCTTGAAGCTCATGGGTGTTCCTGCTGATATGTACGATTTCACGACAGATTACACCCAAATTTTTGAGGATGGTCTGCATGTGGAGGCTGTTCCCGTCAAGCATGCTTCTGATATGAAGTGCTGCGGTCTTCTGATTTGCGATGAAGAAGAAACTACCTACTTCAGTGCAGATGCTTCGGAACTTTCAGACGATATCCTCCAGCAGTTCAAGCAGGGAAAAATTCAGGTTATTTATCACGATTGCACATTTTTGACGAAGGAAAGTCCGTCGCATTGTTCTCTGAAACGGCTATGTGAGTACATTCCGCCTGAAATGAGAAATCGGGTCTACTGTATGCACTTTGGTGGCGATTTTATGAGCCAGATAAAAGAAGCTGGTTTCCAAGTCGTCACAAGCGTGTAATACTGAAAAGAATGTGTTCTGCCAATGATTAGGTAAGGCAGAACACATTTCTTTTTACCCATCATGTAAAATTTGGGAAAATATAGTTAAAAGCTAGGTGAACCCTGATGAATCTTCATACAATACGCGAAATAACATACGGAACGATTTTCTTCAGACTTTTTCTGTCTATCGTCATTGGCGGAGTTTTGGGCTTAGAGCGCGGACGGAAAAGCAGACCTGCGGGACTTCGCACCTATATCCTCGTCTGTCTGGGGTCAACCGTTGTGATGATGACGAATCAATATGTCTCCCAGTGTATGAACACGGGCGATCCGGTTCGTATGGGTGCGCAGGTCCTTTCGGGCATCGGCTTTATTGGTGCTGGCTCGATTATGAAAACTGGACGCAACCAGGTTCGAGGCATCACAACTGCTGCCGGCTTGTGGGCAGCAGCCTGCATCGGTCTGGCTATTGGCATCGGTTTTTACGAAGTTGCCATTGCAGGCGGCATCCTGATTTTCATTGTGTTGTCGCTCATGCAGAACATGGACTACTTTACACGGAAGCATACGAGTGTCATTGACATCTACGTCGAGCTTGAAAATCGTGAGTATATGGGCGAGTTTATCGAGTTTATGCGTGAT